>Ga0302322_100002648_pt1 | contig 15140 bp, 12 predicted proteins | sample Fen_T0_2_FD_203757 | JGI IMG/M metagenome (GOLD analysis project Ga0302322, IMG submission 203757) | Peat permafrost microbial communities from Stordalen Mire near Abisko, Sweden - Fen_T0_2 | ecosystem: Environmental > Terrestrial > Soil > Wetlands > Permafrost | place: Sweden: Abisko... | reverse complement strand
GCGAGGCCCTGGCCACGCTGGTCGTGAACAAGCTCAAGGGGACGATCTCTGTCCTGGCCGTCAAGGCGCCGGGCTTCGGTGATCGCCGCAAGGAGATGCTGCGCGACATCGCGACGCTGACCGGCGGCACCGTGATCTCCGAGGAGATCGGGCGCAAGCTCGACTCGGTCACGATCGAGGACCTCGGCCAGGCCCGTCGCGTCGTCGCCACCAAGGACGACACGACGATCGTCGACGGCGAGGGCTCGCCCGAGCAGATCAAGGCGCGCATGACGCAGATCAAGGCGCAGATCGAGGACACCACCTCGGACTACGACCGCGAGAAGCTCCAGGAGCGCCTCGCCAAGCTGGCCGGCGGCGTCGCCGTCATCAAGGTCGGCGCGGCCACCGAGGTCGAGCTCAAGGAGAAGAAGCACCGCATCGAGGATGCGCTCTCGACGACCCGCGCGGCCGTCGAGGAGGGCCTCGTCGCCGGCGGCGGCACCACCCTCCTCCAGGCCATCCCGGCGCTCGACGCCATCCATCTCCAGGGCGACGAGCAGGTCGGTGTGGACATCGTCCGCAAGGCCCTCGAGGCCCCGGCCCGCCAGATCGCCGACAACGCCGGCATGTCCGGCGAGGTCGTCGTCAACGCGGTCCGCGCGCTGCCGATCGGCCATGGCTACGACGCGCTCAAGGGCGAGTACGGCGACATGTTCGAGAAGGGCATCGTCGACGCCGCCAAGGTCACCCGGTCGGCCCTCCAGAACGCCGCCTCCATCGCCGCGATGGTCCTGACGACGGAGACGCTGATCACCGACCTCCCCGAGAAGGCCACGGCCGGCAACGGTGGCGGTCACGACCACGGTGGCGGCGGGATGGACTTCTAGGCCCGGCACCTCGAAACGCCACGACCCCCGGCGGCCTCGGCCACCGGGGGTCGTTCCATGTCCGGCGCCCGCGTAGACTCGGGGTGAGGGCGGTGGCGTACCGCGTACCGCAGGGAGGCCAGGGGATGAACAGGATCACGATCCGGCGCTTCGACGTCGTCCGCACTGCGAACATGGTCGCTGCGCTCTACGGGGTCATCTTCCTCGTGGTGGGCCTGCTGTTCTTCATCCCGGTCGCCCTGCTGGCCGGCATCGCGGGCTCGCGGGCCGACGGAGCGAGCGGCGTCGGGATCGCGGGGGCGGGAATCCTGGGCGGGATCATCCTCACGCTGGTCGGGGTCGTCGCCTACACCGTGATGGGCTGGATCATGACCGCGATCCTGTGCGCCCTCTACAACGTCGTCGCCGGCCGCATGGGCGGGATCTCGGTGGAGGCGGACGTGCAGGGGCCGTACGGCGGCGGCCCGGGCTCCATCGTCCCCGGCTACCCGGGATACCCGGGCTATCCCGCGGGCTACGGCGCGCCGGGCCCCGGGACGCCGTCCTGGCCCGCACCGGGCAGCCCCGGGGCACCGACGCCGCCGCCGCCGGGCTGGGGCCGGCCCGCCGGCTGATGACGCCGACCGGGAGCTCGTCGGGGCTCGCCGGCGACGCACCGGTTTGACCTGGACACCCCCGAGGCGCGAGCCTGTGCACGGACCGGTCGACCGCCCGAAGGGCGCCCCCGGCCCGATTCGGAGGGGATCGTGTCCAACAGGGGTCCGTTGCTGGGCATGGCCGCGCTGTTCGCGGTCGTGGGGGTGGGCATCGTTGCGGGTGCCCCGCTCGGCGTGGGGCCCCTTGCTGCCACCACGCCCCCTGACCAGGTCACGGACCCGCGCGAGATGGTCGCCCGCAGCCTCCAGTCGGTCCTGGACGCGTTCTCGTTCCACCTCGACGCCACCGTCGACGGCACGTTGCCCGGGCCCGTCGTGGACAGGCCGGCGGGGAGCGTGGCCCTCGATGGGACCACCGTGACCGCGGACCTGCGGCCCAAGGACGTCCGGACGCGGGCGACGGTCACCAGCGAGCCGCTGGCCATCACGCTCGAGACCGTCACGGTGTGGGGCGATCTCTGGTATCGGACGACACCCGACGGGCCGTGGACCAAGGCGTCGCTCGGCGCGCTCGTGGGCGATGCGGGCTTCGATGCCAACCCGCTCACCCTCGTGGACCGCCTGCGCGCGTACCTCTCCCAGCCTGCCCACCGGCCCGCCACAAGCGAGGTGCCGTGCGCGTCGCCGTCCGGCACGTGCCACCACCTCGTGTTCGACGCCGCCTCCGACCCGGGCGACCTCCTTCGGGCGGTCCTCCCCGACGCGAACGCGGCGGCGCTCCCGGCCGTCACCACGACGGTCACGCTCGACACGGACGCGAAGACGCTCCACCCGGCCAGGCTCGCCCTGGACATGACGAGCGTGGACGGGTCCGTGGACCTCCACGTCGTGATGGAGACCTCGAAGTGGGACGAGCCGGTCCAGATCGAGGAGCCGCCGCAGGGATCCTGACGCCGGAGGGGTCCCGGGGCCCGCCGCGCCCTAGAATGGGCGGGTGAGTCCCACCCCCGCAGGCGAGCGCGCGAAGCGTCGCCGACGACGCCTCGAGGAGCCCGGCGGCCAGGGCACGTGGCTCGACCTCGGCGACGAGCCCCCGGTCGACCCCGGTGCGCCCGCGGCCCCCGACGACGCGGCCTCGGGCGGCGAGGACGCTCCCGCGGCGGGGGCCCTTCCCGAGGAGCCCGAGGAGCCCGAGTGGATGCGCGACCGCCCGCCCGAGCCTGACCTCGCCGCCGTGCCCGCGCTCTCGCCGGAGGACATCGCGCGAGCCATCGAGGAGCGCCGGGCCGCGCGTGCCGTGGAGATCACGAGCCGCCTCAACAGCGAGCAGGCACGCGCGGTCACGACCACGGACGGGCCGCTGCTGATCCTCGCCGGCGCCGGGTCGGGCAAGACGCGGGTGGTCGCCCACCGGATCGCGTACCTCATCGGTGTCAAGGGCGTCCAACCGCGCCGGATCCTCGCCGTGACCTTCACGAACCGCGCTGCCGGGGAGCTCCGGGAGCGGATCGCGGCGCTCACCGGGGACCTGGGCAAGGACGTCGATGCCGGCACGTTCCATGCGCTTTGCGCCCGCGTGCTGCGACGCGATGGCGACGCCATCGGCCTCGACCGGCGGTTCGTCATCTACGACACGGACGACCAGCAGCAGCTGATGAAGCGGATCCTCGCCGAGCAGGACCTCCCGGCGACCGGGGAGTACCGGCCCGCGGCGATCCTGGGCGCCATCAGCCGGGCGAAGAACGAGATGCTCGACGCGACGTTCCTCGCCCAGAACGCGGTCAACCACAAGGAGCGGGTGATCGCGACGCTCGCCGCCCGCTACGAGGAGCGGCTGCGCCAGGTGGGCGCCGTGGACTTCGACGACCTGCTGCTCAAGGCCGTGGAGCTGTTCGAGAAGGCGCCCGAGGTCCTGGAGACGTACCAGACGCGCTGGCTCTACCTCCACGTCGACGAGTACCAGGACACCAACCGGCCGCAGTACCTGTGGGTAAAGGCGCTCGCCGCCGCGCACCGGAACCTGTGCGTGGTGGGGGACGACGACCAGTCGATCTACGGCTGGCGCGGCGCCAACGTCCAGAACATCCTCGACTTCGAGCGCGACTACCCCGACGCGACGGTCGTGAAGCTGGAGCAGAACTACCGGTCCACGCAGCTCATCCTCGACGCGGCGCATGCCGTGGTGTCGCGCAACGAGCGGCGCACGGACAAGAGGCTGTGGACCGAGAACCAGGGCGGCGTGCCCATCCAGCGCTTCGAGGCCTTCAACGAGGAGGAGGAGGCCGAGTGGATCGCCCGCCAGGTCGAGGGGCTCGTTGGCTCGACCGGCAGAACCGGCTGGCTGACGCGGCGGGCCGACGACGACGAGTCGACCCGCTTCCGGCCGAAGGACCTCGCGGTGATGTACCGGATGAACTCCCAGTCCCGCGCCATCGAGGAGGCATTCCTCCGCTACGGGATCCGGTACCAGCTCGTCGGCGGCACCCGGTTCTACCAGCGGCGCGAGGTCAAGGACGCGTTGGCGTACCTGCGGGTCCTGCGGTCCGATACCGATGCGGTCAGCTACGAGCGCGTCATCAACGTCCCGGCCCGGGGCATCGGCGACAAGAGCCTCGAGGCCCTCCGCAGGTACGCCGCACGCAACGACGACTCGATGATCCTCGCGATCGAGGCGGCGGGCAAGGGGACGGTCGAGGGCCTCACGGGCCGGGCGAAGACGGCGATCGGAGAGTTCTACGCGCTGGTCGCACGGCTGCGGCGACGGATCGGCGTGCTGCCCCTCCCCGAGCTCCTCGACGAGGTCCTGGAGGCGTCGGGGTATCGCGCGATGCTGGCGGACGGCTCCGAGGAGGGCGAGGACCGCTGGGCGAACCTGCTCGAGCTGCGTGCGGTCACCACGCGCTACGACGACCTCTCGCCGGAGGACGCCCTGGACCGGCTCCTCGAGGAGACGGCGCTGGTCGCGGACCAGGACGCCTACGAGGGCGAGAAGGATGCGGTCACGCTGATCACCCTCCACGCCGCGAAGGGCCTGGAGTTCCCGGTCGTGTTCATCGCCGGCCTGGAGGAGGGCGTCTTCCCGCACAACCGCGCCCTGGACGACGAGCGCGAGCTGGAGGAGGAGCGGCGCCTCGCCTACGTGGGCATCACCCGGGCGAAGCGGCGGCTCTTCCTGTCGCACGCCTGGCGCCGCGCGACCTGGGGCGGGGGCGGGATGAGCATCCCGAGCCGGTTCCTGATGGAGATCCCCCAGGAGCTGATGGTTGGCCCGCAGCTGCGCGGCGGCGGGGACCTGGGTGCGGACCTGGACCCGGACGTCGTGTTCCGGGAGCGGGGCTCGCGGCTGGGCGCGGGGATCCGCGCCGGGGGCGGGGCGTACCGGCAGGGGAGCGGGCGGCCGGGCGCCCCGGCGTCTGGCGAGAGCTTCCGGCCGACGCGGGACCTGGGCGCGAAGCGCGACGCGTTCGCTGGCGGGGCGCCGTCCGGGTCGCTGGGACGGCTGGGCGGCGGCCTGGGCGGCGAGCCGTCGATGGACCCGACCGAGCGAGACGTCCCGCCCTGGGACGAGGATGCGGCGCGCGGGGGGAGCCGCGGCTCCGGGCACCGCGGCGGTCTCGGGGGCGGCCTCGGGCCCCGCGAGCGCGGCGTGATCCCGCCGCGGCCGATCGTGCCGGGTGAGCGACGCTATCGCGATGGCGACCGGGTGCGGCACGCGCGCTGGGGTGACGGCATCGTGATCACGAGCAAGCTCACGCGCGACGACGAGGAGGTCCACGTCGCGTTCCGGGACCCGCAGGTGGGTCGCAAGACGATGCTGGCGAGCCTCGCGAACCTGGAGCTGCTCGGCTAGGGTCCGGTGCGAGCCACGCGTCGCCCGCGGCCGTCGGGCGAGCCACGCGTCGCCCGCGACCGTCGGGCGAGCCTCGCGAACCTGGAGCTGCTCGGCTAGCGTCCGGTGCGAGCCACGCGTCGCCCGCGGCCGTCGGGCGAGCCTCGCGAACCTGGAGCTGCTCGGCTAGCGTCCGGCGCGAGCCACGCGTCGCCCGCGGCCGTCGGGCGAGCCACGCGTCGCCCGCGACCGCCGTCCTGCTCGCTGATGGCGAGCAGCAGCCCAGTGGAGAGGCGCCTGCGGGCCGTTCCGCTCGCTGATAGCGGACAGCCCATCGCCCGGCGGCGATGGATGGGCCGCCGGGCGGCCGGACGCGTGGCGAGCCTGGCGCCTATCGCGTCGCGCCGCCGGCCTCGAGGATCGCCACGATCTCCGCCTGGCCCCTCGCGCGGGCGTGGGCGAGCGGCGTGATCCCGTCGCGGTCCGCGAGGTCAGGGTCCGCGCCGGCCTCGAGCAGCAGCCGGACGATCTCCTGGTGGGCCGTGTCGCCGTCGGCGAGGATGATCGCCTCGAGCAGCCCGGTCCAGCCCAGGTTGTTGACGTGGTCGACGTCGACATCGCTCTCCGCGAGGAGGTAGCGGACGACCTCCACGTGCCCGCGCTCGCAGGCCGGGATGAGGGCGATGCCACCGTAGCGGTTCGTGAGGGCCGGGTCCGCGCCGGCCTCGTTGACGAGCCGGAGGATGTCGAGGAGGCCCTCAGCGCCGGCGTAGAGGAACGGGTTGTCGAGGCGGTTGTCCCGGATGTCGACGTCGGCGCCGGCGTCGACGAGCACCCGAACCGCCTGGGTCCGCCTAGCGGCGGTCGCGGCCATCACCGGCGTCCGGCCGTCGGCGTCACGGGCGTCGATGGGGAGGCCCCCGGCGAGCAGGCCCGCGATGGCGGCCACGTCGCCGGCGTCGGCGGCCCGATGGAGACGTGCGTCGACCATCGAACCGATCGCTCAGGCGAGGTGGGGAACGTGGTCGGGATAGTGGCGGGTGGAGTCCCCCTCGACGGTCTCGGCCACCGACCCGTTCAGCCATGGCTGCGGGTCCTGCCCGAACAGCTCGTCGTCCGTGGCACGCTCGATGGCCGCGAGCAGGCGCTCGAACGACGCCGCCTCACCGTGCCGGACGTCGGCGACCGTCCGGCCCCGGTTCTCCTCGAGGATCCGTGCGTTGTCGGCGTCGACGTCCCAGGGCTGCTCGTTGTCGGTGCCAGGGTAGGGATCGATGCCCGTCCGGACGCCCTCGATCACGTCGGCGGCGTGGCGGTTGCACCATTCGACGTGGGCGAGCACGTCCTTCCGCGTCCAGCCGTCCAGGCCGGGCGCCGGCGCGAGGAGCGCCTCGTCGTCCAGCGCGGCGGCGGCCGCCACGAGGGTGGAATGAGCTTCGCGGATGACGGTGAGCAGCTCGGCCTTGTCCATGACGCGCAGCCTACGACGTCGACCCGCCGGCCTGCGTCATGGACCGCGCCGTGCGGTCCAGTCCGCCCGCCGGAAGCGGTCGGTGACATGTGGACGGTGCGGGCGTTGCCGACCGTGGGGCACGACACGATCACGTCGGGGCCGGCTGCCTCGGAGCCGTACCGCGTCGCCTCGCTCGCCCCCTGACGGAGGGGCGTCGACACGTCGTGCGCGCGCCCATCGTTGCCCCGCTGGGCCTATCCTGCGCTCCATGGCCTCCAACCCCGGTTCCGCTCCCGTCGATCCGACCCCCGTCGATCCGGCGCCCGCCGGTTCCGCTCCGGCAGCCCCCGTCGCGACCGGTCGCCCGGTCCCCGGCCGCCCCGCCCTCGCATACCCGCCGTCCGTCGAGCCCCCGATCGAGCTCGCCGGCATCGTGAGCGTCCACGACTTCGAAGCCCCCGCCCGGGAGCGCCTCCACCCGGCGTCCTGGGCGTACTACCAGGGTGGCGCATGGGATGCCCACACGCTCCGCGCCAACGCGCGGGCCTTCGACCGGTTCGGCCTGCGGCCGCGCGTCCTGGTCGACGTGTCGACGACGACCCTCGAGACCGCGATCCTCGGCCGGCCCGCCGCCCTGCCCTTCGGCGTGGCGCCGGCCGCCCTCCACGGCCTGGCCCACCCGGACGGCGAGCTGGCCACGGCCCGTGCCGCCGCGGCCGCCGGCGCGATCAACGTTGTCTCCACCGTCGCCTCGTGCTCCATCGAGACGATCGCGGCCGCCGCGCCCGACGCGCGCCGCTGGTTCCAGCTCTACGTGCAGAAGGACTGGGACCTGACGAGGAGCCTGGTGGAGCGCGCCGCAGCGTCGGGCTACGAGGCGCTCGTCCTGACCGTGGACGCGCCCGTCCTCGGGTACCGCGACGACATCCTGCGCCTCCCCTTCGACCCCGGCGAGGACGCCTATGCGAACCTGCCCAAGCGTGACGCCTGGCGCCACGGCGGCGAGCTCGACGAGATCCTCGACATGCGGGGCGTGCCGCTGACCTGGGACACCCTCGAGGAGATCCGTGCCTGGGCCCCGCTGCCACTCGTGCTCAAGGGCATCCTGACCGCCGAGGATGCCCGCATCGCGGTCGACCACGGCGTGGATGCCGTCTGGGTCAGCAACCATGGCGGCCGCCAGCTGGACCGCTCTCCGTCGGGCATCGAGGTGCTCGAGGAGGTCGTGGACGCCGTGGAGGGGCGCGCGGAGGTCTACCTCGACGGCGGGATCCGCCGCGGCCCCGACATCCTGGTCGCGCTCGCCCTGGGGGCGACGGCAGTCTTCACCGCGCGCCCGTTCCTGTACGCGCTCGCCTCGGCGGGGGAGGAGGGCGTGGCGAAGGCGCTAGAGATCCTGCGCGAGGAGACGGACCGGGGGCTGGCGATCGTGGGGGCGACCTCGCCGGCCGCGCTGACTCGAGCCCACGTGACGCGGGTGCGCTGACACCCGCGCCCCGTTTCGCCGACCCCTAGCCCGGCAGCAGGTCCTTCATCTTGTTCGCGATGAACCCGGCGGCCCACCGCGGGTGCAGGCGGTAGATGCGGTCCAGGAATCGCGCGTCGCTGCCGACGATGACCCGGTAGGCGTCCTTCTCCATCCCGTCGAGGATGTCCAAGGCGGCCTTGTCGGCCGGGTAGGTCATCGTCTTCCGCTTGTCCACGTCCGCCGCGCCCATGGAGATCGCCACGCCCGAGTTCTGCGCGATGTTGGTCGCGACGGCCCCCGGGAACACGACCGTGACGCGCACCTTCGTCCGGGCGCACTCGGAGTTGAGGCCCTCGGTCAGGAGCTTCACGGCGGCCTTCGAGGCGCCATAGATCGTCTGGCCAGGCACCGGGATGAACCCGCCCATGCTCGACACGTTGACGATGTGTCCCTCGGGCCGCGCGAGCAGGACCGGCAGGAAGCTCTTCGTCATGTAGAGGGTTCCGCGCCAGTTCACGTCGAAGACCCGGTCGATGGCCGTGTACTCGAGGTCCACCAGCTTGACGAAGGGCTGGATGATCCCGGCGCAGTTGATGAGGCCGTCGACGGCCCCCAGCTTCTCGACGACGGCCGCGGGCAGGGCTTCGACGGCGGCCCGGTCCGCGACGCTCATCGGGAACGTGGCGATCGGCGCGCCAGCGCCGGCGAGCGTCACGGTCTCGGCCAGCGACGTCTCGTTGATATCGACGCCCGCGATGCGCGCCCCGCGTCGCAGCAGCTCCAGGGCGACCTCGCGCCCCATGCCGCTGCCCGCGCCGGTGACGACCACCACCTTGCCCGCGACCTTCATGACCCACCTCCTGTGCGCGGTATGCCATCCGGACCGCCGCGACGCAAGATGCGTTGCACCCCATCGGTCCCCGACCTGCCCGCGGAGGCGGTCCGGACCGTATGCTCGACGCGATGACCGAGTCGCTTCCCGTCGACCCCAGCCTCGTCGAGGCCGCCGCCGCCCTGGAGCCCGACGCGGCTGCCGCGCGCCACGCGAGCCTCGCCGAGCAGGTCCGCCGCGCGAACCGCCTGTACTACCTGGAGGACGCCCCGGAGCTGAGCGACGCGGAGTACGACGCGCGCTTCCGGGAGCTGGTCGCGCTCGAGGCGGCGTTCCCGGCGCTGGTCACGCCGGACTCGCCAACGCAGCGCGTGGGCGGGACCCCGGCCGGCGGCCGCTTCCCCGAGGTGCGCCACCAGCGGCCGATGCTGAGCCTGTCCAACGCCTTCAGCGCTGACGAGCTGCGCGCATTCGACGCCCGCGTCCGCAAGGGCCTCGGCCTGCCGGCGGTCCCGGAGCCCGCCGCGGGCCTGACCTACGTCGCGGAGCTCAAGATCGACGGGCTGGCGGTCTCGCTGCGCTACGAGAACGGCCGGTTCGCGCTCGGTTCCACGCGTGGTGACGGGACCACGGGCGAGGACGTCACGCCCAACCTGCGCACGATCCGCGCGATCCCGGAGCGCCTCCCCGAGCCCGCCACGCTCGAGGCCCGGGGCGAGGTCTTCATGCCCAAGGCCGAGTTCGCCCGGATCAACGCCGAGCGCGAGGAGCAGGGGCTGGCCCTCTATGCCAACCCGCGCAACAGCGGGGCCGGCAGCCTCCGCCAGAAGGACAGCGGGGTGACGGCCGGCCGCCAGCTCTCGGCGTGGCTCTACCAGCTCCTCGAGGACGCGCCGCCGGCCCAGGGCGGCATGTTCGAGGAGCCCTCGACGCCGCCGCCGGGGAGCGCCGCCTCGGTCGACTCGCAGTCCGACGCGCTCGCGCGTCTCGCCGCCCTCGGCTTCCCGGTCAACCCGGACCGCGAGGCCGGCCTCGACATCGAGGGGGTCGTCGCCTTCACCGAGCGCTGGCGCGAGGCCCGCCACGACCTGCCCTACGAGACCGACGGCGTCGTGGTCAAGGTCGACCGGTACGACCAGCAGGCCCGCCTGGGCATGGTCAGCCGCGCGCCGCGCTGGGCCATCGCCTTCAAGTTCCCGCCCGAGCAGGTCGAGACCGTCGTCGAGGACATCGTCCCCTACGTCGGCCGGACCGGCACCCTGACGCCCGTCGCGCACCTGCGGCCGGCGAAGGTGGCGGGGTCGACGGTGGCAAGGGCCACGCTCCACAACCTCGACGAGGTGCGGCGCAAGGACATCCGGGTCGGCGACACCGTCGTCCTCCAGAAGGCCGGCGACGTGATCCCGGAGGTTGTGCGGCCGATCCTCGACAAGCGTCCGGCGGACGCCCGCGAGTACCAGGTCCCCGACGCCTGCCCGGTCTGCGGCACGCCGGTCGTCCGCGACGAGGGCGCCGTCCGCCACTACTGCCCCAACCCGGGCTGCCCGGCGCGCCTGTCGCAGGCGTACCAGCACTTCGTGGGGCGCGGCGGCATGGACATCGAGGGCGCCGGCTGGGCGGTCCTGACCCAGCTCCTGGAACGCGGCATGATCCACCGCCGGGCGGACTTCTTCGGCCTGAGCGTGGAGCAGCTGGAGGGCCTGGAGCGGTTCGGGCGCAGGAGCGCGGAGAACCTGTACGCGTCGATCCAGCGCGCCCGCACCGGACGGCCCCTGGCGAGGGTGCTCAACAGCCTCGGGATCCCGCAGGTGGGGGAGTCGACCGCGGTGGACCTCGCCCGGTTCCTGGCCCGGCGCGTCCGCCCGGACGGGTTCCCGCCCGCGGCACCGGACCCGGACACCGGTACGGACCGCGACCCGTGGCTCGCGGCGGTGGAGGCGGAGCTGCGCCGGATCGCCACGGACCAGCCCGAGGCCCTCCGGGAGGTGAGCGGCATCGGACCGTCCGTCTCCGCCGCCATGACTGCGTGGTTCGCGGATGACGCCACCGCCGACGTCCTGCGCGAGCTCGTGGACGCGGGCGTGGTCCCCGAGCGGCCCGTGGTCCGCGACGAGGAGGTCCCCGAGGCGGGCCCCCTGGCCGGGAAGACGGTGGTGGTCACGGGCTCGATGGAGGGCTTCAGCCGCGAGGATGCCGAGGACGCGATCCGCGCCGCCGGCGGCAAGCCCGCGGGCTCGGTGAGCAAGAAGACCGACTACCTCGTCGCGGGTCCGGGTGCGGGCTCCAAGCTGGCCAAGGCCACGGAGCTGGGGATCCCGGTGCTCGACGAGCAGGGCTTCCGCGCGCTGCTGGCGGGCGACGTGCCCAACGAGCCCGGCACCGCCGAGGGCGCGGCTGACAGATGAACGACGCCGAGGAGCGCCTGGCGGAACGGCTGTCGATTGATCTCGACCGCATCCTGGGCACGGGGATCCTCATCGAGGACCTGGAGATCGAGGGCGAGGGGCCCGTCGTGATCAACCTGGCGTGCCTGGTGGACGGCATGTCCCGGGAGATCCACGCCGAAGGCGAGAGCACGATCGACGCCCTTGCGAACGTCATCCGCCTGGCAGCCGAGCTGCGGCTGTCCGTCGCGTTCGGGCAGATGGTGGGTCCCGCCTGATGCAGGAGCACACGCCCGTGTCGGGAGCAATCCGGAGTCGCCCGAAATCGGGGGGCCGTCCGGCCCTTGCTCGCAGGGCCTCTGTTGAGGGGCATAATGCCGCGGTTCGGAGGTCCGGCATCACTGACCGGGTGGGCCGAACGAAGGAGGAGCGAATGTCCCTGCGTGGACGACTTTCCCTGCTCGGTGCGACCGCCGTGCTCTTCGCCGCGTGTAGCAGCGGCGGGTCCACGCCGGCTCCGGCGAGCCAGGCTCCGGCGAGCCAGGCGCCCGCCAGCCAGGCTCCGGCGAGCCAGGCACCCGCCAGCCAGGCTCCGGCGAGCGAGGCCGCGGCGAGCGCCGCTCCCATCGCCGGCGGCCTCCTGGACAAGGTGCTCAAGGCCGGCACGATCAAGATGTCGACCGATCCCCAGTACCCGCCCCAGAGCTCGCTCAAGAGCGACGGCACGTATGAGGGCTTCGACATCGACGTGGGCAACGAGATCGCCAAGCGGCTCGGCGTGAAGCTCGCCTACGAGACCCCCGACTGGAACCTGATCACCGCCGGCTCCTGGGGCGGCCGTTGGGACTTCAGCGTCGGCTCGATGACCATCACGACGCCGCGCGAGAAGGTCCTCGCGTTCAGCAAGCCGTACTACTACACGCCCGCCCAGATTGCGGCCTCAAAGGCCTCGGGCATCACGACGCTCGACGGGCTCGCCGGCAAGGTCATCTGCGCCGGTGAGGCCACGACTTACTACGACTGGCTGACCGGCGCCCTCGACCTCGGCAGCTACACCCCCACCACCAAGCCCCCCGCGGGCTCCACGGCCACGACCCTGTCCACGGACCGGCTGTGCGCCGAGGCATGGAAGGCCGGCCGCAACGACTTCCAGGGCTGGCTGTCGTCCTCGACGACGGTCGAGCAGGCCGTCAAGGACGGGCTGCCGCTCGTCAAGGTCGGAGACCCCGTGTACTTCGAGCCGCTCGGCGTCGCGTTCGACAAGAGCGGGCCCGACCCGTCCGACATGGTCACCCGCGTCAACGAGATCCTCGACGAGATGCGCGCCGACGGCACGCTCAAGGGCTTCGCGGTGAAGTGGTTCGGGACCGACCTCACGGTTGCGCCCGGAGGCTGAGACGCCAGCCTGACCAAGCACGACGGGGGCGTCCAGGCCGGACGCCCCCGTCGCTCATCACCGGCGGCGGAGGGACAGAGTGGCCACATCGACCGGCGCGGCTGGCGCCCCTGGGGCAGGCGCCGAAGCCGAAGCCCCGCACCCGATCGTCGAGGCGATCGCCGCCCAGCGGCGGTTCGAGCGGACGCGGTTCCGGATCATCTTCGTCATCACCTGGCTGATCCTGATCGGCGGCCTGGTGGGCTCGCTGCTCGCGGCCGGGAAGATCGACACCGAGTTCATCGGCAAGTGGGGCCCGTACATCCTGGGCGGCGTCACCACCACGATCCTCGTGGCCGTCTGCTCGATCACGATCGCGATCATGTTCGCGGTCGTCGGTGCGCTTGGCCGGTTGAGCTCCGCCTCGGTCGTCTACGCGGTCGCCACGCTCTACGTCTCGCTCGTGCGTGGGACGCCGCTGCTGGTCCAGATCTTCTTCATCTACCTCGCGCTGCCGCAGATCATCCCGGGCGTGTCCGGCGTGCCGACCATCCTGCTGGGCATCTTCGCCCTGGCGTTCAACTACGGCGCGTACATGACCGAGACGTTCCGCGCCGGTATCCAGGCCGTCCCTCGCGGCCAGACCGAGGCGGCGCAGGCCCTGGGCATGGGCGCCCGCACCCGCATGCGCCGGATCATCCTTCCCCAGGCGGTCCGGATCATCACCCCGGCCATCGGCAACGAGTTCATCTCGATGATCAAGGACTCGTCGCTCGTCTCCGTCATCGCGGTCCCGGAGCTCCTCTGGCGAGCGCAGCGCGTCGGCCAGTCCAACTTCCGCACCCTCGAGACGCTGATGATCGCCGCGGCGGTCTACTGGGGCCTGACCATCGTGCTGTCCATCGTCCAGGATCGCCTGGAGAAGCGGATGGCCGAGAGCGACCGGCGGATCTGAGGTGACCAGCGTGACGAACCCCCAGGCCCCGGACGCCTTCGACGCCAGCGATCCGTACGCAAGGCCGGGCGCCCTGACCCCTTCCGGCGCCGGGCCCATCGTGCGCGCCCTCGGCGTCCACAAGTACTTCGGCAGCAACCACGTGCTCCGTGGCGCGACCCTCGAGGTCTATCCGCGCGAGACCATCTGCCTCATCGGCCGGTCCGGCTCCGGCAAGAGCACGCTCCTGCGGTGCATCAACTTCCTCGAGGAGCCAACGATGGGCGCCATCGAGGTCGACGGCCTGCGCCTCGAGGCCCAGCCGCTCAACTCGCGCGACCGCGGCCACCGCGAGCAGATCCGCCAGATGCGGATGCGCGCGCAGATGGTGTTCCAGGAGTTCAACCTGTTCCCCCACCTCAAGGTCATCGACAACCTGATCGAGGGGCCGGTCCGCGTGAAAGGGGTCCCGAAGGACCAGGCCATCGCCACCGCGGAGAAGTACCTCGCCAAGGTGGGCCTGTCGGAGAAGCGCGACGAGTACCCGGCGCGCCTCTCCGGCGGCCAGAAGCAGCGCGTGGCGATCGCCCGGGCGCTGACGATGGAGCCCAAGGTGCTGCTCTTCGACGAGCCGACCTCCGCCCTCGACCCGACGCTGGTCGGCGAGGTCCTGAACGTCATGGAGGAGCTCGCCCACGAGGGCGCGACGATGATCGTGGTCACCCACGAGATGGCGTTCGCGCGCGAGGCCGCGGACCGCGTCTACTTCATCGAGGAGGGCGTGTTCCTGGAGGTGGGCCCGCCGGAGCATGTCATCGACAACCCGCAGGACCAGCGGACCCGCGACTTCCTCGCCCGTACGCTGGGGGCGGCCCACGTGCACCAGCCCGAGGGCGCGCTGCACATCCCGGACGATGGGCTGCACATCCACGCGGACGAGGGGCCGGCGCACCTCCGCACCGAGGAGTGGGGCCACATCGAGGGCCGCGACCACCTCTAGCTAGAGCTCCTCGCGGACCGTTTCGCCCGCGCCCGGTCGCGTGTAGACCCGCGTGATCGGGCGCCCGCCGGCCATGAGCACGTCGGCCGGGTCCAGGTGCCCGAACAGCTGGATCAGGCGCGCAACGCTCCCGGTCCAGCCGGTCTGGTGGTTCGCGCCGATGCCCGCGCCATCGTCCCCGTTGAAGTACTCGTAGAACAGGATCGCGTCCGCGAGGTCCGGGTCGTCCTGGAGGACCGCCACGCTGCCGTGGGTGGGGCGCCGCCCGTCGGCCCCGCGCTCGAAGAGCGCGATCAACCGGTCGCCGAGCTCCTTCGCGACCTCGAACAGCGTGCACATCCGGCCGGAGCCCGTGGGGCACTCCACCCGGAAGTCGTCGCCGTAGTAGAGGTAGTACTGG
>Ga0302322_100002647_pt1 | contig 15150 bp, 9 predicted proteins | sample Fen_T0_2_FD_203757 | JGI IMG/M metagenome (GOLD analysis project Ga0302322, IMG submission 203757) | Peat permafrost microbial communities from Stordalen Mire near Abisko, Sweden - Fen_T0_2 | ecosystem: Environmental > Terrestrial > Soil > Wetlands > Permafrost | place: Sweden: Abisko... | reverse complement strand
GAGAAGGGCATCAACCTGCCCGACAGCGAGCTCGACCTGCCGCTGTTCGGCCCCGACGACGAGCGCGCGCTCGCGTTCGCCGTCCGGAGCGCGGACCTGGTCGAGGCGTCGTTCATCCGGGGGCCCGAGGACGTGCGCGAGCTGCACCGCCGGTTGCTGCCGCACGACCGCCACGTGGCCGTCGTGCTGAAGATCGAGACCCGGGGCGCGTTCACCCGGCTCCCGGCGATCCTGCTCGCGGCCATGGAGCGCTATCCGACGGGCGTCATGATCGCGCGCGGCGATCTGGCGATCGAGGCCGGGTTCGAGCGGCTCGCCGAGCTGCAGGAGGAGATCCTGTGGCTGTGCGAGGCCGCGCACCTGCCGGTGATCTGGGCGACGCAGGTGCTCGAGGGCCTGGCGCGCTCGGGCCAACCGTCCCGCGCGGAGGTCACCGACGCCGCGATGTCGGTGCGCGCCGAATGCGCGATGCTGAACAAGGGGTCCTACATCATCGAGGCGATCCGCGCGCTCGACAACATCATCCGGCGCATGGAGCAGCATCACTACAAGAAGCGCAGCTTGTACCGGCGGCTGCACCTCGCGTTCGAGCCGCCCCGCGCGGCGCCGCAGCCCGTGCATGATCACGCCGAGCTGGCAGGTCCTCCGGCGCCACCCGCGCCGGCGCGATCGTGATCCGCGCGCGCGTTGCGCGCACCGCCGCGAGTCACACGGCTGGCGATGCCGTGCTTGGCAGGATCGCCGCGCGAACCGCCTCGGGGATCGACATGAACCACACGTCGAAGCTCGCGTCGCCCGCGCTCGGGGACTGGGCGATCGTCTTGCCCCAGAGCCCCACCCCCAGGAGCGCCTCGTGCCGGAGCTCGATCTTCACGTGCTCCATCGCGGCGATCGGGCGGGCGACGCGGATGCGCCCGATCCGCGAGGACAGCGCGACGAGCTCGCCGGGCTGGCCCTCGCCGGACGCGCGCTTGCCCTGGAGCACGAAGCAGCGGACCGCGACGGGCGTGGTCAGCGGCACGAGCGGTTCGTCCTGGCGGATCGGAAGATCGAGATGGTACGGCGCGCCGATGCCGCCGACATCGTAGACCGTCATGGCCTCGGTGACGCCTTTGGCCGAGATCTCCATGTGCGCGTTGATGTGGACCTCGTCGCCGGCGTCCTGGATCGTCGACTCCGTGGCGAGGATCTGGCCGCCGATCGTATATGACTCGATGCGCGACGCCAGGATCACGTGGGTGCCGACCACGCCGTACTTCGCGCGCCGGTGGGAGCCGATGTTGCCCACGACGACTTCACCCGTGCTGATCCCGATGCCCATCTCGAGCCGCGGGAGCCCGAGCTCGGCGCACCGCGCGTTGACCTGGTCCATGGTCTGCTGCATCTCCACGGCGCACGCGACCGCGCGGCGCGCGTCGTCGTCGTGGCGCATCGGCGCGCCGAACACGACGAGCATCGCGTCGCCGATGAACTCGTCGATCGTCCCGGCGTGGCGCACGATGACGTCGGTCATCGCGCCGAGGTAGTGGTTCAGCAGGGTCACGATCTGGCGCGCGGGGAGCGTCTCGCACAGCTGGGTGAAGCCGCGCAGATCGGACATCATGATCGTGACCCGCCGGGTCTCACCGCCCAGGTCGAGGCCGCCCGGGGTCTCGAGCAAGCTATCCACGATCTCGTCGGACAGGTACCTGCCGAACGTCTGCCGGATGAAGCGGTTCCGCAGCTCGAGCTGCTCCTGACTCGCCAGGACCGCGGCCCACGCCTCCTGGCTCTCGAGCAGGTGGAGGTAGCCCTTGGAGAGATATCGAATCCGCGCGACCAGCTCGAGGCGGTCCGGCAGCTTGACGACGTAGTCGTTGACGCCGTGGTGGAACGCCGCGGCCTTGAGCGTCGGCTCTTGCCGGGTCGACAGCGCGATGATGGGGACGTCGCTCGTCGCGGGGTTCGCGCGGAAGTACCGGATCAGGGTCAGCCCGTCGATGTCGGGCATCACGAGATCTTGCAAGATGACCGTGGGCCTCACGTCGGCCGCCATCGCGAGCGCCAGCGTGGGGTCGACGCAGTGGTGGAGCACGATCCCGGCCTCGCCGCGCAGGAGCTGGCGAATCGCCTCGGCGATCATGCGCTGATCATCGACGAGCAGCACCGAGATGCCTGCGCGCGTGCGCGGGGCGGCGGGCGTGCCGGGCGGGCCTGGATCGGTGTGCGCGCCCGCGGCGTCGGGGGCGCGCGCCGCCGGCTTGTCGCGCGCGCCGCGCGCCACCGGCTCGGTCCGCGGCACCCGGATCCCGCACGCGGCGGCGATCGCCGAGACCGCGGCGTCGATGGTCGCGGCGTGCTGCACCATCCAGCCGGTGAGGTGCGCGCTCGCGGCGGCGATCCGCGCGAGCAGCGCCGTGGCGTCGAGCAGGGTCCGGACGGCGGCGGGTTGCAGCGCGGATGCGCCGCGCGCGCCCGCGCCGGCCGCGTCTTCGATGGCGAGCGCGAGCCGGACGGCAGGCTCGACGCCGAGCAGCCGCGCGCCGCCGGCGATCGTGCGAGCGTCGCTGGCCACCGCGGCGAGCCGGGCGAGCTGCGATGCCTCACCGGCCAGCGCCGCGAGGTTGTCCTCGATCCGCGCGCCGCACGCGGCGACGTCGGCGCGGAACAGCTGGAGCAGGGCAGGGGCGGTCACTTCACGTTCCGATCGGCGGAGGACCGCGGGAGCAAGCGATCGAGCGTGAGCAGCGACATCAGCCGGCCCTCGAAGGTCAGGACGTGGGAGATCGGAAGCCGCGCGGCCTTGGCCACCGGCTCGAAGCGCTCGGCCGGGATGTCGACGATGCTCAGCACCTGATCGACGAGGATCCCGGTGGTCGCGCCCTCGAGCATGGTGAGGATGCAGGGCGGGGTCTGCAGGGTGTCGAATGGCTGCAGCGCAAGGCCTTGCTGCCGCCGCAGATCGATCACCGGGATGACGGCGTCGCCGACGTCGGCCAGCCCGTCGAAGTAGCCGATGTGGCTCGGCAGCGGGGTCAGCTGGACCGAGGCGACGATGCGCTCGATCCGATCGAGCGTCATGGCGTACAGCTCGCGCCCAACGCGGACCGAGAGCAGCTGCTGGTACTGCCCGGCGGTCTGGGCCCGCGCGGCCTCCGGCGGCGCGCTCGGACGCTGCGGGACCGCGGCGCGCAGCTCGGCGGCGATCTGCGACAGCAGCAGCTTGGGATCGATGATGCCGACGATCTCGTCGTCGCGCAGCACGAAGTAGCTGCCGATGCCGGCCATCGCCTGCCGCATCGGGTGGATCATGCCGCGCGACACGCGCTCGAGGCCGATCGCGCGATCGACGAACAGGGCGACCGGGACCCCGGCTTCGAGCTCGGCGATGAGGCAGAGCTCGGGCGGCGCGCCGGTCGACGCCGGGAGGCCCAGCAGCGCCGCGGTCGACACCGCGACGATCGGGGCGCCGCGGAGGTCGATCAGGCCGAGGATCCAGCCGGGCGCGCTCGGCATGATGCGGATCCCGTCGGGGACGTTGAGCTCGACGATCGACAGGTTGGGGACGGCGTAGCGCTCGCCGCCGATCTCGAGCAGCAGGAGCGGCAGCCACTCCTGCTCCGGCTCGGGCGGCGGGACGATGCGCCCCTCCGGGATCAGCACGCCGCCGTCGGGCGCGGACAGGTCGAGGTCATCGCTGGTCGCGAGCGCGTCGAGATCGAGCACGTAATGCGGGACGCCCTGGTGCTCGACCTCCGCCATGTAGAGCGCGTGGACGGCGCGGGCCCGCGGCGCGGTGGCGCCCAGGCGGTCGTCGTCGACGCGGATCATCCTCGTCACCACCGCCACGCGGAGGGCGACGGACCCGCCGCGGTCGGACACGACGATGAGGATGCCGCCGGCGGCCGATTCCAGGCCGAGCAGCCGCGCGAGGTTGGCTTGCGGCATCACCTGCCCGAACACCTCGACGAGGCCCTCGAACGCCGGCGCGGTGTAGGGCAGCGGTGTGACCAGCCCGCCCTCGGTGACGCCGATCACGCGCTCGAGCGGCACGGCGATGTGGACGCCGGCGAGCTCGCAGCACAGCAGGTCGCGTTGCGTCATCGCGCGCTCACCCTCGCGCGCCTTCGATCGGCCACACGCCGCGCCACACCGCGGGCGGCGCCGCGAGCAGCGTGCGGCAGCGGGCGACCATGCGCGTCGCCGCGCCATCGCTCGGCCGGCGCGCGAGCACCTCGCCGAACGCCTGGAGGGCGCCGGCGAACTGCCCGGCCTCGTAGTGCGCCATGCCGCGGGCGTACGCGTCGAGCGCCGGGGCGTCGAGCTCTGCGCGCGCGGTGAAGATCTCGTGCAGCTCGAGCGGCTCGCCGCCAAGCTCGAGCTGGACGAGGTCCAGGCGGCGCGACGGCGGCGGGGCCGCGAGCGCGCCGAGCGTGTGACCGCAGGCGACGAGCTCGACGCCGTAGCCCTCGCCCGCGCCGCCGACCCGCGCCGCGAGCTCGAGCGCGCCGCCCATCGTCCGGTAGTGGCGCGCCGCGGCCGGACCGAACTCGCCGGCGAGGACCAGGCCGGTCACGATGGTGACGGAGGTCTCGAGCACCGGCGCGTCGACGTCTTGCCGTACCGCGCGGCGCCGGGCGAGAGCGTCCAGCAGATCGGTCGCGGCCGCGACGGCGCCGTCGGCGTGGTCGGCGCGTCGCGTGGGCACGCCGAACACCACCTGCGTCGCGACGCCGACGTGGCTATCGATGATCCCGCCGTGCGCGCGCGCCACGTCGTCGATGGTCTCGAGCTGCTCGTTGAGCAGCTCGACGAGCGCGGTCGCCTCGACGCGCTCGCACAGCGAGGCGAACTGCCGGACGTTGACCGCCACGACGCTGGCCGTCACCAGCGCGCCGTCGGGCGGCAACGGCTCGTCGGGCAGGGCCACCGCGGGCAGGTCGAGCACCCGGCGCAGCGTCTGCTGGATGATCGCGCCGCGCGTGGTGCGCAGATCGGCGCTCACCGAGGCGGTGGGCTTGTCGATGACGGCGGCGGCGCCGAGCCGGAACGCCTGGGCGCGCACCTGCGAGCCGTCGACGCCGAGGTGCGACAGGATCACGACCTTGGCGGAGCTGCGCAGGCGCAGACGTCGCATCGTGTCGAGCCCGGAGAGCTCCGGCATCTCGATGTCGAGCAGGACACAGTCGGGCCGGTGCTGGCGCACCTTCTGGAGCGCGACCCGGCCGTTCTCGGCCACGTCGACCACGTGGAGGTCCGGATCGGCCTCGACGATCTCGCTGATCAGCCGGCGCATGAGCGAGCTGTCGTCGACCACGAGCACGGTCTTGGGCGCGGGCGCGGTCATGGCGGCGGGCCCATCGCGACGAGCGAGCGGACGTAGCGGCGGCGATCGGCCGGCCGGTCCAGCGGGAGCTCGACGTCGGGCTTCACGCGCAGCCGCAGCTGGCCGCTCGGATCGTGCATCACCTGATCGCACATCGGCCGGAGCCGGCGCGGCAGGATCGGGACGTCGATCAGGTCGCCGGCATAGCACTGGACGATCGCCTCGACCGAATCGACGAGCAGGCCGACCTGCCGCGCGCCATCGGTCGAGCGCCAGCGCAGGACGACGACGTGCTGCGCAGCGGGCGCGAGCGCGCCGAGCAGCCGCCGGACGTCGAGCACCGGCTCGGCGCCGCGGGGCCGCGGGCGCTGCGTCCACGCGGAGAACCGCGCCGGGCCGAACACCGGCTCGATGGTGCCGATGTTCTCCGCCGGGAACAGCAGCAGCAGATCGCCGCAGCGCACGCACACGTGCTCGCGCATCAGAACAGCCCCTCGGCGACGCGCGCCGCGTGGGTCCTCAGGCCGAACACCGCGGACCGCCGGGCCAGGTCGAACAGCCCCTCGGGATCGACGACGACGACGATCTTGTCGGTGCCGAGCGTCGAGATCCCGCCGATCCCGGGGAGCTTGGCGATCCGCGGGTGCATCTCCTGGATGAGCAGATCGGCGCGCCGGCGGATGCGGTGGACCTCGAACCCGACGCGCCGGCCCTCGAGCTCGCACACGACGATGCACAGATCGTTGCTCCGGGCCTCGGGCGGCGGCGCCGGGAGCTTGAGCAGGTCGACCAGGGAGAACAGCGGGAGAAACCGCTCGTGGACCACGATGGACCGCTGGCCGTTGACCGACTGGACCTCGGTCACCGGCACGACCACGAACTCGTTGACCATGCGATCGGGGAACGCGACGGTCTGGACGCCGGTCTCGGCGAGCAGCATCGACTGGATCGCCTTGGACAGCGGGATGTCGATCCGGAAGGTCGTGCCCCGGCCGCGCTGCGTGATGATGTCGATCACGCCGTTGAGCTTGGTGACGTTGACGAGCGCGACGTCCATGCCGATGCCGCGCCCCGAGGTCTCGGTCACCCGGTCCGCGGTCGAGAACCCGGGCGAGAAGATGAACCGCGCGATCTGGTCATCGCTGAGCGTCGACGCCGTGGCCGCGTCGATCAGGTTCTTGGCGATCGCGCGCTCGAGCACGCGCTCGAGGTCGATGCCGCGGCCGTCGTCGCCGACCTCGATGATGATGTGGTTGCTGCGCTGCTCGGCGTGCAGCACGAGCCGGGCGACGCGCGCCTTGGCGGACTGCTCGCGGGCGCGCGGCGGCTCGATGCCGTGGTCGATGCAGTTGCGGATCATGTGCATCAGCGGATCGGCGAGCAGCTCGAGCATGCCGTTGTCGACCCGGATGCCGTTGGACTGGGCCTCGAGGCGGACCTCCTTGCCTTGCCGCTGTGCGAGGTCGTGGACGACGCGGGTGAACCGCGCGAACAAGGTGTCGATCGGGATCACGCGCAGCCCGAGCGTCATGTCGTGGATCACGCTGATGAGCCGGTGGGTCTCGGCCTCGAGCGTGGCGTACTCGCGCTGCTGGCGGACGAGGCGATCGACCTTGGGGAGCAGCTGCGGCGCGCGCAGCACGCTGAAGTCGGACAGCTCGTTCAGGATGTCCGAGACGTCGCTGTCGAACACCAGCGCGTTGAACCGGGTGGTGACCCCAAAGAATTGCCCGAGCCGCCCGAACATCGAGTCGAGCAGCGCGACCGGGACCCGGACCTGCAGGTCCTCGTGGCCCATCGCGTCGCGGATCGGTTGCACCTTGATGCGAAAGTGCGCGTCGCCGGGGTGCTGGTCGAGCTTGCTGACCGTCGTCGCCGCGGTGGTCCCGACGAGCTGCTCGACCCGCGCGCGGACCGCGGCCTCGCCGAGCGGCGTCGCGAGCAAAACGACGAGCGTGACCGCGCCGTCGAACACCAGGGTCTCGCTCAGCAGCGGCTCGACCCCGCGATGCAGCAACTCCGCCAGCTGGGCGAGCTCGGCGCCGCGGGTCAGGGCCGCCGGCTGGACCACGACCTCGAACAGCTGATACGACGCGTCGGTCACCACGCTCTGCAGCCGCGCCACCACGGCCACCGGGAGCCAGCGAAACCGCTCGAGATCGAGGCGCCTGCTGTCGAGCGCGGTGAGCACCGCGGCCGGGACCTGGTGCGGCTGCGCGAGCAGCTCGCGCACCCGATCGGCGGCCAGGACGGCCATGTCGGAGCTCGAGGGCGCGCCGCGCGCGAGCCCCGCGCGCAGGACATCGCCGAGCACCCCGAGCGCGGCCTGGCGGGTGTCCGCGGGGCACGCCGCGTCGGTGATCTGCGGGATCAGGGCGACGAACGGGTTGCCGGGCGACAGCGCGCGCAGCATCCAGCCAACGTCGCTCCAGTGCTCGTCCTCGAGCGCGCGCAGCAGCGCCTGCTCGAGCCACGGCCGCGACCACCGCACCGCCTCGACGACCCCGCAATCGCGCTCGAGCAGCGCGGCGAGCCGCTCGACCAGGTACAGGCAACGCGCGAACTCCGCCGGCCGGCTGCGATCGGCGAGCGCGCCGACCGCGCGGCGAAACCCGGACAGGCCGAGCTTGTCGAGCGCGAACTCGAGGGCGGCGATGTCCTCGGCCACCTGCGCGCCGGGCTGCGCGGCGCTCGCGACCAGGCTCGCGATCGACGGCAGGAGCTCCTCGAACAGCTCGCCCAGCGCGACCAGCGTCGCCTGATCGAAGTACAGTTCGCCGTCGAGCGCGGCCTCGGGCGGCGGCGCGATCGGGGGTTCGGCGCGCGGCGTCGCGCCGGTATCGGCGAGCGCGCGCAGCAGCGCCTCGTCGGGGTGGAACGCGGCGCCCGCGAGGATGCTCGTCCGCGCGGTCTCGAACGCATCGAGCGCCTGCAGCAGCACGTCGCGCACCGGGGCAAGCACCCGCCGGCCGTCGCGGACCTCCACCAAGAGCGACTCGGCGGCGTGGGCGAGCCTCTCGAGGCCGGTCGAAGCGAGCACGCGCGCGAGCCCCTTGATCGAGTGCATGCTGCGGAGCATGAGGTGGTAGTCCTGCTCGTAGACCGGGTCGGTGCTCGCGCGCACCAGCACCTGCTCGCACGCCGCGACGTGCTCGATCATCTCGCTGGCGAACTCGCGGAGCAGCGCGCCGTCGAACTCGATCATGACCGGCCCCGGGGTGGCGGCGCGTCGGTCGCCCATCCGCCGTCGACGGCGTCGCGCGCGCGCGGGGCCAGGTCCCGCGCCGCGGCCGGACCGCCGATCGGCGCCGCGGCGGCAGGCGTGCGCTCGGAGGAACCGGCGGCCGCCCGCAGCGCGTCGACGAACGCGGCGCGGTCGTCCTCGGCCAGGCCGAGCCAGCTCGACCCGCGCGACTTCTGCACGAAGCTCGCCGCGATCGACTGGAGCAGCGCGCACAGGAGCGGAGATCCAGGCGCGAGGTACGCGGAGACCAGGACGATGCGCGCGCAGCTCACCAGCATCACCTTGGTCGCGAGCGTCTTGAGCGCCGCCACGTCCCCGCCGTCCGCGTCGAGCACGACGAGATCGGGCGCGTGGCGTCGCGTCGCGTCCACCAGCTCGGCCAGCGACACGGTGGCGAGCAACTGCTGGTCCGTGCCGTCGAGTGCCTGCTGGCATTGCGCCGCGAACACCGGATCCGAGGTGGCGAGGACGAGGCGCGCGGCGCCGGTCGGTGTGCCGGCGGTCATGGCGAGGCGGGTCCTCCCCCGGCCCCGGCCCCGGCGAGCGCGCCGCGCCGCGCGGTCTCGCTCCAGCGGTTCAACGTGGCCGCGATGGCCTCGGGGGACATCACGCTGCACGCCGCGCCGTTGTCGATCGCGGCCTGCGGCATGCCGGCCACCGCGCAGGTATCGGGGCGCTGCGCGATCACCGGCAGGCCCTTGCGCGCCATCGCGAGCGCGCCCGCGGCGCCGTCCTGGCCCATCCCGGTCAGGATCGCCGCGCCCACGGCGACGCCGGCCAGCACGGCGCTCGCGAGCAGCTCGTCGATGCTCGGATGGAACGGGTTGCCGGCGACCACCGTGGGGCGCAGGTGCAGGTCCAGGCCGCGCCGCACGATCCGGAAGTCACCGCCACCGCGGACCACGCCGATCGCACCTACCGGCGGCAGGGGGCCGCCCGAGACCTCGCACACGCGCAGGCCCGTGACCTCGCTCAAGCGCGCCGCGAAGCCCGCGGTCTCGCTCTCCGGCATGTGCTGCGCGATGAGCATGGCGGTCGCGGGGGCCATCACGTCCTTGAGCAAGCGCAGCAGCAGCGTCGGGCCGCCGGTCGAGACGCCGAGCACGATCAGCTCGAGCACGGCGTCGCCGAGCCCGGCTGGCTGGGCCGGCGGCGGGCTGGCGGCGGGCGCCCCGATCGGCAGCGCGCTGCGGTGGTGGAACGCGCTGCCCACGGCCGCCAGGAGCTCGCGCTCGACCACAGCCAGGTCGAGCTCGCCGGGGAGCCGCCCCGAGACCACGACGACCGAGGCCAGGGCGGAGATGGGATCGGGGACGCCGCGGCGCCGCGCATCGAGGACGATCGATGGCTGGCGGCGGGCGACCAGCGCCTTGCACAGCGCCGCGCCGTCGCGATCATCGTGCAGCAGCTCGGCGTCGATCACGGCGAGCCCGGTCGGCTCGCCAACGGCGGCGAGCGCGCCGCGGGCGTCGCGGTGGTCGGCCCCGGGTTCGAGGCCGTTCGACCGCGCCAGGGTCTTGCGGACGACCATCGCGAGCAAGCCCGACGCGGTGGAGACGGAGACCCGGTGCTTCACGGCGACGCCTGCTTCATCCAGTGCACCGTCTGCTCGGTGCACACCATCCGCAGCGTGGTCGCCGCGGACGCGGTCTCCGCCGGACCGAGCAGCAGCGCGCCGGCGGGCCGCAGCGCGTCCGCGAGCGAGTTGATCGCCGCGCGCGCGTGCGGCTCGTCGAAGTAGATGAGCGTGTTGCGGCACACGACGAGATCGACGTCGCGGAGCGGGGGCGGATCGATCGCGAGGTTGTGCTGCGCGAACCGGGTCAAGCGGCGGAGCTCGGCGCTGGCGGACCAGGTGGTCGCGGCGGCGCTGAGGATCGCGGTGAAGTGATGCCGCGCGAACGGCGGCACATCTCGGAAGCTGTTGAGGCCGGCGGCCAGGGTGTAGGTCCCGGCGCGCGCCAGCGCGAGCGATTGCGCGCTCAGGTCGGTGCCGAGGATCGTGACGTTCCACGCGGGCGCGCGCGCCGCGAGCGCGGCCTGGACGAGCAGGGCGAGCGTGTAGACCTCCTCGCCGGACGCGCACCCCGCGCACCACACGCGCAGCTCGCGGCTCCCCGCGTCGATCCGGTCCTGCACGAGGCGCGGCAACACCACGTCGGCGAGCAGGCGGAGCTGATCGGGGTGGCGGAAGAAGTACGTCTCGTGCACGAGCAGCGCCTCGGCGAACGCGCGCCACGTGGCGTCGCCGGGATCGGAGGCGAGGAGCTCGCGGCACACGGCGCGTCGCCCGTCCGCGGCGACCGCGTGCAACAGCGCCTCGATCTTGGGCGTCGACAGGTCGGGCTTGAGCCCCATGCGGTCGCGTACGACCCCGGCGAGCAGCTGCGCGTCCGTCAGCGCCGTGGCAGCGTCGGCCGGCACGCGCGCGCTCATTCGGTCTTGAACGCCAGCAGACGCTGGCGGGTATCGTTCGACAGCTTCGACAGCTGCACCATCGTCGCGGTGATCTCTTCAGCGGCGCTCGAGTTGCTATGCGCGATCGTCCGCAGGTGGCCGACGCTGCCTTCGATCTGCGAGATCGTCGCCTGCTGCTCGTCCATCGCCACCGCGATGGTGCGCACGCGCTCGGTGGTATCCTGCGTGCCCTGGGCGATCGCCTTCATCGACTGGCTCACGGTGCTGGTCGCCACCTTGCCCTGCTGCGCGTCGTTCGACGCCTGCTCGACGATATCGGTGATCTGCTTGGCGTTCTGCGCCGAGCTCTCGGCGAGCTTGCCGACCTCCTGGGCCACGACGACGAAGCCCTTGCCGTGCTCGCCCGCGCGCGCCGCCTCGATCGCCGCGTTGAGCGACAAGATGTGGGTGCGGTTGGCGATCTGCGCGATCACCTGGGTGATCTGGTTGATCTTGCGGCTGTTCTGGGAGATCGCTTCAACGATCGGCTCGAGCTGCGCGACCGCGAGCTGGCCTTGCTCGACGGCTTGCGCCGCCGCCTCCGCCTTCTCGCGCGCGCTACTCGCGTTGGAGGTCACGAGCTTGATCGCCTTCGATGACTCGCTGAGCGCGGTGGAGACCTGCGCGAGCTGGGTGGTCTGCAGCCGCGCGCCATCGGAGATCTGCGCCACGGCGGTGCCGGCTTCATCCACCGACACCGCGGTCTGCGACGCCTTCTCGCTGAAGTCTTTGAACGCGCCTCTGCAGATGTAGAGGAGGTTGTTCACGGCCACGCCGATCTCCTTGAGGAACCCCTCCTTGGTGCTGAGGTCGACGTCGCGGGAAAAGTCCTTGTTGGCCGCCGACTTGATGACGTCGCCGATCTCCTTGGTCACCTGCTCGGCGACCGACATGGCGCGGATCTTGTCGGCGTTGCTCTTGAATACCTCGAGCGCCCGCGCGAGCGCGCCGAACTCGTCCTTGCGGTCGACCTCGGGCAACGTGAAGTTGTCGTCGCCACGCGACAGCAGCACGGTCTTCCCGGTGAGCACGGTGATCGGCTTGACGATGCTCGAGTTGACCGTCATCAGCGCGAAGATCACGACGATGAGGATCAGCCCGAGGCTGACGCCGACTAGCAGGATCATGGTCGAGCGGGTGCGTTCGTTGAGGTCTTTCGTGGCCGTATCGGCGGCCGCGTCGAGCTCGTCCGACATCGCGTTGAGCGAGGCGCGCTGCTTCGAGAGCGCCGGCCGGCCGGTCTCGGTCCAGAACCGCTCGACCTCACTGGGCGGCTTGCCGCGCTCTGGCGCGATGGCCGCGACCGCGGTCCGCGCGCGGGCGGCCTCGAGCGCGAGCTCGGCGCGCGCATCCCGCTTGCGCGCGGCGCCTCGTCGACCCGAAGAAACCTGCGGAACGGGCTCGGGCTCGGGCTCGGGCGCCGCCGCGGCCGCGGCCGGAACGGCTCCGGAGCTCCATTCGACCTTCGCCTTGGCCAGGAACGCGTCCAGCGCATCATTGATCTGCGCACCGGTCGCCTTGAGCGCCTGGACCTCGGGCTTGTTGGGGAACAGGCGCTCCAGCTGCTCGCGGCTCTCCTTGCGGGCCGCCTTCAGATCGTCGAGCTCGCGGCGGAGCTTCTGCAGATCGGCGTCGTGCTGGAGCATCGCGAGGTTGATGACCCGGCCGAGCTCCGAGAGTTTCCCCGCGTACACGGTGCTCACCTTCGCCGCGAGCACCGGGCCGTGGATCAGGTCGCGATACTTGTTCGACGTGTCGTTCAGGACCCAGACGAGCACGCCCGCGATGGCCAGCGCGATGGCGACCAGGGTGAGCGTCGGCACAAGGATCTTGCCACGAATGTTCAGCCGATCAACGAACTTCATGGGACCTCTGGCGAGCCATCACGATATCTGGCTACGTTACCCGCTGCCAGGAGTTTTGCGTGCCCAGCGCATGCGAAAACTCACATCTCGGCGTCGAGTCCGGGCCATTGACGTGCTGGAGCGCGATCGCGCGGGTCGCAAGGTGTAACGCGGAACCCTGGACGCGCGCCCAGCGGCCGCAGCCGGTGCGACCGGCCGGCGCGCCAGCGGCCCTGCGCCATCGGGCGGAAGCCTTTCCTCCGGGGCATCGAAGGCGTATCGCTTCGCGCCACTACATCTCGCGGCGCGCTGGCCGACCTACGGCGTGTTCGCGTCTTTCGTACCCCGGCCTGCGTCCCCGGCCGATCAGGTCAACTCGGACGTCCAGGCGGTCGTCAGGATTCCACAGGACCGAGACCATGAGCGACCCAGCTGCAGGTAGTGCCCGCCCCGCGATCTCGATCCGGAGGCTGCGAACGTTCATCCTGATCGCGCTGGTGGTGGGCTTCGCGGGGTTCACCGGCTTCATGTTCACGCTGGTCCAGTCGCTGTCGCAGCGGTTCGGGCCGCAGGTCGAGGACGATCTCGCCTGGCGAGCGCTGCGCGGCGCGCAGGAGCTCGCGAAGACCTCCGATCTCGGGCTCGCGGTCAGCGACGCTCCGATGGTCAAGGAGTCGTTCGGCGCGTACGCCGAGTCGTCGGACGTCCTGGGGATCGCGGCGCTCGATGCCCGGAACGCCGTGGTGGCGAGCCACGGGGCGATCGCATCGGCCGCGACGGTGTTCGCAGCCAAGCCGGGCACGCTGGTCCGCGATGCCGGCTACCTCGCGAGCTGGGCGCCGGCGATCATCGAGGGCAACCAGGTCGGCAAGGTCGCGGTCCTGGTGTCCACGGCGCGGATGACCGAGGCGCAGGCGGTGCTGTCGCGGGTGTCGAACACCACCCTGATCGCCGGCGTGGCGGGGTGCATCCTCGGCGCGCTCGTCATCCTGTTCTTCACGCGCCAGGTCTCGCTGCGCGACACCCAGCTCAAGGACTACGCCCACAACCTCGAGGACAAGGTCGAGGCCCGGACCCGAGAGCTCGACGATCGCAACCGCGGCATGCGGCTCGTGCTCGACAACGTGGTGCAGGGCTTCATCACGATCGATCCGCACGGCGTGATGGCGAGCGAGCGCTCGGCGATCGTCGATCGCTGGTTCGGCGCGCCGGCGGCGGGCGCGACGTTCCAGGCCTACCTCGGCGATCGCTGCCCCGATCTCGCGACCTGGTTTTCGTTCGGGCTCGAGTCCGTGCGCGACGGGTTCATGCCGCTCGAGCTGTGCCTCGAGCAGATGCCGCGGCGATTTCAGGTCGGCGCGAGCACGTTCGAGATCAAGTATTCGCCGATCTTCCAGGGCGAGCAGGTCGTGCAGATCCTGCTGATCGTCGGCGATATCACCGAGCACCTGGTCCGGGAGCGCGCCGAGCGCGAGCAGCGCGAGATGGTGTCGCTGTTCCAGCGGATCACCGCCGACCGCGCGGGGTTCGACGAGTTCCTCGAGGAGGCCGCGAACCTGGTCAGCTCGCTCGCCACGCCGGGCGATCCGCAGGTCGAGCGCCGCACGATCCACACGCTGAAGGGCAACTGCGCGATCTACGGGCTCGAGAGCTACGCCGAGCTGTGCCACGCGCTCGAGACCGAGCTGGCCGAGACCCCCGCGGCGCTCACCGAGGCCCAGCGCACGACGCTCGCCGCGGGCTGGCAGCTGGTCACGGTCAAGCTCGGCCGGCTGCTCGGCGACGCGCGGCGCAACATCGTGGAGCTCGAGTTTGCGGAGCTGGCGCGCGTCATCGAGAAGGCCAAGCAGGGCATGGCGAGCCGCGATCTGGCGGTGCTGCTGACGTCCTGGTCGCACGAGCCGGTCGCGCGCCGGTTCGAGCGGCTCGGCAAGCAGGCCACGAGCCTGGCGCGACGGCTCGGCAAGGGCGAGCTCGACATCGTGATCGCCGATGAAGGCATCCGGCTCGACACCGCGCGCTGGATGGCGTTCTGGAGCTCGATGATCCACGCGGTGCGCAACGCGGTCGATCACGGCATCGAGAGCCCGGAGGCCCGCGCCAAGGCGGGCAAGCCGGCGCGGCCGAAGCTGGTGTTCACCGCGTCGCGCGGCCACGGCCGCCTGCTCATCACGATGACGGACGGCGGCGGCGGCATCCCATGGGAGGTGGTGCGCGAGCGGGCGAGGAGCGCTGGGCTCGCGGCGGAGACCCAGACCGATCTCGAGCAGGCGCTGTTCTCGGATGGGTTCTCGACCGCG
>Ga0302322_100002646_pt1 | contig 15152 bp, 10 predicted proteins | sample Fen_T0_2_FD_203757 | JGI IMG/M metagenome (GOLD analysis project Ga0302322, IMG submission 203757) | Peat permafrost microbial communities from Stordalen Mire near Abisko, Sweden - Fen_T0_2 | ecosystem: Environmental > Terrestrial > Soil > Wetlands > Permafrost | place: Sweden: Abisko... | reverse complement strand
GCGTCTGGAGCGTCTGGAGCCTCCGGCTCCGGGGTCGCATCGGGATCGGGCGTCTCGAGCCGGCGGTAGATCGTACGCGGCGCGATGCCGAGCAGCTTCGCGGTCAGCCGCTTGTCGCCGCGGGTGTGGCGCAGCGTCTCGTGGATCACCCGCATCTCGATCTCGGCGAGCGGCATCCCGATCGGGAACGTCAACGACGACGCCGAGGCGGTCCCCGGGGTCGCGTCGCGGATCTCGCGGGGCAGCGCATCCTCGTCGATCACGGTGTGGCCGGCGCGGGTCAGCACGACGGCCCGCTCGATCGCGTTCTCCAGCTCGCGCACGTTGCCGGGCCAAGCATACTCGGTGAGCCGCTCGATCGCGGCCGCCGAGCAGCCCGCGATCGCCTTGCCGTTCTTCTCGGCGTAGACCTGCACGAAGTGCTGCGCGAGCAGCGAGATATCGTCGCGGCGGTCGCGCAGCGGCGGCACCGACACCGGGATCACATTCAGCCGGTAGAACAGGTCCTCGCGGAACCGGCCGGCCTTGACCTCCTCGGCGAGGTTGACATTGGTCGCGGCGACGATCCGCACGTCGATCCGCCGCGGCTTGCCGCTGCCGCCAAGCCGCTCGATCTCGCCTTCCTGCAACACGCGCAGCAGCTTGACCTGAACGTGCCGCGAGATCTCGCCGATCTCGTCGAGGAACAGCGTACCGCCGTTCGCGGCCTCGAACCGGCCATCGCGCGCGGTGGTCGCGCCGGTGAATGCGCCCTTCTCGTAGCCGAACAGCTCGGCCTCGAGAATCGACTCGGGGATCGCCGCACAGTTGACCGGCACGAACGGCCCGGGATCGCGCCCGCTGTCGGTCACCCGGCCGCCGCGCGCCCGCGTGCTGTTATCATGCAGCGCGCGCGCCAGGAGCTCCTTGCCGGTGCCGCTCTCGCCGAGCAGCAGCACGGTCGCCTCCGACGGCGCGGCCTGCGCGATGATGTCCATCGTGCGGCGCCACGCCAACGAGGTCCCGATGATCGCGCGCCGCCGCTTCTCGGCGAGCTGCGCCTTGAGGCTGCGGTTCTCGACCAGCAGCGACTGCTTCTCGAGCGCGTTGCGCACGATGCGGACCACGTGCGCCCGCTTGAGCGGCTTGGTCACGAAGTCGTACGCGCCCTCCTTCATGGCATCGACCGCGGTCTCGACCGTGCCGTACGCGGTCATGAGCACCACCTCGGTCTCGGGCGCGATCGTCTTGGCGGCGCGCAGCAGGTCCATGCCGTTGGTGTTCGGCATCATCAGATCGGTCAGCAGCACGCCGACGCGGTGGCGGCGCAGCACGTCGAGGCCGGTGGTCCCGTCGGTCGCCGACAGCACGGTCATCCCCTCGCGCTTGAAGATCTTGATCAGCGACTCGACGATCGCCGGCTCGTCATCGACCACCAGCACGATGCCGCCGTCGTAGGCCTTGGTGACCTCCTGCGAATCATCCACCGGTGCACCGCCCCCAGCGCCATCGACTTGCGCCGCGGCGAACCGTCGAAACGGACCATGGGCAGGCTGGTTCCACATGCAGCTGCTTGCCTAACAAGCCGCGGGCCAGGTTCGATTCCGCCAAGTACCTAGAATTTCTTCACCTCGGACCGCCTCGTCGTCGAACCTGGTGCCACCGTGTCATGTCTGGCACCGGCCGCTGCCAAACTGGCGAACAAGAGCCGCGGCGAGCTCGGCTCCGCAGCGCTGGACGCTCGGCTGACGTAATGGCGAGGTCGTCACAACTCGGCCCCCCCGCGGACGGCCTGATCGACGGCGGCAAGCGACATCCCTGATAGCGCGCAGCAACGGCAGCGCCGCCCACAGCCCGGCTCCCTGCGCCAGCTTTCCGCTTTCGTTCTGGTTTCGCAGCGAGATCGCCTTCGCAGGGGCGGCCCACAGCCCAGATACCTGCGCCAGCCGCCTTCCCGGGGCACTTCGTTCTGGATCGGAGAGATCGCTTTCGCAGGTCGGCACGTTCGGCGGGCCAGGTCGTCACGCGACCGCGGGAGACCCCGTGGACGGCCGCCCAAGCCCGGATGCCCGCGACAGCTCCGGCTTTCCGGAGAACTTCGTTCTGGTTTCGCGACGAGATCGGCGAGATCGGCGAGATCGCTTCCGCAGGGCGGCACGTTCGGCGGGCGAGGTCGTCACGCGACCTCGGGAGACTCCGTGGACGGCCGCCCAAAGCCCAGATGCCTGCGCCAGCTCCGCCCTTCCGGAGAACTTCGTTCTGGTTTCGCGGCAAGATCGGCGACATCGCTTCCGCAGGGCGGCACGTTCGGCGGGCCAGGTCGTCACGCGACCTCGGGAGATCCCGTGGACGGCCTGATGGACGGCGGCACTCGACATACCCGATAGCGCAACAGCAACGGCGCCGCCGCCCACAGCCCAGATGCCTGCGCCAACTCCGCTTTTCCGGAGAACTTCGTTCTGTTTTTCGGAACGGACGGAGAATACAGAGAGTTCGCGAGCCTGAATTCTCCGGCCGCCGCGACCACCTGCGCCGGGTCCATCGCCGCCGTCTTCGCCGCAACCATAGGCGCCGCAACCACTGTTGGTGGCGTCCACCTGCGCCGCAACCATTTGCGCCGCGACCGCCTGCGCCGCGACCGCCTGCGCCGCGACCGCCTGCGCCGCGATCGCCTGCGCCGCGACCGCCTGCGCCGCGACCGCCTGCGCCGCGACCGCCTGCGCCGCGATCGCCTGCGCCGCGTCCACCGCCGCCGCGATGCGTGCGCGTTGCGAGCCTTCTCTTCTCCGAAAAAAAAGGAAAAATCCGGCTAGTAGTAGGGCCTGTGGAGACGGTGAAGACCGCGACCGAATATGCTGATCGAGCCGGCGCGGTCTTCAAGCAGCTGTGAATAACCACCACCACGCACGTTCATGTTCGCGCGTGCGTGCACGTGGTTATTCATAGCTGCGGCCGTATCCATCAGGCCAGGCCGCGTGCCCCGTGTGACCGCGTGCCCCGTGTGACCGCGTGCCCCGTGTGACCGCGTGCCCCGTGTGACCGCGTGCCCCGCGTGCCCCGTGTAGCCGCGTGCCCCGTGTAGCCGCGTGCCCCGTGTAGCCGCGTGCCCCGTGTGACCCCGTACCCCGTACCCCGTGTGACCGCGTGCCCCGTGTGACCGTGCCCCGCCCGCGCGCCCGGAGTAAATATCGGCGATTTCTATTGCATGAGCTCCATTCGACGCTCATGGTCATTTCGTGGAGGTCAGGAGCACGTCGGCATCGCGAGGCCGAAGACAGCGCCCCGGCGCCAGGCCGGAGCAGCTCGGGCTGTTCAAGAAGCGTGGTGGCAAGCGGCGCGGTGCGGGCCGTCCCCCAACGGGCGCCAGAGCGGGATCGCCGCACAAGACGCGGCCCGCCCTACCTGCAAGGTATCCCGTCCACGTTGTGCTACGCGTGGTCGCGGCGGTCGGGAGTCTGCGCCGCCGTGCCGTGTATCGGGCGGTCCGCGAGGCCACGCTCACGGCGGCGCGGCTTGGCAAGATCAGGATCGTCCAGCTCAGTTTGCAGCGGACCCATGTCCATTTGCTCGTCGAGGCCAACGGCAAGGCTGCGCTGGCCAAGGGGATGCAGGGGTTTCAGATCTCGGCCGCGAAGCACATCAACGCGGCGATCAGCAAGGGCAGGCCCGGGCCGCGGCGGCGCGGCACCGTGTTCCCCGATCGCTATCACGCGCAGATCATCTCGTCGCCGCGGCAGGCGCGCCACGCGCTGTCGTATGTTCTGAACAACTGGCGCAAGCACGGCGAGGATCGTCGCGATGTGACGCGCGGGTGGCGGATCGACTGGTACTCGAGCGCTGCGATGTTCCCGGACTGGACCGAGTACGGCGACGAGGTGTGGTTATGGCAGCGGCCGCCAACCTACGATCCGCTGTGGGTGTATCGGCCCGGTACGTGGCTGTTGCGGGAGGGGTGGAAGAAGCACGGGGCGACGATCTCGTGCCGCGAAGTGCCATCGGAAGGCCGGCGCGTGGCGCAAGCGCGATCGCGTGTCCGGTGAGCGGACACCCGCCACGTCGATGGCGGCGGCAACGGTGCGGACCGACGGCCCAGCGCCCGCTGATGCTCGCCGGCAGCGGCGTCCGCGGCGGCAGCGTCCAGGCCCAGCTGGGGAACCGGCACAGCGCTGCGATCCCTCCGCGATCAAAACTGTCGATGTCCTAGGTCCGCGGCTCGCGCAGCTCGGTCGACCGCGGCTTGCGGAGCGCGCCCGGGATCTGGCGCGGTAGCTTGACGGTAAACTCGGTGCCGGCGCCCAGCTGGGTGGCGCACTCGATCGTGCCGCCGTGGCGCTCGACCAGCTCGTGGACGATCGAGAGCCCCAGGCCCGTGCCTTCGCCGACATCCTTGGTGGTGAAGAACGGGTCCCAGATCCGGGGCAGCACCTCGGCGGGGATGCCCTGGCCGTTGTCCCGGATCTTGACCTCGACATCGCTGGCGTCGCCGGTGGTCTCGATCGTGATGGTCGCGCCATCCCTGCCGGTGACCGCCTGGGCCGCGTTGGTCAGGAGGTTCATGAACACCTGGTTGACCTGGCCGGCGTGGCCGCGCACCCGGCCGACGTCGCCGTAGTGCTTGGTGACCGTCTTGTCCTTGAGCAGGTGGCGGAGCAGCTCGAGGGAGTCGTCGAGCGAGCGGTCGATATCGAAGTCGACCACGTGCTCGTCGTCGGTGCGCGAGTAGTTGTGGAGCGCGGTGACGATCGCCTTGGTGCGCTGGGCGCCGCGCTGGACGACGCGGACCATCTCGCGGACGTCGCGGGCGGCCTCGCTGCGCGCCGCAGGGTCGGGGTTGTCGATGTCGTTGACCGCTTCCTCGAGCGGGCCGACCGTGTTGACGATCGCGTTGACCGGATTGTTGATCTCGTGGGCGATGCCGGCGACCAGCTGGCCGATCGACGCCAGCTTCTCGGAGCGCACCAGCTGCTGCTGGGCGCGGGTCAGCTTGTCGAGCGCCTCGGCCAGCTCGCGGTTCTTGCGGGCGAGATCCGCCGTCCGCATCTGGACCGCGCGCTCGAGGTCGAGGTTGACCTCCTCGGTCGAGCGCAGCTTGTCGCGCAGCGCGCGCCGCATGTCCTCGAGCGCGAGCGTCAGCCGGCCGATCTCGTCGCCCTCGCCGCCCGCCGCCACCGGATCGGCGAGCTCGCCGCGCGCCATCGCGTCGGCGCGCTGCTCGAGCCGCCGGATCGGCGACATGAACTGCGCGACGGTGAAGGTCACGATGCCGCCGCACGCGCCGAACAGCACGAGGAAGAACACCAGCAGCTCCTTGAGCGGCCGCTCCATCGACTGGCCGCGGCCGCGGTAGCTCGGATAGAACACGGCGATCGCGCCGAGGTCGTAGGTCTGGCCGTGCCAGGCCAGCGCCAGCCGCTGCGATCGACCCGCCAGCTCGGCCGCGTGGACCGAGATCAGCTCCTCGGTGCCGCGCGCGAGCTCGTAGCGCAGATACCACGGCGGCTTCGGCGCGCCCATCGGGCCGCCGCCGACCGCGAGCAGGTCGGCATCGGTGCCGAGGTAGTACATGACCGGCGCCTCCGGAGCCGCGGCGACGATCCGGTGCAGCGCGTTGCGCACGCTCTCCGCGGACGGCCGCACCGGGTCGTTGCTGAGGTCGCGCTGCAGCTCCGCGTGCATCCACGCAAGCCCCAGGCGCGACTGCTGGCCCGCCGCCGCGGTCGCCAGCTTCTTGTACTGGACGAAGCCCCAGAGCAGCGCCATGCCGCACGCCAGCAGCACGACGCCGCCGAACGACAGCAGCAGCTTCGAGCGCAACGACAGTGACGGCGCGATGTTGCGCACCGGCACGCGGTAGCGCTGCGTGAGGTGGGCGAGCAGCGGGCGGAGCACGTCGCGATGCCACAGCTGCTCGTAGATCGCGCCCGCCACCGCGAGCACCAGCGTCGAGGTCGACAGGATGATCGCGTCGTCGAGATCGAACACGAGGTGGAACCGCGCGACCAGCAGGCCCACGCTCGAGATCACCAGCCACACCAGGATCGTCAGCACGGCGAGCCGGTACGGCAGCGCCTGGGCGCGGCGGTAGATCACCGCAGCGGCCGGCGCGGCGTCGGTCATCTCGCCGCGCGACGCCGCGAGGTAGCGCCGCAGATCGCCCGTCATCGTGCGCGCGAACCCCAGCCACAGCGTCACCCCGCACAGCGTGCCCACGGTGACGTAGGTCTCGAACTGCAGGTACTGGGCGAACGAGATCGGCACGAAGTAGTAGGCGAACGCGGCCTGCGACGCGAGCACGCCGCCGGCGACGATCATCGACACCAGCATGAAGCGCCGGAAGTGGTGGTCGTCGAACCGCTTGAGCGGCGAGCCGGCGGCGAACAGCCGCTCGCGGATCGCGCCGAGGATCTGCGCGGACCACATCGCGCGAACGCACGCCAGGATGTAGCTGTGCATGCCCGCGATCGCGGTCAGCGCGGCGACCCGCTCGATCGGCCAGTCGCCGAACAGGTGGAAGAACACACCGGCGAGCGCGGCCGATGAGGTCCACAGGCCCGTGCGTAGCAGCAGCACCCGGACCGGCCCCTTGAGCGTGATCCGGTAGGCGCGCGCCGCGAGCTCCTTGGGGACCCGCTCGCCCCGCCGTCGCGCCGCGACCGCGGCCCACAGCGGCCACTGCCAGGTCATGGTCGCCGCGAACCACACGACGACCGCGCCGGCCCCGACCGGCACCACGGCGCGCAGCAGCGTATCCTTGCCCAGCGCCGCGAGGTCGAACGCGATCCACAGCGGGTACGCGATGAGCAACAGCTCGGCGAGCCCGAGCGTCACCGCCGGCACCAGCACGAGCCGCTTGAGCGAGATGCCGCGCAGCGCCCCCCCCGGCGAGCCCGAGGCCGGCGGCGATGCGGGCAGCGAGCCGGTCACGCCGGACTCGCCGAACGAAGCGGTGGCCCGCGGGGAACCCGCATCGCTGGCAGTGTGCTCGTCGGTCCCGGGCATGCGGTCGCCTCGCAGCGGCCATCATAGCCCGGTCTCGCCCTGGGATTGCGGAGATGCGATCGGCGCCGCTTGCGGACCGCCGGGCAGTTGCGCCATGTTCGGCGCGCCATGCGAAGCACATGCACAGCCATCGCCCTCGCGACGCTCGCCGCGGGAAGCCTGATCGGATGTAAGAAGGAGACCAAGAAGGACGACGTCGCGCCGGCGCCGGTCTCGGCGGGAGGCAGCGCGGCCAAGCCGGCCGACGACATGAAAGCCGAGCCGGTCGCCAAGGCCCCGCCCGCGCCCGCGCCGCCGCCCGCGGCTCCCGCCGCCGAGGTCCGCGCACCCACGCCGGCAGATCTCGCCGACTACACCAAGGACATCGCCGGTTCGGGCACGCTGACCGCGACGATCGAGACCAGCATGGGCGCGTTCCACTGCGAGCTGTTCGGCGACAAGGCGCCGATCGCGGTCGCCAACTTCGTCGGCCTCGCAACCGGCAAGAAGCCCTGGCGCAACCCCACGACCGGCGCGGTCGAGACCGCCAAGCCGTTCTTCGAAGGCCTGACGTTTCACCGGGTGATCCCCGGCTTCATGATCCAGGGCGGCGATCCGATGGGCAACGGCCGCGGCGGCCCAGGCTACGAGTTCGTCAGCGAGGTCAATAACGGCCTCACGATGAAGCCCGGCACGCTCGCGATGGCCAACGCCGGCCCCGATACCAACGGCAGCCAGTTCTTCATCACCGAGGGTGCACCCAAGCAGCTCGACAACGGCTACACGATCTTCGGAGCGTGCAAGGAGCCCGACCTCGTGAAGAAGATCGCCAGTGTGCCGCGCAATCCGCTCGATAGACCGGACTCACCGGTGACGATCACGAAGATCTCCTTCGCGAAGTAGCGCGGCCCGCGAACTTGCGTCGACGCTCGATCTAGCCGACGTTGCCTCACGGCACGACGAGCGCATCGCTCGTCGCAACTTCGAGGAGGCGGCGATGATGCTCGTGTATCGAACGATCGTTGCGACCGGCGTTGCGACCGGCGTGGCCGCCGGCCTCGCAGCCCGCCCCGCGCTCGCCGATGACCCCAAGTTCGAGATGGGCAAGCGCGACGACGTCAAGGACGTCAAGGACGTCGACTGGACCGCCAAAGGCGAGGCCGGCCTGGTCGCCTCGACCGGCAACTCGAAGACCACGACGATCAGCGCGAGCGCCAACGCCACCCGCAAGACCGCCGACAACAAGTTCGACGGCGTGGTCACCGGCACGTTCGCGCGCGCGACGACGCGGAACGCCCGCGACGCCAATGGCGATGGCGCGATCGGCGCCGACGAGCTATCGGAGCAGTCGGCGACCTCGGCCGAGAACGCCGCCGGCAAGCTGCGCTACGATCGCTACTTCAGCGAGCTCGACTCGCTCTACGTCGCGGCGCTCGGGGCGATCGATCGGCCGGCCGGCAAGACGTTCCAGGGCGGCGGCCAGCTGGGCTACAGCCGCAGCCTCTACAAGGACGCCGATCAGCAGGCGCTCGGCGAGCTCGGCTACGACCTCAGCTACGTGAGGCTCACCGCCGGCGACTCGACGACGATCCACTCGGCGCGCGTGTTCGCCGGCTACAAGGGCAAGATCCGCGGCGAGACCGCGCTCGAGGCCTCGGCCGAGGCGCTGTTCAACGCCAACACCGTCACGTTCGGCGACCGCGAGGCCAAGCCGTTCAAGGATACCCGGCTGAACGGCATGATCGGCGTGACCACGAGCCTGTCGACCAAGCTGTCGCTCAGCGCGTCGTTCCTAGCCAAGTTCGACAACTTCCCGGCCCCGCTTGCCAAGATCGGAGATCTGCCATTCGCGGCCGGATTCGAGCCGGTTGCGGATAAGCTCGACACGATCACCAAGGTCTCGCTGATCATCAAGTTCCTGTAGGCAAGTTCCTGTGGCGCGCACGGCGCCGCGCGGAGTTTCACCATGGCCACGACCCCGTATCGCTGGACGTTCTACCGCGCAGGCGGCGTCGATCAGGTCACGCTGCGGTCCGGCGATGATCTGCGGCACCTCGCCGAGCTCGATCAGAAGCTGTGGATCGCGCTGTCGATGCCGACGCGCGGCGTCGCGATCGAGCCGCGCACCCTCGACCTGCTCGACACCGACAAGGACGGCCACATCCGCCACCCCGAGGTGCTCGCGGCGATCGCCTGGACCGGCGAGGTCTACCGCGACCTCGGCCGGCTGTTCGAGGGCGGCGACACGATCCCGCTCGACACCCTGCGCGACGGCCCGGTGCTGGCCGCGGCCAAGCGGCTGCTCGCCAACCTCGGCAAGCCCAGCGCCAAGGAGGTCTCGCTCGCCGACGCCAGCGACGCCGACAAGCAGTTCGCCGTGACGCTGTTCAACGGCGATGGCGTGGTCACGCCGGAGTGCGCCGACGGCGAGCTGCGCGGCGCGATCGCCGATATCATCGCCACCCACGGCTCGTTGGCCGACCGCAGCGGCAAGCAGGGCATCGACCAGCCGCGGGTCGCGGCGTTCTTCGCCGAGGCCAAGGCGTTCGCGGCCTGGCACGCCGCGGCCGACGCCACCGTGCTGCCGCTCGGCGAGGCCACGGCGGCCGCCGCCGACGCGGTGCGCGCCGTGCGCGGCAAGATCGATGACTACTTCACGCGCTGCCAGCTCGCCGCGTTCGATGCGCGCGCGGCCGCCGCGCTCAACCCGAGCGACGCCGAGTTCGCCGCGCTCTCGGCCAAGCAGCTGTCGCCGGCCACCAGCGAGGTCGCCAGCTTGCCGGTCGCCCGGGTCGAAGCCGGCGCGGCCCTGCCGCTCGAGATCGCCGTCAACCCGGCGTGGCAGGCGGCCCTGGCGACGCTCGCCACCGCCGCGGTCACGCCGCTGCTCGGCCCGCGCGCCCAGCTGTCCGAGGCCAGCTGGCGCCAGATGATCGACAAGCTCGCCGGCTACGAGGCCTGGCGCGCCGCCAAGCCGGCCGGCGCCGTCGAGCCGCTCGGCGTCGACCGGATCCGCGCGATCCTGGCAGCCGATCACGAGCGCGGCATCGCGCACCTGCTCGACCAGGACCTGGCGGTCAAGCCCGAGATCGACGGCGTGACTGACGTCGAGAAGCTGTGCCGGTTCCAGCGCGATCTGGTGAAGCTGCTCTGCAACTACGTCAACTTCTCCGACTTCTACGCCCGCACAGGCGCGGTGTTCCAGGCCGGCACGCTCTACCTCGATGGCCGCGGCTGCCACCTGGTCGTCGAGGTCGCCGACGCCGCCAAGCACGCCACGATGGCGCCGATGGCGGGCACCTACCTCGCCTACTGCGACTGCACGCGCCAGGGCGAAAAGCAGACGATCGCGGCGGCGTTCACCGCGGGCGACATCGACAACCTGCTGGTCGGCCGCAACGGCGTGTTCATCGATCGGCGAGGCCGCGACTGGGAAGCCACGATCACCAAGCTCGTCGATAACCCGATCAGCATCCGCCAGGCGTTCTGGACGCCCTACAAGAAGGTCGTCCGGCTGGTCGAGGAGCGGGTCGCCAAGCGCGCCGCCGAGGCCGACGCCGCCGCGCACGCCACGCTGGCCGCCCAGGCCCTCGCCGCGAGCGCCATCCCCGGCGCCCCGCCCGCACCACCGCCACCCGTCAAGCCTCCGGAGCCGCCCACCAAGTTCGACATCGGCACGATCGCCGCGCTGGGCGTGGCGATCGGCGGCATCGGCGCGTTCGCGACCGCGATCCTCGGCACGATCTTCGGCCTCGGCTGGTGGATGCCGCTCGGTGTCATCGGCATCATCCTGGCGATCAGCGGCCCCTCGATGCTGCTCGCGTTCATGAAGCTGCGGCGCCGCAACCTCGGCCCGCTGCTCGACGCCAACGGCTGGGCGATCAATGCGCTGACCCGGATCAACATCCCGTTCGGCACGACGCTGACCGATCTCCCCATGCTGCCGGAGGGCGCCAGGCGGTCCCCGCATGATCCGTACGCCGACAAGCGCAGGCCGTGGCGGTTGTACCTGGTTCTGCTCGTGGTCCTCGCGCTCGCGGCGCTGTGGTACCTCGGCAAGCTCGACGCGGTGCTCCCCGATGCGTTGCGCTCGCCGCTCGCACGGCCGACCGCCCCCACCGCGCAGAAGTAGCTCGTGGCGGTGAACCGTGCCTCGAAGCTCCTCTCGAATGTACGCAACGGCGGCGGGACCAAGACCCCGCTCGACCGGCAACAGAAGGCCGTCACGATCCTCGACCGGTTCGAGAACGCGGCGACCGTCAAGATCATCGCTTCGGACTGGATCGACTATCTGCAGCTCGCGAAGTTCAACAATCGCTGGGTGATCGTGAACGTGCTGTGGGAGGAAACCCTCGTAGGCAACGGCTCGCCCGGCCGCGGATGAGCCCACTCAGCCCACGCGACGCGAGAGGCCCAGCAGGGCCGCGGCCGTGAGCAGGAGGCCCAACAGCTTCCAGTGCGCGAGCAAGCAACCGGACGTGCACGCGGGCGCCGCGGCGGTCACCAGGGTGACAGGGACCATGCCGGTGGTGCCGAGCGCGCCCTTCGCGAGCTCGATGGCGTAGGCCGCGCCCAGCTGGGCGAACTTGGCCGCGTGGACGGCGTTGTCGTGGGAGACTTCGAGGGTGTCGCGCGCCGTGTGGATCTGCGTGTTGCGATCGCGCGACCGCGTCTCGTGCGGGAACGAGGCCGGGACGCCGACGCGATCCCAGGACGCGTGATCCGAGCAGGCGTAGCCGCAGCGGTCGATGCCCCAGGTCGCGCTGGTGTAGCGCTCGATCAGCGCCGCGACGAACGCGTTCTGCGCCGCGCTGGTGAAGTCGTCGATCAGCCAGATGTCGCGATCGGAGCCCTGGTAGTTGGTCATGTCGAGCTGGAGCGCGCCGACCACGTGGACGCCGCGGCGCTGGTAGTCGCGCACGATCGCCTGCGAGCCGCGCAGGCCGACCTCTTCGGCCGCGTAGGCCATGAACTGGAGCGTGCGCTCGGGCCGGTAGTCGGCCGCGAGCAGGGTCCTGGCGATGTGGTCGAGCGTGGCGATGCCCGAGGCGTCGTCATCGGCGCCCGGCGCGTTGCTCGCGCTGCCGCCGAGCGCGATCGAGTCGAGGTGGCCACCGATCACCACGACCTCGTCCCGCCGCGTCGTGCCGGGGATGGTGAGGATGACCGACTTCTGGGGATAGCCCTGGTCGAACAGCTCGACCGTGACGTCCGGGCGGCTGGTGAAGCTGCGCCAGCGGTCGGCGAGCCAGGTCGAGGTCGCGGCGCCGCTCTCGGAGCGGTAGTAGCGGTTCTTGCGCGACGATAGCGCGCGGATCGTCGCGAGGATGTCGTCGGCCCGGATCGCCGGCAGGACGGCGCGCACCGCGGCGCCGCGATCGATCGGGTAGTCGAGCGGCGGCCGCGGCGCCGGGCGCGCGACCGCGACGACGGTGGCGAGCGCGTCGGCCATCGAGTCGTGGACGACGAACCCGCCGCACCGGCCGTGCTGCGCGTGCATCGCGTCCGCGAGGTGGTCGAGCTCGCTCGCGTCGATGCGCAGCGCGGCGACCCCGTCGTGGTCGCTCAGCAGCGCCAGCGAGGTGTGATCGGCGTGCGCGACGCCGGCCGCCGTGGCGAGCGCGTCGCTGCCGATCGAGATGAAGGTAGGCTCTGCGTGGGCGACGGCGGATCCGGCGACGAACACGCCGAGCAGCAGCGAGCAGCGATTCATCCCCGGAGCGTAGCTCACGCCGCGCCGCAGCGCCTACAGGATTGCCGCCGCCGAGAAGCATCCGCGCCCCGCGCCCGGGCCGCCGGGTCGCCGGCGCGGCGCGCTCAGCCGCCGCGCCAGCGCGTGAAGAACGCGTCGCGGTGCGTCCGGCTGACCACGACCGAGCTGCCGTCGTCGAGCTCGGCGACCGCGTCGCCGTGGAGCAGCGCGTCGACCCGCGCGACGAACCCCAGGTTGATGATGTCGCCGCGGTGGACCCGCACGAACATCGCCGGATCGAGCCGGGCCTCGAGCTCGGCCAGGCTGTCGCGGATCGCGTGCGCGCCGCCGGCCTCGAACACGCGCACCTGCTTGCCATCGGCGGACAGCCGGCGCACGCGATCGAGCGGCACCGGGATCCAGCCATCGTCGCGCTTGACGATCAAGCGCTCGAGGTAGCGGCCGTTCGCGCCCGGGTGGCGGGCCAGCAGCGCCTCGAGCCGCGCCGCCTCACCGCCACCCGCGGCGAGCTGGGCGCACGCCTTGTCGAGCGCCGTGCGAAACCGGTCGGCGTCGTACGGCTTGCGCAGGTAGTCGATCGCGTGGGCGTCGAACGCCTCGAGCGCGTAGCGATCGTGCGCCGTCGAGAAGATCACCTTGGGACACGCGGCGGCGCCGACCGCGCGCAGCACCTCGAAGCCGGTGAGGCCGGGCATCTGGATGTCGAGCAGCAAGAGCTCGGGCCGGTGCGCTTCGATCTGCGCGACCGCCGCGACGCCGTCGGCCGCCTCGCCCGCGAGCGCGAACCGGCCGTCGTCGCGGAGCAGCCGCACCAGCTTGGCGCGCGCCGGGGCCTCGTCGTCGACGATCAGCGCCTTCACGCCGGCAGCTCCGCCGGCACGCTGAGCCGGACCCGGGCGCCGCCGCCCGGCGCGCCGTCGAGCTCGAGCGTCGTGGTCGGGCCGTGGCACAGCTCGAGCGCGCGGCGCAGCGTGGCCAGCCCGGTGCCCGGGCCCGCTGCGGGCGACGCGCCGAACCCGCGGCCGTTGTCGGCGACCTCGAGCTCGACCCGGTCGACCGCGCGGCGCGCCGAGATCGAGATCGCGAGCGGCTGCCGCCCGTCCTGGTTGTGCTTGATCGCGTTCTCGACCAGGAGCTGCAGGGTGAACCGCGGCAGCTGGGCCGCGCACGCCCGCTCGTCGACGCTCCACCGAACGCTCAGCCGATCGCCGAACCGCGCCAGCATGACGGCGAGGAAGTGCTCGGTGTGCGCGCGCTCGCTGGCCAGGTTCCAGGTCGGCGCGGCGTCGCCGGCGAGCCCGGCGCGCAGGATGTGGCCGAGGTCGGCGAGCAGCCGATCGGTGCGCGCGAGATCGACGTACATCACCGCGCTGATCGTGTTGAGCGCGTTGAACAAGAAGTGCGGGCTGAGCTGGCCGACCAGCGCGCGCAGCTGGGCGTCGCGCAGCTCGGTCGCGATCCGCGCGTCGTGCAGCGCCCGGTGCTGGGCCGCGCGCCACGACGTCACCAGGCCAAAGCCTATCGCCAGCACCAGGTAGGCCACGACGTCCTTGTGCCACTCCATCGGCAGCCGGAACGACGTGCCGCCGTAGTGATAGGGTCCCCAGCCGAGCACGCGGTACAGCGCGATCCGCGAGCCGATCATCGTGCTCGAGTGCAGCGCGGCGAACGCCGCGAACCCGGCGCCATGGATCGCCAGGAACCGCGGCCACCGCCCGGCCGGCCGCGGCGCGTTCTTCGCCGTCGCGAACGGGATCCACGCCCACGCGTAGGCGGTCAGCGCGCCGGTGATCTCCCAGAGGTAGGGGTGCGCCCAGCGCGGTAGCTCGCCATCGGCCTCGAAGGTAAGCCACACCGTGTTGCCCTGCCAGACGCCGAACGCGGCGAACGCGGCGAACATCACCAGCGCGATGCGGCGGTCGATCCGCGGCCACGTCCACATCCCACCAGCCTACCCGAGCCAGCGCCGGTGCGCCGACCCGCCCGGGCGCCAGCCGGACGCCACGCGGCGCGAGCCGGCCGGCCGGGGCGGTCAGCGGACCTGGAACAGCCGGAGGCCCCAGCCCCGGGTCGCGAACCGCAGCGAGGCCGAGCCGCCGGCGACCGCGTACACGCTGCTCGACGCGTAGCCAGCCGATGGCACCAGCACGTAGCTGAGATCGCCGATCCGCTGCATGTAGGTCGCCCCGCTGTTGAGCGCGATCCCTGCGACCGGCGAGGCCTGTCGGGTGGCCAGATCCATGCGCCAGATCTCCCAGTTCGCGGTGCCGATCACCGCGAACGGATCGCTCGACGCGTCGTAGCTGACGCGCTCGTCGTGAAACACCGAGAGCAGCGCGTGGCCATCGCCGCTGTAGCGCAGCGCCGAGGCTTCCCGGCCGTCGGCGATCGTGGGCCACGGCGCGGTCCACGCGGGGTCGACCGTGTCGGTCGCGGGGTCGAGCTTGACCCCGCACGGCGCGGCCTGGCCGGCCACCAGCGC
>Ga0302322_100002645_pt1 | contig 15155 bp, 8 predicted proteins | sample Fen_T0_2_FD_203757 | JGI IMG/M metagenome (GOLD analysis project Ga0302322, IMG submission 203757) | Peat permafrost microbial communities from Stordalen Mire near Abisko, Sweden - Fen_T0_2 | ecosystem: Environmental > Terrestrial > Soil > Wetlands > Permafrost | place: Sweden: Abisko... | reverse complement strand
CGTTTATAAGACTCACGTTGCTACTCGTTGCTGTAGTGAGAGTACCGCTTACTTGGAAGATGTAGATACCTGCCCCGTCAAGAGTGAGGGTACCATTTATTGTAGCATTGCCCCCTATACTATAGACACCAGGAGTTTGGCTGGTGCCGCCTAATTCGAACGCACCTCCGGACAGAATGGTAACATTTGTGTTTCGTCCGGCAGCGTCGAGATATGCGGTGTTCAAATCGGTATGAGCTGCTGTTATTTCAGCGGTTCCCTCGTATTTCGATCCGGTTGCCGTAACAAGAGCCGGTATAGTCAATGTTGTCGTCCCGACATTTCCTTTGATACTGCCGTCACCGGTAATCCCCGCAGCGGACAGAACGCCGAAGCTCGCGGCAGATCCAAGATTGAGTGATAACGGAAGCACCGCCGTTTTGGTGACGGTATTTGAGGCTAATGTGACCGCAGCAATCCGTGCCATCGCTCTCCCATCCAGCGTTGCGCCGGTTTGTAGTGCGATTGATTGATCAGCCATGATTGTTCCCTTCGTTACAGAAGTCGTTTTGAGAGTGGCTGAAGTACCGACCTGCCAAAAGATATTGGAAGCCTTGGCGTCCCCGGCGAGGATGACGTGCATACCACTTTCCACAGTAAGAGTCGTCGCCATCATGAATATCCAGACGTCAGTGACGCTGCCTGTAAGAGTGACACTTGACCCGCTTATTGCAGCACCGCCCGTGAATTTATAGAGGCCGCCGGGAAGGGTTAACCCGCCTATATTTCCAACTCCTGGATCCAAGAATGTCCCCGTAGGCACCGGAGTTCGGCCGGCAGCGTTGTTGTACGCTATGGTTAAATCTCCCTTGGCTGTGATTAACATTGCAGCTGCCGGTACTGAACCTGCAGGACCAGTTGCATCGGCTGCGTATATCGTCCCTGTTACCTGACCTGACGTCACACCGGCGTCGTAACTACTGCCCGCGGCCGGACTTAATCCGAGATCTCCTGTAATAGCGGAAGTCGGAACGTTGGTCACTGCCGAGGCAGCCAAAATCGCGAACCCCGGGGTCGAGAGAAGATTTACCGCCGATGGACCCGTTCTAAAACTCTGGGTTGCTGCATATGCACTTGTCCCATCAACATTTTTTGCACTCACATGCCAGTAATAGATTGTTTCATAGTACAAACCTGTTATCTGTATCGAGGTGCCTGTGAGCGTCAGATCGTTATACACCGTCGTGCTAAAATCGTTTATGGTCGAGACCTGCAACTGATAGGAAGTAGCACCGACCGAAGCATTCCAAGTCAATGTCGGAGCCAGTTGCTGATTCTCCGCCGCATCAACAGGCGTTGCCAGCACCGGTGGATCCGGCGTTATAGAGAACGCGACTGCATGCATCATCAGGACAATCGCTCCTGTTAAACAGAAAAGATGCGTCCATCGGTTGAGGATACTTTTTGTATATGAACTTTTCATAAGACTCTCCTTCTACTAAATGAAAATGTGTAAGATATTTTTAATTTGAATCATTCTTTTTTTAAAAGGTCGAGGTTCCGCTTCTGATGCCCTCAGTTTGGGATAATATCGATGATAACCGTTCTATTATAGAATCGTTCTTCCGGGAAATAATTATCAAACGGTGCAAATTGGAGATTTTCACCGCACGCTAACGTTTCAAATGCGATTCCTTTCTTACCGCTGCTCGATATTGCCCGTTCAATAATACTCTGCGCATCCTGGACTCGCCGGCTGGATAAGCTGTCGTTATATACTTCCTCTCCTATGATATCCGTATGACCGTGGATAAGAACGATACCGCTGTCCGGAATGAGCGGGGCGACAACGTCGGTGAGGAACGTTGCGTAGCTTGCTATGGTCTTCGATTGATCGAAATCAAAGAGAATGCTGAACCGCAATGTCTCTTTTTTCGATTCCTCTCTGCGAATCAAGTGGGCTGAACTTTCTTTGCTCACCAATTTTCCACCTTTTGTTTGTCCCAGCAGCACGAACTTGTAGTCGCCCTGGGAACGATCACCAAGGATGGTATTCCCGGAAATGCTTTCCTGGTCCCGTATTGATGGTCCGAAACGCTGAACCTTTCCCTGGTCATCTGTAACTTCCAACGACCACGATGCGAGCAATTCTCTTGTTCCAGCCACATTGAAAATAACATGGCTATCGAGCGGGTCTTCCACCACTGAAACGATTTGCACTGGTTTCAACATATAGTGGGGTCCGCCGCCAACCTGAATCATCAATTCCGGTGAACTGCTTTCGATATCAACCCGACGATCTCCAGCTTGAAGAAGAGCAAGTTCTTTTGTAGCACCGTGCACGACTGATGGAATTTTCGGTTTATCCCGTCCTTCAGTCGTTATCCTCGAACCCTCAATTCCAAAGATATCCACGAGATACCGCTTGACCGTTTCTGCTCTTTCTTTGCCGAACTCCGGATCTTTCTCTGACGCTCCACTGAGTGAAATGATCGTTCTGGGACTTCTTTTCATACGATCACCGAGAATATTTAAGATGTTATAATACACAGCCATCTGTCGCATAGAACGTAAAGCCCGGTTTTTCGGCTGAACTCCCTGCAATTGTTCCTCCTTGAAACTTGCCGCCTGACTTTTCGTCAACGAAATATATCGATCTGGTATTTTCGTCGACCCCGCTTCGAAAAATACATAATTACGAAGCGGGAACGTTTCTCGTACTCTATGCTGAACCGGTACAGCCTTTGGTGCTCGAACCGAGAACTGTACTTCACGATCGACGACCGCCTCATTACAATCGCGCATAAAAATGACGAAGAGTAACGCGACGGCCAGTCCTACGGAAAGCGGGATACCGAGAAAATACGTCCATCGGCTCAGCGTATTGGTGATTTTTATTTTATAGATCTTCATAACAACTTCCATTCTGTGAAGGATGCTGAGTTTATCATCTGATGACTTCAGTCGGGCACGATATCAATGATGACCGATCTATTATAGAATCGTTCTTCCGGGAAGTAATTATCAAACAATGCATACTGGGGATTTCCACCGAATCCAAACGTTTCAAATGTGATCCCTTTCTTGCCGCTTTTCACAATTGCGCGCTCAATAATATTCTGCGCATCGTGAGCTCGTTCGTTGGATAAGGTTTCGTTATACACTTCATCTCCAATGATATCGGTATACCCATGGATAATAACTTGACCGCTATCCGGAATGAGCGGAGTGACCATATCAGTAAGGAATGTTTCGTAACTCGCAATGGTCTTCGATTTGTCGAAATCAAAAAGAATTCTGTACCGCACTAAATCTTTCATCGGCGTGTTTCTGCGGACCAGGTAGACCGCACTTTCCTTCCTCACAAATTTCCCGCCTTTCGTTTGTCCCAGCATCACGACTTTATATTCACCCTTTGATCGATCGCCCAGAATGGCGTTCCCGGAAATACTTTCCTGGTCTCGTGTGGACGGTCCGAAACGTTGAACCTTTCCCTGGTCATCAGTAAGTTCCAACGACCACGATGCGAGTACTTCGTTTGCTCCAACCACATTGAAAATAACATGGCTGTCAAGCGGGTCTTCCACTATTGCAACGATTTGCACCGGCTTCAGCATGAAGTGGGAAGGACCACCGACCTGCATCAACATCTCGGGTGAAGCACTCTCGATATCAACCCGACGATCTCCTGCCCGGAGAAGAGCAAGTTCCTTTGTTCCACCGAGCGTCTCTGATGGAATACGCGGTTTATCCCGTCCTTCAGTCGTTATCCTTGAGCTATCAATTCCAAATACGGTCACGAGATACTTTTTTATCGTTTCCGCTCTTTCTTTGCCATACTTTGGTCCTTGCCCAGGTGACGCTCCACTTAACGCAATGGTTGTCCCGGGATTTCTTTTCATACGATCACCCATAATATTCAGGATGTTATAATAGATTGTCATCTGTCGAATTGGTCGACCCTCTAAACTTTTCGGAGGAAATTCTTGTAGTTGTTCCTCCTTGAAGCTCACCGCCTGTGCTTTCGTCAGCAAAATATATCGACTCGGTATCTCTGACGACTGCTCATCGAAGAACACATAATTGCGAAGCGGGAATGTTTCTCTTACTCTGCGATTAACAGGTACGGCCTTTGGTGCTCGAATCGAAAACTGAACTTCACGCTCGGCAACAACGGGAATTGCGGCAACCTCTGCCCGTTGAATAATTGAGCCACTTCCAAATTTGATTGCGGCGCCCAGTCGTAATGTTGACACTGCCCAGCTTTCCACCTCGCGTGGATCTTGACCATAGTAAGGTTGGTACGAGATAAATGGTGATATCTCGATTTGGGTCTTTTCGTTCAGAGGAGTGAGTCTGAAATCGTACCCCACGCCGATTTGAAATGAGTAGACTGCTCCCTTCATAGAACTAAATTTGCTGTTGGAGCCGAACTTTCCTTCTTGTGTGTACACGAATGATTTTTCGTCTCCTGAGGACAGAGCCCAATTAATACCGATTCGGGGGCCGCCATAAACATAAAAGCCATCTGAGAACGGAGCAATCCGTAAGCTCGGTTCGATTGAAATATAGCTGAGCGTTGACGATAAGTTCGACGATTCTCCGCAGGGGCAGGGCGTCTCATAGAACGATCCGCGCCGATCATCATATCCCACCTGCAGTATTCCACCCCAGATAGGATCGTGGCGATATTCTATCAAACCGCCCAGATACCATCCACCGCCAAAACCTTTATGAAAAGCAGCCGGGGTCGTTAACGCCGAGTTCAACATTTGAGTCGTTCCGCCGTAGAAGTTCAAATTCACACCTGCAGCTCCACCGAACAACCACGTTGGTTGTGTTCTTTGAATCTCCTGAGCAAGAATTGTTGCCTGGAAACAAATCAGGATCAGAGAACTGAATAAAATTCTTGTGAGCCAAAAGCTCATGAGCCTCTGACTTCGGTTTACCGTGCGATGTTGATACATACGTAGCTCCTTATTAATAGAATGGTTTTGTTTTTCATATTTATATTCTTTGTCATTAAAATTATGCCCGCTTTCGTTATTCAAATAAAAGTTCTTCCCGCCAGACAAATATCCGGCGGGAAGGCTTTAAACAATTATGGACCTGGCACAGTAACAGTAGACGCGAGGCCGTTCAACGCTATCTGACCAGCACCGAGCGCGCCAGACAATAATCTGCCGAATACTGTGTTCCCACCATCGCAAGAGACAGATGCACCAGCCAATATATTTCCATAGAAGGTAGTACCTGTTCCTAACGTCGCAGATGCTGTAGGCACAAAGAACACGTTCTTTTGTTGAGCTCCACCAGTCAGCGTTACACTACCAGAAGTGGTAGTTAGCGAGGAACCGATCTGGAAGACCCAGACGGCATTCGCATTGCCACCTGCGTCAAGAACGACATTGGTATTAATATTCATCGTGGTAGCAGAGCTATAAACACCCGGGGGAAGACGGCCGGGAACATGACCAGGAAGAACTGGAATATCTACTGTTCCTAAATCAACTGTCCCGACAACAAAGAGGCCTGGATCCGGTGTTCTGCCTTTGGCGTAGTTATACGCAGCTAACAGAGCGTTATAAACATTTGTTGCCACTGCATCACCTGCGTGCACGCTGCCCGTCACCACTCCTGCCCCTGCGGGTGTGGAGAAAGTAAATCCAGTCATTGAAGAGATAGGATTAATTTGGATCGAAGCATCCCCATTGATAATGGAATTTGATGTGGGGACGTTGGTGATTGCGGAGTATGCCGCAAGTCCGTAAGTTTTAGCTAAACCAAGGTCCGCTGCACCTGGTGCAAGTCCAAGTCCAAAGTTCGCTACTAATGTTCTGTTTCCAGTGATCGTAAATGTATAGCTTGCATTTGTCGATGCAACAATTACGCCCTCTGTCCAGTTAGTAAATACATATCCAACTGCAGGAGATGCAATCACTGTTACAGAAGAGCCAAAATTATAAGTACCGCCTCCGCTTGTCGATCCGCCTAACGCGGGATTTGATGATAATACGTTCTACTGCGGTACAGCAGCAAAGTTTGCTACTAATGTTCTGTTTCCATTTAGTGTAAATGTATAATTTGCATTTGTCGATACGACGTTTACGCCCTCAGTCCAGTTCGTAAATGTATATCCACTGTTCGGAACCGCGGCTACTGTTATGGAAGAACAGGAATTAAATATTCCGCCTCCACCTGTTGTTCCGCCTGCCGCCGGATTCGATGATAACGTTACTGTATATGGGACAGCAGTCGTAAAGCTCCATACATAGTTGTTTGCCAGGTGATTCCCTGCCAAGTCCATAGCCGCGGTTTTAATCGTGGCTGTATATGTCGTATTTAATGCGAGAGGACTTGCCGGCACAAAAATGACCGTTGTACCGGAATAGAATACAAAGCCGTTAATTTGTGTTGTTCCTTGCACTAACGTAAATGTCGACGTTTGGAGAGATGTAGGATCCATTGTCCTGTTAAATGTTGCACTGATATATTTGTTCAATGCAACGCATGTTTCTGTATTCGCAGGATCTGTAGAAATTACGACGGGTGGAGTGTTTACCACTGCTGCACCTGTCGTAAAATTCCATACATAATTGGTTGCCAGAGGATTGCCTGCAAGATCCTTCGCCTCGGTTGTAATCGTGGCTGTATAGACCGTGCTTGGTGCGAGATCGCTTGCCGGGTCGAAGAGAGCAGTCGTGCCGGCGTAGGACACAAATCCAGGAACTGATATGATGCCTTGCTTTAATGTAAATGTTGACGTATGAATAGTTGAAGGATCCATGGTCTTACTAAACGATGCGACAATTTTCTGGTTCAGAGGCACGCCGGTTGCAGCATTCAGCGGGTCCGTAGAAAGTACTGTGGGTGGAGTAATAACCACTGCGACACCTGTTGTAAAGCTCCACACAAAGTTATTTACCAGTGCATTGCCTGCCAGATCCTTTGCCCCGGATGTAATCGTGGCTGTATAAACGGTATTTGGTGCAAGACTGTTTGCGGGTACAAAGATAGCAGTGATGCCCGAATAAGAGACAAATCCGGAAACCGACGCTGCACCTTGCGTTAATGAAAATGTCGACGTTTGAATAGTTGTGGCATCCATTGTCTTGCTGAACATTGCAGCAATTTTCTGGTTCAAAGGTACGCCTGTTGCAACATTCACCGGATCAGTAGAGCTTACTGTCGGCGGTGTGACGATCACTGCGGCACCTGTGGTAAAGCTCCATACAAAATTGTTTGCGAGAGCATTGCCTGCAAGATCCTTCGCCCCGGTTGTAATCGTGGCTGTATATGTGGTATTTGATGCGAGAATACTTGCCGGTGCAAATGTTGCCGTTGTACCGATGTAGGACACAAAGCCGGAAACAGATGTCGAGCCTTGCTTCAAGGTAAATGTTGCTGCCGTAAGAGTTGTAGCATCCATTGTTTTACTAAAAGTAGCGGCAATTTTTTGATTCAAAGGCACACCTGTCGCTGCATTCAGCGGGTCCGTAGAACTTACGGTGGGTGGAGTGACAACCACTGCTGTACCTGTGGTAAACATCCAAACAAAATCCTTTGCAAGAGCATTGCCGTCTAGATCTTTCGCGTTCGTTTTAATCGTCGCTGTATATGCGGTGTTTGGTGCGAGAGTACTTGCCGGTGCAAAAATTGCAGTGACACCGGAGTAAGACACAAACCCGGAAACTGACGTTGAACCCTGCATCAAGGTAAATGTTGCCACGGTAAACGTCGAACCATCCATTGTCTTACTAAACGTAGCGGCAATTTTTTGGTTCAACGGTACACCCGTTGCTGCATTCAGCGGGTCTGTAGAACTTACTATGGGCAGCGTCACCGAGACCGGTGCGCTTGTTGTAAAATTCCATACATAGTTACTTGCAAGTGCGGTACCTGCCAAGTCCCTGGCGCCAGTCGTAATTGTGCACGTATACGTGAGATTGGGATCGAGACCGCCCGGCACAACAAACTGTGCAGTTGTATCAGAATACAACACTACTCCTAAAATAGGGGTGGCACCTTGCCACACGGTAAACGATGATGTCGATATCGAATTCGGATTCATCGGTGTACTGAACGTTGCCGAAATTGTCTTGACAATGGCTGTTCCTGTAACACCACCTGTCTTGGAGTTTACAGCGATTTTCTTGAGAGCACTTGTCTTCTTATTGAGACTTACCGTCGATTCGCCATCAGCAGGAGAAGTGCGAATCACTACAGGTGCGGTTGGTGTGGGGCAAGTGTTTACTATTCCCGGACTTTCCTCTCTACAGCCAACCAGAAAATTAATGAGGAGTAAAGCGACGATGAGTCCTGCTGAAAACGAGAAACCGAGGGATCTGCGAATCGTTCGCGAGAAGTGCGTCCATCGGTTAAAAGCAGTTGTTGGGTTTGTTGATGAAGTGTTCATGGCTTCCTCTTTAAAAAGTTAATGGATGAATAATTTTTTGTAATTAGTAAATATTTATGATGCATATCGTTTCTTTAATGAAGTTTTTGTTTTCACGGACTTTCCGACAGTTTTTTTCTTTTTTATGCTCGATGATTTATGCTTTTTCAGGAGGCTGGCATTCGTTTTTTTTAAGAAGTCGATATGTTTTTTAAAATCAACAACTTGTTGCTTGGCTTCCTCTTTGGCGACACCATATTTCTCCTGGAGAATTCCCACAAGCTGTTCGTGTTTCCCTGCGACGGCAGCAAGCTCATCGTTCATCATTTTTCCCCAATGACTCACGGCTTTTCCCCTCCGCTGCTTCCATTGTCCTTCAACTCGATCCCAGTTCATAATGCAAGTTCCTTTCCGTTCAAGTGTTCATAGGATAAATCCTATTTCGGTCGATGAAGAGTTGAAAACCTTCCCTAAACCGTGGAATAAGTATACAGATGGCGCTAATGAGAAGTAATCGCCCGAAAGGATGATTAAGTAGCTAATCCTTTTAAGAGCGTCAGAAGGGCATGGCAGAGTGATTGCATACGAATTGTCGTGATAAGAAGCACAGAAGGAAACATCCCGTGTTCAGGTCCGAGGGATTAATCCTTTTAAAAATGAGCCCAGGAATTCAAGGCAGATGAAACGCGGTAATTATTTTTTAGAATATGGAGAAATGAAACGTGTGGAACGAATGGAAACCGTTTTAATAAAAATAATACGGGGGATAAACCGGAGAGAGTGTTTGAAGCGTTTGGGTTTTAAAACTCGACAGTACTCGTCAATTATTCTCGTCGTGGGTAAATTTTGCGATCTGCAGGCGCGTGTGCAGCGCTAATTTTTCCATGATGTTGTGCACATGGCTTTTCACCGTGTGGGTAGCGATGTTGAGCTGCTGGGCAATTTCTTTGTTGCTGAGACTTTCGGCAATGAGCGCGGTTATTTCACGCTCGCGTTTCGTCATACGGACGGCACTCGCAACCTTTCCTTTCCCTTCTTTGACTGCTCGTTCAATAATATAGGAAAAGAGAGAACCGGTCAGCGGCGGTGGAAGCACTTTAATTCCCTGCGAGACCGATCGTATTGTTCCGAGAAATTCCTTTACTGTCGCGTCTTTTAAAATGAAACCTAATGCCCCGGCCTCTACAAACTCAACAATGTCTAATTGTGTTGGCACAAAGCCCATTCCTATCACTTTTACTTCAGGCATGTTCTTCCGTATCGATCCTACAACAGACGACTCTTTGAAACTTTTCAAGCCTAAGTCCATGAGAATGATATGAGGTTTTTTTTGGCTTGTTTTCAGGAGAATTTCATTACCGGTTCCTATGGTAGCCACCACCTGCATATCTGGTTGTTCATTGAGCATAATAGCGATACCATCGCGCAGAACGCGATTATCTTCAATGATCATTATTCGAATTTTTTTCATCGGACGATGTTTCTCACCGGCATTTCTTATTATAGACTGGGAATCCCATTGCCGCATCACTTTAGCTTCTATAGTGAAACCTATTTTCTACTTAATATAATATATTATAAAAAGAATCGTGCTAAAAAATAGCAACTCTATTTTAGAAATGCAAGAATTAAAAAACTATATTGTTAAGGATAACTGCATCATTGATCTCATTTCAACATACAAAGAGAGGTTTCGGTATCTCGTTGTTTTGTGATATTATTGTTTGATTTTCGTGTGCTGTCAGGACTTTCGTCCTGACAAATAGTAAGCTTCACTGAAGTGCAGGAGGAAACTCCTTACACCGATTGGAATAATATTTCTGTTTCTATTGATAGGTTTACGAATATCGTTGCTTTGCAGGGATGCTTAGCTGTGCGTATCTACATTACGTGTGAATAGAATTTAATTCCGTAATGCCGATAATTTCTTGAACAATTCTATTTCTTGTTCATTGAGATGGTCAGGGAGCTGGATACGAATAGTAACATATAAATTTCCGAATTCAGTTTTTGTACCATTCACCGGCATTCCGAGACCGAGAAGTCTCAGCATCTTGCCGTTGGGCGTTTCTTTGGATATATCTACATTGACCGTATCCTTCAAGGTTTTGATCCGCACCTTGCCGCCGAGGACGGCTGTATACAAGTCGACCGGTCTCTCGCAGTAGAGATCATTCCCTTTACGTTGAAATTCGGGGTGTGCTGCGACTTTGATTGTGATGTAAAGATCACCGTTTGGACCGCCGTTTGATCCGCCGCCTCCTTTGCCTGCAATTCTCAGCACTTGCTGGTCTGCGACGCCTCGTTTGAGAGTCACCTTAATCGTTTGACTGTTGAGCTGGATGAGCCGCGTCGTTCCATGATATGCTTCTTCCAGTGAAAGGGTTGTTTCTGTTGTAAGGTCATCACCTTTGACAGCAACGCTCCGTCTTCCTCGCCGCTGGCCACTACTGTGTTGTCCAAAGAGCATCTCAAAAAGGTCGCCGGCACCATCGTCGGTAAACATCGAATCGGATTCATACGTGCTCGTCCGGTGTGCTTGCCCGCCATCTGTGTGGCGGGTTTGCCTGCCGCGATCGCTTGCATACTTCGACCAATCAAATCCTCCGGGCTGCGCGCCGGCCGCTTCGTACTGCTTCCAATCTGCACCGAACTGATCGTACTTCTTTCGTTTCACCGCATCGCTGAGGACTTCGTTGGCCTCGCTAATGACTTTAAATTTCTCCTCGGCAGCTTTGTCCCCGTTCGTCTTGTCAGGATGATATTTGTTGGCAAGCTTTCGATATGCTTTCTTTATTTCCGCAGACGTTGCTGTCTTAGCAACGCCTAAATCTTTGTAGTAGTCTTTATAATTCAAAATTTTCCCGTTTTGTAATCATACCCGGATACTATAACTATAATAGAGGATCGTTATCATCCGGCAGCTCAACCTTGCATTTTAGCGCTGTATTCTCTGAGGTCCAATCCCACCAGCACGCGTTCCGTATTGGAAAGGTCGCCGATGATGTTCCTCACCGGTATGGGTCATTTACGTCCTTCTGATGGTTCTTTTTAATCATTCTTCTACTCTCTTGTTATTTCGTCAAATCGACTAACGCAACCTGACATTTTCTATCTGATTCCAATGTGTCGACTAACTCTAAACCTTCCAGCCGAACATGGAAGACGCGTTTATCTTTGTTTATGACTTCTAATTCGCAAGATTGTTTTACGGGAACGTTAAAAACAGTTTTAATAAAAGAATTAAAAATATTCCTTTCAGCTATCGGAATATACGTAATAATATTCTTACCAATAAATTTGTTTCGGTCAATTCCAAACATTTTACTGGCGCTTAAATTTACTTCCTTAATAATGCCATCCAGGTCCAGAGTAAAGTAAGGGATTGGTGAGAAATCAAAAAGGTTAACATATTTATTTCTCGATACTTCCAATTCTTCTTGTGCCATTCGTAGTTCTTGGTTTTGATGTTCCAGTTCAACTTGATGAACCTGGAGAAGCTGTACCAATCTTTGAACATCTTCAATTATTTTGATTGGCGGATTTTTAGATTTTGTTTCAATCTTTTTCTTCGACTTATTATTCATGGTTTATTTTAATTCTTTCATTGCATGTTTCATTTTTTTATCTCTTTATTTTACATTTTGAATCTGGATTGCCAGAAGAATAAGTTTAGATTCTTTATCTCCTTGAAATATCTCGCGGGCATTTAATACTAATATTTTTCTACCTGCTTTCACAGAATTGTATTCTACTTCATAATCCTCAAAATAATTGTGTTGAGGAAGTATTTGTTCAAGAAGCTCACGCAGTTTAGGGATATCCCATGTATTATCCTCAAGTTCGTATACAAACTTACCGACAGTTTTTTCGCTCGTGGTCTTAAATGCTTTATAAAAAGACATGTTTGCTGAAAGAACTTTCAAATCCTTATCAAGAATAAGAAGCGAATCTCTCACCGTATCAACAATATTGTTGGCATACTCGCGTGCAAGCTGGACAACCTGGTTTAACTTGTTGAGCTCTTCGTGAACAGTTTTTATTTTATTAATATCGGAAAACGTAATGACAACGCCGTCAATAATATTGTTTGTTGTCCGGTAAGGTAATATCCGCATTTGATACCAGAGTCCATCGTTGGTTTGTACCTCGACTTCTTTATACACAAGGGTTCTTAAAACTTCCTTTGTATCCTCAACAAACTTTTCATATTGAAGATTTGTCGCTATATGGTTGATAGGTCTGCCAATGTCAGAAGAAATCAGGTTCACAACCTTTGTTGCGTGGAACGTAAATCTTTTAATAATTAAATTATTATCCAGAAAGATGGTTGGGATATCATTGCTTTCCAGCAGGTTTTTCATATCATTATTGATAACGGATAATTCATCATTCTTATTTTGCAGTTCGGTGTTTACCGTAACGAGTTCCTCGTTGAGCGACTGTAATTCTTCTTTGGAAGTTTCCATTTCCTCATTTGAACTTTGCATCTCTTCGTTCGTTGACTGCATCTCCTCGTTGGTCGATTTAAGTTCCTCATTGGAGGTTTCCAATTCTTCAACGGTTGACCGTAAATTTTCTTTAGCAGATTTTAATTCGTGTTCAAGTTCTTTGATAAATTTATCCGATTTCTTTTCATAATGGATATTTTTAGAGGTGGACACTTTTTTTTGTGGTAGTACTTCCTCAAAAATGAGCAACAAGGAACCCTGCATCTCTTTCGGTTCTTTGATCGGTTTCACCGTAAGGTTTATAAGCTGAGTGCTGCCGTTTGTTTTTACTTTTATTCCTTCAGCGGTTAGTGATTTCTTGCTTGATAAAACTTTTCTGATCAATGACGGAAGTTCTTGTTGTAATCCTTCGCGTGCCATTTGAAAAATATTCATCTTCGCTTCGCCGTGAGTAAGCTCGAGGTATTTGCCGGTTCTTCCATGAATATACACGATATCTCCATGTTCGCTTATGATCACACAATTGGGAGAGTAACTTTTCAGGATAACTTTTTCCGCGAACTGGGAAATGTTATGTACTTCGATCTTTTTCATAGGAGTCTCAAAAGTTTTTCCAATTGGCCGTGATGGCGGGAATTCTATAAAAGGCTGTGCCGAGTAAATGGAATCTCTTCTTTTATAAATTTTCCATTTATTATCTGCCATCGAAAACAGATCAACAAATCCACCGATAGTTTCCGATGAACCGAGAAAAAGTATTCCGTTCGGTAAAAGACTATAATGAAAAAGAGGAATTATATTTTTCTGTAATTCGGTATTAAAATAAATGAGAAGATTGCGGCAGCAGATGAGATCGAGTTTGGTAAATGGAGGATCTTTAATAACGCTTTGCGGTGCAAAGACCAACATCTCTCTAATTTCTTTTCGAATATGAAAATGATTTCCCTCGGACGTAAAGAAACGATTCAAGCGTTCTTTACTCACATCGGATGTAATTCCGGAAAATGAACCAATGCGGGCTTTATCAATTGCAGCAGTATCAATATCTGTGGCAAATATTTGCACGTTGAAATTTTTCTTCGCTTCATTCATGCATTCTCGCAATATAATTGCAACGGAGTACGCTTCTTCACCAGTAGAACATCCGGGCACCCAAATTCTTATTTGACTGTTCTCCGGTTTACTTTTTACTAACTCCGATAATAGCTTCTTCATTTTCTCGAAAGATTCGGGATCTCTGAAGAAATTTGTTACTCCAATGAGAAGTTCTTTAAACAAATTATTTGTTTCTGCGGGATTTTCCTGAAGCAGCCGGACATAATTGGGAAGATTATCCAACTGAGAAATATTCATTCTTCTTTCTACACGCCGGAAGATCGTATTTTGTTTGTACAATGAGAAGTCGTGACCCGTATGAGTTCTGAGCAGAATAAAAATTTTTTGAAATGCATCGGGAATTTTACCATCGGTAATTGCTTTATCTAATAAAACACCTTTAATTTTTTGGGAAATATATTTCATCAACTGATCCGGCATTTCTTCAGGCGGAAGAATGTAATCGACCAATCCGGTTTTAATGGCGCTGCTTGGCATACCGTCGAATTTTGCCGATTTTGGATCCTGAACCATTACCATTCCTAATTCACTCTTCACTGCCCTTAACCCTTCAGTACCGTCAGAGGCCATGCCGGAGAGAATAATACAAATAGCTTTTTCGCCTAAATCTGCAGAAAGCGATTTGAAGAAAATATCAATCGGAAGACGGAATCCATGTGCCTCAGGAGGTTCTATGAGTTGGATTGTTCCGTGAAGTATTGCTAAATCTCGATTCGCCGGTGCAACATACACATGATTAGGTTCAACGAGCATTCCATCTTCAGCTTGAAATAATTTCATCTTCGTAGATTTTTGAATGAGTTCAGGCATAATACTTATATGATTTGGATCTAAATGCGACACGACGATAAAAGCCATGCCAGAACTCTCGGTCATATTTCCGAAAAATCTTTCGAGAGCGTCTAAACCGCCTGCAGATGAGCCGATGCCGACTACATAAAACGAATTATTGGAAGATGATATTTCAGCAGTAATTTTCTTTTTTTTGATCGGAGATTGTTTAGGAATTATTTTCTTCTTCATAGGTCCTCTCACATATACAACATGCTACTTCCGGACATCTATTGAAATTGAATACGTATGAATCGACCTGGAAGAAGCCAAAATAATTCACCCGGGTGAACCCTGCTCTTGAAAGTGAATTTATTTTGTATCAAACTAACAATTTAATCTGCCACATTCAATCGGCGGCATTCTCCCATTTTAGAGCGGTC
>Ga0302322_100002644_pt1 | contig 15159 bp, 11 predicted proteins | sample Fen_T0_2_FD_203757 | JGI IMG/M metagenome (GOLD analysis project Ga0302322, IMG submission 203757) | Peat permafrost microbial communities from Stordalen Mire near Abisko, Sweden - Fen_T0_2 | ecosystem: Environmental > Terrestrial > Soil > Wetlands > Permafrost | place: Sweden: Abisko... | reverse complement strand
CCCCGGGTGCCACGCATGGAATCCAGCAGGCGAGTGGTTGCGGCGCGCACGATCCCGGGCGTCGTCTGCATGAGGACCGGGTCGAGATTGCCCTGCACTGCGACATTGGCGGGAAGGTTGCGGCGGACGATCGCGAGGTCGTTGGTCCAGTCGACGCTGAGGACTTTCACGCCGGAGAATGCCTGGTCGGTCAGGTGCGGCGCGGTGCCTTTCGCATAGAGGATCACTGGAAAATCTTTCGGCAACGCGGCGACGATTGCACGAATCCAGCGCAGCGAGGCAGCCTCGTAATCGGGGCCGGCGATGATGCCGCCCCAAGAATCAAAAATCTGGATCGCATCGGCCCCGGCGTGAATCTGCATCTTAAAATAGGTGATGAGCGCGGCGGTGAGTTTTTCGAGCAGCGCATCGAAAGTCGGGCGATCAGTGTAGAAGAGGAGTTTGATGCGCTCGAAGTCCTCTGAGCTGCCGCCTTCGACCATGTAGGTAGCGAGCGTCCAAGGCGATCCGCCGAAGCCGAGCAGTGCTCTCTGTCCAGCGAGCTCTTTTTTGAGGATGGTTAGTGTTTCGGCAACGTAGCTCAGGCGCTCCGGCACGGCGGAGGCCGGGGCAAGTGCGTCGACCTGGGCGCGGGTTTCGAGTCGATAAGCCATCGCGATGCCGCCTTCCTCGCGGAAATGATACGACTGGCCGAGCGCTTCGGGGATGACAAGGATGTCAGAGAATAATATCGCGGCATCGAGTGCAAAACGGCGCAGCGGCTGGAGCGTGACTTCCGTGGCGAGCGCGGGCGTCTTCACCATTTCGAGGAACGACGACTTGGCCTTGAGCGCGCGGTACTCGGGCAGGTAGCGACCTGCCTGGCGCATGATCCACAACGGTGGACGTTCAAGCGGCTGGCCGGCAACGGCAGAAAGGAAACGTTCGCGTGAGGTCATGTCAGAGGGAGAATCCAGAATTCAGGAGTCAGGAGCCAGCCGGATAATTGGCCCAGTCGCGAGGTTTTAGGAACACGTCGTGCAACCGTGCTTCGGGCGAGCCGGGCGCGGGCTGCCAGGCGTAGTCCCAGCGGACAAGCGGCGGGAGGCTCATGAGAATCGATTCGGTGCGACCGCCGCTTTGCAGACCGAAGAGTGTGCCCCGATCCCAAACGAGGTTGAACTCCACGTAACGCCCGCGCCGGTACAGTTGAAACTGCCGCTCGTGATCTCCGTAGGGCGTAGCCTTGCGACGGGCGACGATGGGTCGGTAGGCTGGAAGATAGGCGTCACCGACGGCGCGCAGGAGCGCGAAACTTCGATCGAAACCGAATTCGTTGAAATCGTCGAAAAACAAGCCGCCGATGCCGCGTGGTTCGCTGCGATGCTTGAGGAAAAAATAGTCGTCGCACCACTTTTTGAACCGCGGATAAAGCTCGTCCCCGGATGGCGCGACGGCATCGCGTGCGGTGCGGTGCCAGTGCGCCGCGTCCTCTTCGAAACCGTAATAGGGCGTAAGGTCGAAGCCGCCGCCGAACCACCAGACAGGCGCAGTTGAGCTCGCGCCTAGGGACGAAGGTCCAAGAGGCATGTTCCGAGGGGATGAGTTGGGCTCGTAAGCGCAAAAAAACCGCACGTTGGCGTGGCTGGTTGGCACGTACGGGTTGCGCGGATGAATGACGAGAGAAACGCCGATTGCCTCCCAGGCTTTGCCGGCAAGTTCGGGGCGATGAGCGGTGGCCGACGCTGGCAGCGTGGCCCCAGTTACGTGCGAGAAGGCGACGCCTGCTTTTTCAAATACCGCACCGTCCGCCATAAGCCGTGTGCGTCCGCCACCCCCCTCGGGTCGCGTCCATTCATCGGTCGCAAATTGGCCGCCACCGTCTTCCTCGGCGAGCGCGCGGCAGATGTTGTCCTGCAAAGCGAGCAGGTAGGTTTTGACGGCGTCGACGTCGGGAAGTTGGGGTGAAGGCGAAGGCACGGTCGCGATAGATACGTGAAAATCGAAAAATGGAAAGGCGACGAGCCAAATGCCTGCGATCCCCCCAACAGTACGTGTCCCGCGATTTCCCTGCATGCACCAATCCGTTTGTCATCTATTAAATGACAAACACCTCTGATCGTTTTTTAGAAACAAAGATTTTCACACGTCTTCCCTACGCATTTGTCATTTAATAGATGACAAACGGATTGGTGGGAGATGCTCGCGGAGGAGGAGGGTTTGCCAATAGGTCGGCGAAGTTCCGGTCGAAGGGCGGATTTTCGTGCGGAGGGTCGGGGGAGAACTGGGGTTGGCGTTTTATGGCGTGCAACCCGATGGTTGGGTTTCCGAGGACTTCGGCGTTAGCAGGACTTGACGACTTTGGTAGAGTTCGCGGTGGACAGCGGTCGCAAGTCACGCGATTGCTGATCCTTTCGCACTTCTTGATGAATTCCACCGTTCTCCCGACCATCGCGGCCACTGGCTTTACCGTCGCATTTTTCCACGCGGCGATCCCAACCCACTGGCTGCCGTTCGTGTTGGTCGGTCGGGCGCGGGCCTGGAGCCGGGGCAAGGTGATGGGTATAACGATTTGCGCAGGCCTCGGTCACGTGTTGCTCACGAGCCTGCTCGGTCTCGTCATTGCCTGGCTGGGCTTTCAGCTCGACGAACGGGTGGGGAAGGTTTTTCCCTGGATTGCCGGTGGCGTGCTGTTTGTTTTGGGCGGCTATTATTTCTGGCGGCAATGGCGTGGTAAGGGGATTTGCCATCATCGCCCACCAGGCGGTGAGCATAAACCCAGCGAGCACTGCGGCCACGAGGACGAGCACGAGCACAGTCACTGGGATCATGAGTTGCAGGAAAGTCCGCTGGTGGCGCAGGACAAAGGCGACTGGGCGGCGATCAGCGGGCTGTTTTTGATGCTGACGTTTTCGCCGTGCGAAGGCTTTCTCCCGGTCTATCTTTCGGGCGTGCAGTTTGGCTGGCGCGGTTTTTTTATCCTCAGCGCAATCCTCGCGGTCGCCGCGCTGGCTTCGATGACGCTGCTGACTTGGCTGACCCTTGTCGGGATGGAACGGTTTCGGGTGAAGAACTTTGAACGCTACGAGGCCGGCCTGCTCGGCACGCTTTTCACGCTGCTCGGAGCGCTGGTGATCGTACTGGAGCGCTGACCGCTATTTCTTGGGCAGACCGCTGCCTTGCTTACGCTTCTTGGGTTGAGGCGGGACGCCGAGACGGGGATCGCGCCGACGGGCCAGTGCAACGAGACGCACTGCAATCGGCTCAAAGGCGTCCGCCGATTCAGGTAAATAAAGCCACTTGGGCAAAATGGGATGCGGCGCCAAAACCGGGAACTCGGCGATCAGTGCAGTGTGGTGTTTGCGATCGGTGCAGACTAGAACGCCGCGCCAGGGTTCGGCTTTGGCGGAGAAACACAGCATCAACAATCCGTCGAGGTAAATGGCTTTCGTGCCGAACATCACCCGTGCGACAAAAGCCGCGTCTTCCACCAATGGCTCCCAGAGCCACGCGTATCGATGGACACGCTTAATTTGTCCTCCTTCGGCTACGGCTGACGCTATAGCATGTGATCCCCGCGTTGCGCGCGAGCGATTCGAGTCGGGTGAGCGTCTGTCGAATAAAGGCATATCAGAGTCTTTCTCGTTCTTCTTTCTCTTTATCTTTCGTCAGAGGCAACGCGAGAGGACAGAGAACGATAAAGATAAAGAGGAAAGATCTTTTGGCACAAAAAAAGGCGCGGGGTTTACCGCGCCTTGGGAGAATTATTTAGTGGCCTTCGGGGCTTTCTGCGGCAGTTCGAACTTCACGCTGGGCGCGGGAGCCTCCGGGGTGTCAGGAGCCGACGTGACCGGGTTGGTACTGGCGGCTGGTTGTACGGGCGAGACTTCTGGTGTGACCGATGTGGCCGTCGTGGGAGCTGCGGGTGGGCGGGTGGTTGCGTTTGCGGCCGGAGATTTTGAAGAACTCGAGGCGGGCGCAAGCGTTGCCGGTTTTGCGGTCGGCGCACCGGCGGGCGGGAGAGATGCAAAGCCGCGGTCGATCAGCTCGATACAGTGGAGGTCGCGTGAGCGGCCCATGTCGATTTCGTGACCCTTGGGGCCGAAACAGCCCATAGCGACAACAATGACGCGGCGGCCATTGCGCTCGGCCGTCGCACTCAGGCAATAACCGGCATTTTCGGTGTAGCCAGTTTTGAGCCCGTCGACGCCAATGACGCGTCCGAGGAGTTTGTTGTGATTTTCCATGTGCATGGGACCCTTCGCGCGGGCGGCACCAAAATCACGCTTCTTCACCGAGGTGTATTTGAGTACGTCTGTCTTGAGAATCAAATGGCGGCAAAGGAGCGCGAAATCCCGCGGTGTGGTGAGATCGCCTTCGTTGATGCTCTGGCGTTTGGAGGTCAGGCCATGCGGTGTGCGGAATGTGCTGTGCGCCATGCCGATTTCTCGGGCCTTGGCGTTCATTAATTGGATGAAGCCCGGAACGGAACCAGCGGCGGTCCGGGCGAGTGCGTGCGCGGCATCGTTGGCGGACTGGATCATCATGGCGTAGATCAATTCTTCCACGGTGAACGTTTCGCGCGTGTCGAGGTAGACCTGTGTGCCGCCCATGCCGGCATCGGAGGCGTCGACACTGACGGGCGTATCGAGCGTGAGTGAGCCGCTCTGCAATTTGTCGGCGAGCACGGCGAACGTCATCAGTTTCGTCATGCTGGCCGGCGGGCTGATCACGTCGGCATTTTCTTCGAAAATGACGGCGCCCGTGGCAGCGTCCAGGACGATGGAGCCTTTACAGGTAGCACCTGTTTCGGCGCGGCTGGTGCTGGTTGACGACGGTCGTGTCGGCTTTTGTTTGGTGGCGGCGTGAGCGGTCAGCGCGAATGCGATTGCGACGACCGGGAAAAGGAAAAGGCGGAGGCGGTTCATCTGTGCGTGATCGAAGCAGAGGGGATTTACCCCTGTGGGTGCGAGAGAAAATCGCGCAAAAGATTCCGAGAAGGAGCTCCGGGCCGGTCTTAACTATTGTTGCGCGTCTGTTCCAGTGGCAGGTCGTGCAGCTTAAGCTCGGGATTTTTTTCGAGGAAATACCGCATCGTCCATTCGTTCGGGAAGAGGGCGACGGGCTGGTCGAACTTATCGGTGCCGAAACCGACGCCGCTGGCGACGATGAGGGTCGACGTGTTTTTGAGCGAAGGGTGGGGCTCCAGCCACTTGAGGAGGGTCCACGGCGTGGGGTCGAGGCGCGACTCCGCTCCGTATTCGCTTTGCAGGCGGTACTGCACGACCTCAAATTGCAGCGGACCGACGGCGGCGAGCAACGTGAAGCCGGGCGGAGCGTTGCGCGGGGTGAAGGACTGCACGACGCCTTCCTGCAGAAGCTGCTCCAGACCGGCGCGGTATTTTTTGGCATCCGAAGAATTCGGATTCGAGATATACGTATAGACCTCGGGCGGGAAACGCGGAATTTCGTCGTAAACGATGCTCTTGTCCTCGGTCAGCGTGTCGCCGATACCGAACTCGCTATGACCGACAAGGCCGATGACATCGCCCGGCCAGGCCTCGTCGACGGTCTCGCGTTCCTGGCCGAAAAGCTTGTGCGACGAAGAGAGGCGCATGGTTTTACCGGTGCGCTGGTGAGTGACCATCATGTCGCGTTCGAACTTGCCCGAGCACACGCGCAGAAAGGCAATGCGGTCGCGGTGCTTCGGGTCCATGTTGGCCTGAATCTTGAAAACGAAGCCGGAAAATTTCTCATGCGTGATCGGCACTTCACGTGTCTCCGAAACGATCGGCGAACCGGGCATGGAGACGGTGACGGAGCGGCGCGACGTTGGAGGGATGGAATCGTTGAGGAAGCCATCGAGGAGCAGTTGAATGCCGAAATTATTAACGGCGCTGCCGAAGTAGACGGGCGTTTGCTTTCCCGCGCGCACGGCGGCGAGATCAAACGCATGGCCGGCGCCGTCGAGCATCTCGAGCTGTTCCTTAACTTCGTTGAAAGTGTAATCGTCGAGCTTTTCGCGCACGATCGGGTCGTCGAGCGAGGCGACTTGTACGGGGGCTTCGTAGGCACCGCCTGGGACGCGTTCGAAGAGGTGCACCTGTTTCGTGCGGCGGTCAAACACGCCGCGAAACGACGGACCGTTGCCGAGCGGCCAGATCACGGGTGAGCATTGCAGGCCGAGCACGCTCTCAAGTTCGTCGAGCAGTGCGAGGCCGTTGAGCGTCGGGCGGTCGCATTTGTTCATGAATGTGAAAATCGGCACGCCGCGTCGGCGGCAGACCTCGAACAGTTTTCGCGTCTGGGTTTCCACACCTTTGGCCGCGTCGATCACCATCAGCGCTGCGTCGACTGCCGTGAGCACGCGGTAAGTGTCTTCGGAAAAGTCTTTGTGGCCGGGGGTATCGAGCAGGTTGACCGCGTAACCGGAGTAGTCGAATTGAAGCACCGTCGAGCTGATCGAGATGCCGCGCTGCTTTTCCAGTTCCATCCAGTCAGAGGCGGTGGCGCGCTGGTTCTTGCGCGCGGTTACGGAACCCGCGAGATGAATGGCGTTGCCGTAAAGGAGGAATTTTTCCGTGAGCGTGGTTTTGCCCGCATCAGGATGTGAGATGATCGCGAAGGTGCGGCGGCGGGCGATTTCAGCGGCGGGCGTCATGAGAAAAACGGTCACGCTACCGGGCGTGAGCAGGCGCACCACACAAATTTTCAGGCATGCGCCGATGAAGGGTAGCGTGAAGCCCGGGGGATTGTGACTTTCGGCCGGGCTATTTCGCTCGGTCTGAACGCAAGTTCATAGGGTGTTTTCACGGGAATTTTAAAGGGAACTGCGCATATGCAAGTATGCCGCAAACTTAGTACAAAATACCGAAGCAAATTCTTAAAGATTTCCTGAAATCTTCCGTAGATTTTTCCTTATACCTATGCTACACCTTTTCGCGTTAACCCACCCCTTCATGGCGATCGCGATTGCTTTCTTTGCTTCGTTTTACATCACCGGCGTTTGTCTAATCGTTTTGGCCCTCTCGGATAAACCCGATTGGTTCGAGGACGAATACGGTGAACTGCACTACATGCCGCACGCTGAGTAAGCGCGGGTGTGTTTTTAAGCTTCTACCGCTGGCCCACTGCGTGATGATGCAGGGATGCCGGTTTCGCTAAAACTCAAAGCCAATGTTAAAGCGCGTGTGCTCGCGGGTCATCCGTGGGTGTTCGCCAACGAGGTGGAAGCGCTGCTTCCCGCCGAACACGATGGCGAGGTAGTCGAGTGTCGCGACCGCACGGGCCGGTTCATCGGCAGCGGCATTTATAACAGTCGCTCGCAGATTTGCTGGCGGCGTTTCAGCCGTGATCACGCGGTCCTAGACGAGGCGTTTTTGCGTGCCGCGATACAGCGCGCGGTGGCCCGGCGTACTGGTATGGGCCTTACGCGCCGTCTGATCTGGTCCGAGTCGGACGATCTGCCGGGTGTGGTGGCCGACCAGTTTGGCGATACGGTGGTGCTGCAAATCCAAACGCTTGCAATGGAGAAACGCCGCGCGCTGGTCGCGCAGTTATTGAATGAGGCAGTAAAGCCTTCCGAGATAGTTTTTCGCAACGATGCGCACATCCGCCGGCTGGAAGGTCTGCCGTTGGAGGTGTCGACTTTCTCGGGAAAACCTTGGGAACCGCGCTGGCTGGCGGTCGGGGGTTTTGATTATTGGACCGATTTGCTGGGTGGGCAAAAAACCGGTTTTTACCTCGACCAATGCGCGCAGCATGCGCTCGTTGCAAAGTACGCTGCGGGTCGCCGTGTGCTTGACGCGTTTTGCAACCAGGGCTCGTTCGCGCTGCATTGTGCCCGGGCTGGCGCGGCCAGTGTCCTCGGGCTCGATAGTGCGGAGGACGCGATCGCCCAGGCGAAGCGCAACGCCGAGCGCAATCGGGTGACGGCGGATTTCCAGGTGGCGAATGTCTTTGATTTTTTTAACGCGCCGGAGCGCGGTGACACCAAGTGGGATTTGATCGTGCTCGATCCGCCGCCCTTCGCGAAATCAAAGAGTGCGCTGGAAGGTGCATTGCGCGGTTACAAGGAGATCAATCTCCGTGCGCTGAAACTGCTTACGCCTGGCGGTATTCTCGCGACCTACACCTGCTCCCATCACATGCAGGACGCTGAGCTTCGTCAGGTGCTGGCCGAGGCTGCGGCCGATGCGAAGCGGCGGGTACACATCGCAGAATTTTGTCACCAGCCGGCTGACCACCCCGTACTTGTTACGATGCCGGAGAGTGAATACCTCCGCGGCTACGTGCTGCGCGTGGAATAACCCGCGGCCTTTCCCCGCAATACTTCTATCAAGTCATTTAGAATGATTGAATGGGGAACTCAGGAACACGGGAAAGGGGAGTCTCAGGCTATTTCTCACCCAATGTTATCAAAAGGCAGAGGTTGAGACGCCCCGCCGGTCGTTCGCGAACGTTGCTTACTCCCAGCCCGCATCCAACCGGACGGACCGGCGGTCCGTCCCTACCATTCAGACGTCGGAGCATATTATGCGTTTGAAAGGGAAATGATCTCAGGCCTGCGATTGAATTGGCCGATGCTCGGAACCCTCTCTTCCTGATTTCCTGAGTTCCACATTTTTTGGGGCTCTAGACTACGTCTGCAACGCCGCCAGCCGGTAGAAATAACCTTTCTTCGCCAGCAATTCATCATGGGTGCCGACTTCCACGATCTCGCCTCCGCTCAACACGACGATGCGGTGAGCGTGGCGAATGGTGGAGAACCGGTGGGCCACGATCAGCGTCGTGCGGCCCGTGGTGAGTCGGATAAGGGCGTCCTGCACAAGGCGCTCTGATTCGGTGTCGAGTGCAGACGTCGCTTCGTCGAGCAGAATCAGGCGCGGGTTGCGCAGCAGGGCGCGGGCGATAGCGAGCCGTTGACGCTGCCCGCCCGAAAGCCGTGCACCGCTGTCACCGAGGGGCGTATTAAGTTTTTGCGGAAGTTCGCGCGCGAAACTGGAAAGGTTCGCCTGTTCGAGAATCGTCCAAAGCGCGTCATCGCCGATGCCGGGCAGCCCATAGGTGAGATTATCGCGCAGAGTGCCGGCGAAAAGAATCGTCGCCTGTGGCACGACCCCGATCTGCTGCCGGTAAGTGCGCAGATCGAGGTCGCGCAGGTCGTGTCCGTCGAGCAGCACGCGGCCCGACGCCGGCTTGCGATAGCCGATCGCGAGATTAACCAGGGTGGATTTGCCGGCGCCGGATTCGCCGACGAAGGCCACCGTTTCACCCGGCGCGATCGTCAACGTGACGTCGTTCAGAGCCACTTCGCGCCCTTGCGCATAGGTATAGCTTACGTGGTCAAACGTGATTTCACCGCGAAGGGGCAATGGCGCCGCGGGCTTTCCTTCATAGCTCTCAACCTGGGGCGCCTCGAGCACCTCGCCGATGGAGCGGATCGCATCGGTGCCCTGTGCCAGCGCCGGGAAAACACTCAGCACTTGTTGCACCGAACCAACCAACATGCCGAAATAGGTGTGATACATCACTGCGTCGCCCACCGTGATGCGATGACGAATCACCAACCACGCGGAAAACACCAGGCAGGCGAGTTGGAACAAGTTGAACGTGACCCAGGAGATCGATGCGAAGAGTTCGGTCAGCGTGTCGACTTCCAGCCCGCGTTTGCGCAACCGGTGGAATGAAGTGCGCACACCGCGCGCCTCAAATTCTTCCAGCCCGTGGGCGCGGGTGACTGGCAACATCTGGAGCATGTCACCGACGCGTGCGTTCATCTGCTCGGTTTCTTCGCGCAGCGCTTTGTAGTGCTTGCGGAAACGCCGGTCGAAAAGCTTCAGCAAGGCCACCCCGACCGGAACCGTGACGAGAAAGTACAGTGCGAGCAGCGGTTGCTTGCAGAGCGCGATGACCGTCACGTAGACGATGACGAGCAAGCCATTGAGGCTGTTATTTAAAAGGTGGCGACATAACCCGTCGATCGCCTCGACGTCGCGCAGGATCTTGGTCTGCAGCGCCGCGCTTTGCTTGGTGTCATAGAAGGTGATGGCGAGCTGTTGGAGGCGTTCGACGAGCGCGCTGCGCAGGATAAACTGCATATGCCGCAAGAGCCGGCTCATCACGCGCACGAAGAACGTATGCAGCACGGGATTCTGCGCCAGCAGCGCCAGGTAGACAGCGGCAATGATCAGCACGCGGTGCATGGAACCGTCCTGCAAAGGCGTGAGCGCGTCGACGATCATGCCGACGGCGAGCGGAAGAAGCGAAGCGGGCGCCTGCTTCACGACGTAGAGCGCGACCGCAAACGCGATGGAGCGGCGCTCCTCGGAAAAGAGTGACCACAGCGTGCGACCCGGATGCTTCGAGTCGAAACGCCCGTCGAGCAGGGCATCCCAAGGTGGCTGGCGGCTGGCTGGTTGTGGGGCGGACGCTTTCATCGCGAGCACGATGAAATGCCTGAATGTCGGGCGCGATATTTCGTTCGCAGGATTTCGCGCGGATCACGGGGGCCAAGATCAAGCGTATTGCATTACAAGGATCTTAGCAGTCCAGCTCTCCTCCGGTTAAGCCTGTTACTGGCCGTACGTCGCGTCTCCAATCCCATTTGTCATCTATTAAATGACAAGTTTCAGAGGTAAACCCCATCGAAAATTGAGGTGGTTTGAAAACGGCTCAGAGGTATTTGTCATTTAATAGATGACAAACGGGATTGGGCCGTGGGTCAGTGCCCCGGTGAATCCGAGACGGCATTGCCCAAACCCTGTTTCCGTTTTTCCTCTTTGCTTGGGTTGAATTGTTTCTCATTGGCCTCCGGCGGAGCTGATCTCGACTGAAATACGTGCAGCTCACGCTACGAGTGTGCAGGCGATCCCGGCCCGGCAGCTTTTAGGAGATTGTCGCCCGGTCAATTGTGGCGGAGTCGGTGGAAGAATTTAATGCTTGGCCGGCGCGGCGGGATGTTCGTAGTTGGGCGTTTACTTTTTAGGAAATGGCCAAACGAAAAACGCCCAAGCAGAACGACGAACAACCTGAACTGCCTCTCGATCCCATTCCAGAGGTCAGAGGTCAGGAATCAGAAGCCGGAGGTGTGAAGGCGGAAAGCAGCAAACCGAAGCCAGAAGACGGAGGCCAGATGCCAGAGGCCAGCGAGAAGCGATCAGAGGTCGGAGGTCGGAAATCGGAGCTTGAAACTAAACCGGGCGAAGCCGCGGCATCGACGGTGGCGAGCAACGGAGACGTGAAGATTGGCAACGGGGCACCCGCTCCGCTGAGGGAAAGCTATAAGAACTGGTTCCTCGATTACGCGAGCTACGTCATCCTCGATCGCGCGGTGCCGCATCTCGACGACGGACTGAAGCCGGTGCAGCGGCGTGTGCTGCATACGCTGTGGGACATGGACGACGGGCGTTTTCACAAGGTCGCCAATGTCGTGGGTGCGACGATGAAGCTGCATCCGCACGGCGACGCGTCGATCGGTGCCGCACTGGTCGCTATCGCCCAACGCGGCTGGTTGATCGAGCCGCAGGGCAACTTCGGCAATATGTTCACCGGCGACGAAGCCGCTGCGCCGCGTTACATCGAAGCGCGCCTGACACCGTTTGCGCGTGAGGTGTTGTTCAACCCGAAGACTACGCGCTGGCAGCTCAGCTACGACGGGCGCAATCGCGAGCCGATCACGTTGCCTGCGAAATTCCCCATCACGCTCCTTGAAGGTGCTGAGGGCATCGCAGTTGGCCTCTCGACGAAGATCCTGCCGCATAATTTCAACGATCTCTGCCGCGCGTCGATCAACCATCTCCAAGGGAAAACGTTTCGCATCGTACCCGATTTTCCGACGGGCGGCATCGCCGACTTCGCGGAGTACAACGACGGCGAACGCGGCGGCAAAGTTAAGATCCGCGCGAAGATCGAGACGCGCAGCAAGTACCTGCTTGCGATCACTGAGCTGCCCTACGGTCTCACAACCGAGTCGCTGATCGAGTCCATCCTCGCGGCCAACGCCAAGGGCAAGATCAAGATCAAACATGTCGACGACAACACGGCCGACAAAGTCGAGATTCTCGTCCACCTGCCGCAGGGCAGCGATCCTGAGCAGATCACACAACAGCTCTACGTATTCACCGGCTGCCAGGTGAATCTTTCGCCGGCCGCATGCGTGATCGTGCGCGATGATAAAACCGGTGACGACAGGCCGCAGTTTCTCGGCGTGCGCGAAATTCTCCGGCGCAACGTCGATCAGACCAAGGCGCTGCTCAAGCAGGAGCTGGACATCAAGCTCGGCGAACTCGAACAGCAGTGGCACTGGGATTCGCTCGAGCGCATTTTCATCGAGGAACGCATCTACCACCGTATTGAAAAATCAAAGACGTGGGAAAGCGTGCTCGAGGAGATCCGTAAAGGATTACAGCCGTTCTTGAAACAGCTGCGTCGCGACGTGACTGAGGAAGATATCACACGGCTGACCGAGATTCGCATAAAGCGCATCTCGGCCTACAACCGTTTTCAGGCTGAAGAAGCGATCACGAAGATCGAGGCCGGGATCAAGGAAACCAAATCCAGTCTCAAGAACCTAACGGCCTACGCGATCGCTTGGTTTGAAATGCTGGCCGAGAAATACGGCAAGGGCATCAAACGCAAAACCAGCTACGACGAGATCGAGCAGATCAGCGCGCACGAGGTGGTATCCGCAAACCAACGACTCTATGTGAACCGCGAGGAAGGCTTCATCGGCCTCAACTGGCGTCAGCATGATTTTGTGACCGAGTGCACGATCCTCGACGACGTCATCTGCTTCATGGGTGACGGCACGATGAAGGTCGCACGCGTGGCCGACAAAGTTTTCATGGGCCGCGACATTCTGCACGTGGCCTTGCTGCCGAAGGAAGGGGACACGGCATTCTACACGCTGATCTACCAGGACAAAGAAAGCGGAAAAGCCTTTGCCAAACGCTTCCAAGTCGGCGGTGTCACGCGCGAGAAAATCTATAACCTCGCGGGGAGTGAAGGCTCGAAGGCGGTCTTCTTCGACGTCGCGAAGGTCGAGACCAGCATGACGAAAAAGGTGAACATCACACTCAGTGGGCGCTGCTCGGCCCGCATCAAGGAATTCGAGTTCGACCTCACGCAACTCTCGGTGGGCAGCCGCAGTGCGAAAGGCCTGACCGTCTCCAAATATCCGATACGCATGGTCCGGCGGGCTGAAGGCTGAAGCGTTGCCATAGTCGACGTCGGTCTCCCGACTCGGTTACGCTGCACTCGCGGGTGGAGTTTGTCGGGGCACCGCGCCTTAATGGGCGCGGCTACTTTTTCGAGTAGTCGAACAAAAATCGTAGTCCCGTGATTGATTGAATATGGACGGCCTCCGATTGCCTTGGGGTAGGGCGCGCCCAGCGGTCGCGCCCTACCTGAAAGGCTAAGAAATTTCTGAGCCTGTTCTTTGACGATGGTGCTTTCGAATATAACGAAGCAGTATTCGAAAGCTGAGGTGCCAGTTACTTCCCGTCCAACAGCGCGTTGACCTGTGCGGCTACGGCGGGCCAGTGAGCGTCGGGGATGACCGGGCCCATGTGGCGCACGGTCTGCGCGCCGAGGAGCGCGGCGAGTTTTCCGCAAAGGGGCAGTGGATGGTCGCTCAACCACCCGGCGAGACAGCCCGCGGCCCAGGCATCGCCCGCGCCATTGGTATCGATGGCGTCCGCGACGACGACGGGTTGGACCCGGTGGAGTTCGCTGCCACGGGCGAGCCAGGCACCGTCTTTGCCGAGGGTGACGGCGGCGGTGCCGCCGAACGATGCAAGCTGCCGCGCGTGAGCGGCGTAATCTTCAGGCGTTTTGGCGGGCAGATCGGGGAAGAGCGTGCGGGCTTCGTCCTCATTGGCGAAGACGAGGTCAAGGCCTTGCTTGAGCTGGCTGAGCAACCAGTCACGAGAGGCAGCCACCACTTCGAAGGAGGCAAACGAAAGGCTCACGGTGCAGCCGGCGGCGCGGGTGGAGGCGAGAATTTTTTCCGCAAGCGCCTGATTGAAGACGACGAAGCCTTCGATGTGCGCGTGGCGGGCGCCGGCAAAATCGGCGGACGAAATTTCGTCGGGCGAGAGCGTCATCACGGCGCCGAGGCAGGTGCGCATGGTACGCTGGGCATCGGGCGTGGTGAGGATGAGGCAGCGGGCGTTGGGCTGCGTGCCTTGTTTGAAACGCGCAGGGTCGATGCCGGCATCGGCAAAACGCGTGAGGTACGTATGGGCGAGCTCGTCACCGCCGAGTTTGCCGACGAAGGCGGTGCGGAGGCCCAGGCGGTTGACGTTGAAGGTGGTATTGGCGGCGGAGCCTCCGGTCGTGATCGAGGGCGGCGCGGGGAGCAGAGCGACGAGACGGGCGATCTCGTCGGCATTGACCATGACCATGCCACCTTTTTCACCGCCGGCGTGGGCGAGAAAACTTTCGGGCACACTGGCCACGAGATCCATGATGGGCGCGCCGACGCCGATGAGGTCGAGGGAGGAGGACATTGCTTATTGTGGAGTGATTATTGGTTGTCGCTTATTGATCGAACGCCGGCAGGTCTCGGAGGCCGCGATTGCAAATAACAAATTGAGAATCGGCGATACCCGATAAGCGATGATCAGTTGCTCACTGTGATACTGGTTGCGAGGAGCGGGTCGTCGTCAACTTCGATGATGATCGAATAGTCACCCGGTCCGGCGAAGCTGAGGTTGCGGATTTCGTTGATGAGATTGATGCGCTGCATCGGGCTTTGGGACTCGAATTTGCGGTCGATGATTGGCGTGGCGTTGGCGGGATCGAGGCCGAGGGAGATGCGGATCTTATGTTCGCCCTGCGCTACGTCGCTGAGCGTCATGAACCAGACCATGAACGGATGCACGACCGGGAACTGGCGCGCGCGGATGTTGGAAAAAACACCGAGGATGGTGTGTTTACCGGACGAAGGATCGATGTGTACGCCGTCGCACGTGATCCAGACCAGAACTTGGGGTTTGCCTTGCATGAGAGGGCGATGTTGCCCGGTTGGCCGGGATCGGGGCAAGCGGGGAATTCGTTACCTTCGTGGAACGATCTTTCGCTTTGAACTGGCGGCAGGCTCGGGCCTTATGGGGGAATGTCATGTTCCTGCGTCGTGGGTCAGCGTTTCATAAGCGAGCGAGAGCCTGAACTCGGGCT
>Ga0302322_100002642_pt1 | contig 15162 bp, 9 predicted proteins | sample Fen_T0_2_FD_203757 | JGI IMG/M metagenome (GOLD analysis project Ga0302322, IMG submission 203757) | Peat permafrost microbial communities from Stordalen Mire near Abisko, Sweden - Fen_T0_2 | ecosystem: Environmental > Terrestrial > Soil > Wetlands > Permafrost | place: Sweden: Abisko... | reverse complement strand
CAGCCAGTAGCGCGATACCAGCATCACGATGCCCAGCGCGGTGTTGTAGAACGGCGTATTGGCGGACAGGCCGGCGAAAGCGCTGCCGTTGTTGCCGGCGGCCGACGAGAAGGCGTAGAGGATCTCGGAGAATCCATGCGCGCCCGGATTGGCAACGCCGGCCTTCCCCGGGTCAACCACCACGGCGATGGCGGTGCCCACCAGCGCGAAAAAGCACGGAATCAGGATCACCAGCGAAGCCATTTTCATTTCATAGGCTTCGATCTTCTTGCCCAGGTACTCCGGGGTGCGCCCGACCATCAGCCCGGCGACGAACACCGCGATAATGGCGAAGATCAGCATGCCGTATAGGCCCGAGCCGACGCCGCCGAACACCACCTCCCCCAACTGGATCAGCCACATCGGCATCATTCCGCCCAGGGGGGTGAAGGAGTCGTGCATGGCGTTGACCGAGCCGTTCGAGGCGGCCGTCGTGGCGGTGGACCAGAGCGCGGAGTTGGTGATGCCAAAGCGCGTCTCCTTGCCCTCCATGTTGCCGCCGGACTGGGTCGCAGAGACCGTCTGGTCGACTCCGAGCGCGGCCAGCCTGGGATTGCCGCCCTGCTCGGCGAGCACCGTGACGCCGGTGAGCACCGCGAAAATCAGGGTCATTGCCGCCAGCAACGCCCAGCCCTGGCGGGTGTCGCCCACCATTTTTCCGAAGGTGTAGCAAAGCGCGGCGGCGATTTGCAGGATCGCCAGCATTTCCAGGAAATTCGACAGTGGCGTCGGATTCTCCAGCGGGTGCGCGGAATTGGCATTGAAAAAGCCGCCACCGTTGGTGCCCAGCTGCTTGATCGCCACTTGCGATGCCGCCGGGCCGACCGCGATCACCTGCTCGGTGACTTCGACCTTTTGCGTGACCGGCTGCTTCTTTTCGTCCAGCTTGGGGCTGCCGTCGGCATTTTTCACTGGGTCGTCGTACGAGGTCTTTTCGACGAGCGGCACCGTGTGGTAAGGGCTGAAGGTCTGCACCACGCCTTGCGAGACCAGCACCAGGGCGAACACCAGCGAGAGCGGCAACAAGATATACAACACGCTGCGCGTGGTGTCGACCCAGAAGTTGCCGATGGTGGCCGACTGCCTGCGCGTGAAGCCGCGGATCAGGGCGATCAGCACCGCCATACCGACGGCGGCGGAGACGAAGTTCTGCACCGTCAGGCCGAGCATCTGGGTCAGGTAGCTCATGGTGCTCTCGCCGCCATAGCCTTGCCAGTTGGTGTTGGTGGCGAAGCTGATCGCAGTATTGAACGAGGAGTCCGGCGAGACCGCGGCCAGCTTTTGCGGGTTCAGGGGCAGGACGTCCTGCAGGCGTTGCAGCGCGTAAACGGCCAGCGCACCCAAGAGGTTGAACAGCAAGAAGGCCCAGGCGTAGGTCTTCCAGCCCATTTCCTCGTCCGCCTTGATTCCGCAGACACGGTAGATCAGGCGTTCGACCGGACCGAGTATGCGGGTGGCCCAGGTGGCGCGGCCCTCATAGACACTGGCCATGTAGCCGCCCAGCGGCTTGACCAGCAGCAGCAACGCGGCCAGGTAGAGGGCCAGTTGCAAAATCGCATTGGCAGTCATCAGAATTTCTCCGGTTTGAGCATGGCGTACAGCAGGTACACCGCGAGGACGATGGACACGACCAGGCCGATCCAATACAGAGCGTTCATTTGCGCTGCTCCTGCTGGTCCGGGCGTTGGTCCCGCAGGCGGGAAAACGCCGGTATCAGCGCGAACGACAAGCCGAACAGGCCGATCAACAAAACGATATAGATGAGATCCATTGCGGACTCCTGATCAAGAAAAGCGAACCACGGAACTATAGGGAGAGCGGCGTAAGAATGGCGTCAAGATGGCGGGCAGCCTTGTAAAGACGGCGTAAAGATCGCCATCCAATCGTCCCTCCCGCTCTATGCCAGGGGAAAGAACACCAGTACCCGGACTGCGATGCCGGCCACCAGCATGGCTACCAGAAGCAACGCCGCTTCGATGCCATTGCCCGTGTCCGCCGAAATGGGTTCGGATGGCGTAGCGTCGTCGCGCTTGGACGAACCAGGGTTGGAGTCTTGCCAGGCCGGATCGGACGCGTGGTCGCCGGGCGGCTCATGGCTGCGAGGAAAATTGAGATTCAAGCTGCCATTCATCTTGGGTGCTTGCCTTTCCAATTCCGCCCAGTTGGCTCACCGGAGCCGAAGACGGAATCCTGATTGCATGAACCCAATATAGGAGCGCAGCCGTAACGCGCTGATATAGATTGCGCGCTGTCTTGTAAAGACGGCGTAAATTACCTGTCCTACACCGCTCAGGAGCACCTGTTTGCAAGCGAGGCGGCCGGGCGCAACTGCATAGGCGGGCAGAGACCATGATCAGGGCAGAGGCAAGTCAAACTGGCCTACCTGCCAAAAAATGGCGGCCTGCCCAGCACGAAAGACAGTGACCTTCATTGCGCGTCCCGGTATCGGTCGCGGAGAGCCGGCATTGTCGAAAGCATGCCCATGCTGGAACCGGGCATGTTGACAATACGCAACCACGTCAACGTCGGTGGGAGAGGGTACTGGGCGCGCTTGGGCACCGGGTTCCGGCTGGCGCGACGAAAATGCCCACGCCAACCGGACTCGGCGCGTTGCCGGTAGCACTCAGCCGGCGGCCCGGCACCAACGGACGCGTGCCTTCTTTACCACAGCAGCGGCCACAAGTGGCTACACACGGCCGGGCGGTCCGGGGTGGGCGGGACCGCGCATGGCCGGGCGATCGTCACCCGACCGGGTGATCAGCCGTTCCGGCGCTTGCAGCGCTGCTTGCGCATGGAGCACAATCGCCCCTTTTCGCTTTGCAGGCTGGTTTCGACGTCAAGCGCGGCGCGCTGGCTGGAAGCCCGTTCCTGGCCATTACGCGCCGCTTGAAGGACTTGCTGCTGGTGCGCGCGGGCGCCGCGGCCCGGCCTTGCGCCGGACGCGGCTATCGACAGGCGGCTTGCGACGCTATCCGCAACTGCCCACGGCACCGCAGGCAGTGCAGAAATCGCAACCGTCCTTTTTGATCACGGTGTAGTTGCCGCACTCGTTGCACAGCCCGCCTTGCATCGGCTTTTGTTCGCCGGCTTCGCGGGGCGCCTCGAGGATACCCATCTCACGTGTCGGATAGCCGTTTTCGTCCAGCACGCCGAGCATTGCATAGCGGTGGATGATCAGGCGCGCGACGTAAGCCACCGTCGAGGGCCAGTTCTGCTGACGACGCTCGCCGGGAACGAAGGCCATGAAATCGCCCAGCGGCTCGGCGTAGTTGAGCAGCTTGCGCAGCTTCATGCCTATCCATGCAGGGTCGAGCACCCGCATGTCCAGCGAGAGGATGCGCGACAGGCCATCGAGGGCGCGCGGGTAGTTGCCGGACAGCCACATCGAGTACGGCCGGGTGACACCGTCGGGCAGGGTGACTTCCTTCAGGCCGAGCACGAAGTTCTCATCGGTGGCGGGGTTGACGATGTCTACCGTCCACGACAAGGTGCCGTCGGTGCCGGTGCGCGGCTCGTCGCGCGCGTACATGGCATCGAGCACCGGATGCGGGCGGCCGTCGGGCGAGAGCAGGTCGGGCGCTTCGTCATCGAGGGCGCCGAGGCGGTCGCAGCGCCAGCGCACCAGTTGCGCCAGGCCAGCCACCACGCTGGGGACGATTTTCTTTTCGGCGTGCGGGGGAAAGCTCATGCCGAAGGATTTTTCGCCCGGAGTCTTGGCCAGCACATCGAGCTTGAGTTTGAGCCAGGCGCGGTCATTGGCGCGCATGTCCATCGACAGGGTCTTGGCCACCGCCCCCAGGCCGCGGGGCTGCTCGGCGCCGTTCACCCACACCTCGAACGGGAAGGCCTGGCCTTCCTCCTCGACGTGGCCGACGAACAAGGCGAACTTGCCGTCCGGGTGGTCCATCATGTAGGTCCACGCTTCGTTGCCGCCGGGCATCTCCGGGCGGCCGGGCCAGCGCAGCGAAGCGAGCACCGGCGCCGGCAGGGACTTGATCGACAGGCGCTTGTTGGCTTCGCCCATTTCCACGTCCTGCGGCTGCTTCTTTTCCTGCGCCGCTTCGGAGGAGGTCACCGAGAGCACCGAGCCGAGCACGCTGTTCGGGCGATAGGTGGCCAGGCCCTTGAGGCCGGACTTCCAGGCGGACAGGTAGAGGTCCTCGAAATCGGCGTAGGGATAATCGGCCGGCACGTTGACGGTCTTGGAGATGCTGGTATCGATCGCCGGTGCAACCGCGGCCACCATCTGCTCGTGCGCCTGCGCCGACAGTTCGAGGGCAGTAACGAAGTAGCTCGGCAGGCGGCTCACGTCGCCGCCCAGGTGCTTGTAGAGACGCCAGGCGTAGTCCTCGACCGCGTATTCCTTGTGGGTGCCGTCGGCCATGCGCTTCTTGCGCGTGTAGGTCCAGGAGAACGGCGGCTCGATACCGTTCGAGGCATTGTCGGCGAAGGCCAGGCTGATCGTGCCGGTAGGCGCGATCGACAGCAGGTGCGAATTGCGCAGGCCGTGCTTGCGGATTTTTTCCTTCACCTCGTTGGGCAGGCGCGAAGCGAAATTGCCACCGGACAGATACATGTCGGCATTGAACAGCGGGAAAGGGCCGCGCTCGCGCGCCAGCTCCACCGAATACAAATAGGCGCGGTCGCGCATCGCTTCAGTAATTTTGCTGGCCATCGCGCGCGCAGCCGGCGCGTCGTAGCGCAGGCGCAGCATGATCAGGGCGTCGCCCAGCCCGGTGAAGCCCAGGCCGACACGGCGCTTGGCCATCGCTTCTTCGTGCTGGGGCTTGAGCGGCCAATGGGTGGCCTCTAACACGTTATCTAACATGCGGGTGGCGACATCGACCACCTTGCCGAACGCGGTGAAGTCGAACTCCGCCTTGTCGGTGAAGGCGTGCTTCACAAAATTGGTCAGGTTGACCGACCCCAGGCAGCAGCAGCCATAGGGCGGTAGCGGCTGCTCGGCGCACGGATTGGTGGCCTCGATGGTCTCGCAGTAATTGAGGTTGTTGTCCTGGTTGATGCGGTCCAGGAACAGGATACCCGGCTCGGCATGATCGTAGGTCGAGCGCATGATCTGGTCCCACAGCTCGCGGGCGGGCAGCTTGTGGTAGACCCACAGGCCGTCGGCGCGCTGGTAGCCCCCGGCGGCAATCAGGTCGGCATTCGGCTCGGCCTTGTGCGCCAGCTCCACGTCACCGTCGGCTTCGACCGCGCGCATGAAGGCATCGGTGACGCCCACCGAGACGTTGAAGTTGGTCAGGTCGCCCTGGTCCTTGGCATGGATGAACTGCTCGATGTCGGGGTGGTCGCAGCGCAGCACCGCCATTTGCGCGCCGCGCCGCGCGCCTGCCGACTCCACCGTCTCGCATGAGCGGTCGAACACGCGCATATAGGAGACCGGGCCGCTGGCGCGCGAGTTGGTGCCGCGCACCAGGGCGCCCACCGGGCGGATAGACGAGAAATCGTAGCCCACCCCGCCACCGCGGCGCATGGTCTCTGCAGCCTCGGCCAGCGCGGTGTAGATGCCAGGACGGCCGTCCACCACTTCAGTAATGGAATCGCCCACCGGCTGCACGAAGCAATTGATCAGGGTGGCGGTGAGATTGGTGCCGGCGGCGGAATTGATGCGCCCGGCCGGCACGAAGCCGTTTTGCTGCGCCCACAAAAAGCGCTCTTCCCAATGTTTGCGTTTGGCTTCGGGCTCGACGGCTGCCAAGGCACGCGCCACGCGCCGGCGCACTTCATCTACCGATAGCTCCTGCCCCTTGGCATATTTCTCGATCAGTACCTCGCCGGAGATTTCCTGGGCCGGCAGATTCGCTGCGGAAGCACCCTCTTTTATTTTAAGTATTTCTTTAGAATCAATAGCTTCCATAGCTCACCTCAGGTAACGTTTGAAATAGCATACGCCGTTTATTCGAATTACGCCACCCGTAGCAGCAAAAAGTCCGCGCCCACTACAGGTAGTGGGTGGAAGGCAATTTTCGAGTGAGAGTAAGATCGGCATGGGAACCCAGGCCGGGTCTGGCGCAGCCATGGATTCTACGCTTTTGGGGCGCAAGCGCGGCCGCTTTTTGGCGGCGTTTTTTTGGTGTTACGGCCGGGGCAACCTTGACTCCTGATTATTCCGGCTATCGCTTATTTGTAGCGCTCGCGTGCCAATGCTGCACCGGCGGCGAGGGCTTCGAGCTTCTTGATCGCGATCTCGCGGTCCATCGGCGCCATACCGCAATTGGTGCACGGGAACAGGCGATTCTTCGGCACGTACTTCAGGGCCTCGCCTATGGTGTCGGCCACCTGCTCGGGGGTCTCGATCACATCGGAAGCCACATCGATCACGCCGACCAGCACGTCCTTGCCCTCGAGCAGCTTCATCAGGTCCGGCGTGACGTGCGAGTGGTAGCACTCCAGCGACACCTGCTTGATGCTGCTCTTTGCCAGCACCGGAAAGGTCAGCGCGTACTGGTCCCAGCGCTCGCCCAGGGTTTTTTTCCAGTCGTCGTTGGCCTTGATGCCATAGCCGTAGCAGATGTGCACGGCGGTGGTGACGGTCAGGCCCTCGATGGCCCTTTCCAGCGCGGCCACGCCCCAGTTGCGCACGTCTTCCATATAGACGTTGAACGCCGGCTCGTCGAACTGGATCACGTCCACGCCGTCTTTCTCCAGCGCGCGCGCTTCCTGGTTCAGCAGTTCGGCGAAGGCCATCGCCATTTTCACCTTGTCGCCATAGTAGGCGTCGGCCACGGTGTCGACGATGGTCATCGGTCCGGGCATGGTGATCTTGAGCTTCTTCTTGGTATGGGCACGCGCCAGTTGCGCCTCGACCTGATGCACCCGGCCCTTGAGTTTCAGGGGCCCGATCACCTTGGGCACCATCGCGTCATAGCGGTTATTGCGGATGCCCATCTTGACCTTGTGGTCAAAGTCTATGCCTTCAACGTATTCGAGGAAGCCATGGACAAAATGCTGGCGCGACTGCTCGCCGTCGGTGACGATGTCCAGACCCGCATCTTCCTGGGCCTTGAGCCAGAGCAGGGTCGCGTCTTTCTTGGCAGCGGCCAGATCCGCGCCTTCCTGCTTCCACTGCGGCCAGAGCTTGTTGGTTTCGGACAGCCAGCCTGGTTTGGGCAGGCTGCCGGCGATGGTGGCTTCGAACATGAATGTCTCCCGGGTGGCTTTGGGCTCCGCCGAAGGGCGGGAAGGGGCCAGAGATTACACCATCGCCCGCCATCGCGTAGCCGGTCCCGACCTTACGCGCGCCGGCGCAGTCGGCGCGTGTCTAGGCAGGCTAGCCGAGATAACGGGTAGTGTCGTCCGAGGTCGGCGCCGCCATCACCGGCGTGCGCACCCGGCGCCGTGCCGCCTGCGGCATGACGAACAGCAGCGGCGAGCGCGCCAAGCGGCGCACCAGCGCACGATAGATGCGTCGGCGCGTAATCTGGCGCACATTGCGCGCACTCAAGGCCACGGAAAATGCCAGCACGAAGCTCACCGAGATATTGAGCACCGCCATCGAGCCGATGCCCGCCACGGCCAGCCAGAAGGTGCCGGTTGCCATCACCTGCGGACCCAGGGTATAGACGGCGGCTGCTGCCGAACCGCTGGAAAGCGTGACATGGCGCACGTCCAGCGGCAGGCCCATGAACTCGGCAATTACCGGCACCAGGCCAAGCAGCAGGCCAAGCGAAAGGTTGGCTGCGAAACCGCTGAAGTTGCGCTGCAAAAACTCCGCAAGGCGGCGTGCCGCCTTCTCACCCACCACCGCATGCAGAGTGCGGTTCCAGGCCACCGCTTCGCCTAGGTAGTGCAGGGCGAACCAGTTGTCGGCGAAGCCGGCAAACAGGCTTGAGGCCCACAGCAGCACGCCGGTAAAGGCGGCGTAAAACGGCGTCGGGCCGAGGAGAGAAAAGCCCTCCAGGGTATGGGTCGCCTTGGCGGTATCTATCATCGTATGGCCGCTGGTCAGCGACACCACCAGACAAAGCGCCAGGACCATCGGCACCACGCCGACAATATTGCCGAACACCGCCGCGCTTTGCGAGCGCATCAGGTCGGTGACCTCGTCGACCAGCGCGCGCAGGCCGCCGGGACGGTTGATGGTTTCCAGCTTGCCGGCCAATACCGGCCCGGTCATTGCCGGCTGCTTGGTGGCCAATGCCGTGCCGGTCAGCTGAATGGCGACGAAACTCCCGCCGTAGTTGAACGCCGCCCCCAGACCTTCGATGAATTTGGGCAAATGGGCACCAAGAATCAGGAACTTGAACCAGGTGGTGAACCCGGTGAGCAAGCCGCCGCCCAGGGCGGCGCGCAACATGCCGCGGTACTCCGCATCGTCGCGCGCGATGTAGTGCTCGCCGTGCTCTGCGTTGTGCTCGACCATCTTGCGTGCTAGCAGCGCGGTGTTGCGCTTGAGCAGGCCGGCCAGGCCGCTGCGGATGTGGTGGGAACGCACCAGATCGCCGATGAAGACGGCGACGCGCGCCGCCCGCCCGGCCGGCGGGTAGAGCAGGGCGAGCAGCGCTTCGATGCGCTTGAGCAGGGCGTGCATGCGCTCCAGGTGGTACACCAGCGTAATGGATACCCCGTGGTCGTTGAGGTGCCGGTAAGCGTCGAAAATCGCCGCGTGCGAGTCGAACATTGCGCTGCCCACAGCCTGCATGGCTGCGCCGCGCGCCTCCTCGGGCGCCGCCAGCAGTGCGGCTATGGCACCCTCGAGCTTGCGGAAAGGCAGTGCGCGCGGCGAGCGGGTCGCCAGGCGCGAGCGCACATCCGGCGACAGGCCGATGGCACTGACCACGGTGGCCAGGTAGATCAGCGCGTCCTCGCCGTTGCGCCGGTAGCGCGTCAGCATCTCCGGCGTGAACAGCAGGTCGCGCACTCGGCCCAGCGTAGGGTCGTCCATCTGCTCGACCCAGCGCGCCAGTTCGCGGTCCGGAAACACGGCGCCGAACAGGGTGCCCAGATCGTGATGCACCGGGGTGGAGGGCAGCAGCATGCCGACCAGGGTCTCGATCACCTCGCTGGCCAGGGCCGGCTCGCGCGGCAGGCCGGTGGCGCATAGCAGTTCCAGCCCGTCGGCCTCGCCCAGCAGGGACTGCAGCACGCCGGCGACGTTGGCGCCCAGCAGCGGGTCGCGGTCGAGGTGGCCGAGCAGCAACTGCAGGCGCCGGGTCTTGCGGGCATAGCGGCTGCGTCGCTCGCTCGCGCCGGCCGGGTCGATGTGCAGCCAGTCGATCAGGTCGAGCAGCCAGTTGACCCGCTTGAACCAGGGCTCTTCCGGATGCGCGCGGAGCAGCAGCGCGGCCAGCGGCTCCTCTTCGTCGAGCTGACGCCAGCGCCGCCAATAGATCGCCAGTGTGCGCAGTGGCTTGAACATGGCGGCGCGCCGGCTTCTAGGTGCCGACGGCCAGCGGACTGGCAAGCTTGCGCAGCAGCGCAATCACCGACAGCGCGGTGATCTTGCCAGTGCGAGGATTTTCTTCCGAAGGGACGTTTTCTATCATCATCGAAAAACGTGCCGAATCGGCATCGACCTCGATGCGGTGGATGTTGCGGTCGACGCCGGGATCGGCCCAGATCTCGATGTTGGTCTGGTCCGGCCCGATACCGGCCAGCCCCAGCGCAACGGCGACATTGACATTGGCGGGGAAGCCCTTGATCGCCTCGGTCGCGGTGCCGGAGAACACGCACATCGGCTCCCTGAGGCCCTTCAGGCTGATGTTGTTGGCCACCAGGTGGGGGGCGCCTTCCAGCCCGCCGGGCGGCTTGCGGGTGATCATTTTCAGCGAGTTGATCTTGCCTTCGCGGGCGGCGAGCATCGCGTCCAGCCCGATCAGCGCGCCGGTGGGGCAGAGGATGCGGCCACCGTGCTCGCGGGCCAGGTCGACGTAGTGCGGCGAGCGCATCAGCGCGCCCACCGAGGACATCACCAGCCAGCGCCCGGCCTTAAGCGTGGGAATGGCGATCTGGTCCATCACCGCCGCGGGCGCAGCCTCGACGACGATGTCGGCAACCTCGGCGAGCTTGTCCAGCGCCAGCACCGGAACCTGCTTTTTGAGGATGGCGACAAAGCGTTCGGCCTTGGCGACATCGCGACCGGAAACGGCCACCAGTTCCAGGCCGTCTATGCCCTCATCGAGCTTTTTCGCCAGCACCGAGCCGATGGCGCCCAGGCCGCCGACGGCCACCCTTTTCACGTGTTTTGTCGTCATGGTACTGATTCGCGTTGAGCGATTTGGTTGAATGGAAGCGGGCTATTTTCGCACGGCGAGTCGCGCCGCCGCTGTAGGCGCCTGCCTACTCGACCTTGATGCCGCGCGCCCTGATCAGCTTGCCCCATTTCTGCTGATCGACGGCAAGCAGTGCCGCGAGTTTTTCCTGGGACACCGGTGCAGGGTCGGCGCCCTGCCCCGTCAGGGTCTGCTTCACCTCCGGCAGATTGAGCGCGCGGTTCAGTTCGACATTCAGTTTTGCGGTGATCGCCGGCGGCGTGCCGGTCGGCGCAAACAGGCCAAACCACACCACCACCTCGTAGCCCGGCAGGCCGGCTTCGGCGATGGTCGGCACATCGGGCAGCGCGGCGACGCGCTCGCGCGTGGTCACGCCCAGCGCCTTAAGTTTGCCGCCCCGTATGTGGGCGATGGCCGTGGGCAAGGGTTCGAAAATCATGGTGATCTGCCCGCCCAACAAGTCGGTCATCGCCGGACCGCCGCCCTTGTAAGGCACGTGCAGCATGTCGATGCCGGCATCGGCCTTGAACAGATCACCTGCCAGATGCTGTGAAGAACCGGAGCCCGCCGAGCCGTAGGAGAGCTTGCCCGGCTGCGACTTGGCCAGCGCAATCAGTTCGCGCAAGTTGCTGGCCGGCACCCCGGGCGATACCGTCAGTACGCTGGGAATCATCGCCACCAGGCCGATAGGCACAAAATCGCGGGTGGCGTCGTATCCCAGCTTTGGGTACAGGCCGGGATTGATCGCCAGGGTGCTGGTGGCGCCCATCAGCAGGGTGTATCCATCGGCGGACGCTTTGGCGACCGCCTCGGTGCCCACCGTGCCGCCGGCGCCGGCGCGGTTTTCCACCACCATCACCTGGCCCAGGCTCTCGCCCATTTTCTGTGCCACAGTGCGCGCCAGCAGGTCGGTGATGCCGCCGGGCGCGAAAGGGACAATCAGCTTGATCGGCTTGGCTGGATAGGTTTGCGCCTGGGCGGCGAGCGCCATGCCCGTCATGCTCAGCAGAGCCAGCCATCGGCAGACGCGGGGAAAATAAAGCTTCATCAGGATTGCTTTCAGAGGTAAAGGAGACGCACGGCGCGGCTGGCCGCGTGCAGACCGCATGCCAAGGACAGCCCAAAAAGCACACGCCGCCCGAAGGCGGCGCGTGCTCGGCAAGCGCAATGTCGCCTATGCCGCCTTGACTGCCGCTTCCTCCGGGCTACGCATCCCTTGCAGGAGTTGTGCCTGTTTCTCCCGGGCCGCCTTGAGATGGCGCTCCTTGACATGGCCGTAGCCGCGGATTTCCTCCGGGACGCTGGCGATTGCCACCGCCTGTACCAGGTTGGCCGCCGCCAGGCTGCCCAACAGGCCGCGCAAGGTATCGCGATATTCCACGATTAGCGCGCGCTCCATCTTGCGCTCGGCGGTGTAGCCAAATATGTCCAGCGCACCGCCGCGCAGGCCCTTGAGACCGGCGAGCAGTTTGAAGGCGCCGAACATCCAGGAGCCGTATTCCTTTTTCACCAGCTCGCCCTTGGCGTTGTGTTTGGCCAGGAGCGGCGGAGCGAGATGAAACTTGAGCTTGAAGTCGCCCTCGAACTGCGCGTTCACCTTGTCCATGAAACTGCTGTCGGTGTACAGGCGCGCGACCTCGTACTCGTCCTTGTAGGCCATCAGCTTGAACAGGTAGCGCGCCACCGCTTCGGTGAGCCTGGTGCCGCCCACCTTGGCCGCTTCTGCCGCGCGTACCTCGGCAACAAAGTCGCTGTACTGCTGCGCATACGCTGCATCCTGGTAACCGGTGAGGAACTCGACACGCTTGGCGATCGCCTCGTCGACATTGCGCGAGATCGCCTTGATCGGCGCAATCGAGATCACCTGCGCCGGGGTCGCCACCTTTTCGACCGCCGCAAGGTCATGCGCGGCGTAGCGGCCCCAGTTGAAGGCCTTCTTGTTGAAGTCGATCGACACGCCGTTCAGTTCGATGGCCTTGGTCAACGCGCTCTCGCCCACCGGCACCCAACCTTTCTGGAAGGCGTAGCCGAGCATGAACATATTGGTGGCGATCGCGTCGCCCATCAGCGCGACGGCAAGGCGGTTGGCCTCCACAAACATCGTGTTGGCGGCGCCGGCGGCTGCGCGGATTTCATTTTCCAGCGCGCCTTCAGGAAACTGCCAGTTGGGATTCTTGACGAATGCCGCGGTCGGCGCATTGGTGGAATTGGCGATCACCCGGGTGCGCGCCTCGTCCATCCGCTGCAAGGCGTCCTTGCTGGCGGTGACGATCAGGTCGCAACCGACCACCAGGTCGGCCGCGCCGGTGCCAATGCGCGTGGTGTGGATGTCGTCGGCGTTGGCCGCGATCCACACATGGCTCATCACCGGGCCGCCCTTTTGCGCCAGGCCGGACATGTCGAGCACCGAGGCGCCCTTGCCTTCCATGTGCGCAGCCACTGCCAAAATCTGGCCGATGGTGATCACCCCGGTGCCGCCGATGCCGTTGACCAGGATGCCGTAAGGCTGCGCCACTGAAGGGATCAGCGGCGCCGGAAAAGCCGGGAACTCGGCGGCATTGGCGCTGGCGACAGCGCTGGCCTTTTTCGGCTTTTTCAGCTGCCCACCCTCGACAGTGACAAAGCTGGGACAGAAGCCCTTGACGCAGGAATAGTCTTTGTTGCAGGAGGACTGGTTGATCTTGCGCTTGCGCCCGAACTCGGTCTCCAGCGGCTCCACCGAAATGCAGTTGGAGGCCACCGAGCAGTCGCCGCAGCCTTCGCACACCAGTTCATTGATGAAGGCGCGCTTGGGCGGGTCCGGAAACTCGTTGCGCTTGCGGCGCCGGCGCTTTTCCGAAGCACAGGTCTGGTCGTAGATGATCGCGGATATACCCTTGACCTGGCGCAGCTCCTTTTGCACGTCTTCGAGTTCGTCGCGATGCCGCACGGTGACCCCCGGCGCCCAGTTGACCCCGGCCGGATACTTGCCCGGCTCGTCGGTCACCACCACTACCGGCGTCACACCTTCCGCGTGAATTTGACGTGAGATTTGCGCCGGGTCCAGCGGTCCGTCATGGCGCTGGCCGCCGGTCATCGCCACCGCGTCGTTGTACAGAATCTTGTAGGTGGCATTGACCTTGGAGGACACCGCCGCGCGGATCGCCAGCAGACCGGAGTGGAAATAGGTGCCGTCGCCCAGATTGATGAACACATGCTTTTCATTGGTGAAGGGCGCATGGCCCACCCAGGTCATGCCCTCGGCGCCCATATGGGTGAAGGTGGCGGTGTTGCGGTCCATCCACTGCACCATGTAATGGCAGCCGATGCCGGCCAGGGCGCGCGAACCCTCGGGCACCTTGGTGGAGCTGTTGTGCGGGCAGCCGGAGCAGAAATACGGCTGGCGCACGGCGATCATCCCGCTCTTGGCGAGCAGTCCTTCCTTGACGTCCAGATAGGCCAGGCGCGCATGGATGCGCTCGCGCAGGTCGTCGCTGGGCGTGTTGAGTGCGATGCGGATCGCCAGAGCGCGCGCGATCATCGACGGCGTGGTCTCTCCGTGCAGGGGAATCACGGTCCGGCCCTGCTCGTCGACCTTGCCGATCACCCGCGGCGGGTTGGCGCTGCCGTAGAGGATGTCCTTGATCTGGCCCTCGATCATCGGGCGCTTTTCTTCGACCACAAAGATTTCGGACAATCCCTGGGCGAACTCGCGCACCCCGGTCTCTTCCAGCGGCCAGGTCACCGCCAGCTTGTGCAGGCGGATGCCGTGGGCGGCGGCCACCGCCTGGTCTATGCCCAGGTCGGCCAGCGCCTGGCGCAGGTCGCGATAGGCCTTGCCTGCGCTGACTATGCCCAGGGTGGGCGCAACCCCGGCGCCTTCCCGCCACTCGATGCGGTTCAGTTTGTTGGCGCGTACGTAAGCCTTGACCGCCGGTATCTTGTAATTGAGCAGGCGATTCTCTTCGGCGACGAACTGGTGTTCGGAGAGGCGGATAGCCAGGCCGCCGGGCGGCATTTCCACGTCGGTCGGAATCACCACCTGCACTCGTGCAGGGTTCAGCTCAACCGTGGCGCCGGATTCGACGATGTCGGTCACGCACTTGATGCCCACCCACAGCCCGGTGAAACGCGACATCGCCCAGCCGTGGATGCCGTAGTCGAGAATGTCCTGCACCGAGGCCGGGTAGAACACCGGGGTGGAGACAGCGATGAAGATCTGCTCGCTCTGGTGCGCGGTGGTCGAGCTCTTGGCGCCGTGATCGTCCCCCGCCAGGGCCAGCACACCACCCCAGGGATTGGTGCCCGCCATATTGGCGTGCTTGAACACATCGCCGCAGCGATCCACACCCGGGCCCTTGCCGTACCAGATGCCGAACACGCCGTCGTACTTGGCGCCGGGGAACAGGCCCGTCTGCTGGGTGCCCCAGATGGCGGTGGCCGCCAGGTCCTCATTGACCCCGGGCTGGAACTTGGTGTGATGCGCCTCTAAGTACCTTTTCGCCTTTGCTAGGCCTTGGTCGTACGACCCCAGCGGCGAGCCGCGATAGCCGGAGATGTAGCCGGCGGTGTGCTTGCCGGCCGCCTTGTCGCGCTGGTGCTGCAGCATCGGCAGCCGGATCAGGGCCTGGGTGCCGGTCATGAAGGCAGTGCCAGTGTCCAGGGTGTACTTGTCGTCCAGCGTGACCTGTTCAAGGTGCTTGGGAGCTACCGGGGCGTTCATGCGAAATCCTGTCTCTCAATAGTCGTTGCAGCTGGTCGTTGCGGCACACGCCAAGGCTAAGCCGGCGCGGCGCTGGTGGGCAGAGTATAGGCGGTGATTCCCGGAAAATTTTGCCTAATTTTGCAGAGTTACAGGGAAATACGATACATTTTGCATCGCACAATCACGCTTGTGGGGAAATAACATGTC
>Ga0302322_100002641_pt1 | contig 15165 bp, 14 predicted proteins | sample Fen_T0_2_FD_203757 | JGI IMG/M metagenome (GOLD analysis project Ga0302322, IMG submission 203757) | Peat permafrost microbial communities from Stordalen Mire near Abisko, Sweden - Fen_T0_2 | ecosystem: Environmental > Terrestrial > Soil > Wetlands > Permafrost | place: Sweden: Abisko... | reverse complement strand
GGTGCTGTTCGGCATCCTGCTCCTGACCGGCGTGTATCTCATGTTCGTGTACACGCCGTCGCCGACGGCTGCGTACGGCGACATGCAGCACCTGAAGACGAGCGTCGGATTCGGCCAGCTGATTCGCAACGTCCACCGCTGGTCGGCGCATCTCATGGTGTTGACCGTTGCGCTGCACATGGTGCGGGTCTTCTACGCCGGTGCGTACAAGAGTCCGCGCGAGTTCAACTGGGTCATCGGTGTGGTGCTCTTGCTCGTCACGCTCGGATTCTCGTTCACCGGGTATCTCCTGCCTTGGGATCAGCTCAGCTACTGGGCGGTCACCGTGGGCACCAACCTCGTGCACTACGTGCCGGTGGTGGGCGGCCAGCTCCAGAACCTCCTGATCGGCGGTGATCAGATCGGGCCGAGCACATTGCTGCGCTTCTACGCGTTGCACGTCGCGGTGCTCCCCGGGATCCTCGTCATGCTGCTCGCCGTTCACATCTGGCGGGTTCGCAAGGACGGCTTCGCGGTGAAGCGGTCGAGCGTCGGGACGTTCGAGGAAGCGGCCACGGCTCCTCCGGTGCTCGCCGGGGCACCCGTCGCGCTCTACGGCAGTCGGACTCGGCTCCTCGGCGTCGTCGACCGGGAGTCGGTGACCGCCGAGGAACGTCCGGTGGACGACACGGTGTTCACGTGGCCCCATCTCGTCGTCCGGCATGTCGTCGTGCTCCTCGGAGTCGCGGCCGTCGTGCTCGGCCTCGGCGTGGCGTTCGCGGCGCCGCTCCGAGGGCTGGCGAACCCGAACGTCACGCCCGAGCCGTCGAAGGCGCCGTGGTACTTCTCCGCGCTGCAGGAGCTGCTGTCGCACTTCGACCCGCTGGTCGCGGGGATCCTGGTCCCGACGGCGATCGTGCTGCTCCTCGTGTTGTTGCCGTACGTCGATCGCAACCCGGCCACCGAGGCACGCAACCGCAAGGTCGCGGTGGTCCTGTTCACCGGGCTGCTCGTCGTCGCCGTCGTCCTGACGGTCATCGGCACCCTGTTCCGCGGGCCCGGGTGGACCTTCGTCGCACCCTGGACGCATCTCTACCTCGAGCTGTAGGAGGCCTGTCATGGAACAAGACCGACGCCGGTTCCTCATCTCGGGGTGGAAGGTGGGGGGCGCGGTGCTGATCGGTGCGACGGCGTACACGGCGTACGAGGCGCTCCGTCCGCTCACCAGCGGGGCCGGCGGCGCCAAGCTCGAGGTCGGGCCGCCCGACAACTTCCCGGAGAACACCGCGACCTATTTCCCGGAAGGTCGTCTGTACGTCGTGAACGCGAAGGGCGACCTGCTCGCGCTGTCGCAGCGGTGCCCCCACCTGGGGTGCCAGGTGCCGTACTGCGACAGCTCGGGCCGCTTCGAGTGTCCGTGCCACGGGTCGATCTTCGATCTCGGCGGCGAGTACCTCGAGGGTCCGTCGCCGCGGGGAATGGATCGCTATCCGATCACCGCGAAGGGCGGCACGCTCGTCGTCGACACCGGTGAGCTCGAAGCCGGTCCCGATCGCGGGGCCAAGAAGTACTACGAGCCGCCGCAGGGTCCGGGCTGCGTCAAGTGACCGCCATGCCCGCCAGGACGCACTGACATGCCGCGCGAACGGCCCCAGCCGACCCCCTTCGAGCCCACGTCGCTGGAGCGCAGCCTCGACCGGTACCTGCTGGTCGGCCTCGTCTTCATGACGCTGCTCATCGCGGGCTTCGTCGTCTACCGGGCCCGCGAGCCGGGGCTTCGCGCCGACGCCGCTCAGGCGCAGCGCGTCAGCTACACCAAGTTGGGTCGAGGGACGTTCGCGACGAACTGCGCGGAGTGTCACGGTGAAGCGGCGTCGGGGGGTGGAGGCGCGCCCACCCTGAACTCCCATCAGTTCCTGTCGTCGACCTCGGACGCGCAGATCCAGGCACTGATCTCGGGCGGGATCTCCGGGACGGACATGTCGGCGTACGGCCTCGAGTACGGCGGAACGTTCACCGCCGAGCAGGTGCGCCAGATCGTTGCGTACCTCCGCTCGCTCGAAAGCCACGCGCCGAGCATCCCCGAATGGCGGACGGGCGCGTCGGCCGACGGGTGACGGACGGGCGCGTCGCCGGGGCCGATCTCACGACGCCGATCGTGGCGCCGTTGCAACCAGGGCGTCGTGGCGTTGCTGGTCGGTGGTGACGAACTGGATGTTGCGGCGCACGGCGGTCAGTCCGTGATGGCGTCGGCTGGCCGGTGTCCTCGTCGGACTGTCCTTCCTGTCCAAGCCCAACGTCGGCGGGCTGCTGCTCGCGGTGCTCGTGCTCGTGCTCGTGGTCGCGCGCGTCCCGCGGCTGACCGCCCTGAGCCGGCTCTGTGTGGTGTGGAATGCTGCACCGACGACCGAGAGGAACATCGTGACGCATATCGACCCGACCCCGGAGCAGCTCGCCGCGTTCGCCGGCGCCGATCTGGCCACGCCGGTCGTGATGCTCAACCTCAACCGCTACCGCGACCGGGCGCAGTACGACGCCCCCGGTCCCGACGACGACCTGTCGGGCCGGGAGGCCTACCTGCGCTACGGCGGGGTGGCGCTGCGGGCCATGGCCGAGGTGGGCGCGCAGATCCTGTGGATGGCCCCGGCCGAGCAGGTGTTCGCGGGCTGTGAGCACGACACCTACGACGAGGCGCTCGCCGTCTGGTACCCGAACCGGGGCGCGTTCCTCGAGATGCTCGCGCTCGACTGGTACCGCGAGGCGCTCGTCCACCGCCGCGCGGCGCTCGAGCACGCGACGATCATCGCGATGACCGGCCCGTCCACCCCGGAGCTCACCCGTCCCGGCGCGGCCGCCTAGCCCAGAGCCACTGTTTGGACGGTTTGCGGTCCCATGGGCCCGCAGACCGTCCAAACAAGAGGAGCGACCACCATGGCCAAGATCGAGTTCAGCAGCACGGCGTTGCCGTACCGGCGCATCGGCGCCATCGTCCCGCCCGAGCTCCGGGCGAAGCTCTCGGAGGGGGAGCTGGCCGGCGAGACCCGGTCGCATCACCCGGGCGCCGACGACCGCCTCCAGATGTTCGAGGTGCGGGCCCCGGCCGGCGCCGCGTTCAACCCGCACTCCCACGACGAGGACGAGATCATCCTGGTGATCGAGGGTGAGCTCCACGCCGGGAGCCACGTGCTGACGGCGGGAGAGAGCATGTACGTGCCGGGGGGCACCGTCTACGCGTTCCGGGCCGGACCCGCGGGGCTGCGCTTCGTCAACTTCCGCCCGCGCCTCGACGTCACGTACCGGACTCCGGCCGAGACCCGCGCCGGCCGGCCCGACTGAGCCGATGCGGCTCAGGACCTTCCGGTCGGTCGTCGCGGCCGGGATGCTCGTAACCGCGCTCTGGTCGGTCTCGACCGGCACCCCGGCATCGGCCGCGCCGGCGGGGCTGCACGGGTTCGTCCGCAGCGGGGCGACCGAGGTGGCCCAGGCCACGGTGACGCTGTACGCCGCCGCGGACGCCGGGGGCAGCCCTCAGGTCCTCGGCACCGACCACGCGTCGCCCGCCGGCGAGTTCGACATCGCCTACACTCCGCCCGCCGACCCGACCGCAGTGCTCTACGTCACGGCCGTCGCGCGGGGCGCGTCGCCCAACCCCGGCGCGGTGACGCTCGTGACCGTGCTGGGCACGGCGCCGTGGCCGGTCGAGGCGATCGTGAACCCGCGCACCACGGTCGCGGCCGCGTACGCGATGACGCAGTTCACCGACGGAACCGGGATCGCGGGTCCGGCTCCCGGCCTCCAGAACGCCGGGGCCATGGCCGCGAACCTGGCCGATCCCGAGACCGGAGCCGTCGCCGGGGTGCTCGCGGCGTCACCGAACGGCAGCGACACCTCCACGCTCCCGACCTTCAACTCGCTGGCCAACATGGTCGCCGCCTGCGTGGACCTGCCGGCCAGGTGCACGACGCTGTTCGCACTCGCAACCCCGGCGGGCGGCACCGCGCCGACCAGCACGTTCGCCGCGCTCGTCGATGTGAACCGCGACCCTTCGCACAACGCCGCCGACCTGTTCGCGTACGCACCGGTGCTTCCGTACACGCCGCCGCGGGCGGCCGCCCCCGACGCGTGGACGCTCGCGCTGCGCTTCGTCGGCGACGGGACGTCGATGGACGGGCCCGGCAACATGGCCGTCGACACCGACGGGAACGTGTGGGTCACCAACAACTACCAGTACGCGCCCGACGCGACTACGCCGGTGTGCGGGGCGACGACGCTGCTCGCGTTCACGCCGACGGGTGAGTACCTCCAGGGCTCGCCGTTCACCGGGGGCGGCCTCTCCGGAGCGGGCTTCGGCATCGACATCGACCCCTACGGTGACATCTGGGTGGGCAACTACGGGTTCGCCGCACCCGTGCCGGGATGCCCCGCGGAGCGCCAGCCACCGCACGACAGCGTCTCGCAGTTCCGGCCCGACGGCACTCCGGTGTCGCCGGCCGACGGGTTCACCCAGGGCGGGGTCTCGTGGCCGCAGGCCACCGTGTCGGACACGCACGGCAACATCTGGATCGCGAACTGCGAGGGTGACACCGTCACCTATTACCCCCACGGCGACCCGCAGCAGGCCCGGACGATCGGCGACCTCGGCATCACGAAGCCGTTCGACATCGCGTTCAACCACGACGGTGCCGCGTTCGTGACCGGGGTCGGGAGCGACGACGTGGCGATGCTGGATCCCGACGGGACCCCGGCCCGCGCGCCGATCACCGGTGGCGGCCTGAACCATCCCCTCGGCATCACGGCCGACAGCGCGGGCTACCTGTGGGTGGCCAACTCCGCGTTCGCCGACCTGCCCTGCCCGACGCTCGACGGCGTCGGCTCGGCGGGCGGATCGGTCACGCTGCTCGCACCCGACGGCTCGGTGGTGAGCACCACACCGTTCACCGGCGGCGGCCTCACCCTCCCGTGGGGCATCACCGTCGACGGCAACGACAACGTGTGGGTGGCCAACTTTGCCGGGAAGCGCCTGACCGAGCTCTGCGGCCGCCAGGTCGAGACCTGCCCGCCCGGGCTCACGACCGGCGACCCGATCTCGCCGGACGCGGGGTACACCTTCGACGGGTTCGTGCGGAACACCGGCGTGGTCGTCGACCCGTCAGGCAACGTCTGGGTCGCGAACAACTGGAAGGAGGTCCCGATCCAGACGAACCCCGGCGGCTACGAGATGGTGGTGCTCGTCGGGCTCGCCGGGCCCGTGCACCGCGCCGCGCCGGTGGATCGGCCCTCCCACACGTCCCCCCGGTTCACGGGCTGAGGGCGGACCACGTGACCTTCACCGACTGGCTCCGGAAGCAGACGCGTCGACGCGACGCCGTCGGCGATCTCGCGCGCGACACACGGGCCGACCGCCACTGGCCGCCCCCGGGCAAGCCGAGCCGGTCGCGCTGTCGCGGGTACCTCGTGCAGCAGGGCGCGATCCCCGCGGCCCTCGCCGCGCTCGACCTCGCCTGGGACGAGTGGGACACGCTGCGGCGCGACGGGAAGCTCTGATGCCGGCGACGCTGCGGGCCCGGGGCGTCACCTTCGCCTACGGCCCCCACACGGTGCTCGACGGCGTGGACCTCACCGTCGCACCGGGGATGCGCCTCGGGGTGCTCGGTCCCAACGGATCGGGCAAGTCCACGCTGCTCGGCGTGCTCGCGGGCCGGCTCCGGCCCGAGGCCGGGTCGGTGGAGACGCTGCCACCCTCGGCCACGATCGGCGAGCTGCGCCAGGAGCCCGAGCGCCGGCCGGGGGAGACCGTCTCGGGGTACCTCGCCCGCCGCACCGGGGTGGCCGAGGCCCAGGCGGCGCTCGACGCTGCGACCGAGGCGCTCGCCGCGGGGGACGACGGTGCCGGCGACCGCTACAGCGACGCTCTCGAGCGCTGGCTCGCGCTCGGCGCCGCCGACTTCGACGCCCGCTCGGCCGAGGTGGTGCAGACGCTCGGACTCGCCGCGGCCTCGCTGCTCGACGCGGAGATGACCACTCTCTCCGGTGGGCAGGCCGCGCGAGTGGGCCTCGCCGCGGTGCTGCTGTCGCGCTTCGACGTGCTGGCGCTCGACGAGCCGACGAACGACCTCGACTTCGACGGGCTCGAGCAGCTCGAGCGGTTCGCGCTGGGGTTCACGGGTCCGCTCGTGGTCGTGAGCCACGACCGTGCCTTCCTGGACCGCGTCGTCACCGACGTCGCCGACCTCGACGAGCACGACCACACGCTCTCGGTGTTCTCCGGTGGCTACGCCGCGTACCTCCGCGAACGGGATGTGATGCGCCGGCGCCAGGAGGAGGCGTTCGACGAGTACCAGGGCCAGAAGGCCGATCTGAAGGCCCGCGCGCAGCGCGAGCGCGAGTGGGCGCACCGCGGCGTCACCAAGGACAAGAAGAAGCCGAAGGACAACGACCGCGCGGCACGGGGGTTCCGCAAGGAGCAGACGGAGCAGCTCGCGTCACGGGCGCGGCGCAGCGAGCGGGCGATCGAGCGGCTCGAGGCGGTCGACAAGCCGTGGGAGGCGTGGGACCTGCGCTTCACGATCGCGACGGCGCCCCGCGCCGGTGCCGTGGTCGCCCGGCTCGACGGCGCCGTGGTCGCGCACGACCGCTTCCGGCTCGGTCCGGTCAGTCTCGAGATCGGTTGGGGCGAGACGGTCGGCATCGTCGGCCCCAACGGCGCGGGCAAGACCACGTTGCTGCTCGCGTTGCTGGGCCGGACCCCACTCGACGCGGGCACGCAGTGGCTCGGACCGGGCGTCGTGGTCGGTGAGATCGACCAGGCCCGGGGCAAGTTCGCGGGGGGCGACGCGCTGGCCGACGCGTTCATCGCGGCGACCGGATTGACGCTGAGCGAGGCCCGCAGCGTGCTCGCGAAGTTCGGGCTCGGCGCGGTGCACGTGGCCAAGCCCGCGGCGATGCTGTCGCCGGGGGAGCGCACCCGTGCCGCGCTCGCGCTGCTCCAGACCGCGGGGGTCAACACGCTCGTGCTCGACGAGCCCACCAACCACCTCGACCTCCCCGCGATCGAGCAGCTCGAGCAGGCGATCGAGGCGTTCCCCGGCACGGTCCTGCTCGTCACCCACGACCGGCGCCTGCTCGACGCCGTGCCGTTCAGTCGCATCCTCCGGGTGGAAGACGCCAGGGTGACCGAGGATCAGTCGATCACGTCGCCCTGATCGCGGTGGGGGTCGGCTACGTCGTCGTCGGACTCGACGATGCCGTAGGCGTACGCGAGCGCGAGGGCCATGCCGGTGGCGCGGTTGTAGACGGCGGCGAAGTAGTGGGGGGCGGCGTCGGCCCGGGGAAAGGGCGGCACGCCGAGCGAGTCGATGAGCGCGGTGGGGTGGGTGACCGGGGTGATCGCGTGCTCGGGGCCCGCCGCAGTCTCGGCATTGCCCCAGAACGGGCGGACCGAGCCCTTGCGGCGCTGGTTCGAGCGCGACCGGCGGCGGCGGTTCTCGCTCACGCGGCCTCCTCCTCGTCGGGCTCGGCGTCGGCGTCGGTCGCGGTGATGTCCTCGGTGAGGACGGCGTCGGGCCGGATGCCGAGGGCCATGCCCAGCTGGGTGTGGTCGAGGTCGGCCAGCGAGCTCGACTTCGGCAGGACGAGATCGGCGATGCGGCGCTTGCCCTCCACCACTTCCTCCACCCGCTCGTCGACGGTGCCGGGGCACACGAGGCGGTGGCAGATGACGGTGTGGGTCTGGCCGATGCGCCACGCACGGTCGCGGGCCTGGTCCTCCACCGCGGGGTTCCACCAGCGGTCGTAGAGCACGACGTGGTTCGCGGCGGTGAGGTTGAGGCCGGTGCCGCCTGCCTTGAGCGACAGCACCAGTGCGCCGGGGCCCTCGCCGTTCTGGAAGTCCTCGATGATCTTGTCGCGCACGGTGCGCGACAGGCCGCCGTGGTAGCACTCGACGGTCGTGCCGGTGCGGTCGGTGAGGTGTGTGGCGAGCTTCATGCCCCACTCGGCGAAGTGGGTGAAGATCAGGACGCGCTCACCGGCCGCGTAGACGATGTCGACGATCTCCTCGAGCCGGGCGAGCTTGCCCGAGCGGCCCGCGAGCGGCTTGTCGTCGTCCTGGTAGGCGGAGGGGTGGTTGCAGATCTGCTTGAGTGCGGTGATCGCGGCGAGGATCTGGCCCTTGCGGGGCTCCTCGCCGTCGGGGAGGTCGGCCGCGAGCACGAGCTTGTCGAGCACGGCTTGGTAGAGGCCGATCTGCTCCGGGGTCATCGAGCAGTGGTCGAGCTCGTCGATGCGGTCGGGGAGCTCGGCGGCGATCGCGGGCTCGGCCTTGGTGCGGCGGAAGACGAGGATGCCGTTGAGCGCGCGGAGTGCGTTCTCGGCCGAGGCCTTGGACGAGTCGCCGTCGCCGGACAGGCTGGCGACGAACTGCGGTCGCGGCCCGACGAGCCCGGGGTTGGTGAAGTCGAGGATGGCCCAGAGGTCGCCGAGGCCGTTCTCGATCGGCGTGCCGGTGAGGGCAACGCGCGTGCGGGCGGGGATGCGGCGCAGCTGCTGCGCGGTGTCGCTCGCGGGGTTCTTGATCGCCTGGGCCTCGTCGAGCACGACCGTGGCCCACTGCACCTTCTCGATCGCGGCGACGTCGCGCACCGCGGTGCCGTAGGTGGTGATCACCACGTCGACCTCGGCGGCTTCACCGGCGATCTCGTCGGCCTCGGCGCGGTTGGCGCCGTGGTGGACCTTCACCCGCAGGCCGGGCGTGAACTGGCGGGCCTCGGAGGCCCAGTTGCCCACCACCGCCGGCGGCGCGATCACGAGCGTGGGGCCGCGCTCGGCGCTGGACACGAGGTGGGCGAGCATCGTGGGTGTCTTGCCCAGGCCCATGTCGAGGGCGAGGCAGCCGCCGATGCCGGCGGTGTCGAGGAAGCCGAGCCAGGCGAGCGCGTCGGCCTGATAGGTGCGCAGCTCGCCGACGAAGCCGTCGGGTTCCACGGCGGGCTCGCCCGACACGTCTGCCGCGGCCCGCAGCAGGTCGGCGGCCCAGCCGTCGCCCGCGACGGTGATGCCACCGGCGAGTGGCGAGCCCTCGAGGCCGAGGGCGAGGCGCAGCATGTCGGCGCCGGAGAGCTGGGTGGTCCTGGCGCGTTCGGCGAGCGCGGCCGCGGCGGCGTCGAGGTCGGCCTTGTCGAGCGCGACCCAGCGGCCGCGGGAGTGGATGAGCGGCCGCGCTTCCTTGGCGAGGCGGGCGATGTCGGCTGCGGAGAGCTCGACGTCGTCGAACACCGCGGACCAGCGCACGTCGGCGAGCTGGCTCGCGCCCACGGCCGTCTCCGAGTTCTCCGCGAACACCCGCAGCGACGGGGTGGCCTTGCGCAGACTCAGCGCGGGGACGCGCACGTCGAATCCGGCCGCGGCGAGGCGCGGGCCGATGTCGACCATGAGCTCCCACGCCTCGTCCTGCCCGACGATCGTGTGGCCTCGGCGCGTGCTCGGTCGGGCGAGGGCGGGGACCATGCGCTCGATGCGCGCGATCTCGTCCTCGAGCTCGCCCCGGTCGGCGCGGGCGTCGACGATGGCGCGCTCGATCGGGGTGAGCGTGCCGTCGGCCGTCTGGGTGAACACCGCGAGGTCCCACGCGGGGTCGCCCGCGGCGGGGGCTTCGAGGCGTACGACGATCGGGGTGTGCTCGCGGATCACCCCGCGCACCCAGTGCTCGGCCTTCTGCACCATGTCGTCGGCGACGCGCATCGGCGCGTCGAACGCGCTGCCGTCGAGCCGGGCGAGGAACGCCTCGGTCACGTCGGTGGCGGTGCGCACCACCGGCGGGGCCGCGGGCACCTCGATGCGGCGGGCGCTGTCGCGGCAGATCGCGTCGACCATGCCGGTGAGGGCGGAGCGGGTGAGGGCGCGGGCGTCGACCCGGGTGTCGAGGGCGCGCACGCTGCCCGGCATCGCGACCACCACTTCGGCGAGCCGCTCGGCGTCGATCAGCGCGGGCGTCCAGCGCACGGAGTAGGAGGCGTTGGTGCTGCGGGTGTTGCCGTTGCGGCGGCGGCGCTGGCGCAGCAGCGGGACCATCGCGCCCCGGGCGGTGAGCTCCACGGCCCAGATCGCGACCCGGCCGAGCCAGCGGACGCTCGCACCCACGTCGGCGTCGAGCTGGCCCGCGCCGGCGGCCACGAGCCAGCCGAGCACCTCGCCCACGGGGGCGCTGAAGCTCTCCGCCTTGGTGCCGTCGGGCAGGGGGACCCCGGCGTGGGGAACCCAGGGCGATGTCGGCGCCTCGGCGTCCGTGAGCATCGCGGTGACCTCGTCGGCCGACGCGCTGTCGCAGCGCGGTCCGCCGGCCCACGCGACCACCCGGCCGGGCTCCCAGGAGATCTGGAGCTGCACGACCGCGGGGGCGAGGGCGTCGGCGTCGGCGTCGGGCTCGGCCGGCTCCCGCTCGCCGCCGCTCGGCTGCTTGGCCGGGGTGGCGGGCTCGAGCTCCACGCCGGTGAGGCGGGCCCATGCAGTGAGCAGCCGGTGGTGGTCGGCCTCGGCATCGGCCAGCACCTGGCTGCGCTCGGGCCCCTGGAGGCGCCGGGCCGCGGCGAGGTGCTGGTCGGCGGCGCGGACGAGCGCGGTGAGCGTGGCCTGCCAGCTGGCTCGGTCGGCTTCGACCATGGCGAGCTGCTCGGGGGTTGCGTCCCCGTCGGCTTCGGCCTCGACCGCGAGCTCGAATTGCCACGCCGGAACCGTCGGCGCGGACGATGTCGTCATCGGTGCATCGATCTTCCGCCTGGGCGGGTCTGGAAGGCACGAGTGCCCTCGGAAAGTGGCCCCGGGGTTGTCAGCCGGCAGGAGCCGGACCTCCGGTCGCTGCTGCGCTGCAGTGGCGGACCGGCCGGAGCCAGGGTGGGCCTGCCAGGGGCGGGCCGTGTCTCCAGGGTAGCCGGTGCGGGACCGGGTTCGGGGGTCACCCGGGGGTGCGTATGCGTTTGACACCCGTTCGGAGATCGACACCCGATCGGGTGTCAAACCAATACGGCCCCGCGACCCGAGGTCCGGGTCAGCGGCCGAGGAGACCCCGCACGTACGCGGCCTGGCCGAGGTGCTGGAGGCTGTCGTCGGCGATGCTCACCAGCCGCACGCCCAGCGTCACCGGCGGGTCCCAGCGGCGGTCGACGATCTCGTCGAGCCCGTCGGGGGTGAGGTTGCGCAGGAGGTAGCGGGTGCGGGCGTCGACCACCTGGTGGTAGTCGAGCAGCGCCTGGGCCGACTCGGGCGCCACGGCGCCCACCTTCTCGGAGGTGTGGCCGTAGCCGATGTCGTTCGCGTCGGGTTCGAGGCCGAACCGGGCGGCCCAATTGCTGCCGAGATAGATCTGGTCGGACTCGAGCAGCTCTGCCACGTGGTGGTCCTGCACCCGGGTGAGGTGCCAGACGAGCCAACCGATCGAGTTGGCGTCGGACGTCGGCCGCCGGGTCAGCGCCCGGGCGTCGAGACCTTCGACCGCCGACGCCACCAACGGCGGGATCCGCCCGTACAGCTCCAGGTACACCGCGGCAACGTCCATGACCGCCATTGCAGCACGCTCGGGGCGTCGCGTCACGCTTCCGACGCCGCGGCAGGCCGCGACGTCGGAAGCGGAGGGCTCAAGCGTGTGGCGCGAAGAACTCGAACGCGATGCCGTCGGGGTCTCGGAAGCTCACGCCCGACCCGTAGCTCGCGTCCTTGATGCCACCGTGCTCGATCCCGAGCTCGTCGAGGCGCAGTGCCCACTTCTCGAGCTCGGCGCGGTCGGCGCATCCGAAGGCGACGTGGTCGAGCCCGACGCGGAACTCGCTGAACTGCCCGGCCGGCGCCGCCGTCCCGTGCTGGTGCAGGCCGACCAGCGTGTGGTTGCCGATCATGAACACGGTGTGGTGCAGGTCGGGGTCGGTGTCCTCGTCGATCACCGGATCGGAGTCGAAGAGGGCGGCGTACCACGGCACGCTGACCGACAGGTCGCGCACGGTGAGGGCCACGTGACCCAGGGCGGGGAACTCTGACATTTGTGCATTCCTTGTGTGGGGGTGGACTCTTTGTCACGAGCGAGTATCCGGTGAAAGCGATCGACTGACCATGACCGAGGCACCGCGAGTCCTTGCCGAGACGCCGGCGTTGGCCCAGTCCGCGCTGGACGGGCTCCGCCTCGACGGCGCGATCTTCTTCCGCTCCGAGCTGACCGACGCGTTCGCGTTCGAGTCGACGCCGCTCGCGCTCGCCGACGCGGTGCGCCCGGGTGCCGACCGGCTGATCCTCTTCCACATCGTCGCGGAGGGCGACTGCTGGGTCTCGACGGTCGACGGCGAGCGACACTGGGCGAGCACGGGTGATGTGATCGTGCTGCCGTACGGTGACCGGCACGCGATCGGCGGGAGGGCCGTCGCCGCGCCGGTGTCGATCCTGACGCTGCTCGACACGCCCCCGTGGAGCGACCTTCCTGTGATCCGCCACGGAGGTGGGGGCGCCCGTACCGACCTCGTGTGCGGCTACCTGTACTCCGAGGACCCGCTGTTCGACCCGGCGATGAAGGCGTTCCCCTCGGTGTTCGTGGTGCGGGTGCCGCCGGGGCCCGCGGCGGGCTGGATCCGCGCGAGCGTGGACTACGCGCTCGAAGAGTCGGTGCCGTCGAACGTCAGCGGACGTCCCATCGCCACCCGTCTGCCCGCGCTGGTGCTGACCGAGGTCCTCCGACTTCATCTGGCGAGCGCGCCGGCGATGGACCACGGGTGGTTGGCGGCGTTGCACGATCCGGTGCTGGCTCCGGCCCTCGCCCTCGTGCACGGGCAGCCGGAGCGCAAGTGGACGGTCGGAGACCTCGCGGGCGGTGCCGCCGTCTCGCGCTCACTGCTCGACGAGCGGTTCCGTGTCGTCCTCGGGCGCTCGCCGATCCGCTACCTCACGGAATGGCGCATGCACCTCGCCCAGGACCTCCTCGCCACGAGCGACCTGGGAGTGCTGGCCGTGGCGAGACGGGTCGGCTACGACTCGGAGGAGGCGTTCAGCCGGGCGTTCAAGCGCGCGTATGGACTCTCACCGAGCCATTGGCGCGCCGCCCGGCTCAGCCCACGGTGAGGACGGCGGGCGCGAGCGGCGTGTCGGGTCCGGCCTGGGCGGCCGGCTTGGTCACCACCGGCACGGTCAGGGTGCCGCCGAGGGTGCGACTGTCGAACTGCAGCACCCACACGCCGCGGGCACCCGGTGGGAGGGGGCTGCCCTGTCCGACGGTCCGGGCGGCGATGGCCTCCTCCGAGCCGACCTCGTAGGTGGCCGCGCCGGTTGCCAGGTCGCGCAGGGCGTCGGCCGGCGCCGTCGCCCGCACGGCGACGAGCACCGCGTTCTTGGCCTGGACGCCCTCCCCACCACGGCGGGGCACCCGGTACGCGCTCGACATGCTGACGGTCGTGTCGAGCGCGGTGACCGGCGGTGCCGTGCCCACCACGACCTGCCCCGTGATCGGCGCGCGGTTCACCGCGAAGGTCGTGACCCGCCCGCTCGCGTCCACGGCGAAGGCGTCGTACACGGCAGTCACCTTCTTCGGTGGCTTGATCGGCAGTCCGTATTGGAGCAGTTCGACGTCGATCTTCGTCGGCATGCACCGGACGGTGCGGCGCACGTCGTGCCCGGCCGCCAGCGACGCCTCCCGGAAGTCACGCTCGAACACCGCGTACTTGGCTGCATCGGAACCCGGCGCAGCGACCGCGTCCAGCTCGGCCGACGTCGCCGACGGATTGCTCGCGCTGATCGCGGTGACGTACCCGCACGCGCCGTCGGGCAAGGGTGCGGCGATCGCGGGCTGGGCGCCGAGTGACACGAACGTGAGCGCCAGCAGCACGACGACGGGCGTGGTGAACCGGCTCATCGCGACGGGTTGTGGCGCGGGGTCCGGGGGTAGTGCTCGATGGTCGCGTCGAGGCCGGGGAACAGCAGGCCTTCGCGGCCGTCGTCGCCCACGCTTGCCTTCACGACATGCCTCCTGGGCGGATCGGCATCAGCACGTTGCGGGGCCGCACGCCGTGCTTCGAGCAGTAGAGATCGGCGTGCCGTGACACGCGGCTGCGGTGGGCCTCCCACGGGTCGTCGAACGCGCGGCCGGAGGTGAGTCGGGGATCGTCGCAGTCATGGCGCCGATTCTCGGAGGCGGTCGCGGCCGCGGCACAGGGCCGAAAGTCCCGCGTGGTCGGTTAGCGTCGGGCGATGCGAGCGGGACGGGGGAACATCCTCATCACGGGCGGGAACGTCGTCGACGGGACCGGCGCGCCGGCATACCCGGCCGATGTGCGGGTGGTCGACGGCGTGATCACCGAGATCGGGCCGGGGCTGGAGCCACGCGGCGAACGGGTCGTCGACGCCACCGGATGTGTCGTGGCCCCCGGGATCATCGACACCCACACCCACCTCGACGGCGCCATGTGGTGGAACCCCGACCTCGACCCGCTGCCGGCGTCCGGCAACACGGCGTGCGTGTTCGGCAACTGCGGCAACTCGATCGCCCCGCTCGACGGCCCGCAGCGCGACGAGATCGTCGACCTGCTCTGCTTCCTCGAGGACCTCCCGCTCGAGGCGTTCGAGAGGCTCGTGCCGTGGACCTGGACGACGTGGCCCGAGTACATGGACGCGCTGCGTGGGCAACCCACCACGGTGCACGTGGGCGGCTACCTCGGGCACCTCGCGCTCCGGACCTACGTGATGGGCCCGGCGGCGTGGGAGCGAGCGGCCACGTCCGACGAGATCGCGCGCATGGTCGCGGTGCTCGACGAAGGCCTCGCCGCCGGCGCGCTCGGGCTGAGCATGAACACCTTCGACAAGGACCGCACGCTGCGCCCGGTGCCCGGGTATCTCGCAACCGACGACGAGTACCGGGCGCTGTTCGCAACGATCGCCCGTCACGCTCCGGCCACCGCCCAGATCATCACGCTGTTCACCGACCACGAGGCGAGCCTGGCCGACGCCCGCCGCTTCGCTCGGCTGGCGAAGGAGACGGGCATCCGGCTCCAGTTCCCCGGATTGCCGATGAACACCCGCGACGACGAGCGGCGCCCGGACTTCTGGGCGCTCTTCGACGAGCTGAGGGCCGACGGCGTCGACATGTGGCCGGTGGTGGCGTTCACACCCCTCGCGCCGTTCTTCTCCTTCGAGCGCTCCATCGTGTTTCAGCGCATCCCCGCG
>Ga0302322_100002640_pt1 | contig 15165 bp, 16 predicted proteins | sample Fen_T0_2_FD_203757 | JGI IMG/M metagenome (GOLD analysis project Ga0302322, IMG submission 203757) | Peat permafrost microbial communities from Stordalen Mire near Abisko, Sweden - Fen_T0_2 | ecosystem: Environmental > Terrestrial > Soil > Wetlands > Permafrost | place: Sweden: Abisko... | reverse complement strand
CGAGATCAACGAACGCGGCGTGGTGTTCGAGGGAAAGGAATATCCGGTCGACGTGCTGATCTACGCCACCGGCTTCGAAGTGCAGGTGACCGGCATTTATAATGACATCCGTGGCGTGAACGGGCTGGAGCTGAACGAGAAATACAAGGACGGCATGCGTACCGTGCTTGGCATTCACTCGCAGGGCTATCCGAACCTGTTCATCATGGGTGGATACCAGGCGTCGTTCCAGTTCAACCTGACGTTTATGCTGCAAACACAGGGTCAGCACATCGCGGATTGCGTTTCCCGTGTCCGGGAGCGGAACTGCACGACGATCGACGCGAAGTACGAGACCGAGCAGTGGTGGGTGGACGAGGTCATCCGTCACCGCGGCAAGACCAATCGGAACAAGGAATGCACCCCCGGGTATTACAACTTCGAGGGTGAGGACAACCGGCGCCAGGACGGCAACTACAATGGCGGGTTCGCGCAGTACTTCGCGCATATGAACGAGCTGAAGAAGGACTGGGAGAAGAACTTCAACTTCGGCTGATCGAATCAAATCCCGTACGGAAGCATCCCCTTCCGTACGGGCACTTGTTGGACGCGGATCTTCGACGCATCCCGGTCACGATATGCGGGCCGACGCGCGCCGCCCCTATTGGATCCAACAAAATCGCCGCGCGGGGAGGAAGTCCGGTTATGAACGAGCGGACGACAACGGAACAATGGACCGCCGCCGCCGGCGGTTGGGCGTTTTGGGCCGCGCGGGCCGCCGAGTACCTGGTGCCGGCGACGGAGAAGATGCTCGACCTCGCCGCCGTCATGCCGGGAAGCCGTATCCTGGATCTTGGCTGCGGATCCGGGGAACAAACCATCATCGCCGCGCGCCGCGTGGGTGAAACCGGTCATGTCACGGCCATCGATATCGCCGCGCCCATGATCGCGGCCACCGACAAAAACGTCACGGCGGCGGGGTTTCGCAATGTCTCGACCCGTGTTTGCACAGCGGAGGCATTGGTGGGTGACGCTGGCCCCTTCGATGCCGCGATCAGCCGGCTGGTGCTGATGCTGATTCCTGATCCCGTGTCCGCCGCCCGCGCCGTCCTGAATGTGTTGCGGCCAGGCGGGTCGTTCGCGGCGCTCGTGCCCGGAGATCAGGCGAAAACCGGTTTCAACAATATCGTCCTGGATATTCTGGCCCAGCACGGCGGGAAGACTGACTGGGACAACAATCCAGGCAGCATTCGGTCCCTGGCCGATCCAGTGCGGTTGGAAGCCGTGCTCGTGCGGGCGGGATTCACCGATGTCGTGGTCAGCCATATGCCAACCGTCCAGCGCATGGAAAGCTCGGCCGCGGCAACACGGATGATCCGCGAGGGGTTCGCCTTTTACAAAGCGATGATCGCCGATCTGCCGGAAACCGCGCAAGACGCCGCCTGGGCAGAAGTTGAGCGCGCGTTGAAACGGTTTGAAGGCGCGGATGGTTTCGCGGGCCCGAGCGAGATCAATCTGGTGGTGGGACGCAAACCGGCCGGGTGACACCGCGCGCGATGCCCGATCTCCGGACATCGCCCAAGGTGACAGTCATTAAAACGCGAGTAGAAGCGGGCGTGCCACGGCACGCCGGCGTGCGTTGTTCAGTAAGCCGCCTCCAGCAGGCGGACCGCGTCTTCGATCTGATCCGCGGCGGAGCGCACGCCAGCATTGGCGTTAAAGTTCTTTACCGTTTCGTTGGCGATGTTTCGAAGATCGTCGCGCGGGATATTCAGCTGGCGCAACCTTGTGGGCACTCCGATGCGCGAATAGAGTTCTTCCAGCCTGTCGGCCACCGCGAGCGCGGCCTGCTTCGCGTCCATGTTGCCGTGCCAGACTTCCAGTGCCTCGGCGACCTGCCGGGCCGATCGCGGATTGAATGTCCCGGTCATGCGTATTTTTGGTGCGTGGACGACAGACGTCGACTCACCCTGTCCGACATGTGGATAGCGCACGTGAAGCGCCGTCGATACCGCGTAATTGCCGGAAAAGGCATCGTCCCGGAACCGGCCAATCCCGTCGTCCTCGGCCCGGTTCCGCAGGAAGGCCGCGATGCAGAGGTCGATACGCGGGGACGGGTTGTCCAGTTCATCCACCAGCCGTGGATAAGCGCGATGCGCCAACAGGAACGCATGGTTCCTGTTGGCCTCCGCCAATGGATTGATCTCGGTTTGCGCCATCCCACCGACAAGGCCGGCGAACACCGTCGTCGCCGTGGAACGGATCAGGTCCGGTGGCGCGGTGAGCAACGCCTCCTCATCCAGGAATATCGCCTGGGGCCGCGTTTTAGGATCGAAATATTCCATGCGCTGGTCCAGGTCCGGGTTTTTGAGCCCCGTGCCGGCCCGGTTCATGGCGCTGTTCGGCGTGGTTGGAATATTGATAATCGGCGGCTTCGGCGCCAGCAGCCGCGGACTATAGGCCGGCTTGCCTTCCGGATACTGGGTCATGATCTGGAACGGATCGCCGGGTTCCGCCATGAAGATCGCCACGGCCCGCACCGCGACGATGACGCTGCCGCCCCCGGCCGCGATCAGCAAATCAGCGCCCGCCTCCCGCGCCGCATCCCTTGCCGCGAGCACCGACGCGTACGTCGAGTCCTTCTCGATTCCGTCGTAAACCCCAGCATAACGGCCGCCGATAGCGGCTTCGATACGCTGGACGGTGTTGGTCCGCCGGTTGACGGAGGGGGAGCAGACGACGAAGGCCCGCTTCGCACCAGCGCGATCCACGGCTTCCTTCAGGCCTTGCTCGATGACCTCACGGCCGCAGTAAAGGCGCCATGGATAGCCCGCCGCGCGGAATGCCTTCGTGTCCATTTTCCACTCCATCCGTTGTGGTCCGTCGCCGCGCCGGCGCGGGAGGTCCGTATCAGGGCATCCCTCAGCCCGCCAGTCCCAGCAGCCTGTCGGCGTTCCCATGGGCGATTTTCAAACGATCCGCTGGCGACACCGGCAGCGCGTCCAGGAATGCCCTGGCGCGGGCGTTCGACGCGAACGGGTAGTCGACCGAGAACATGATGCGGTCCACGCCGAAGGACATCAGCGCCGCCATGAACGGCACCATGGTGAAGAACCCGCTGGTCGTGATCCATACCTGATCGACGATGGTTTGCCTGACGGAACGCCGAAGCAGCGTCTTCGCCTGGACGGACGTGGTTTCGTCGATACGGTCCAGCATGAACGGCAGCGCCTCGCCCATGTGGCCAATGACGATTTTCAGATCTGGATGGCGATCGAGGGCGCCGCTGAGCACGAGGCGGAGTGTGTGGATCGCGGTCTCGGCATGCCAGCCCCAGGCGGAGAGTGCCATGGTGAAGCTGAAATTGCCCGGCAGGCCATCATAATAAGCGTTCCGCACCGCCTCCACGGGTATGCCGGGATGAATGTAAATCGGCACATCCAGCGCCTCCGCGCGCGCCAGGATCGGTTCGAACATCGGGTCGTCCAGGAAGCGCCCGTCCGTGGCGCCATTGACCAGCACACCACGAAAGCCGAGGTCCTTGACCGTACGCGTCAGCTCGTCCGCCGCCGCGTCTGGCGCGAGCATCGGAAGATGGGCGAAGCCGCGGTAGCGGGTGGGGTGGCGGGCGCAGGCCTCGGCCAGTGCGTCGTTATAGGCACGCGCCAGGTCGACGCCCGGCTGGCCAGACACCAGGTCCGCCCCGGGACCGGCGACCGAGAGCACCTGCACGGTGATCCCGCTGGCGTCCATGTCGGCGAGCCGCGCCGCGCCCAAGTCGGCCAGTTCATTGCGCTTCGTGGTTTGTGCCCAGACGAATTCCGGGCCCGGAAAGCCTCGGCGTGCGATCGCGCCGGGGTCGATGCCGGCAACGATGCTGGGGACGGTGTAGTGTTCTTCCAGGGCGACGATGCGCATGGGTGTTTCTCCCGTTGGGTCGGGCCGGAGGGTGGCACGGTGCGCGCGAAGACGCCACGCGGTGGCGGGGTTCAGGCCAACGGCGGTATCAAAATGTTTGACCGGGCTTTGGGAGCGCCATAGGGTAGTTGGCAAAGAAAAGTAATCGTAAGGGCGGGGAACCAGCGTCCCGGCCAACCAGGAAGGAGAACGGCTGTGGCGCGGATCGATCGTCGTGGTTTGCTTTCGGGATCCTTGGGTCTGGCCGCGACGGCGGCGCTGTCGCGTCCTTATATCGCCAATGCCCAGGCGAAGACCGCTGTCTGCTGGCTGAACCAGGGGTTCATTCGCGAGGAAGACGCCGCGATGAAGCAGGTCTGCGAAGACTACATGAAGGCCAGCGGCAACAAACTCGAATACAGCTTCATGCCGTTCATGGCGCAGATGCAAAAGACAGTCTCCGCGTTGACCAGCGGCGATGTGCCGGATCTGATCTTCATGGACGCGCCATCGGCTGTCCTGCCACAGAATGCCTGGGACGATAAGCTGGTGGACGTGAGCGACGTGGTGTCGCGCTACGAGTCCCAGCTTACCGAGTCGGTGAAAACCTGTGCCACCTTCTATAATAAGGTGACCAGGAAAAGGAGCTACTACCTGTGCCCGGTCAAGCAGGGCGCGAGTCCGTTCCATGTCTGGGGCGACCTGGTCGAAAAGGCCGGCATGAATTTGTCGGATGCGCCGAAGACCTGGGACGGGCTGTGGAATTTCCTGGCGGACACGCAAGCGCCGCTGCGCGCCAAGGGCATGCGCAAAATATTTGCCCTGGGCTTGCAGATCACGACGGTCGGGCCCAACGACGGCAACAATCTGTTCGCGCATTTCCTGATCGCCAATGGCGGCCAGGACATCGTCACGTTCGATGGAAAGCTGCACACCGATGATCCGAAGGTCCGTGAAGCCGCGATCAAATCGGTCGAATTCATGACCGGCCTTTATAAACGGGGGGTTGTTCCACCCGAGGCGCTGAGCTGGAATGATGCCGATGACAACAATGGATTCCATGAAAAGCTATTCGTGGCGGACTTTGATGGCACGCTCTCGACCGAGCTGGCGATGTACGCCAACAAAAAGAACTATAATGACGTTGTTACCCTTGGTTTACCGAACAAGAATGACGGCTCGCAGATGCCGTGCCAGGTTGGGGCCGGCGGCGGGTTCATCCCGAAGGGGGCCAGGAACGTGGAGGTCGCCAAGGATTTCATGACATATTTCATGCAGCCGAAGGTGATGAACGAGAACTTAAAGGCCGGGCTGGGGCGCTGGGTGCCGGCGATCGCGTCGATCGTGAAGACTGACCCGTGGTGGCTCGACCCATCCGATCCGCACCGGGTCGCGTATGTCACGGAAGCGGCGGTCAACCCGACCGTCCCCCAGTGGACGGGTTTTTCTCCCGCCTGGGGTCAGGCGAATGCCGAGCAGCTTTGGGGCCAGGCCCATGCCGATGTCATCAAAAATGGCATGAAGGAGTCGGACGCGGTCGACAAGGCGTTTCGGCGGTTTGAGCAGGTCTTCGCGAAAATCAAATATGATTAAAGGCAGCGAGGCTATCGTGGGATGGCGTTTCCCTCCACGTATCCGGGTGCTCCGGCCCGTATGGCGCACTCGAACGCCTCTGTCCGTCAATCGCCATGACCTCGCGGCATCCGTTCATAAGATCACGCCCCCGGGGCTGGACGGCGCGCGGTCCAGGCCAGTGGAGCATGGTGTGGATTTGACCCGGTTAGGGAACTGCCGTAGCTTTAATTCTAAACAATCCATACGAATTGGACTGGCGCCTACGTGGGGCCAACAGGGAAGGACATAGCCTATGATCAAAGCCAACAGGCGTACTCTCATTTCTGGAGCCGCGGGGCTTGGCGCGGCGGCGGTGCTGTCACGCCCTTATATCGCCAACGCCCAGGCGAAGACCGCTATTTGCTGGCTGAATCAAGGATTTCTCCGAGAAGAAGACGCCGCGATCAAGAAGGTCGCCGAGGACTATATGAAGGATAGCGGCAATAAGCTGGAATACAGCGTCATGCCGTTCATGGCGATGAACCAAAAGGCGGTTTCCGCTCTGACCAGCGGTGACGTTCCCGACCTTATATTCATGGATGCGCCGTCGTCGATCCTGCCGCAGAACGCGTGGGACGACAAAATAGTGGATGTCAGCGATGTCGTCGGCCAGTACGAGTCGCAGCTGACCGAAACCGCGAAGATGTGCTCCACCTTTTATAACAAAGTCACCAAGAAGCGCAGTTACTACCTGTGTCCGATCAAACAGGGAGCGACCCCGTTCCATGTGTGGGGGGACCTGGTCGAAAAGGCTGGGATGAAACTATCGGACGCGCCGAAGACCTGGAATGCGCTATGGAACTTCCTCGCGGAGACGCAGGCCCCGCTGCGCGCCAAGGGCATGCGGAAAATCTATGCTCTGGGCCTTCAGATTACCACGGTCGGACCGAATGATGGCAACAACCTGTTCGCGCATTTCCTGATCGCCAATGGCGGCCAGGGTATCGTTACGTCGGACGGCAAGTTTCACGCCGAGGATCCGAAAGTCAGGGAGGCGGCGATCAAATCGGTCGAGTTCATGACCGAACTCTACAAACGAGGGGTTGTCCCGCCCGAGGCGCTGAGTTGGAACGACGCCGATGATAACAACGGTTTCCATGAGAAGCTGTTCGTCGCTGACTTTGATGGCACGCTGTCGACCGAGCTGGCGATGTATTCGAACAAGAAGAATTATAATGACGTCGTGACCCTGGGCTTGCCCAACAAGAACGATGGCACCCCGATGCCCTGCCAGGTGAATGCCGGCGGCGGGTATATTCCGAAAGGGGCGAAAAACATCGAGGTTGCCAAGGACTTCATGAAATATTTCATGCAGCCGCAGGTAATGAATGAGAATTTGAAGGCGGGTCTGGGCCGCTGGGTGCCGGCGATCGGGTCCCTGACGAAAAGTGATCCATGGTGGCTCGACCCAGCCGATCCACACCGGGTCGCTTACGTGACGGAGGCGTCGATTGGGCCGACCATTCCGGTTTATGAAGGATTCACGCCGGCCTGGGGTCAGGCGAATGCCGAACAACTCTGGGGGCAGTGCCACGCCGACGTCATCAAGAATGGCATGAAGGCGTCGGACGCGGTCGACAAGGCGTTCAAGCGTTGCGACCAGGTCTTCGCGAAAATCCAATTCTGAAGCTAATGAGGCGGACATGAGTGGAACACAACAAGCCATCGCGGCCGGGCGCACATTCGCCCCGGCGCGTCCGGCACGCCGTGGCTTGTTCGGCGGCTTGCACGGCGCGGACTTCGCCTGGGCAATCGCGTTCGCGCTCCCCTACGCCGTGATCTTCTTCGCGTTCGTGGTCTATCCCATCGCATTCGGCCTCTGGATGGGCAGCGATCTGTCGCTGTACCGGGATCTGTACTCCGATCCCCGTTACCTGACGACGGTGATCAACACGTTGGTGTATGTCGGCGTCGGCGTGAACGTGAAGATGTTCGTGGGGTTCATGTTGTCCGGCTACTTCATGAACAAAAGCTGGTGGACCAAGGCGCTGCTCGTGATCTTCATCCTGCCGTGGGCGACGCCGGCGTTGCCCGCCTATATGTCGATTCACTGGTTCCTGAACGGTCAGTGGGGCATGTTGAACAGCGCGATTTATTCTTTGTTCGGAGTCGATGGCCCGATCTACCTGAACGATCACTGGAGCGGACTCTTCTGCAACATCGGCGCCTACATATGGAAGACCTTGCCGTTCTGGACGGTGATCCTGCTCGCCGGACGGATGGCGATCCCACAGGAACTCTATGAAGCGGCGGCGGTCGACGGCGCCAATGGCCCGAGCCGGTTCGTGCACATCACGCTGCCCATGATGGCGAATTTGTACCTGGTCTGCACGTTGCTCGACATGGTCTTCGCGCTTGGGGACTTCAACTCGACATTCTTCGTTTCCGGCGGGGGACCCGCGATGTCGACCGAGGTCCTCGCGACCCTCGGCATTCGCTATGCGTTCACGCTCGCATTGCCCAATCTGGGCGTCGCCGCGGTGATGTCGGCGCTGCCGTTACTCGTTCCGCTGGTCATTTTGCTGATGCGCAAGCTGCGCATGTCAGAGGGGCAGTTATGAGCGCGTCGGTCAATACCCACCGGATCAGGTCCAAGGGACATTACCGGCTGTTGAATGTCCTGTCGCAAGCCGGGAGTATACTTCTCGGAATCCTGCTCGCGATCTGGTCGCTCACGCCGATCTACAACATGTGGACGATCGCGCTGAACAGTCACGAGGCAATCTTCAGCGGCGAACTTTATCCCGAAAGCCCGACATTGCACAGCTTCTGGGTCGTCGTCACCCAGGACTTCTGGTATCTGGAGCGTTTCTGGCATCAGTTTGGCAACAGTTTTATCGTCGGCCTGATGGTGACGTTTCTGACATTGTCCATCGGTTCCCTGGCCAGCTTCACGGTTGGCCGGATGCGCCTGCGCCACGGTTGGATGCTGACCAACGCCGCGTTGATGACCTATGTGATCCCGGCCTCGTTCCTGGCGATTCCGATCTATCGCATCATGGGCATTTATGGACTTGGCAATCACCTTTCGTCGGTGATTCTGGCCTTGACGACATTCGCCACGCCGTACGCGATCTTCATTTTCTCGCAATACGGCAAATCGATCCCCATGGAACTTGATGAATCGGCCCGCATCGACGGGGCTAATCCACTTCATATCTATCTTCGGATCTACCTGCCCCTGATGGCGCCTGCCTTGGTCGCTGTCGGCACCTACGCGCTGCTGCTGGCGTGGAATGAGTATCTGTACAACTTTCTGCTGCTGTCCACACCGCAAAGCATGACCGTCGCGGTCGCGCTGGCGCAGTTCCTGAACAGCGATGAGTCGCCGTGGAACTATATGATGGCAACAGCGATCATCTACTCGGTCCCGCCGATCGTCCTGTATTACGGCTTCCGCCATAACATGACCGCCGGCCTGACGATGGGAGGCGTGAAGGGATAAACCAGGCCCGGAATCACCGGCCGCCATGAGCTTCTCACGCGCGCTAGACGGGCCTCTTGTAACCAGACGGATACAGCGGCCGTTCTGGCCCCGGGGATTTGGGGTATCGGAGACGCCCTGGACGATTGCCTTTTTGGTACCCTACGCAGCCGTGTTCCTCGCCTTCGTTGCCTACCCGATCGCCTTCGGTCTCTACCTCGGCCGTAAGCCTGAGTTGTATGAAGCGCTCCTGGAAAACCCGCGCTTCGTGGTCACGGCCGTGAACACATTGCTGCTGGCTGGCCTCGGCGTGAACGTGAAAATGTTCCTGGCCTTCCTGCTGTCCGGATTTTTCGTGCGGCCAGGCCGCTGGATCAAGGCGCTGCTCGTTCTCTATATGTTGCCCTGGGCTTTGCCGGCGCTTCCCGCCTACCTGTCGCTGCACTGGATGTTCATCGGCTACGGCGGCTTCATGAACAGCGCGCTGGAGGCGTGGTTCGGAATCGACGGTCCGATCTGGTTCAATTCCTATTGGCTCGCCATCAGCGTGAACATCCTGGCCTATATCTGGAAATGGATGCCGTTCTGGACGCTTGTTTTCATCGCGGGCAGAATGGGCATTCCGCGAGATATCTATGAAGCCGCGGCCGTGGACGGCGCCACCGGCCTGCGGCGATTCACATTCGTGACCTTCCCTCTGCTGGCCAATCTGTACCTGATCTGCACATTGCTTTCCACGCTCTGGACCGCGGGCGACTTCGCCGCCACCCATTTCGTCTCCAGCGGCGCGCCAGCCTTGCAAACCGAGGTTCTGGCGACGTTCGGTTTCCGCATGGCATTCGATTATGGCCTCGTGGAACTCGGCGTGGCGGCCATGTTGTCGGTGCTGCCCGTGCTGATCCCGCTCGTGATCGTACTGATGCGCCGCGTGCAGGCGGCCGAGGTACAGTTATGAGCCTCACGCTGAAAGCCAACGCGCCGCCGAGCCGCCGCCGCCATCCGCCGAGGCGTGTGCTCGCCAAGGCGGCGGCCGGACTGCTTGGCGCCGTGGTGGCCGTTTGGACGCTCGTGCCAGTCTACAACATTCTCCTCATCGCGCTCAGTGACGACGGCGACGAATTTTCCGGAACGGTCTGGCCGGGCGATCCGTCGTTCGAGGGCTTCGAGGTGATCTGGACCCAGGGACATTGGTTCCTCGAGAATTTCTGGCATCAGTTTGGCAATAGTATCTATATCGGGCTGGCGACAATGGTGCTGACCGTGTTGACCGGCTCGCTCGCCAGCTTCGCCATGGGCCGCATGCGGTCGCGCAAGGCATGGCTGGTGGGCAATGTCTCGCTCCTTACCTATGCCGTCCCAGCGTCGTTCCTTGTGATTCCGTTCACGCGGCTCATGCAGGTTTATGGTCTGTCCGATAATCTGCTGGGGGTTATCGCGGCGCAGGTGGCGTTCGCGACGCCGTATGCCATCCTGATCTTCCATCAATACGGTAAGTTAATTCCGCTTGAGCTCGACGATGCCGCGCGTGTGGATGGCGCATCACCATTCCAGGTGTACTGGCGCATCTATCTGCCGTTGATGGCACCGGCGCTGGCGGCGGTCGCTACCTATGCGCTGTTGATCGCCTGGAACGAGTATCAGTACCAGTACCTGCTGCTGTTATCGCCCCGCAACATGACCGTCGCGGTGGCGATCGCCCAGTTCTTCGACAGCGACGAAGCGCCCTGGAACTATATGATGGCGATCGCGATCGTGTATTCGCTGCCGCCGATCGCGGTCTATTACGGACTTCGCCAATACATGGTGTCCGGCCTGGCCCTGGGAGGAGTCAAGGGCTAGGCGCACACCGGCCCGGTATCCCTATCCCGCGATCCGCGGCAACACCCGATCCGTCAATAACCGGAACGATCGCCCGCTCATTGGCGCCGCCATCAGATACGTCATCCCGATCTCCGCGCCGAACGACTGGATCTGATCCACCACACTGTCCGGGGTACCGTGGATCATCACGTCCTCCAGATAGAAATCGACGGGATCCTTGCCGCCGAAATCCCGCGGTGGCCCCTGCCGCACATTGGCGCTGTGGGCGGGACCGACATAGGACGCGATTGTCCACTCGGCCACGCGCTTCGCGACCGCCCGTGCCTTCTCCGCCGTCTCGTCCACCGCGACCAGCCGAGCCATCGGAATCTCGCGCCCCGCGTCGCTGAACCCCGCCTCGATCAGCTTCGCCGCGTAATGCCGCCGCTTCCGGATCAAATCGGTGCGGGATGAATGGGGGTCCATCAGGATCGAGTGCCCCTGACCGGCCGCCCAATCGATGGCTGGGTTGGAGGACGCGGCCATCCAGACCGGCGGATGGGGCGTCTGGACCGGTTTCGGCAGTACTTCGACGCCGTCGTACCGGAAGAACCGGCCTTGATACGACAGCCGCTGATTGGTCCAGGCTTTCAGGACGATTTCGACCGTCTCGTGAAAACGCGGGGCGCTTTCCTCCCCCGGGATGCCGAACGCGGCGAATTCGCTGCGTTCGAAGCCGCGCCCCGCACCCCAGTTGACCCGCCCGCCCGACAGGACGTCCAGCAGCGCCACCTCCTCGGCCAGGCGCAGCGGGTTATAGAAAGGCGCCAGCGAGACCGCCATGCCGATACGGAGCCGCTTCGTGCGGGCGGCGGCCATGGTGCCCATCATGTGCACCGACGGGCAGACAGAGAAGCTGGAGAAGTGATGCTCGGCGAGCCAGACGGCGTCGTAGCCGGTCTGGTCCATGATGGAAAAGCGCTCAAGCGCGGTTTCGTAGACCGAATTGAGCGGCACGGACCGGTCCCGCCAGCCAAAGAACTGCAGAATGCCGACTTTCATGTTTTCCCCCGCGAAGCGCCGGGCGATGGTGTGCCGCCCCAATCCGAAAGTCCAATCCAGGCCACTACGCCGCCCCGGCTGCCTTGATCTCGATCAGGCGTTCAATCTCGTCGCCTGTGAAGCCCGCCTCACGCAGCACCTCGCGCGTATGTTCGCCCAGGCCGGGCGGCATCCGGTGAATGCCCGCTGGGCTGGCGGAAAAGCGGGCCGGCGGGCGAGCCTGGCGTATCTTGCCCTCGGTGGGATGGTCGAGCTCCGGGAACATCGCCACCGCCTTCAGATGCGGCTGCTCGGCGATCTCGGACAGTTTCGCGAAAGCCGTGTGCGGCACGTCGATGCGCAGCAGCAATTCCTCCCATTCCGCGGTGGTCCGGCTGGGTGCGATGTCGCGCATGCGGTCGTAGATCAGGTCGATATTGCGGGCGCGTGCGACGGGGTCACGCACCGAGAATTCCTCGATGCATTCCGGCTTACCAACGGCTTCGAAGAACGCGCACCAGTTATCGCCGGAATAGGGCAGCATCGTGAGCCACCCATCCTTGGTCCGCACCGGACGCCGCGCCTTCATGCGTTTGTAGCCGGACGGTCCGATGGGCGGGACGAACGCCAGTCCACCGAACATCTCGATGCTGTTGAACGCCGCCAAAGTCTCCAGCATCGGAACCTCGACCATCTGGCCCTCACCGGTGCGTTCGCGGTGCAGCAGCGCGGCCGTCACGGCGGAGGTCAGCGCCATGCCGCACAGCTTGTCGCCGACAAGGCTGGGGACGAAGGCGGGCTCTTCGTCCGTGCCCATGGCGGAGGCGAAGCCAGAGGCCGCCTGGATGATTTCGTCGAATGCTGGCCGGGCGGCCCAGGGCCCGTTCTGGCCGAAGCCGGTGGCCGAGGCATAGACGATCCTCGGGTTCAGTTCCCTGCAAACGTCGTAACTGAAGCCGAGCCGGGCGAGGCCGGCGGGGCGGATGTTGGAGACCAGCGCGTCCACGGTGGGGATCAGCCGCCGCAGCACCGCCTTGCCATCGGGGTGCTTCAGGTCCAGCGCGATGCTGCGTTTGTTGCGGTTCGCCGCCATGAACTGGCCGCTCATGCCGCGATTGCGGAACTGGCCGGAATTGCGCCAGGTGTCGCCGGTCAGGGTTTCCACCTTGATGATCTCGGCGCCCCAGTCGCCCAATGTCTGCGTGCCGAACGGGCCGAACAGCACGGTGGTCAGGTCGAGAATGCGGAAGCCCTTGAGCGGCCCGGTTGGTTCGGTCATCGCGGTACGGTCCTTGGTTGGTTTTGGTCCAGAATAACGAAGGAGAGCGTGGGTGGCGACAGGGACGCGGCGGGCCGCGAAGCGGCTCGTCAGCCTCGGTGGGTGTCCTCACGCGTAGGAACGCAGTTCGGGTCAGGATCGAGCGGCCTGCCTCTCTCGCGAAACCCGTGACGTCCGAGAATGCTGATGATCAAGACTGAAAACGCGTGGAGGATCGGCGTTTCATCGATATCCTTCGGGCCAAAGTCCGAGCGCCTGGGGTCAGTGCGGGGAAGCCGCCAGTGAGATGTCAGACGTATCAACAATGTTGACACATCGGCTGTTTCGATGTATTGGTCCTTTCGGCGGCATACGAGGGAACCATGAAGGTGGTTGTGAAGAAGTGGGGCAACAGCGCATCGGTACGCATCCCGGCGTCGGTGATGGCGGCGGCGTACCTGTCCCTCGATCAGGCTGTCGATGTGCGTGAGGAAGATGGGCGCATCATCATCGAGCCAATCCGCGAGGAGGTCCTCGATATCGGAGAGCTCGTCGCGGGCATCACCGACGATAACCGCCATGAGGCAGTAGACTCCGGCACCCCGGTTGGGCGGGAGATTTGGTGAGATCGCCCGCTTACGTACCCGATGCCGGCGAGGTGGTGTGGCTGCAATTCGACCCGCAAGCAGGCCATGAACAGGCTGGCCACCGTCCCGCTGTCGTGCTCAGTCCAGCCAGCTACAACGGTAAGACGGGGCTGATGGTCTGCTGCCCGTTGACGACGAGAATTAAAGGCTATCCCTTTGAAGTGCCGATCGCGGGGCGGCCGGCCGGTGCCGTCCTGTCGGATCAGGTGAAGAATCTTGACTGGCGGGCGCGAAATGCGGTGCGCAAGGGCAGAGTGACCGACATCGAACTTGGGCAGATTCGTGCGAAGTTGCGGGCGTTGATCGGGTAGTGAGCATTGGTCTGTTAGTACCGATTCCATACGAAAATATATCTCGTCCCCCGGTCCTGATTGAGGCGCTGGCGCGGTCGATGTGCACCTTGGCATACTTGACCTGGCGCGGACCGATGGCCGCGGTTCGCCGTCCCGCGGAACCATTCAAGATCGGCGTACCGTGATGCCAAAGCATTTCCATCAGGTGCCTTGCCCATGGTAAGGCTGTGTCGTGAGGTGGGATATGATCGATTGGAGTGTATGCCAAGACGCTGAGCGCATTCCCGGCAAGGTGTCCGGCGCATGGCTCGTCAAGGGAACGCGCATCCCCGTCCAGGCGGTGTTGGACAATGCCGATGACGGCTACTCCGCGGAGGAGATGGCCGACACGATCTATGAGGGCCTGCCCGTCGATCGCGCACGCCGCATCATCGCGTTCGCCAGAGCGCGGGCGCTTCATGCGGATGTTGCTTGACCAGAATGCGCCGCGGGGCCTGCGCGACCATCTTCCTGGCCATACTATCTTCTCCGCGCGTCAGATGGGATGGGGCGTGCTGGAGAACGGCGATCTGATCGCCGCCGCCGAGGCTGAGGGATTCGACGTGCTGATCACCTCGGATCAGAACATCCGATATCAGCAGAATCTGTCGGGCCGGCGCATCGCGCTTGTTGTATTGGATACCAATCACTGGGATGTCATTCGTCAGAAAATTGACAAAATGCGCGATGCTGTCGGAAGCGCGGTGACGGGGGCCTACATAGCGCTGGCGTTTGACCGCCCTCGGCTTGTTCGCCGCCCGTATTCTTCTTCAGAGGACTAGGTACGCATGACGCAGACCGCGCTAAGATGGATGACTGAATTCTACACAGTTGGTGCGCTCGGCTGGGTTTTCGGAAAGCCGTATGAAGAGGCCGATCGCCTCCGACACAATGGACGCACCGGCGAGTGACACGTCGTCGTCTCTGATGCGCCGCGGCCCAACGCCGGTGGCGGGTTATTGAAGATATGCCAAAGCCCGTGAATGCGTCCCGTGCCGAGGTCGTCGCCAAACATCTCCAGGAGGCCGTTGGGCGGTGAGTTCGGTCCGCCCATCAACGCGGCCCGCGACCTCGAAATGGAACCGCGGGTCATGGCCTGCTCCGGAGGGAACCCTCGCGCCCCGAACTCGCCGCCCGGTTTCAACGAGGGACTGTAGTTCCGTTGCGTTCGGT
>Ga0302322_100002639_pt1 | contig 15167 bp, 12 predicted proteins | sample Fen_T0_2_FD_203757 | JGI IMG/M metagenome (GOLD analysis project Ga0302322, IMG submission 203757) | Peat permafrost microbial communities from Stordalen Mire near Abisko, Sweden - Fen_T0_2 | ecosystem: Environmental > Terrestrial > Soil > Wetlands > Permafrost | place: Sweden: Abisko... | reverse complement strand
GACCCCGTTCAGCACCGCGAGCCTGACCGCGCCCGCCCTGACCGGCGGACAATTTCATTGCAGCATTAACGGCACGCCAGGGCCGGATTATGCCGTGCAGGTATCGTCCAATCTTGCGAGCGGGACGTGGACCACGTTGCTCTCGACCAATTCGCCCGACCTACCGTTCCTGTTTACGGACCCCAATCCGCTTCAGGCCCAGCGCTTCTACCGTGTGGTCGCGAGTCCGTGAGGGAAATCGCAACAGTGGCAATCGCCGGTGGTGAGGTAGTAGAGGCGGGAGCCGGTCGGTTGAGGTCCTTGGCTTGCGCTGCTTTCGACGGGCAGCAGATCGGAGCACCGCCGAGGCAGGCCTTCCTTCTATTACCGGCGGAATCGAGAATCGTTTTCAGCTTGATGCCGCCGACAAAAATGTGACCGGCGTGGCTGGGCCAAGTGGTAACTTCGCCCAACCAACCACGACCTCAGGACGCTGAAGCCATTTCACTTTGTCGCCGATTTCGTGGGCGGAACAGGCTTGAGGTCATTCACGGTTGCTTCCGGCCAGCCATCGGCATTCCAACGTAGCGGCATGATCGCCAGAGTGGCTTTTCCATCCATGCGCAGATCGCCCTCGAAATCCGAAGTGAACCAGCTCGTTCCCAGCGCATTCAAAGTCCCGGCATGCCCCGGACCGATCAACGGGCCGTTCGCGGTGGGCAGAAACACCGAGCCGCCGTTGTGTAGCAGGTCCACGCCCGCCTTGTCCAGATAGGGTCCGGTGATCGTTTTGCTCCGCCCGATGCGAATGTTGTAAGTGCTCTTTGGGCCTTGGCAACAACTGCCCCAGTTCACGAACAAATAATAATAGTCGTCATGCCGACACAGATAGGAGGCTTCGATGGATTCATTGTAAGCGAGGGGAAACAGCTTCGAGTCCGGCGCCAAGCGCTGGCCGGACTGCGGGTCCAGCTGAACCAGTTTGATGCCGCTCCAATAAGAACCATAGGTCAGCCACAAGCTGCCGTCGTTGTCGTGAAACACCGACGGGTCAATCGCATTATGCCCAGCGCCATCCTGTGTCCGCACGACAACCCCCTGGTCGGTCCAATGAAATGCCGGATCGTTTGGGTCCAACGTCGGATTGGTAGCCAGCCCGATGGCCGAGGTCATTTTCCCCATCGTCGATACCGAATAATAAAGCAGATAGCGGTCCCCCAACTGAATAATATCCGGCGCCCAGCAGGACAGGTTGCGATTTTCCGGCACGATCTTGGCAATCCAATCCGGGGCGGTCGTGAAGACGGCGGGGCCGCGCTCCCAATGCACCAGGTCTTTGGAATGATACGACGGAACCCCGCGGCCCGTATAGAAGACCCAATACTCGTCCTTGCATTTCACGATGCTGGAAGGATCGCGCGTCACAATGCCGCGACTCGCCGATTGTTCCAGCGGCAAAACGGGAAAGGATTTTTGTCGGTCCGGTTTGGCGGCATCAGCTTGGGCATAGACCGCGATTGAACCGGTCAACGCCGTCAGCAACGTGGCGCCGAGCAACCAACGCGGGCCGGCCAGGCAATTTTGTGTGAGCTTCATTGCCGCCAATGTGGAGTGAAGTCCCCTGGAACTCAAGGCAGCGGTGCGGCGGAAACTTGGTTTGCCGGCCAGGGAAATTTTGCTCGCAGTCCACCCGCAAAAACGTGGAACATGTCCGCGAATCATTGGCGCTCCGAAACTGCCGTGACAATTGTCCGCGCGCTACCAAAGGATCAGAAATGGATATCAAGAAAGCCGTCATCACTGCTGCGGGACCGAACCAGCGTTCCCTGCCCTTGCAAACGCTCGTGGATCGCGACGGAAAATCCAAATCCGCGCTGGCCGTCGTGGTGGAAGAATCTCTCGAGTCCGGCATCGAAGAAATCTGCCTGGTCATCAACCCGGGCGACGAGGACGCGTATCGTTCCGCTGCGGGGCCGCACGGCAAACGGTTGACTTTCGTCGCGCAGACGCAGCCACTCGGCTACGGTCACGCGGTCTGGTGCGCGCGGGAATTTACCGGCGCCGCGCCGTTTCTCCTGCTGGTGGGCGATCACCTCTACATCAGCCGCGGCGCCAAACGTTGCGCCCAGCAGTTGGTGGAAACCGCCAGGGCGGAAGCCTGCGCCGTTTCCGCCGTGCAGGCAACCCGCGAGAGCAAACTGCCATATTTCGGCACGGTCGGCGGTCGGCTGGCAGGAGCGCGGCCGGGACTTTATCTCGTGTCGGATGTGAGGGAGAAACCGACCCCGACGGTCGCGGAGCAAAGCCTGATCGTGCCGGGCCTGCGGGCGGGTCACTATCTTTGTTTCTTTGGGATGCATGTCTTGACGCCGCGGGTGATGACGTTGTTGGGCGAAGAAGTGGCCACGGCGGGCAATCAGGGGCAGGTACAATTGAGCCCCGCGCTGGACCGGTTGGCGGAACAGGAACGTTACCTGGCCTTTGAACTGGAGGGAAACCGCTTCGATATTGGGGCGAAATACGGATTGTTGACCGCGCAACTTGCCCTCGCGCTCGCCGGCCAGGATCGCGACGAAGTTCTGTCGAGCCTGCTCGAATTGGTCGCGCGCGGCGGCCGGTGAGCGGCTCGCGCTCCCGAACTCAACCCTTTCATTATGGCCAACGCGCTGATTGAAATCATCACCTCGCCCGATCCCGGGATCCGCAACCGCTCGCTCGATTCCGTCTGCCGCGACGCTTCGGCGGAACAGCTCAGCGTGTTCTGTGCGGAACTCGACGACTTCCGCCGCCAGCGCGCAAATCTTTATGAGCGGGTTCGGGCGCTGTTTTTTCTTTACGCCATTCACCGGTTTCATTTGCCGCTTAAGGCCGGCATCGGGCAACGCAGCTTGATTCCCTTCGCGGGGTTTGCACATTTGCTGCAACGCCGATTTGCCGAGGCGATTGACCAGTTTCTCGCGGTGCAAAAGAAGGAAGGTCCGAGCGATGCCATCTCCAGTGCGCTGGCGGCGGCTTACCAACGACTGGCGTTCCAGACGCTGGCCGATCAAGTGCGCCGGAGCGTTCGCTCCGTGCGGGGCAACCAATGGATGTTTCGCATGGGACATCCGGCGGATCATCCCTTGCGGCTGCGACCCGAGTTGTTCCAGCGCGATGCGGATGGCAGTTATCCGATCCTGCGGGAATCCACACCCGTGCGCATGGACCTGAGTCACAGCGGATGGAGTGACATTTTCTTCCTGGGCATGGATTTTCCGGAAGGGGCGCGTGTGCTCAACATCTCGATTGATCTCGGGGTCCATGGTCGCGATGCCATGCCGTGGCCACCGGTCGAGGCGTATTTGCGCGTCATCGACGAACCCCTGCTGCGCCTGACCAGCGTGGACCTTGGCGCCACCGCCGACCTCAACAACCTTGCGGAAGTCTTCGATTTCGCCCGCGATTATTTGGGACTGCTGAAAGCGGCCGTCATCGCGGCGGGCATTGTCCCGCCGGGGATTGAAGGATCGGGCCAGCAGCTGGCGGATTTGCTGGCGCGGATCGCCGGCCCCGGGCATGGCTTGGAATTGGTCAGCAACGTCAACAACATCCCCAAAGGTTCCCGCCTCGCCGTCTCCACGAACTTGTTGGCGGCGCTCATTTCCGTTTGCATGCGCGCGACGGGACAGACGCGATCACTGGAGGGACCGCTCGCGGAGGACGAACGGCGGTTAGTCCTCGCCCGGGCACTGTTGGGTGAATGGCTCGGCGGTTCGGGCGGCGGCTGGCAGGATTCCGGTGGGGTCTGGCCCGGCATGAAGCTCATTTGCGGCGCGCTGGCAGGCGCAAACGATGCCGAGTTTGGCATCAGCCGCGGTCGTTTGCTGCCGACGCATCGCATTCTCGATGCGATCGACGCTTCGCCCGCGACCCGGCAGCGGCTCCAAGACAGCCTCGTGCTCGTTCACGGCGGGATGGCGCAAAACGTCGGACCGATTTTGGAAATGGTGACGGAAAAATATCTGCTCCGCTCCGAGGCCGAATGGCAGGGGCGACAGCAGGCGATGGGCATTCTGGACCACATCGTCCAGGCATTGCGCGCCGGTGACGTGAAACGGATTGGGGCCCTGACGACGCAGAATTTCAACGAACCGATCCAGACCATCATTCCGTGGGCCAGCAATCATTTCACCGAGACGCTGATCCAGCGCGTTCGTGCGGAGTTTGGCGCCAACTTCTGGGGCTTCTGGATGCTCGGTGGCATGGCCGGTGGCGGCATGGGATTCATTTTTGATCCGGCCCACAAGCGCCATGCGCAGGAACGGTTGCAGGTCATCATGTCGGAAACCAAACATGCGTTGCGCCACGCCCTGCCCTTTGCCATGGAGCCGGTGGTTTATGATTTTTCCATCAACGAACGCGGCACGTGGGCCGACCGGCTGTCCGGCCCGGAAGCGTTGTTGCCCGCGCCGTATTACTCGCTGCATGTGCCCGGCTGGTTGCGCGCTGATCCGCAAACCCTGCCCACCCAAACGCGGAGCGAACTCAGCCGGCTTCGCACCGCCTGTCACACCCGTCCGGAGTTGAGCGGCATGATGTCCACGCTGTTTGACCGCCTGGTGCCGCAACTGAAAACGGAGGCAGGACGCCGCCAGAGTCTGGCTGAGTTGCTGGAGCAAAACGGCTTTGATCGAGTCCAGCACGAACAAATCAGCACCGACCTGAAGAATGGGCGCATCGGGCTGGCGCAAAACCGGCTTCCCGCCAGCGCCGATATTCAGGACGTTCGCGCCACCGATGTGGTGGAGGCCGGGGACAAGTTGGCGCCCGAGTACCGGGCCGCCGGGCTGGCGGCCCTGGCGCGCGGCGAACTCGCGGTGGTAACGCTTGCCGCCGGAGTGGGCAGTCGCTGGACTCAAGGCGCGGGCGTGGTGAAAGCCTTGCATCCGTTCTGCAAACTCGGCGGGGCGCATCGCACGTTCCTGGAAACGCATTTAGCCAAAAGCCGGCGCATCAGCCGACTCGCGGGGCAACTGATGCCGCACCTGGTCACCACAAGTTACCTCACGCATCAGGCCACGGCGGAGGAACTCGCCCGCACGAATAATTACGGCTATCCCGGCGCCGTGCACCTTTCCCCCGGACGCAGCATTGGGTTGCGGATGATTCCGACGGAGCGCGACCTGCGTTTTCTCTGGGAGGAGATGCCGCAACAACTGCTTGATGAACGCCAACAACGCGTCCGGGACAGTCTGCATGCCGCGCTCATCCACTGGGCGCACTCCGCGGGCGAAGGCGCGGATTACACGGACAATCTGCCCAGCCAGTGCCTGCATCCGGTCGGACATTGGTATGAAATTCCCAATTTGCTTCGCAATGGCGTGCTGGAGCAATTGCTGGCAGAACGGCCGCAGTTGAAGCATTTGTTGCTTCACAACATCGACACGCTCGGCGCGGATGCCGACCCGGCGCTATTGGGGCTGCATCTGGCGCAAGGTTCGTGTCTCACGTTTGAAGTCATTGCGCGGCGGCTGGAAGATCGGGGCGGTGGCTTGGCGCGCGTCAACGGTCAGGTGCGACTGCTTGAAGGACTGGCCATGCCGCGCGAGGAGATTGAGTTTGCGCTCCGTTACTACAATTCAAATACGTGCTGGATTGATATTGATCAGTTGCTCACGGCGTTCGGGTTGACGCGCCCCGCGCTAGCCGACGCCACGAAAGTCACCGATGCCGTTCGCACCATGGCGGCCCGCCTGCCAACGTACATCACCATCAAGGATGTGAAAAAGCGCTGGGGGCATGGCCAGGAGGACGTTTTCCCAGTGAGCCAGTTTGAGAAACTCTGGGTGGATATGACCGCGTTGCCGGAAATCAAAACGCGCTTTGTAGTGGTGCCGCGCCGGCGCGGCCAACAGCTGAAGGATCCAGCGCAACTCGATGGCTGGTTGCGCGACGGCTCGGCGGCCCACGTCGAACAATTGTGTGAGTGGAGTCGCTGATCCATCCCAGATTCTCCAATCCGCAGGTCAATAAATCCTGGTGCGGTGGAAAGAGCGGGCGGGACTTCCGTTGTTCAAGTTTTTGACGTTAAATTGGCTCGTGCCGGCATCTCAAACATTGTTGCTGCCCGATCCGCGACCGCTGGTCGAGCGATTCGGTTCCGATTTTTTCCGCGGATTGCCCGAGCGGCCCGGCGTTTATCTGATGCGGGACGCCGCCCAGGTCGTGCTCTACGTCGGCAAGGCGAAGAGCCTGCGGCAGCGCCTGGGACACTATCGCGTGGCGAACCCGGACCGCCTGGGCCGACGTCATCTACGATTGTTGCGCCAAGTGGTGCAAATTGAACTGCTGATATGCGCCGATGAGACCGCCGCGCTGGCCAAGGAAGCTGAGCTGTTGCGGACTCTGAAACCCAAATTCAATCGCGCGGGCGTCTGGGCCGCACCGCCACGTTTTCTGGTCTGGCGCACCACTGAACAAACTTTGCAGTTGGCCATCACCGAGACACCCAGATCCGGTTGGCAGGCGTTCGGCCCATGCGGCCGCGGCGCGACTTGCCTGCGCGCTGCATTGGTTCGGCTGTTGTGGTTTGCCCTGAACCCGGCGTTGGGCTCCACCTGCATGCCCGCTGGTTGGTGGCCCGGCCGGCTGGCCGCCATCGCAATACTCGACGGGGTCCCCGAAGAAGCGCAGTCGATGTTGGCGAAGTCGCTGACTGGCGACCCAGATGGTTTTGTTCTTTGGATCAGCGAACGAACGCAAGCGCTGGCCTATGCTTACGACCGGGAAACTCGGGACGCTGACTTGGAGACCATGATCACTCTGGTTCAAGGCCAGCGGCGGCGGAGCGCATCATTCCACGCTCCGGATCAAGGCATCATCGCGAAACCACGAGAGGCGGATGGCGCATGGCTTCTTCCGGAGTCTGAACGGAACGAGTCATGAGCGAGGCTGTGGCAAAACCCATCCGCGCGGTTTCGGTGCGCGACCTGGTTGCGTTCGTCTTGCGACAGGGTGATCTCGGCGGCGCGCGTGAATTTGTCGGATCCGACCGGGCGCTCGCCGGCATCCGCGGCCACCAGAAAATCCAACGCTCCCGCCCGACCGGCTATCTGACCGAACTCCCGGTTGAGCACAAGGTGGCGGCCGATGAATTCACGCTACTCGTCCGAGGGCGGATTGACGGTTTGCTCATCACGTCCGAGCGCGTCTTGCTCGAAGAAATAAAAACTGTTTCAGGATCTTGGGATCACACAGCTGATCCGCTGCACTGGGCGCAGGCAAAATGCTACGGATTCATGCATGCGCAGGAACATGCGTTGAAGGGGCTCGTCATTCAGCTCGTGTATCTGGAGTTGCCCGCCGGCAAGACCACCGAGTTTCGCCAGACTTTTTCATTCGCCGAACTATCGGAGTTCTTTGCCACGACCACCGGCGTTTATTTGGCCTGGCTGCGGGAACGTCATCATTGGTGTCTCGCCCGCGATGCCTCGATCGCCGCGCTTGCTTTTCCCTTCCCAAAGTATCGCCCGGGGCAGCGAAAACTGGCGGTCGCGGCCTATCGCGTGCTGGCCAATGGCGGCCGACTATTTCTTGCCGCCCCCACCGGCATCGGGAAAACCATCTCCACGCTATTCCCGGCAGTCAAAGCCTTGGGCGAACGAAAACTCGAACGCATCTTCTACCTCACCGCACGCACGGTCGGACGCGCCATCGCCGAGAAAGCTCTAAGTGACCTGCGCCGGGCGGGATTGAAGTTGCGCGTCGTAACACTCACGGCAAAGGAAAAAGTCTGCGTGCGCGAAGGCCATCCCTGTGATCCACTCACGTGTTCCATGGCCCGAGGTTATTACGACCGCGTCAAGCCAGCGATTCGCGAAGCCTTGGAACGCGAAGAAATCACCCGCGCGGTTCTCGAAGAAGTGGGCCAGAAACATCTGGTCTGCCCTTTCGAACTTTCCTTGGACGTGTCCGTCTGGGCCGACGCCGTCATCGGCGATTACAATTACGTTTTTGATCCACAGGCTTATCTGCGGCGACACTTTGCCGAGGACGGTGGCGCTTACGGTTTTCTCGTCGACGAAGCCCACAATCTGGTGGACCGCGCGCGCGCCATGTTCTCTGCCGAACTGGAAGGCCCGGAGATCCTGGAGGTAAAACGCGCCCTCAAAAAAGCTGTTCCGCGGTGCGCCAACGCGCTCACGCAATTGCACTCCGCCCTGCGAAAACTGGGCAATTCCACCGCAACGCCCGAAGCAACGATGGAAACCTCGGATCCTTCCTGCGAACTCAATTTGTTTCCGGTGAAAACCGTGACGATCCGGGAGGAGGGCGCCGAGGTGAGCACGAGCCTCGCGTTTCCAGAAGGTTTGATTGGGCCACTGGAAACCGCGCTGGACGAGGCGGAGCGTTGGCTGGTCAAAAACCAGCCGGCTGAGTTTCGTGAAGCCTTGCTCGCCCTTTATTTCCGACTGCATTCATTTCGGCGTACCGCTGAAGTATACGACGAGCGTTTCGTCACGATCATCGAAAGCGCTCCTGCACTGAAAATTCGCCTGTTTTGTTTGGATCCTTCCCTATTGCTTCGAAAAGCGCTGGCCCGCGGCAAGGCAGCCATTTTTTTCTCGGCCACACTTACCCCAATGGACTACTACCGGACAATGTTGGGTGGCGCTCCGGAAGATTCGGCGCTGCAGTTGGCCTCCCCCTTCCCGCCCGGGAATCTGGCGGTGCTCATTCAGGATCGGATTCCGACCCAGTTCAAAGCCCGGACGGAATCGATGCGGGAGGTGGTGGAGGCGATTGGAACTTTCGTGCAAGGGCGTCGCGGGAATTTTCTGGTCTATTTTCCGTCGTATCAATATCTCAACGCCGTTCTCGAGAAATTTCAGGTCTCCCATCCCGCCGTCCCGGTACGCGTGCAACGCCCCGGGATGACCGAACCCGAACGAGATGACTTCCTCGCCGCCTTCAGCGTCGAGCGCGGGGAAACTCTGGTCGGCTTCGCAGTACTGGGCGGGATTTTCGGGGAGGGCATTGACTTGGTGGGCGAGCGGTTGGTCGGCGCGGTCATTGTCGGTGTCGGTCTGCCGCAACTTTGTGTGGAACGCAATCTGATTCGGGATCATTTCCAGAAACTCAATGCCGCGGGCTTTGAATACGCCTACACGTATCCGGGGATGAACCGGGTGCTCCAAGCGGTTGGCCGGGTGATCCGGTCCGAAACCGATCGCGGCGCGGTGCTGCTCATTGATGCGCGCTTCCAGGAACTACGCTACCGGCGACTGTTCCCCGCCTGGTGGAAATATTTCTGCGTACGCCACCCGGACGCGTTGCGGGCGGCGGTCGGCGCCTTTTGGAAGCCATGCTCTGCGCAGGCCGGACTGGATTGTTGAGCGGTGATCAGGAACTCGAGACTTGCGACCACCCACATAGGCGACCATTGCGAAAAGGGCTGCGGTCATCCCGCAAAGTCGAAAAGGCCAGGAGCGTTTTGCCCTCCCAGCCCGCGCCTTGCAGGGCCAACCGCCGGGCGGACGCTCACTAAAATCCGCCGTCCACCTGCCATCGTCCGGTTGAATTCATATCGTCATCCATTAGTGACGGGCGCGGCGGTTTTGCGACAGGAGTATGTCGGGTATAAAGTTTCTGATCTCTTAGCATGGAGTTGGCTATTATGGATGGCGCACAAGATCCATGGTGGCTGCGCGTAATTTACAGAAGATCAGCCGCAAATTGCCCGGCGGAATCGCCACGCCAAGCGCAACGGGGTCATGAGGCTGGGGCCTCCGCAAGCACCGCCTGCACGGAGTCGTTTAAAAGGAAACTTCCGCTTGAGGGTTGGAAGGGCATGGTCGGCGACGGGCGGTTACCACCTAAATTGCTGCGTCTGATCCCGGTGCCGGGATCAGACGCAATCCAACCCACCGTCAACTTCGGAAATTGAGCGTCAGGGACAGTGCTATTGGGTGCTCTGAGCGGATAAAAACGCGGCCGCGGCGGTTGGCTGGACAATGGGGGTGAGCAGAAAGGCGCGCCCGACACCGTTGTGGGTTCCGGAGCCGACAATCTGGCCGACATCGTTGATCGCTCGCACCTCGGTGAGCGTCCAACCAGCCCCGGTCACGGCCTCGAGTGAGGCTTGAAGTTCAAAGACTGCGCCGTCGCGCCAGATCACTGAGCGAGGAACCGTCGCGTCCCAAGTGCCCGGCGTGCCGTAGTAACTGGTGCCGATCACCTGGCCGAGCGCGTTGATGGCCGCGGCGGTGCCGTAGTTGTCGCCGGGCAGCGGCTGGAGTTCCACGACCGTGTGCGCGGCATCATTGTTCCAAACGACCGGCCGACTGCCAAACGGGGGATGACTGGTCCCCGCCACCTGACCGAGTTCGTTCATTCCGAAGGCAAGACTGCTCCAGTCCCCTGGGAACACCCCAAGATCCACAATCGAGTGGGCCACATCGTTATTCCAAAAGCAGGCATGCTGTCCAATCACCTCGTTCGCCGCATAGCCCGCCGCCTGGCCGGCCTGATTGAAGGCCCATGGCAGCGCGGACGTGCCTTTGAACGTCGGGTCGGGGCCAACGAGAATGGGCAAATCCATCATGCTATACCGGCGCGGATCCTTCGGGTCGGGCGTCCAGATCGCGCCGCGCCATGATGAAACGCTCCCTGAGAGGCTCTTGGTGTAGTAGCCGCAAATGGTGGCGGCATCATTGATCCCGATCGCGTGAGTGTTACCACCAGTGTTGGGGAAAAAGTTGACCAACCCTTTGGGAGTGGTGACCCAGCTTTGGGGCCGGCCGTTGCCCGTATCGCCATCCCCAACCGCCACACCGGCGGAGTTGATGGCATTGGCAAAACTATACTGACCCTTGGGTAACTTGCCGGTGCTGACCATCACCCCGTTGCGCCAGACAAAGCCCACCTCGTTCAAGTTTTCCGGAGTGGGCGCGCAATAGCCGACCACCTCGCCGCGATCATTCAAGCCGGTGGCGAAACTGGCGGCCGTGCCCGGCAGAATGCCGAGATCAGTGACGGAATAACCGGGTTGGATCGCTGCCGCAGTCAGGGGGACCACGACGGCCAGCGCCGCGAAAAATCCTCCCCGACCATCGCGGAACAGCGCTTGAATTGAGACTGAACCGAACTCTGTTTTTTCATAGGTTGTTGTGTTGGTTGTTTCGCTCAACCGCACTCTCCTTGCGGAACACTGAACGGAACTGGCAGGACTTAAGCACTGGCGGTGCCACGGGAAGATACGCCGTCGCAATGCCCCCTGAAGTCCGCACGAAGCCCAGCGGCAGGCAGCGCTCCAGGGCTTGGTTTTGTTGCCGTTTATGAACAATCGGAAATCTCGCGGGGCGGGACTCAATTTGTTTGGGCATCCTCCACGGCGGCGATTTTTTGCGAGAACGTTCCGGAGTTGTTCCGGTTTCGGAGCGTCCGGCGGGGCAGGATTGCCGCGCGCGCCACACTCGACGGACTGCTGCTTGGTGGGTTGGCAACGCTGAGGTTGCGTATGACGATCGGGAAGGTTCCTCGATTGAACCTATGCTGTGCTGCTGTTTAACCGAGCCTACGTGATGCGCGGGTTCTGAAAGTAGTGCGAGCTTGGTAACGAGATCAGGTGTGCAAACCTACGGACCTCAGAAGTTCCAGGGTTTGTTGACCCGAGCGATGCGCCGCTTGCTCCATGGTGACAGTTCTCCCTGCCTTTGCATTGCCGCGCTACTTTGCCGCCGCCGTGGCCAAGCCAACTTTCGTGATTTCCAACTGCTGCAACACGTCGAGCACGTTGACCATGTTCTGGTAATCCACTTCTTCCGAGCCTTCGACCACGACGCCGAATTCAGGGTCGGCGGCTTTTAACTGCAGCAATTTTGTTTTCAGTGCAGGGATGGTGAACGGTTCGCGATTCAGAAACGCCTGACCGTGGTCGTCCACAACGATGCGATTGATTTTTGGTTTCGGGGCGTCGGGCTTGGGCGCGGGTGGTTTGCCGGAGGGTAGATTGATTTCCAAACTGTTCGTCAATTGTGGCGTGGTGATGATGAAAATCACGAGCAGCACGAACACGAGATCGAGCAGCGGCGTGATGTTCAACTCGTTCAACGAGCCGTGGCCGTCCCGACGGATTCTTTTGAAAGCACGCTTTTTCATTCGATTCCAATCTCCGTGGCGACCTGCACATCAAACCTAACGATCACCTTGTCAGGAAAACCTTTCGGCGGCACGCGGCCGATGGACGAAACCGTCGCGAGCACTTGCTTAACGGAATTGTCCCACGCGGTGTCGCCCGAGCCTTTCTTCCAGGTTGTGCCTTGTACTCGGCCTTCGCGGTCAATCACCAACTCCACTTCGGCGACGAACTTTTCGTCGTCAACGCCCTCGGGCCGATTCCAGCGGGAGCGCAGCGTGTATTCGACAAATCCTTTGTAGATCACGTTCGAGTCGGAGGTCGTTTCGACTTGTTTGCCGCCCTCGAAATCAAACGCGGGCAAAGCCGTGGCCGCAGGCGCGGCAGCGGGCGTGGCGATATTGCCAGCAGGCGGTGGCGTGGCGCGCGTCTGTTCTGGCTGCGGTGTCAGCACAGGTTTTGGCAATTCAACTTTTGGCTCTTCCACGGGAGGTTTTTCTTCCGGCGGTTTCTCTTTGGGCTTTTCCTCGGGCGGCTTTTCCTTCGGCACCATGGTTACCGCAATCTTCTTCAATTGTTTTCCGAGAATGCCCTCGCGAGCCGCAATGAAGACGAGTGCACCGATGATGACGCCGTGAAACACGAGCGAGATCACTACACTCAAACGCGATGTCTTCTTTTGTTTGCGAATGTCAGCCATGCGTTCGGTTCAATTCTTGTTCGGCTCAGTAGCGAGGTCCACTTTCACCACGTTGGCCTGTTGCAACGCGTCCATCACGGTGACGATATGGTGATACTTCGTCTTGCCGTCGCCACGAACTATCACGCTGAGATCAGGATCGTCCACGCGCAATTGCACGAGTTCTGAGAGCAAGCCGTCGAGCGTCACTTGTTTCTTGTTCAGATGAATTGTACCGGCTGCGTCCACCGTCACGTAGTTCGCCTTGGGCGGTGAATCCTTTTGCTTCTTCGACGCGGTCGGCAGGTTCAAATCCAGATCGTTCACGATCGGCGTCGTCGTAATGATGAAAATCACGAGCAGCACGAACGCAAGGTCGAGCAGCGGTGTGATGTTCAACTCGGTCAACGAGTGATGAACGGATTTGGAGCACTTCCTCATATCCCGGAGGCTTGGATTACGGTGTTGGCGTCGTAACCTTCGCGGCGGATGGCTTTGGTGATCGCCTCGGAAACTTCCTCGCCGATGGGACGCGCGTCCACATAGCTGTGTTCAATCTGTGTGGCGAAACGAATGGAGAACGCGTCCAGTTCCTGCGTGAACGCGCGAATCTTCGTCACCATGAAGTTGTAGGCGAACATCGCTGGAATCGCGACGAGCAATCCGATCACCGTCGCGATTAACGCGCCCGCCACACCCGGCGCCATCGCCGTCAGGCTGGCAGAGTTTGCTTTGGCGATACCGGAGAAAGTTTCCATCACGCCCCAGACCGTGCCGAGCAAACCGATGAACGGTCCGCCCGCGACAGCCGTTGACAGCACGATCATGCCCTTCTCCAACGCGAGCGCCTCGTGCATGGCGGCCTCCTCCAGCGATACGCGCACCGAATCAAATCCGCCCTGCGAGATTTTTGCTTCGCCCTTCACCACGACGGGATGTTTCGTGAGTTGAAACTGGAGTTCCTTCTGGCCTGCCAGATAAAGCTCATAGGCCGGAGCGCCATCGAACGTCGCGCCTTTGCGGTGCAAATCCAGCGGCTCGCGCGTCTCGTGGTAGGCATCGAAAAATTTCTTGGACGCCCGATACGCCCGCCAGAGCTGAATGATCTTCGTGATGATGACCGACCAACTGAACAGCGAGACGAGCACCAGTACACCGATGGTGATCTTGCCTTCGAGTGTGGCTTTCTCGAACGCGAATTGCAGCGCGCCCGAGGCGAACATGGGAGTGATCAGTGAGGTGGTTAGCATAATTTCAAATTTGGTTTATGGAATTGGAGTCAAATGCTGCGATCACGATTTGCTGGGGAGAATCACGGTGACGCGCCCGGTGGTTTTGGCGATACGCGGGCCGGGCTTCTGCTTCTTGGCCTGCTCTTCATCGGCATCGCCCTTCTTCTCGGACGCGGCCTCCTTGGCTTTGTCGTCACTGGCGAGACTCTGACTGGTGGATGAAGCTGCTGCACCTTGCGCGAAGCCTTGCTGCGAAGAACTGGCGTCGCCGCTGGTCGAAACATTTTGCGAGAGCAGCGCCGCGTCCACCGTAGCGCCGCTGGCATTCACACTGCCGATGCCGATGATCGTGCCGGAAATGGTTTCGCCCGCTGTCACGGCGGCGTTGCCTCCGGCGAGCGCGGTGACGTTCACATTATTTTTCGCCGAAATGTCGAGATTTCCCCGCGCAAACACCAGGCCCTTGATGTCGCCGCTGGCTTCGAGCGTCACACTGCTGCCGATAACGCCCGAGCCACTGGCATCAATGTTGCCGACATAAATGACATTGCCGTTCGCGTCCTTCGTTCCCGCGCGCAGCGTGACCGTGCCGAGCCTGTCGCCGATGCCGTTGAGCGGAATTTGCACAATACCGCCCGCGCTGGCCTTGATGTCGCCGCGCGGAGTTTCAACCGTGATGTTGCCGACATTGTTTATCGAATTGGGAAATGCCGGATCGAAGGCCGGAGGAAAGGTTGTCGCCAGAATTCCACTGCCGGGAATCGTCGGTGCATAACTGAGGACCTGGTGCGTGACGGGGTTGACGTAAATTTTCTCCACCGTCGCGGCACCAGCAGCGCCGGTGCCCGCGTCCACGTCGCCTTCGAGTGATTTTACCAACACGTTGCCGCCGTCGTAGGCCGCGATGCGTGAGCCGTTCACATTGATGTCATCGCGCGCGATGACCGCGACATCACTCTTGTCCGTCGTGAAAATGCCGCGCGCTGCCTGATCCGCAGTGACTGTGGTCGACGATCCCACCGTCACATGCCCGTGATCGGCGAGCACCGCGATGTTGCCGCCGTTCAGCGATGCGATCTTGGTGAAGAACATGTCGAGATTGCCGGACAGTGTGACGTTGATGTCCGCGCCGCGCGTGAAGTAACTGGCGAGGGCAGTGTTG
>Ga0302322_100002638_pt1 | contig 15167 bp, 15 predicted proteins | sample Fen_T0_2_FD_203757 | JGI IMG/M metagenome (GOLD analysis project Ga0302322, IMG submission 203757) | Peat permafrost microbial communities from Stordalen Mire near Abisko, Sweden - Fen_T0_2 | ecosystem: Environmental > Terrestrial > Soil > Wetlands > Permafrost | place: Sweden: Abisko... | reverse complement strand
CACCCGGTAATGCAGCGGAGAGACATAGAGCAGCAGGCGCGAGCCCGACAGCAGCGGCAACAGGGTGCCGCCGGTGAGACCGAAGGAGTGGAATACCGGCAGGGCATTGAGAAATTTGTCCTGCGGGGACATGTCGATGACGGCGCGTATCTGGGCGATGTTCGAGAGAATGGCGCAATGCGACAGCACCACCGCCTTGGGGCTGCCCTCCGAACCGGAGGTGAACAGGATCACCGCCGGCGCATCCGGCGATACCTGCACCTCCTGCCGGCGCGGCCGCAGGAGGCCGGCGAGCACTGCCAGCTTGTCCAGCAGCCCGACCTGCCCGCGCAGATCCTCCAGGTAGAGCAGCCGGACACCGGTCAGCGCGCCCAGCGTAGCCTCCAGCCGGGCCTGCTCGACGAAGCGCCGCGAGGTGACGATGGTCCTCACGCTGGCCGCCGTGCAGGCGCCACGCAAACCATCGGCGCCGGCGGTGTAGTTGAGCATGGCCGGGATGCGGCGACGCGCGGACAGGCCCAGCAACAGGGCGACGGTCACCACCAGGTTCGGCAGCAGCACACCGACCGCATCGCCCTCACCCGTTTCGCGCGCCACGATCCGGCCCAGCCCCAGCGCCATCCCGAGCAGGTCGTTGCAGGACATCTCGATGCGCTGCAGATCCTCGATCACCGGCCGGCGGCCGCCATGAATGGCACGGGCATCGAGGAATGCGGAGTAAAGCGTCTGCTTCGGCTGGGCACTGAACACCATCGCCTGCATCACCCGCCGCATCGCCTCGCCGGCCTTGCGGCGCCGTTCGCGCGGCGTCCTGCCTGCCGGCATGGGGATCCGCGTGGCCGGTTGCACAGACACGGTGATACGCGGGAACAGGCTGTGCGGATACTCGCCGGTGGTGCGGGCGAAATAGCTGCGCGCCGGGCCGTCCAGACGCACCGGCAGCACCGTGGCGCCGGTACGGGCGGCGACGAAGGCGGGGCCGTCGTAGACCTTCATCAGGCTGCCGGTAGTGGTGATGCGTCCCTCGGGAAAGATCACCACCGGCCGGCCACTCTCCACCAGCCGCACTATGGTCTTCATCGCCATGGGATTGACCGGGTCGACCAGGTAATACTCGGTCAGGCTCAACATCCAGCGGTAAAAGCGGTTGCGCATCAGGCCGGTGTAAACCACGAATACCGGCTCGTCCGGCAGGGTGGCGGCCAGCAGCAGCCCGTCGAGTAGGGATTCGTGATTCGCGATGATGAGCAGCCGTTCTGCGCGCATGGCGGCAAAGTCGCCATCGACGCGGATCCTGAATGCCAGTCTGACCGCCATGCCCAGCAGCTTCTTCAGCACCAGTCTGATCATGCCGCCCTGCTTCATGTCCATATCGTTAGCCATATGGTTATATCGACAAAAAAAATTACAGCCTGTCACGCACATAGGCGAGGACGTTGTCGAGGGTCGAAGCCACGTAGTCGGCATTGATCCAGAAATAGACTTCCTTGCCCAGCTTCTCGGATTCCAGCACCCGGGCCTCGCGCAGCACCCGGAGGTGGTGCGAGACCGCCGACCTCGACAGGGTCGAGACCGCGACGATCTGGCCAACATTCAGGCGCTCGCCTCGCTCGAACAGCAGCAGCATGCGCTGCCGGTGCTCGTCGCCAAGCGCGGTGAACACCTTCGACATCGGTTGCCACTCTTTCGGCAGGCGGCGGCCATAGTCCATTTTCATAACCACATACTTAATTATGTGGTTATGTTTGTCAAGCCTTATGCCTTCGATTGTGGAGATGCCGGCGGGTTGAACGGCTTCAGTCGAGGCCCGCGCCACCGACCAATGGCGCGACCGGCGTGGCATAGAGCAGCCTCACCAGCCAGAGCGAGACATCCGGCACGTAGGTGATCAGGACCAGGTAGGCCAGCATCACGACCAGCCACGGAGCGGTGGCGATCGAGACCTCGGTAAGTCCCATCTTCGCCAGATGGCTGGCGACGAACAGATTCAGCCCGACCGGCGGGTGCAGCATGCCGATCTCCATGTTGATGGTCATGATCACGCCCAGATGGATGGGATCGATGCCCATGGTTTTGGCAATGGGCAGGAACAGCGGCGCCAGGATCAGGACGATGGACGACGGTTCCATGAACTGGCCTGCGGCCAGCAGGGTAATGTTCACCACCACCAGGAACATCCACGGCTGCAGGTGCTGCGCCAGCACCCAGTTCGACAGCGATTGCGGGATCTGCTCGGAGGTGAGCAGGAAGGAAAACAGGATGGCGTTGGTGATGATGTAGAGCAGCATCGCCGAGGTATTGGCGGCATGCAGCAGCACCTTGGGCACCTCGCGCCATGTCAGGTTCCTGTACAGGAACACCGCGCAGATGAAGGCCCACACCGCGGACACCGCGCCGGCCTCGGTGGGCGTAAAGAAGCCACCGTAGATGCCGCCCATGACGATGACCACCAGCAGCAGGCCCCAGAAGGCGTCGAGGAAGGCGTGGACTATCTCCCGGAAGCCGGCGCGCGGCGAACGCGGAAAGTTTTTCTTCTTGGCATAGACGAAGGTCACCAGCATCAACAGTGCGGCGAGCAGCGCACCAGGAACGATGCCGGCCACGAACAGCTTGCCGGCGGATTCGGAGGTCGCCACCGCGTAGATGATCATGACGATGGACGGCGGGATCAGGATGCCCAGCGAGCCGGAGGTGGCGATGACGCCGACGCCGAAACGCTTCGGATAACCCGCCTCGACCATCGCCGGCAGCATGATGGAACCGATTGCCATGACCGTGGCGGGACTCGATCCGGAGATGGTGGCGAAGAAGGCGCAGGCCAGCACCGCCGACATCGCCAGACCGCCCGGCATCCAGCCGACCAAACAGGTGGCGAAGTGAATGATGCGCTTGGCCACGCCGCCATCGGTGAGAAAGGTGCCGGCCAGGACGAAGAACGGCACCGCCATGATGGAGAAGCTCTCCAGGCCGGTGAACAGGCGCTGCGAGATGATGTTCACCGTCGTCATGTCGAACGACGAGAAGCCCAGCATGAAGGCCATCACCGTCATGCCCAGGGCGATGGAGATCGGCGTGCCGGTGAGCAGCAGCAGGACCAGGATGGTAAGGATGATGGCGGCGGTCACTTGAGCACCTCCTCGTCCTCGCGCCAGCCGGTTTCGTCCACCTTGATGTGGGAATGGATCTGCCCGGAACGGTGATAGAGCATCAGCGCCTGGATGAAGCGGTAGCACATCAGCCCGGAACCGAACGGGATGGCCAGATAGATGATCCACATCGGCCACTCCAGGTCGGGTGAGGTCTGGCCGGTGCCATGAATGAAGATCACCCAGCGCGCGCCGAAGAAGGCGATCATGCCGGTGAAGACGATGCCCAGCCACATCGCGGCGTTGATCAGGAACTTCTTCAGGCCTGGTCCCGAGTAATTGACCAGCACGTCGACGCCGATGTGGATGCCTGTGCGCACGCCGTAGGCGGCGCCGAACTTGGCCATCCAGATGAACAGGTAGATGGTGAGTTCAGTCGCCCAGGTGAAGCCGGTGCCGAGGGTATAGCGCATCACCACAGAGACGAAGGTCACCAGCGTGGCCAGCGCCATGAAGCTCAAGATCAGCCATTCTTCCAGGTGGTCAAGAATGCGGTTGATCATGCCGCCGGCTCCTGAGTCAGAAACCCCGGCGCCGGGCCGGGATCAGGGTAGTGGACTACTTGCTATGTTTTACCGCTGGCGTTACCGCAGGCTTCGCGGCATGTTCCTTCTCGACCTCGGCCGCCTCGTTGTAGGCCATCTGGATCAGGTCCCTGCCGATCTTGTCCTCGAACTCCTTGTGGACCGGCAGCATCACCTTGTACCACGCCAGACGCTCCTTCAATGGCAGGACAAACACCTCGGTAGTCCCGGCCTTCTTCACCTTTTCCAGGGCCGTATCGTTGTCTTCCTGGGCGATCTTCCGCTCGTACACCGTGGTCTCCAGCATGGCCTTGTCCAGTATCGCGCGGATATCGGCCGGCAGCCCGTCCCAGAAATGCTTGTTGACGATGACCGCGTAGCCCAGATACCCGTGATCGGAGAAGGTCAGGTGCTTCTGCACCTCGTTCATCTTCTGGGTGTAGAAGTTCGACACCGGATTCTCGGTTCCGTCCACCACGCCCTGCTGCAGGGCCGAATACACCTCGGAGAAGGCCATCACCTGCGGGTTGGCGCCCAGCGCCTTCATCTCCGCCTCCAGCACCTTGGACGACTGGATCCGCATCTTGAGTCCCTTGAAGTCGGCAACGGTGCGCAAGGGCCGGTTGGCGCTCATCTGCTTGAAACCGTTGTCCCAGAAGGCCAGGCCGGTGATCTTCTTCTCTTCGAGTTGCCTGAACAGCCGCTTGCCGATCTCGCCGTCCATCACCCGGTAGAGGGTCTCCTTGTTGGGGAAGATGTAGGGCAGGTCGAACAGTTCGAAGGCGCGCACGCCCAGTGGGCCGAACTTGGACAGCGACGGCGCCAGCATCTGCACGGCGCCGATCTGCAGGGCCTCCATCTCCTCGCGGTCCTTGTACAACTGGGAGTTGGGGTAGACCTCGACCTTCACGCGCCCCTTGGTCCGTTCCTCCGCCAGCTTCCTGAAATGCTCCGCGGCGCGGCCCTTGGGCGTATCCGGAGCGACCACATGCGAGAACTTGATGACGATGGGATCGGCAGCCTGGGCGGACGGGATGGAACCACCTGCAATACCGATGATCACGGCGGACAAAATGGCGACTGATCTCATGCGCATCTCCTCGTCTCATTGCTTCGCAATCGGCGTGCGCATGGTATGTCCGCCTATATCGAAAGACAAGGCAGTCATGTCATTCGGGATATCGGTTGTCAGTTCGGCCGGCCGTGGCTCACTGCTTGAACGCGATTGGAGGCAGGCCAGCCTGTACGATGTTACTTCCGGGCCGATGACCGATGCCGGCACCGGTCAATAGCCTGGTCCGGCGATTTTTTCCGGCTTGCCAACCGGGTTGGCATCGATCCCGGTGGTCCAGTGCCGGCGCCAGGCTCCCAGCACCATCTCCGGATATTCGGCCTGGCCGAGACTGCCGTTGTAGCGCCCCAGCGCCCGGAACAGGTCGCCTCGTTCGATATCCAGGTAGTGGCGCAGGATGGTCGTGCCGTAACGCAGGTTGGTGCGCAGATGGAACAGGTTCTGTTCGCGGCTGCCGATCAGGTCCACCCAGAACGGCATCACCTGGGTGAAACCGCGCGCCCCGGCCGTGGACACGGCGTACTTGTGGAAGCCGCTTTCCACCTCGATCAACCCCAGCAGCATCTCGGGATCAAGGCCCGCGCGCGTGGCTTCGTAATGAAGGGTCCTGAGAAAGTCGTCGCGGAAGACGGGATCGGCGATGTATTTCGTGAGGCGACGGTTGGTCTCGGCCAGCCAGGACTTCACCTGTGGCGAGTCGGCGAAAGCCGCACGCCCCACGGCCGCGTCCGAGACTGCCTTGGTGAGCTGCGACTTCACCGCGTCCTGCAACGGCTCGTACTTCTGTGCACCGGCCAGGGCCGTCCCGGCCATCAGGGCCAGCATCGCCGGCAGTAAGCTCAGGCCGCGTTGCGACATGCCTTGACCCGTTCGATGATGAACCGCGCCGCTTCCTCCTGCGCCACCTTGACGGCGGCGGCATCGGTACGGCCCTGGTATTCGAGCTGTCCCTCCTTGAGGCCGCGCTCGCTCACCACCACGCGATGCGGCACGCCGATCAGTTCCATGTCGGCGAACATCACGCCGGGACGCTCGTCGCGATCGTCCAGCACCACGTCGATGCCGGCTGCCTGCATCTCGGCATACAGTGCCTCGGCGGCCGCCTGCACCGCCTCGCTGCGCTTGAGGCCGAGCGGCACGATGGCCAATTCGAAGGGCGCGATGGCCTGTGGAAAGACGATGCCGCGCCCGTCGTTGCCCTGCTCGATGGCCGCGCCGACGATGCGCGACACGCCGATGCCGTAACACCCCATGCTCATCACCTGCGACTTGCCGTTCTCGTCCAGGTATTTGGCGTCCATCGCCTCGGAATACTTGGTGCCGAGCTTGAAGATGTGGCCGACCTCGATGCCACGGCACATCTCCAGCGCGCCGGCGCCATCCGGCGACGGGTCGCCGGTCACAACGTTGCGGATGTCGGCGACCAAATCGGGCTCGGCAAGATCGCGGCCCCAGTTCACACCGGCAGTGTGGAACTTCGGCTTGTTGGCGCCGCAGACGAAATCGCTCATCGCCGCCACAGTGCGATCGGCGATGACGCGCATCCGGCCGCGATCGATGCGTATCGGACCGAGGAAGCCGGCCGGACAATTGAAGGCGGCGCGGATTTCCTCATCCGTGGCAAACCGGAAATCGGCCAGACCCTCCAGTTTGGCGGTCTTGATCTCGTTCAGTGTGTGGTCGCCACGGATGAGCAGTACGATGAGCTTGTCATCGGCCACGACGGCGATCAGCTTGACGGTCTTTTGCAGCGGAATGCCGAGCAGCGCGGCCACGTCCTCGCAGGTGGTCTGTCTGGGTGTATCGACATCGCGCATGGTCTCGCTCGCCGCGGCACGTACCCCTGCCGGCGCCAGCGCCTCGGCCATCTCGACGTTGGCGGCGTAGTCCGAATGCGGGCAGAAGGCGATGGCGTCCTCGCCCGAGTCGGCCAGGACGTGAAACTCGTGCGAACCGGAGCCGCCTATCGCGCCGGTATCCGCCGCCACGGCCCGGAACTTGAGGCCAAGCCGCGAAAAGATGCGCGAGTAGCAGGCGTGCATGACGCGGTAGGTATCGTCGAGGCTGTCCGTCGAAGCATGGAACGAATAGGCGTCCTTCATCAGGAATTCTCGCGCGCGCATCACGCCGAAGCGGGGCCGGATCTCGTCTCGGAATTTGGTCTGGACCTGATAGAAGTTGACCGGCAACTGGCGGTAGGAGCGGATCTCCTTGCGCGCCACATCGGTGATGACCTCTTCGTGGGTAGGGCCGAACAGGAAATCGCGCTGGTGGCGGTCCTTGATCTTGAGCATCTGCGGCCCGAACTTCTCCCAGCGGCCGGACTCCTGCCACAACTCGGCCGGAATGACAGCCGGCATCAGCAGCTCGATGCCGCCGGCACGGTTCATCTCCTCGCGTACGATGGCCTCCACCTTGCGCAGGATCTTCAGCCCCAGCGGCATCCAGGTATACAGGCCCGAACCCAGGCGGCGGATCAGTCCGGCGCGCAGCATCAGCCGGTGCGAAAGCAGTTCGGCCTCGGCCGGGGCCTCCTTGGCCGTGGAAAGGAAAAATCGGGAAATACGCATGTTCTGTCGTATATGGGGGTGATGGGCGGATTCTAACCTTTCGGGGCCGGCCGCCACCCATACAGGGCGCAGTCACCGCAAGGCGATTACGGTCTCTGCGCACGAAACAAGCAGCATAATCCGGCATCGATTGCTGGTTGCCATTGAGGCGGAGAAGAATGAACTGGCTGTCCCACCCATGGCCCTGGTATGTCGCCGGCCCGCTCATCGGCCTGATGGTGCCGACGATGCTGTTCATCGGCAATCGCTCCTTCGGCATCTCCAACAACCTGCGCCATCTGTGTGCCATCACCCAGCCGCAGCAGGTCGATGTCGACTTTTTCCGCTACGACTGGAAGGAGCACACCTGGAGCCTGATGTTCGTCATTGGCACGGTGCTGGGCGGCTATCTGGCCGGCGTGGTGTTCGCCAATCCCGATCCGGTGGCGCTCACCCAGGCGGCGCGGGACATGCTGCTGTCCTGGGGGTTCCTGCTGCCGAGCGGCGCGCTGGTGCCGGATGAACTGTTCCATCCCGGCGTGCGCAACTTCACTTTCCTGTTCGCCTGCGGCGTGCTGGTCGGCTTCGGCACCCGCTACGCCGGCGGCTGCACCTCGGGTCATGCCATCACCGGGCTCGCCACCCTGCAGCTCGCATCCCTGTATGCGGTGCTGGGCATCTTCGCCGGCGGGCTGACCGCCTCCTGGCTGCTGATGCCGGTCATGCTCTACGGCTAGGCATCGGACCGTGCGCTACATCCCCTACCTGTTCGCGGGCCTGGTGTTCGGCTTCGTGCTGATCAAATCAGAGGCCGCCTCCTGGTACCGCATCCAGGAAATGTTCCATTTCCAGAACTTCCACATGTTCGGCATCCTGGTTTCTGCGATCGTCACCGGCCTGATCAGCATCCAGATCGTCAAGCGCCTCGGCAAACGCCATGCCCTCGACGGCCAGGACATCGATATCCCGGAGAAACCGCCGGGCCGCAGGAGCCACATCCTCGGCGGCCTGATCTTCGGCTTCGGCTGGGGTCTCATCGGCCTCTGTCCGGGCCCGATCTTCGCCCTGGTCGGCACCGGCTCGATGGGCGCACTGGTGGTGCTGCTCGGCGCCATGCACGGCACCTGGCTGTACGGGGCGCTGAAGGAACACATGCCGCATTGACATATTTTGACAGTCGGGGGGTGTCGGGCTACCCTTGCGACCGCCTGAAACAGGTCAACAGTCAACATTTTCGAGGAGCACCCCCATGCGCAAGCTGTCCTATCTCCTGGCCGCCGCCGGTCTCGTATCCATCAGCGCCCAGGCGGCGCCCCTGATGTCCGCCGAATGGGCCGTGCAGGCCTGCCAGGCCTGGAACAACAACCCGATCCTCGCCAACGAACTGGCGGAGAAATGGATCAAGAACGATGCCAGCCGCGGCTACAAGGTCATCCAAATGTACCGGACCGATTGCGGCGAGGACACCAAGGTGGAAATGACCATCTCCGCCAAGGAAGGCAAGGCGCTGTGCACCTACGCCGGCAAGATCCAGCATGCCAGCCTGAATACCAGTGTGGACTACCTGATGCATGCCGAGACCAAGCGCTGGAAGGAAATGGGCGCCGGCGAATATGGTCCGATGCGCGCCATGACCTTCGGCCGCCTGAAGTTCGATGGCCCCATGGTTGAAGCCATGAAGGTCATGGGCCCGTTCGAGCAATTCCTGCTGATCCCCGGCAAGGTGCCCGGCGAGGATGCCTGCCCGGCCAAGTAATCCGTCTCCGCCCATGAAAAAGGCCCGCGCGAGCGGGCCTTTTTCATTGGCGTCCATTCCCGCCTCAGTGCGTCAGGATGACACGGTCGATACACAGCTTGACGATCCCCGCCTGCGGGTCCTGGCCGAAGTCGTGCACGCCGACCTGCACATTCTTGTTATGCAGGAACGCCTTGAGGAGCATGTCGAACTGGACGTTGGTCGAGTTGACCGCGTAGTCGGCGCCACTGGCCGGATCGCAGAACCGGACAGCCTTGTTGTTGACCATGGCAACGGTGAACATCGGCAGTTGCGCGGTGAAGCTGGTGACCTTGCCGTTCACCCAGGTGAAGGGTGCTGCGAAGCTCGATGCGGACAACAGAGCGACCGCCGCCGCCGCGATGACAATCGATTTTTTCATGATGGCCTCCTGACGAAAATTGAAGTTGATTACGGGAGAAACCTGCGGACAGACGATCGGTCGCCATGCCCGCAGAGTTGATCATACCCATATTCCCAATGGCCCGAGCGCCTGTCATGCCATCAGGTATACAGATGCACCGCGTTGCATTCCTCAAGCCAGGCCGCTTCATCGGCGGATGCCGGGGCATCCAGGTCGGCGGGGCCGGTCGTCGGGTCATCCACCCATTCGCGCAGCAACGGCGAGCCGTTGATCAGGTCGATGGCCAGGCGGTCATGCTCGTACTCGTAGGCGAAGTCGCGCCACAGCGGGTAGTCCGGTCGCAGTCCGCGCAGGGCCTTGAAGGCCAGGGCGATCAGCCGCCAGGGACGAAAGACTTGATGCTGGTAAGCGCCGGCCTCGACATGGATCTGCACCCCGGCGCAAAGCTGTCCGGCATGCTTGTGGAAGGTGGGCTCGAACCAGCACTCGCGCAGGCGGCAACCACGCAGCCAGTCGGGCGCGATCTGCGCCATCCTGTCGATGAGGCGGCGCGGTTCCAGGCCGGGCGCGCCGAACAGTTCCAACGGGCGGGTGGTGCCGCGCCCTTCCGACAGGGTGGTGCCCTCCAGCATGACGGTGCCGGCATAGCAGCGCGCCATCGACAGGTTCGGCGCGTTCGGACTCGGGTTGACCCAGCAGCGCTCGCCCAGCGGCCAGCCGTGGCCTGGGGCGGCATCCGGCGCCCAGTCCCGCAATTCCACCACCCGGTAGTCCAGGTCCAGAGCGAGATGCCGCACGAACCAGCGGCCCATCTCGCCGAGGGTCAGGCCGTGGCGCATCGGCATCGGTCCGGCGCCGACGAAGCTCTCCCAGCCGGGGCGCAGGCTCAGCCCCTCCACCGGCCGGCCGGCCGGGTTGGGGCGGTCCAGCACCCACACCGCCTTGCCGTGGCGCGCGGCCTCCTCCAGCACGTAGCGCAGGGTGGTGATGAAGGTATAGATACGGCAGCCCAGGTCCTGCAGATCGACCAGCAGCACGTCGAAGCTGTCCATCATCGTTGCGGTCGGCCGGCGCACCTGGCCGTAGAGACTGAAGACCGGAATGCGGTGCAGCGGGTCGATGAAGTCGGGCGACTCCATCATGTTGTCCTGCTTGTCGCCGCGCAGGCCGTGCTGGGGGCCGAAGGCGGCGGTGAGGTTCAGCTCGTCGAGCCTTGCCAGCGCGTCGAGGGCATGCGTGAGGTCGGCGGTGACCGAGGCGGGATGCGCGAGCAGCGCCACGCGCCGACCCTTGAGTGGCCGGCGCAGTTCAGGTTCGGCCAGCAACCGATCGAGGCCGAATTTCATGAGGTCGAATCCATTACGGTACAAGTCGCGGCAGCGACCCTTGAAGTTCCCCTCCAGCTTTACGCACGGCGTAAGCCGCTAACCGTTCCCCTCCCCCTCCGGGGGAGGGGCTAGGGGTGAGGGCGGGAGAGGGGCTGGGGGTGAGGGAACCGTTCATGGCCTGACGCAGCTTGCATGGGTGGGAACGGCGACCTGGCCATGAACGGTTAGGTCAAGATCCAGCGTGAATGTATCGGGATGGTGGAAATCCGGCCGCCCCGGAGGATGCCGCAAGGCCCACCAGGACAGGCTGCCGTCGGCTGCTTCGACGACCGCGCACAAGCCCAGCCGAAGTCGTTTGCCGGATGGCAGGTCGGCGGCGGGTATTGCAGCCGTCAGCCGCATTTCGCCCGCTCCTGCTTCGCAACGGATCACCGGCGCCAAAGCCGCAGGCAGCGGGCCGCCGTCGCGGTAGTCGCGAAAGTCATAGCACTGCCACTGGCCGGAAGGCGACAAGTTGAACTCCCGATAGGCGGGCGGCTGCGGGCCGGCGATAAAAACCTCGCAGCAGGTATGTCGCCAGAGGCCGTCGCTACGGCAGGCTGAAGCCGCAACCGGGACACGCAGTTGCGCCGGCAAGCCAACCAGGTGGTAGACGAGTTCAATCGTACCTTCGCACCGGACGCCTACTTCGACCTGCAGGCCGCTGACGAGACGCGAGGGGCTGTCGGGATGTGGAATGAGTTCCAGCACGAACGGACCACTCATCTCCGGCTAAGCGCAGGTCTCATTGCCCGGCGGGAATCGGCCTGGCCTGCCAGACCTCGCCGCCGTCGGCCGTCACCAGCAGTCGATCGATGTTGGGGTGCTTGCCGGGATGGGCCCGCGCATCGGCGGCATGCTCGGCGTACAGCCTCAGTCCTTCCGTGGCGGCGGTGGCATCGATGACACCATATTTCCCGGCGAGGAATGCATAGATGCGCAACGAGCCGGCGCTGCCGGCCCGGTTCTCGATCCGTTCGCCACGGCCGTCGGCCGTGCTCAGATCGAGTCCCGCCAGGCCATCCACGGCAGGCAATCCGGCGAGGTTCTCGGCGAAGCTCATGGCGTCCGCATCAGAGCGAGCGGCCGTCGAAATGCCTGACCGGCAACACGGCGATATCCACACCTTCGAGGCAGCGCACGTTGATCGCCGCCATCGCATGGCCGGCCGGGTCGGTCCCCTCGCCGAACGGATGGATGCCGCATTGGGGACAGAACCGGTGCCGGATGCTGTGCTTGCCGAAGGTATAGGTGCTCAGGTCCGCCTCCAGCGTGCGCAGGCGCAGCCGGTCCCTGGGCACAAACCAGAGCAGCGCCCCCTTGCGCGAGCAGATGGTGCAGTTGCAATCGATCACCCGTTCGATCTCGCCCTCGACCTCGAAGGCGATCCGGCCGCAGTGGCAACTACCTTGATAAATCATGGCGTGACTCCTTTCATCCGGGGAGACAGTTCAGGACCCCGCCTTCGCTGGCAGTCGGTCCGGTGACGGCGGATGTTAACCGCTCAGCGCGGAATGGTTCGAAAGCGTGCAAACAACAGGGCGAGCCAGATGATCGCGCAGGCTACGAAGACACCCAGCCCGCCGAGGAACCAGGACGACGGCAGGCCCGGCGGGAACTGCCCGTTGGCGCGCACGACCAGCCAGTGCACATAGGCGAGAAAGATCACCAGACCCGAACCCATGCGGAAAGAGTGCGCGCACAGATACGCGACGGTTTCGGCGCGACGGTCCGGCGCCAGCCAGTACTCGCGATGAGGCAGATTGATCCGCGCCCGCGGATTGCACAGCGCGAGGTTGGGCAGATAGACCACGACCAGGGGCAACACGACATTGAAGGCGAGCATGAAGCGCACATAGAAGGCGCGTGGCATGAAGCCGTTCGCGGTACCGGCGGCATCGAAATGCGACGCCACGACCACTGGCAGGGAGAGACTGGTCAGCAGAACGAATGCAGCGGCGCCGACCACCAGAAGCAGGAAAGACACCGAATGACGACTACTCATGATCGGGTTCATTGCCGGGCGACCATCCTCGCAGCGCCGAAATTCCAATGACTCGTTACAGGACGGATGATCAGACAATCTTGAAGCGTGCCGCCATCCGTTCCAGTTCCTCAGCCAAACCATTCAGATGGTGCGCGGCGGCCGAGGTCTGTCCCACACTGGCGGCGTTTTCCTCCGCCCCCTGGGCGATCTTTTCCACTTGCCTGGCGATATCGCGGGCCGCGCTCGACTGCTCCTGCAGTGCCGCGGTGATGTGGCTTACAGCCTGCGCGGAAGCCTCGGTGGAGGTCCGGATATCGGTCACCGCATCGCCTGCCCGGCGCGCCAGATCGACGCCCGCGGACACCTGTGCGACGCCCGCCTCCATTTCCTGGACTGCCTGGCGGGTACCCGCCTGGATCTTGTCGATCATGCCGGTGATTTCCCGGGTCGAATTGCTGGTCCGCTCGGCCAGCTTCCTGACCTCATCCGCGACCACGGCGAAGCCCCGCCCCTGCTCGCCGGCCCTGGCGGCCTCGATGGCTGCGTTCAGCGCCAGCAGGTTGGTCTGGTCGGCGATGTCGCGGATCACCTGGACGATGCCGGATATCTGCCCCGAATAATCCTCCAGGGCTCGAACATTGGTGGCAGCCGACTTGACGACCTCGGCAATGTGCGACATGCCGCCGGCAGCGTCGTGGATGATCTGCCCGCCGTCGACGGCTTTCCGGCTGGCTTCCTCGGACAACCGCATCGATTCGCTGGCATGGTCCCTGACCTGGTCGACGGAAACCGACAGTTCCTCAACCGTCGCCGCCATGCTCGATGCGGCCTCCGACTGGCTGTTGGTGATGCGCTCGCTGTTGCCGGCGGCACGGCTCAGATCGACCGACGCCTGTCCCATGCTGCCGATCTTTTCGACCAGATCGGCGATCAGTTCGTGCAGCTTGTTACGCATGATCGCAAGCTGGATCATGATCTCGCCGATTTCGTCGAACCGCCCCTGCGGCACCGGAATCGTCAGGTCGCCGCTGTCGGCCATGGTGCGGATGGCATCCTTCGCCTGGCGCAGATAGCGGCCGAGATAGCCCAGGGTGGCGGCAACCAGGACGAGTCCGGCCAGAATGGCAACCACGACGGCAGCCAGACTGAAGCTGCGGCCACGCCCTGCATCCTTCATGACCCCGTCTGCCGCTTCGGCGGACGACTTTCTCACCACCGTCGCCTGCTTGAGCAACACATCCTTCAAGTCTCGCCAGAGGGGGGTTTCCTCCTTGTTGAGGAGGCTGACCGCCTCGGCCTGGTTGCCGGTTCTGGCGATAGCCTGGATGCGCGACTTGAGTGCCACATCGGCCGTCCACTTGCTCTCCACATCCTTCAGCAAACCCCTTTCCGTTTCGGAGGAAACGACACGGTTGGCGGTGTTCAAGGCCGTCGAGAACGACTTCTCGGCATCTTCGAGATTCTTGTGGGCCTTGGGATTGGCAGGATCGAGGATGATGTTGCGGATCGCCTGGCCCGTTTGCAGCCCCTGCGCGTACATGTCTCCATACGCCTGGAGACGGACCTGGTCGCGCGCCAGGTAGCCTTCGAACTGGGCCGATACCGCGCCCAGGTTCCACAGGGCGATGCCGGCACCGGCCAGCGCCAGCAGGATCGAGAGCAGGAAGACAGCCCACAGGCGGTGGGTGATCTTCAGGCTTGCCCCGATAGCGGCGATCCAGCCGGGCAGTCCACCGGCGACGACCTGTCCGCCCCTGAGCCGGATATGTTCGCCGGATCGCATCCGTGCGTAGAGCGCTGCCGCGCCCGCGACCTCGACGGGACCGGCCTTGCTGCGCACGGAAATGAAGCCCGAGCCATCCGGCAAGGGCGTGACGTAGGCCCGCACCCAGTAGTGGTCGCCATTCTTGCAGCGGTTCTTGACGATCCCCATCCAGGGCCGGCCCAGGCGGACCGTGTCCCACAGATCCTGGAAGGCCTCGGTCGGCATGTCGGGGTGACGGACGATGTTGTGGGGCTGCCCGATCAGTTCCTCGCGACTGAAACCGGACACCTCGACGAAGGTATCGTTGGCGTGGGTGATCCGGCCATTGGCATCGGTGTGACTGATAAAGACCTTGCCGTTGGGGAAAAGCGTCTCACGCTGGGTCACAGGCTGGTTGTTGCGCACTCGCCGTTCTCCACTATTTGCGCGGCCCATGGCCGCATTGCGACAGCCAGGCGAGCAGCACCCCTCCCGGCAGTTTGACGACAGGTACCGGACCGGACTTTACAGACGGTAGGCGCTCCGGGTCAGCAACTTCGAACTGATCCGCATGGCCAGTTTCACCGGGGCCGGCAGATTCGCGCCGCCATGGGCGAGGGCCGTGTCGGCGTGTTTCATC
>Ga0302322_100002636_pt1 | contig 15173 bp, 16 predicted proteins | sample Fen_T0_2_FD_203757 | JGI IMG/M metagenome (GOLD analysis project Ga0302322, IMG submission 203757) | Peat permafrost microbial communities from Stordalen Mire near Abisko, Sweden - Fen_T0_2 | ecosystem: Environmental > Terrestrial > Soil > Wetlands > Permafrost | place: Sweden: Abisko... | reverse complement strand
GCGCGGTCTTTCCCGATCCGACGGGACCACCGATGCCGACGCGAAGCGGGCCGTGGGATTTTGTCATTTCAGTTGCTCTTTCTCTGAAATCCACCGATGTCGTCCCTGCGAAAGCAGGGACCCATACGCCGTGCCGTCCCGTAAGGCACGCGTGCGAAAGACCTTCTCTGATTACAGCCGCCGGTGGTTATGGGTCCCTGCTTTCGCAGGGACGACGGATCGGGGAATTCGCTCATGACCGAAACAGCCTCGTATACTGCGTCTCATGGCGCATGGCGGCCAAGTCGGCGCGGAAGGTGGCGCTGCCGAGATCGTCGAGCGAGGCATCGCGCGCTCGCCTGGCGGTGGCGACGACAACCGGCTCCAGCGCCGCCAGCAGCCGCTGGCTGTCGGTCTGTCCCAGCGGCACCAGCCGCGCGCCCGCCGAAATCCAGTTCGATGTCAGCGCGTGGAAAAACGCATGCAGCGTCGGCGCCAGCGGAATTGCATTGACGGAGCTGACCAGGCCGACCGCGACGGGATAAACGATGGGACCGCCGCAATGCGCGATCATTCGTTCGAGGTCGTCGCAATTCCAGGCGGCAACAGCGATATCGATGAAGGCGCGGCCCTGCGCCGTGGTTTCCAGCTGGCGCTCGCGCGAGGGTACGAAGGCGGCGGCGAGTTCGGCAACTTCGCGCAAGGCGACCTGGTGTTGCAGCGACACGGCGCGGTGGGCGTGCGCCAGAAATACGCCATCGCAAAAGCCGGTGCCGTCGGCGAGCATCGCGGCCAGCCAGTCACGCAGGGATGCGGCGTCATGGATGTCACCGGCTTCCACCGCCCATTCGATGCCGCTGGAATAGGAGAACGCGCCGACCGGAAAGGCCGGCGACAGCCAGGTCATCAGCCGGTACAGCGCCGCCGCCTCGACGTCGTTGATCGGCGGCATGACAACATCGCTGCCGGCTTCCGGTCGGGCCGCCTTGCGCGGACGCGGCCTGGCCGGAGGCTTATTTGTGGTCATGAGCATGGGAGTGGCCGTGGTGATGCTCGTGATCGCAATGTTCGTCGTGGTGGTGGTCATCACCGTGGTGATGGTGATCACCGGGGCGATGGTGATCGCCGTGATCATGATCGTGCGCGGCGTGGTCATGCACCGCATGGGCATAGGCGCCGCCTTCGGGATCGAATGGCGCCTCGATCTCGACCACCCGCGCGCCGAGCCCCCTTACCATGGCCTCGATGACGTGGTCGCGCCGGATTCGCAGGCCTTTTGGCATGATCTGGGTCGGCAGATGCCGGTTGCCGAGATGCCAGCCAAGCCGCACCAGATGCTGCGGATCGATACCGCGAATTTCCAATAGCGGCTCGGGCGCCGCCACCACCTCGATCAGCCTGCCGTCGTCGAGCACCAGCGCGTCGCCGCCGCGCAGCGCGACCGCGTTTTCCAGATCGAGCAGGAATTCCAGCCCGCGGGTGCCGGTCATCGCCATCCGCCGCCGGTGGCGGTCGTCGAAATCGAGCACGACGGTATCGGCCGGTGCTTCGGTCCAGCGATGCTGGCCGCGAACCTCTGTGGCGCGAATCATGTGAGATTCTCTTTTTGACGCGTTTTCTTCACGCGAACCGGTTCCCGCTTCGCTTGAAAATGCTTTAGAACTTCTCGACCTTGCCGTCGCTGATGATCTCGATCACGGTCGGCGCCGTCTTCATCTGCGAAGAATACTCCCGCCACACCTTCATATGCGGCGCCTTGCCATGCGCATTGAGGTCGTCGCGGGTCTCCCAGCGCTCCACCACCACATACAGATTGGGGTTGTTGACGCTGACATGGCCCTCATAGGAGACGCAGCCCTTCTCCTTGAGGGTTTCGGCGATACAGGCCTTGTGCCCCTTGATGAAGTCGTCCTTGTTTTCCGGCTTCATCGGTGTGGTGGCGACGACATAGATCATGAGTTTCTCCCGTTGTTTTCTTTATTAGCGAACGTCGACTTTCTCAGGTGTGATGATCTCGATCTTGGTCGGCGCGCTCATGCATTCCTTGACGACCTTGCGCCACGGCTTCATGTGCTCATTGCCGCCGTGTGCCATCAGGTCTTCCATCGTCTCCCACTGTTCGACAAACACGAAGCGTGCCGCATCGGTCGTGCTTTCGTGCAGGTCGTACAGGATACATCCCTTTTCCTTGCGGGTAATTTCGATGCAGGTCCCGGCTGCGGCAATCAGTTCGGCGCGCGTTTCAGGTTTTATGGTCAGCGTGGCGACGACGTAAATCACGAGATCCTCCCGGGCTTTTTGTTGTGGCTTGAGGTGCCGGGAGGGACCTTAGCGCATGATCGAAGATCATGCGCCATTTAATATTTGGCGCGAGATCGGACGCAAAACCGGTACCCACTTTTGCTGATCGCGCGCTAGAACATAAAATAGCGCTGCGCCATGGGCAGTACTTCCGCCGGCGCGCAGGTCAGCAATTCCCCATCGGCGCGGACCTCGTAGGTCTCGGGGTCGACCTCGATTTTCGGGGTGGCGCCGTTGTGAATCATGCTCTTCTTGGAGATGCCGCCGCGGGTGTTTTGAACCGCATAGAGTTTCTTGTCGATGCCGAGTTTTTTGGCAAGCCCGCCCGATATCGCGGCTTTTGAGGTGAACACGACCGAGGACGCCGTCAGCGACTTGCCGAAGGCCGCGAACATCGGCTGGTAATGCACCGGCTGCGGCGTGGGAATCGAGGCGTTGGGGTCGCCCATTGGCGCAGCCGCGATCGAGCCGCCCTTGATGATGCATTCCGGCTTGACGCCGAAGAAAGCCGGCGACCACAGCACGAGATCGGCGAGTTTTCCCTTCTCCACCGAGCCGATCAGTTTTGCGACGCCGTGGGCGATCGCAGGGTTGATCGTATACTTGGCGATGTACCGTTTGACCCTAAAGTTGTCGTTGTTGCCCTTGTCCTGCGGCAACGAGCCGCGCTGCTTCTTCATCTTGTCGGCGGTCTGCCAGGTCCGGATGATGACTTCGCCCAGCCGCCCCATCGCCTGCGAATCCGATGACATCATCGACAGCGCGCCGAGGTCGTGCAGGATATCTTCCGCCGCGATGGTTTCCTTCCGGATCCGGCTTTCGGCAAACGCCAGGTCTTCGGCAATCGAGGGATCGAGATGGTGGCACACCATCAGCATGTCCAGATGCTCGTCGATGGTGTTGCGGGTAAAGGGGCGGGTCGGATTGGTCGAGGACGGCAGCACGTTTTTCAGGCCTGCGATCTTGATGATGTCAGGCGCATGGCCGCCGCCGGCGCCTTCGGTGTGGAAGGCGTGGATGGTGCGGCCCTTGAACGCCTTCACGGTGTCCTCGACAAAGCCTGATTCGTTGAGCGTGTCGGAATGGATCATGACCTGGATGTCGTGATCGTCGGCAACGGAAAGACAGTTGTCGATCGCCGCCGGCGTGGTGCCCCAGTCCTCGTGCAGTTTCAAGGCGCAGGCGCCGGCCTTGATCATCTCCACCAGGGCCGCCGGGCGCGAGGCGTTGCCCTTGCCGGAAATGCCCAAATTGACCGGAAAAGCGTCGAACGACTGGATCATCCGCGCCATGTGCCAGGGGCCGGGCGTGCAGGTGGTGGCATAGGTGCCGTGCGAAGGCCCGGTGCCGCCGCCCAGCATCGAGGTGACACCGCTCATCAGCGCGTGCTCGATCTGCTGCGGGCAGATGAAATGGATGTGGCTGTCGAACCCGCCGGCGGTGAGGATTTTTCCCTCGCCCGCGATGATGTCGGTGCCGGGGCCGATCACGATGGTGACGCCGGGCTGGATGTCGGGATTGCCGGCCTTGCCGATGGCGCTGATATAACCTTCCTTGATGGCGACGTCGGCTTTGACAATGCCCCAGTGATCGACGATCAGCGCATTGGTGATGACGGTATCGGCCGCCCCCTGCCTGTTGGTGACCTGCGACTGCCCCATGCCGTCGCGGATCACCTTGCCGCCGCCGAATTTCACCTCCTCGCCATAGACGGTAAAATCCTTCTCGACCTCGATGATGAGATCGGTATCGGCCAGCCGCACCCGGTCGCCGGTGGTGGGCCCGAACATGTCGGCATAGACGGAACGTTTGATCTTGATCGACATCAAGAACTCCTGATCAGTGGGACGCAGGCAGCAGGCCGTGTTCTTCGAACACTTTCCGCAGCTTCAACTGTGCAAGCTTATGCCCGATATCATGACGCCGCTGGATGCCCGCGGCCGAAAAATCACGGAAGGCGCCGGACTCGTCGGACGACAGCGGGTAGCCGGCTTCCGCCATCAGAGCTGGATCCGTCAGATCGATGTCGGTGATCTCGCTGAGCACCTTGAACTGCCGGGCATAGAGAATCCCGTCCTTAAGCCTTTCGAGCGACCCTTCGGGGACCGCGGTCGCGAGATCGTCGATGGTCCGCACCAGCCTGTTTATCGTATCCGCATTCTTGCGATCCTGGCGAAGCCGGTTGCCGTAGCGCAGTTCATCCAGGCGATCGTTGACCTCGATCATGTTTTTCGGCGGCGCGCGATTCTTCCGGAACAGATTCATCACGATCAGGATGCTGTCGGCGTCTTCAGCTCCGGAAAACGCATCGATGGCGTCGCCGAGCGGGGTGTTATCGACGATGCCGCCGTCCCAGAAAGCCTTTCCATTGATCGCGGTCGCCGGAAATCCCGGCGGCAGGCTGCCGCTCGCCATTATATGGCGTGGACCGATCTCGGTCCTGGCTTCCGTCTTGTTTGGATGATTGCGGAAACGGATCAGCTCGCCGGAGGAGACATCGACCGCGGTAATGACAAAAACGGTGCTGCTGCCGTTCAGCGCAGCGAAATCCACGTGCTTGTTCAGCGTTTCGAGCATCGGTTCGGTGTCGTAAAAGTTCTTCCAGTTAAAGAAATTCCAGACATCGCGGCGAGGTTCATAAAAGCCGGGCACCCCGAACAGCGCGAGATTACTGCGCACGGCATCCCACCAGAATTTCGGCGTCTGCAGCGACAATTCAGACCACAGCGAAGAGAGCCGTTTTCGCGCGTCGGTCCGGTCGCTGGCGCCGACCATACAGGCCGCATTGATGGCGCCGATCGAAACGCCGGTAACCGCGACCAAACGCACGGTCTTGCCCCGAACATCGATAGCATCCATCAGTTCGAGCAGCGCGTCGATTGCCCCGTACTCGTAAGCTCCAAGCGCGCCGCCGCCCTGCAGCACGACACCGATTTCGACCTTGTCTTTTGCGACCTGTGCCATGGCAGCCTTTAGAGCTTGCCCATCACGTCACCGCGGAATCCGTAGACGGTGCGTTTTCCCGCCAGCGCCACCAATTGCACGTCACGGGTCTGGCCGGGCTCGAATCGAACAGCGGTGCCGGCGGCGATATCGAGCCGCATGCCGCGGGCTTTCTTCCGCTCGAACTTCAGCGCCGGGTTGGTTTCGAAGAAATGATAATGCGAGCCGACCTGGATCGGCCGGTCGCCTGAATTGGCGACCGTCAGCGTCACCGTCTTGCGGCCGGCGTTGAGTTCGATCTCACCGTCCCTAATGAAGAGTTCGCCGGGAATCATCTTTACTGCCCTTCCTTGTCATTCCGGGGCGCGCGCAGCGCAAACCCGGAATCTCGTTTAAATAAACTCTGGAATTCCCCGATGTGCAATTGCACATCTGAGGATCGTCGCTTCGCGACGCCCCGGAATGACGTCGTTATCTGATCGGCTCATGCACGGTGACGAGCTTGGTCCCGTCTGGAAACGTCGCCTCGACCTGGATGTCGTGGATCATCTCCGCGATGCCATCCATGCACTGGGCGCGCGTGATGACCTCCGCGCCGGCCTGCATCAGCTCGGCCACGGTGCGGCCGTCGCGCGCACCCTCGACAATGAAATCGGAAATGATGGCGATGGCCTCGGGATGATTGAGCTTGACGCCGCGCTCCAGCCGCCGGCGCGCTACCATCGCCGCCATCGAGATCAGCAGTTTGTCCTTTTCGCGGGGAGACAGATTCATGCGAGCACTCTCGTCGTTGGACCTGATCTAGTTGAGCCACATTCTAGTTGAGCCAGAGCCGCGGCAGCGCCGAACCGCTGGCGCGGCCGAGCACCGCCATCATGTCGGCGCGTAGCCTTGCCGCATCTTGGGCACAGAAACGCGCCATTGCAAATCCATTCCACGAGGAGATGCCGACCTCGCCACCGAACGATTTTGACAGTTCGCGAATCCGCTCCACCAGCGCTTCGTCGCCGGGTACGATCAATGCGGTGCCGATAGCCACCCCGCCTTTGGCGACGGCCGGCCGCCTGAGCTTTTCGCCGATGTCGCCGTCGAGCCGCACGGTTTCCGCAAACACCAGCCTGCCGCCGCGCCGCAGCCGCCAGCGGTCGACGAATTCGCCATTTTGCATGCGCTCGCCCATCGCCGAGCGGCCGAACACCACTATCTCGCAGAGCAAGAGCGAGGCGTGCTCGGCAAGATCGATATCGATCCGGCGCTTAACCCGCGCCCGGTCGAACAGAATGGTTTCCTGCGGCAGCCAGGAAAGATGCGCGCCGTCCTCCGCCTTCAAGGCAATATTGAGCTGCGCCGCCGGTCCCTGGGCGCGGTAGATTTTTTCCGCCGCCGCCGTCGTCACCGCAAGGCGCGATCCCTCGCCCGCCGCGATCTCGATGTCAAAGCGATCGCCGCCGGCGATGCCGCCGGCGGTGTTGACGAACACCGCCGAAAGGCCCTCGGTTTCCGGCGAGGGAAAGCGGACCCGCAGCGAGCCGGATTCATGCAGCTGGCGGCGGCGGGTAACGCCGTCGACGTGATGTACGTCAAAGGTCACCGAACCCTGGGCGCGGTTGGCCGCGAAGATCGCCGAGGTCGCGCTGGCGCTGTCGGATCGCATTCGCCCCCAAATCCTCCCAACAAGGGCTCGCAACCGGCACCGGTCGCGGCATAAAACCCTGTTACAGCGCCATCTGGCGGCTGATTTCGCCGGGATCGAGGTTGCTGCGGTCGCAGGAATATTTCACGGCGCCCCGGTCCATGACCGCGAAATTGTCGCCGAGTTCGCAGGCAAAGTCGAGATATTGCTCGACCAGCACGATTGCGATGTTTCCGAGGCTGCGCAAGTACGAGATGGCGCGACCGATGTCCTTGATGATCGAGGGCTGAATGCCCTCGGTGGGCTCGTCGAGCAGCAGCAATTTCGGCCGCATCACCAGCGCGCGGCCGATCGCGAGCTGCTGCTGCTGGCCGCCGGACAGGTCGCCACCGCGGCGGCCCAGCATCGATTGCAGCACCGGAAACAGCGAGAACACGTCGTCCGGAATATTGCGGTCGTCGCGCTTGAGCGGCCCGAAGCCGGTTTTGAGATTTTCCTCTACCGTCAGCAGCGGAAAAATCTCGCGGCCTTGCGGCACGAAGCCGATGCCCTTGCGCGCCCGTTCATAGGGCTTCAGGCCGGAGATATCGACGCCGTCGAAATTGATCGAGCCGGAGGCGATCGGATACTGGCCGACCATGGCGCGCAACAGGCTGGTCTTGCCGACGCCGTTGCGGCCCAGCACGCAGGTCACCTTGCCCGGCTCGGCCGAGATCGAGACCCCGCGCAGCGCCTGCGCCGCGCCGTAATAGAGGTTGATGTTGTCGACCTTCAGCATCGGATACTTCGCTCCAGCCAATGGGAATTCGTCATACCCCGCGAAGGCGGGGTATCCAGTACGCCGAGACCTTGCGCCAAGAACTCACCGTCTCGGAGTACTGGATCGTCCGCCTTCGCGGACGATGACAGTTCCTTATGATGACGCCCCGCCATTCTCGTCATCTTCCCAGATACACTTCGATCACCCGTTCGTTCGACGAAACCTGATCGATGGTTCCCTCCGCCAGCACCGAGCCTTCGTGCAGGCAGGTCACCTTGACGCCGAGTTCGCGGACAAAGGTCATGTCGTGTTCGACCACCATGATGGTCTTGTCCTTGTTGATTTCCTTCAACAGCTCGGCGGTCTGATGGGTTTCGACGTCGGTCATCCCGGCGACCGGCTCGTCGACCAATAGCAGTTTCGGGTCCTGCGCCAGCAGCATGCCGATCTCGAGCCATTGCTTCTGGCCGTGCGACAGGCTTCCGGCCAGGCGATCGCGCGCGTCGGTCAGGCGGATGGTTTCCAGCACTTTCTCGATGCGCTCGGATTCGGCCTTGCTCTCGCGCCAGAACAGCGTGCCGCGCACGCGATGATCGACATTGAGCGCCAGCAAGAGGTTGTCCTCGATGGTCTGGCTTTCGAACACCGTCGGCTTCTGGAACTTGCGGCCGATGCCGAGTTCGGCGATCCGGGTCTCGTCGAGCCGGGTCAGGTCGGTGACACCGTCGAACAGCACCTCGCCCTCGTCGGGTTTGGTCTTGCCGGTGATGATGTCCATCATCGTGGTCTTGCCGGCGCCGTTGGGGCCGATGATCGCGCGCATCTCGCCGGGCGCCAGCGTCAGCGACAGATTGTTGATGGCGTGAAAGCCGTCGAACGAGACGTGCACGCCGTCGAGATAGAGCAGCGCGGAAGTGGCCCTGGTGTCCATCACGTTCATGCGCTCACTCCGCCGGGTTCGGTTCGCTGACGCCGTCTTCGCGCGCCGCACTCTCGGCGTTCGCCGAGATGCGCTGCGCCTTCCACGGCTCCCACCAGGCGTTGAAGGTGCCGATGATCCCCTTCGGCAGCAGCAAGGTCACCAGGATGAACAGCGCGCCCAGCATGAACAGCCAGTACGGCGCCAATGGACCCGAGGTGAAAACGGTTTTGGCGTAGTTCACGACTACAGCGCCAAGGGCCGCGCCGATCAGGGTGCCGCGGCCGCCGACCGCGACCCAGATCACGGCCTCGATCGAATTGCCCGGCGCGAATTCGCCGGGATTGATGATGCCGACCTGCGGCACATAAAGCGCGCCGGCGACGCCCGCCATGCAGGCCGACAGCGTGAACACGAACAGCTTGTAGGATTCCACCCGGTAGCCCAAAAATCGCGTGCGGGATTCGGCGTCACGGATCGCGATCAGCACCTTGCCGAGTTTCGAGGTCACGACCGCGCGGCAGATCAGGAAGGCCATGATCAGCGCCAGGCAGCTCAGCAGGAATAACGCCGCCCTTGTGCCGTCGGCCTGGACGTTAAATCCCAAAATGTCCTTGAAATCGGTGAGGCCGTTGTTGCCGCCGAACCCAAAATCGTTGCGGAAGAATGCCAGCAACAGCGCGTAGGTCATCGCTTGCGTGATGATCGAAAGATAAACGCCGGTGACGCGGGAGCGGAACGCCAGCCAGCCGAAGCCGAACGCCAGCAGCCCCGGCACCAGCAGCACCATCAGCGCCGCGAACCAGAACATATCAAAGCCGTGCCAGTACCAGGGCAGCTTCGGATAGTTCAGGAACACCATGAAGTCGGGCAGGATCGGATTGCCGTAGACGCCGCGGCTGCCGATCTGGCGCATCAAATACATGCCCATGGCGTAGCCGCCGAGCGCGAAGAATGCGCCATGACCGAGCGAGAGAATGCCGCAATAGCCCCAGATCAGATCGATCGAGAGCGCCAGAATGGCGTAGCAGACATATTTTCCGAACAGCGCCACCAGATAGGTCGGCACCTGGAAGATCGAGCCCGCAGGCAGCAGCAGGTTGGACAACGGGATCAGCACGCCGACCGCGGCGACCACGAGCAGGAATACCGTGGCGCTGCGATCCAGCGAGCGCGTGAGCACGTGCGGCATCATGCTTCCACCGCCCGCCCCTTCAGCGCGAACAGGCCGCGCGGGCGTTTCTGGATGAACAGGATGATCAGCACCAGAATGGCGATCTTGCCGAGCACGGCGCCCGCCACCGGCTCGAGGAACTTGTTGGCGATGCCGAGCGTGAAGGCGCCGACCAGCGTGCCCCAGAGATTTCCGACGCCGCCGAACACCACCACCATGAAGGAGTCGATGATGTAGCTCTGGCCGAGATTGGGGCTGACATTGTCGATCTGCGACAGCGCCACACCGGCGATCCCGGCGATGCCGGAGCCGAGCCCGAAGGTCAGCGCATCGACCCGCGAGGTCGCGATCCCCATCGACGCCGCCATCCGGCGGTTTTGCGTTACCGCGCGCATTTCGAGCCCGAGCGCGGTATAGCGCAGCATCGCCAGCAGGATCGCGAACACCGCCAGCGTGAAGCAGAGAATCCACAGCCGGTTATAGGTGATGGTGATCTGCCCGATCTCGAACGCGCCGCTCATCCAGGAGGGGTTGCCGACCTCGCGGTTGGTCGGACCGAACATGGTTCGTACCGCCTGCTGCAGCACCAGCGACAGGCCCCATGTCGCCAGCAGGGTTTCCAGCGGCCGGCCGTAGAGAAAGCGGATGATGCTGCGCTCGATCAGGATGCCGATCGCGCCGGCGACGATGAAGGCGAGCGGCACTGCCATCAGCAGCGAATAGTCGAACAGCTGGGGATAGCGGGTGCGGATGGTCTCCTGCACCACGAAGGTGACATAGGCGCCGATCATCACCATCTCGCCATGGGCCATGTTGATGACGCCCATCACCCCGAAGGTGATGGCAAGCCCGATCGCCGCCAGCAGCAGCACCGAGCCCAGCGACAGCCCGTACCAGGCGTTCTGCACCGTGGACCACAGCGCGAGGCTGCGCTGAATGGAGGCCGTCGCATTTGCCGCGGCGCCGACAATCGCGGGAGACTGATCCCCGGTCAGCCCGGTCAATAGCGCCAGCGCCTCCTGGTCGCCGCGCGTCTTGATTGTGGCGATGGCTTCGAGCTTTTCGACGTCGGTGGCATCGGGCTTGAACAGAAGGATCGCGGCGCGAGCTTCGGTGAAAGCCAGCTTGGCGCCCTTGTTGGTTTCCTTGGCCAGTGCGCCGTCGACCACCGGCAGCATGGTCTCGTCGTGGGTCTTGAATACCGATTGCGCGGCCTGGATCCGCTTGGCGGGATCGGGCGACAGCAACGTCAAGCCGCCGAGGGCGGCCTCGACGGTGCGGCGCAGGCGGTTGTTGAGGCGCACGGCTGCGGCGCTGTCGGGAATGGTGTCGACCGCAGCCCCGGTCGCGGCGTCGATATTCTTGCCATCAGGCTGGCTGACATAGACTTTCTTGCTGTCGGGATCGGCCATCAGGCGGCCGTCCTGCAGCGCGCTGATGATGGTGTAGGCGAGCGGATTGCCACCGATGGCGAGGACGCCCACGGCTTCCTCGGTGTCGGAATATTCGTCGTTGGCGAACTTGCCGACCGCGTCTTCGAACGGTCCCGCCATGGCGGGCAGCACCGTGGCGAAAATCAGCAGGATGGCGAAAGGCAGCGCGCGGAAGTTTCTGGCAACGTTGGCAAGCACTGGACGACCCCGGCGGGAGCAGTTGGAAGGCGGCGGATATCGCCGCCTTCCTGGTTTGTTGGGACTACAGGCAACCGATCAGGAGCCCTGACCGCCGCACTTGTTGGTCTTGGTATTGTAGTTGCCGCACTTCTTGCCGACCCAGTCGCCGATCAGGTCCTTGGAGCCCTCAAGCTCCTTCGACCATGCATCGCCGGCAACCAGGCCCGGGGTTTTCCACACCACGTCGAACTGGCCGTTGGCTTTGATTTCGCCAATGAACACCGGCTTGGTGATGTGATGGTTCGGAAGCATCTTCGAGGTGCCGCCGGTCAGGTTCTTGGCTTCGATGCCGGGCAGCGCGTCGATCACCTTGTCGGCGTCGACGGACTTGGCCTTCTCGACCGCCTTGACCCACATGTCGAAGCCGATGACGTGTGCTTCCATCGGATCGTTGGTCACGCGCTTCGGATTCTTGGTGTAGGCCTGCCATGCCTTGATGAACTTGTCGTTCTCGGGCGTCTTGATCGACTGGAAATAGTTCCAGGCGGCGAGATGGCCGAGCAGCGGCTTGGTGTCGATGCCGGCGAGTTCTTCTTCACCGACCGAGAACGCAACAACCGGAATGTCGGTCGCCTTGATGCCCTGGTTGCCGAGTTCCTTGTAGAAGGGAACGTTGGCGTCGCCGTTGATGGTGGAGACCACGGCGGTCTTCTTGCCGGTTGAGCCGAACTTCTTGATGTCGGCGACGATCGTCTGCCAGTCGGAGTGACCGAACGGCGTGTAATTGATCATGATATCTTCCTGCTTGACGCCTTTCGACTTCAAGTAGGCTTCGAGGATCTTGTTGGTGGTGCGCGGATAGACGTAGTCGGTGCCGGCCAGCACCCAGCGCTTCACTTTCTCGTCCTTCATCAGGTAGTCGACCGCGGGGATCGCCTGCTGGTTCGGCGCAGCGCCGGTGTAGAACACGTTGCGCTCGCTCTCTTCGCCTTCGTACTGCACCGGATAGAACAGGATCGAATTCAGTTCCTTGAATACCGGCAGCACGGATTTGCGCGACACCGAGGTCCAGCAGCCGAACACCACCGCCACCTTGTCCTTGGTGATCAACTCACGGGCTTTTTCCGCAAACAGCGGCCAGTTGGACGCGGGATCGACGACCACCGCCTCGAGCTTCTTGCCGAGTACGCCGCCCTTCTTGTTCTGCTCGTCGATCAGGAAGAGGATGGTGTCCTTCAGCGTGGTTTCGCTGATAGCCATGGTGCCGGAGAGTGAGTGGAGAACACCGACCTTGATGGTGTCGTCCGCCGCCTTGGCGGAAGTAAACGCAGCCAGGCCCAGTGCCAGTCCGGCGGTCGCCGCCAGCCAGCGACGGCGGGTCAGCGGGGTCGCTATATCGTGAGTCAATTGAGTAAGCATGAGGTATCATCTCCCTGACGCAGACGTGAAAACGCTGCGAAACGGCCCCACGGCCGCCTGCGTTAACGGAATCGCAAGAACCATGCCACCGGGTGCAAATGGTGTAACCGGATGCTATTGTTGAGGAATCGGCCGCCATTCGGCGGAACCAAGGGGGGCACTGCTCAATATTTAGACCGAAAAAATGTATGCTTTGTCGGCAATCTGCATATTTTGCAGGCAAATATAGGCCGATGTCTAAAATTCCGGCAGGTATTATTTTGCATTGCACCCTCAGACGGGGAGCCGATTGGGGCGCCAAACAGCCGTTACCGGGCTAATCTTAACCGCGCGGACGTCTCAAATCACGATTCACCTTGAAAGCGCCGCGTTCGTGTTCCATATGACCCTTACGACCTTGAGAATCATCAGGTCTTTGCGAGCCGCGTGTTCTGAGCCCGTCCAACGGTTTCTGGCTTGCCCCTTCAGCTTACCAAAACCGACGCCCCAAACACGCGGGTGTCTCCAGACACCCTCGCGCGCTCCTGGCCGATAACCGCCGGGCGCCTGCATTTTATAATGGAAAGAACCCACCTTTTGACCTCCTTTCAGGATTTCGGCCTCGCCGATCCCATCTCGCGTGCGCTTAAAGAAGAAAATTACGTCACGCCCACCCCCATCCAGGCTCAAACCATCCCGTTAGCCCTCGCCGGCCGCGACGTCGTCGGCATCGCCCAGACCGGCACCGGCAAGACCGCAGCCTTCGCGCTTCCGATCCTGCATCGCATCCTCGAGAACCGCATCAAGCCGCAGCCCAAGGCCTGCCGCGTGCTGGTACTCGCACCGACCCGTGAATTGGCGGGACAGATCCTCGACAGCTTCAACGCCTATGGCCGACACATCCGACTGACCTCGGCGCTGGCGATCGGCGGCGTGCCGATGGGCCGCCAAGTCCGCTCGATCCTGCAGGGCGTCGAAGTCATGGTGGCCACCCCCGGCCGCCTGCTCGATCTCGTGCAAAGCAACGGGCTGAAGCTCGGACAGGTCGAGTTCCTCGTGCTCGACGAGGCCGACCGCATGCTCGATATGGGCTTCATCAACGATATAAGGAAGATCGTCGCCAAAACGCCGGTCAAGCGACAGACGCTGTTCTTCTCGGCGACGATGCCCAAGGATATCGCCGAACTGGCCGACCAGATGCTGCGCGATCCGGCGCGGGTGGCGGTGACCCCGGCCGCCACGACGGTCGAGCGCATCACCCAGCGCATCATCCAGGTCGACCACTCCAACAAGCCCGCATTCCTGGCGCAGCTGCTGAAGCAGGAACCGGTCGACCGCGCTCTGATCTTTACTCGCACCAAGCACGGCGCCGACAAGGTGGTGAAGGGCCTGGCCCGGGCCGGCATCACCGCCGACGCCATTCACGGCAACAAGTCGCAGAACCACCGCGAGCGGGTGCTGGCGGCCTTCCGAACCGGCGAGATCCGCACTTTGGTCGCCACCGACATTGCCGCCCGCGGCATCGACGTCGACGGCATCAGCCATGTGGTGAATTTCGATCTACCCAATATCCCCGAAACCTACGTCCACCGGATCGGCCGCACCGCGCGCGCCGGCGCCGATGGTGTGGCGATCTCGCTGGTCGCGGGCGCCGAGGAGTTGGCGTATCTGCGCGATATCGAAAAGCTGATCCGCATCACCCTGACCAGGGAAGACCGCCGTACCCCCGGTCATCGCGAGGCCGCACCGGCCCCTGCCCAGCATCGCGGCGCGCGGTCCGGACCGCGCGTGCACACGGCCCGGGGCAACGAAGCCGCCGCGCCCGGCTCGAAAGGGCCTCGCCGTCACCGCCGTCCCGGTGGTAACAATGGCGCTCCGCAAACCAACCGCAACGAGACCAGCCGGCACGAGCCGGCACGTCCGCCGGCGCAGGCCAGCGGCAAGGCCGAAGGGATGCAGGGGGTCGCCTTTTTGCATCGCGAAAGCCGTCCGAATACAAGACCCAACCGCACCCAACGACCGCGCTGAAGTCGATCGATCTGGAGACAAACATGGCCAAAGAAGAGCTGATCCAGTTCGAAGGACTGGTGACCGAAATCCTCCCCGATGCGCGTTATCGTGTGCAGCTCGATGCTGGACACGAGATCGTCGCCTACACCGCCGGCAAGATGAAAAAGAACCGGATCAAGACGCTGGCGGGAGACCGGGTCACCATCGAAATGTCGCCCTATGACCTCGAAAAAGGCCGGCTGATCTTCCGTCACAAGGACGAGCGACCGGGTGGCGGGGCCCCGCGCGGCGCGCCGCCGCGCGGCCAGTTCCGCCGCAGGTAAACGGCGCCAAAGCAACCGCGCATGACACTTTGGTGTCTTTGCGCGGTGACGGCGCTGCAACTGCGAAGCAGCCCTCGGAGTCAAAAGAATCCCGCACCTCAGGATTGTTTTGGGGGCTGG
>Ga0302322_100002635_pt1 | contig 15178 bp, 20 predicted proteins | sample Fen_T0_2_FD_203757 | JGI IMG/M metagenome (GOLD analysis project Ga0302322, IMG submission 203757) | Peat permafrost microbial communities from Stordalen Mire near Abisko, Sweden - Fen_T0_2 | ecosystem: Environmental > Terrestrial > Soil > Wetlands > Permafrost | place: Sweden: Abisko... | reverse complement strand
AGCGCCAACCTGAATGACGCGGAAATCATCGAGGTCGTTCAGCACGTCGCACTGAACATCCTTACGAACTATACCAACAGTGTTGCGCGCACGGTGATCGACTTCCCTGAGGTCAAGCCCGGCGACCTCTAAACCGCAATTGCTGAGCCCGCGTTTTCGCAGGCTGCCGTTTCGCCTGAACCCAATTTCCACCCAACGCATTCCGCGCCGTGGACAGTCCAGAACCACAATAAATAGACAATAAATACTAGAATGAAAAACATCATCAAATCCATCGCAGTCATCTTGCTGCTTTCCGCTTCCGCCTTCGCCGGCGAACTCGTCAACGTCTCGGGTGCGAGCAAAGCCGCCGTGAGCGGTTACGACACCGTCGCCTTCTTCACGGATGCAAAACCGGTGAACGGGTCGCCCTTCATCTCAGCCGAATATCAAGGCGCGACTTATTTCTTTGCCACCGAGGAACACAAGAAACTGTTCACGGAAAATCCTGAAAAATATGCTCCGCAGTTTGGCGGGTTCTGTGCGTTCGGCGTGGGTCTCGACAAGTTGTTCCCGGTGGACATCAGCACCTGGCAGGTGCGGGACGAGAAACTCTATCTCAATCTGAATCCCGACATCTTGAAGAAGTTCAACGCCGACTTTGCAGCTAACGTGACCAAGGCCGACAAGAACTGGCCTGGTTTGGTCAAGAAGAACGGAAAGTAAAATCCAACAACCCGGGCCGTTCGGTCAAGCCTGGCGGCCCGGATAATTTCTAAATCACTCGCTTAATCCAATGAACACTCGTCCTCCCTTGCCGCCGTTTACCGAGGAAACCGCGCGACTGAAAGTTCAAGCCGCTGAAGACGCCTGGAATTCCCGCGATCCTGAACGTGTTGCCTTGGCGTACACTGAAGATTCCGAGTGGCGCAACCGGTCTGAATTTATCAACGGCCGACTGGCGATCATTGATCTGCTACGTCGCAAGTGGGCGCGTGAACTCGACTATCGGCTCAAGAAAGAGCTCTGGGCTTTCACCGGTAACCGCATCGCCGTGCGTTTCGAGTATGAGTTCCACGACACTGCCGGTCTTTGGTACCGCGCCTACGGAAACGAGAATTGGGAATTTGCCGCGAACGGCCTGATGCAGCGCCGGTTCGCCAGTATCAACGACGTACCCATCACCGAAGCCGACCGGAAGTTCCGCTGGGAACGACCCACCACCACTGCCTAATTATCAAAAGCTCCTAAAACAGTCACTGCCATGAAACATTATTCATCCTCCCTCCGCCTCTTTTTCTGTGCTCTTGCACTAATGCTAGCTGTTCCCTCCGTGCATGCCGGTCCGCAAGCACTCAATACCACAACGTTTGGCAGCCTCGCTCTGCATGGCTACGACGCTGTTGCGTATTTCACCGACCATAAACCGGTCGAAGGAAACAAAGACTTCACCACCGAATGGCAGGGTGCGAAATGGCGCTTCGCTAGCCAGGAACACCTCGACCAGTTCAAAGCCAGTCCGGATAAATACGCTCCGCAATATGGCGGTTATTGTGCCTATGCCGTGAGCAAAGGACACACGGCGGACGTCGACCCTGAAGCTTGGGATGTCGTCAACGACAAGCTGTATCTCAACTATAGCAAAAAGGTCCAGGTCACGTGGCATCAGGAAAGAGACGGCGACATCGTTTTGGCGGACGCGAATTGGACGAAACTCAGCAACCCCGAAAAGAAGGCCGAGTAACGACTTTCCATCGACCGACCGAACGCACGCCCATGAAAACACTATCCACCTCAGTTTCGTCTCTGTCTGCCACGGCGGTCCGATCACGTTCAGTGACGATCTTCACAACCATCCTTCGTGCTGTAGCCGCGTTGATTTTGCTGCAAACGCTTTTTTTCAAATTCACCGGCGCAGAAGAATCGCGGTATATATTTACCAAAGTAGGCATGGAACCTGTTGGGCGTATCGGCTCTGGGGTTGCCGAACTTATCGCCGTCATCCTGTTACTTTTCCCAACTACGGTGGCGCTCGGTGCCGCGCTTAGCATGGGAGTAATGGCGGGCGCGTTGTTTTTCCACCTCACGGTGCTCGGTATCGAAGTGCAGGGCGATGGCGGACTGCTCTTTGGGCTTGCCGTCACCGTCTTCGTGGCAGCGACGGTATTGCTTTTTCTCTACCGCAAACAGCTGCCGGTGATCGGCAGACGGTTCCCATGAGCTACACCTAAACGAATTAATATAAAAATTCCATAACACTCAAAATTCTCCACCATGAAAACACTTCGTGACGAAAACATCGAGGTCCTCCAGCAGGGGATCACACTCCTCCAGCGCCTAAGCCAGGCGCAGTTTCGACAGAAACTTTCGGTCTGTTTCAATGCGTCTATCGGTGGCCATATTCGCCACAACATCGATCACTACCTCAGTTTTCTGAGTGGTTTTCCGACGGGGAAGATCGACTATGAAAGGCGCGAGCGCGATCCGGGCATTGAAACGAATCGCGACTTTGCTGTCGAGATGCTGCGAGAGATCAGCCGCCTCATGGCTGGACTTCCCTCGGAGGACAAGGGACTCCTTATCCGTGCCGAGAACACCGACGAGAACGATCGGGCCGCTTGGGGACTTTCTACGGGGCGCCGCGAACTTCAGTTTCTCCTCAGCCATACAATCCATCACTATGCGTTGGTTGCAGTGAGCTGCCGTCTGCTCGATGTCGAGCCCCACAGCGACTTCGGAGTCGCACCTTCGACCCTTCGCTACCGCGAAGCTCTCAACGCCAAGGTTGCCTAAAAAGGTCTGCCATGTGTACCGCAAGCTGGTGGTTCGGTAAAGACGGTGGCTATGAGTTGTTCTTCAACCGTGACGAACAGAAAAGCCGCCCGATTGCCGGTGCACCAAAAGCATTTATCAACGAGGGCGTAACCTTCCTCGCCCCGACCGACACAGCCCGTGGCGGTTCTTGGATTGCTACAAATGAATTCGGCGTGACGGTCTGCCTGCTCAATCACTACCCCGACGTCTGTAATTCTGAGCGTATGCAGGACGATGCTCCTTCCCGCGGGCAGCTGGTGCTGTCGGTCGCCGGCGTGGCAACGGTTCGTGAAGCAAGGGAGCGGGTGGCTTCGGAAGCGCTCAGTCGTTTCAAGCCCTTTCATTTGCTAGCCATAGCGCCGAACCAATCTATTGGTTTCATGACGTGGGACGGCCGCCACTTGGCGCAAACCGCAGATGAAGTGACCGCTCCCATCACGACGTCGTCCTATCAAAGCAGGGCTGTAATCGCCGAGCGTCGTCGGCAATTTGCGCTGCTTGTTTCGGGTGCTGGAGTGGTCAGTCGCCCCCCTCTTGAAATTTTCCATGACCAACACGATCCGGTTAACCGCGCCTATTCCGTGCTCATGAACCGACCGGACGCCTGCACTGTCAGCCAAACGCATGTTCATGTTAACTCGGTGCGGACTCGGATGAGTTATCAACGCATCGATTGGAACGACGGGGTTTCCCGCCGACCAGTATCCGATTTACAATTACAACTCAGGCCGATGCCTGCTCTGGCTTTATGATCCTCTCAATTTTGAGTCTGATTACGGGGTTGGTGCTCGGAACGTTTGTGAGTGAAGACGCGGCCTGCCTATCCGGTGGATTGTTGGCCAGTGAAGGGCGGTTGCCGCTCGTCGCGGCTATTGTGGCTTGCGGTGCTGGCATATTTCTCAGCGACGTGGCGATTATCCTGATCGGTCGGGCGGTCGCAGGAGGCGGACAATCCCGCTGGCTGCGTTTGCTTTCGCCCTCGCCGGCGAAAATCGCTCGAGCCCGCATCTGGTTTGAGCGGCATGGCGGTTGGGTCGTATTGTTCAGTCGTTTTGTCCCCGGCACACGCAGTGCCACCTGTTTTGCTGCCGGTCTCTTGAGAGTGCCGATGAAGAAATTCAGTCTGATCTTTCTGGCCGCGTCAGCGATATGGACACCGGTCGCGGTGGGAGCCGCATACTATGTCGGTCAAACGGCGGCGGTGATTCCGGCTCGTTTCTCAGGCGTGTCTCTATTGATCGTGCCCGGTACGATTGCCGCTATCCTGATTGTGTATAAACTCGGTGCGATGCTGGTGACCTGGCGCGGTCGGCGCCTTCTGCTTTCCCGTTGGCTTCGGCTGACTCGTTGGGAATTCTGGCCCACTTGGGCGATCTATCCGCCGGTCGTTGGATATATCGTCTGGCTCAGCCTGAAATATCGCAGCCTGACACTCTTCACCGCCGTCAACCCAGGCATCGGTGCCGGCGGTGGATTGATCGGTGAATCGAAAAGTGAAATCTTGCGCGGGTTAACCAAAGCTGACGACGGCGTTGCACGATGGAAACTGGTTTCCGGAGACGACGTGGCCAGCCGCACGGCGGCCGTCGTGGAGTTCATGGCCGATGCGCAACTTTCGTTTCCCATAGTGCTGAAGCCCGACGTGGGGGCGCGCGGAGCGGGAGTAGTTATCGCGCACGATCGAAACGAAATCGAAGCCGCCGTTGCGGCAAATCCTGCACTGTTAATCGCGCAAGCCTACGTGCCAGGAATCGAGTTCGGTGTTTTCTATTACCGTTTACCATCGGCAAAACGTGGAGAAATCTTTGCGATCACGGATAAGCGCATGGTTTCGGTGACTGGGGATGGACGGAGCACGTTGGAACAGCTCATTCTATCCGATGCGCGGGCGGTGTACATGGCGGCATTCTTCCTAAAAGAATTTGAAGAACGGTTATCGGAAATCCCACCGCTAGGTGAGAAAGTATCGTTAAGTCAACTCGGCACCCACTGCCGAGGCGCTCTCTTCCTCGATGGGGCTGAACTGCTCACCCCCGCCTTGTACCAAGCGGTGGAGCAGGTGAGCCGCACGTTCGACGGTTTCTATTTCGGACGCTACGACGTGCGTTCTGCATCAGTGGACGCGTTTCGTGCCGGGGAGTTCAAGATCATCGAACTGAACGGGCTTACTTCCGAAGCGACGAATATCTACGATCCGCGGCATTCAGTCTGGTTTGGGTGGCGGACGCTGTGTCAGCAATGGCGCATCGCGTTTGAGGTCGCCGCGGAAAACCGCCGGCTCGGCACGCAACCACTCACGGTACGCCAAGTGATGCAGCTATTATTTGGTTCACCTCCGCAAAAGACCGGCGGAGCAAGTACGGGGCTTAACGCCACGGTTGGTAAGCGAAAATTCCTCCAAGAAAGCCCAATCTGACTAAGTTATGACCCAGAAATTCATGCAGACGGTGCTCACGTCCGACGTACAGCGCGCGCAGGACACGTATTTTGGCCGACATCAAACTGTCGTTGCCGGGAAGGAACTTGATTCGCTCATATCCGATGAGATCGCATTCATCGCCGCACGTGATAGTTTTTATATGGCGACAGTAAACAGCGATGGTTGGCCCTATATTCAGCATCGGGGAGGTCCGGCGGGGTTTCTGAAAGTGCTCGATCCGCAGACGCTCGGCTTCGCCGATTTTAAAGGCAACCGGCAGCTCCTCAGCACGGGCAATTTGGTCGCGAATAATCGAGTGGCACTGTTTCTCATGGATTACCCGAATCGCACGCGCCTGAAGATCCTGGGCCACGCACGTGTGGTTGCCGCCAATGAAAACGAAGAACTGACGGACAAGTTGACTCCGTCGATAAATCTTCGGGGAAAGATCGAGCGCCTTTTTCTAATCAACATGGTCGGCTTCGACTGGAATTGCCCGCAATATATTACGCCGCGCTATACCGAGGAGGAGGTGCGCGAGGCCGTTGCTCCACTCAGGCAACGTATCACCGAACTCGAAGCGAAGCTGGATGCGTCAGTCCAAACCAGATGAATTTCCCACCAAATAAACCCATCACTATGAAAATCGATACTCGTAAAATACTATTCACCGAACCATCTCATGGAGTGTTCGTTGCTCGCCTGTTCCTCGCTTTTATCATTTTCCCCCATGGCGCCCAGAAGGTCTTGGGTTGGTTTGGGGGCTATGGACTCAGCGGGACACTGAAGTTTTTCAATGCCTCTCTCCACATCTCGACGCCACTGGCGTTACTGGCCTTTGCGGCTGAATTTATCGGGCCCTTTGCTTTGATCGCTGGTTTGGGCAGTCGCGTCGCCGCGCTGAGTATTGCCGTCACCATGACCGTGGCAATGAGGTTTCATCTTCAAAACGGATTCTTCATGAATTGGTTTGGTAACCAGCAGGGCGAAGGGATCGAATATCACTTGCTGATGATCGGCCTCGCCTTGGTTGTGATCATTGCTGGCGGTGGTAGCTATTCTTTGGATCGTATTGTAGCCAAGCGCGTGGAGTAATAATCAGCATGTGCTAGGCCTCCACACTCAGCGTTTTACGGTCCAGCATTTGGCGGCGTTATTATAAACTATATTACGATGACAAGACAGCGAGGTTCATCAACCTTCGCAACCAAATCAACTATGTTTGTCGCCTTGTCGCCCCGTCAGCAAGTGACGTAGGCTACTTTGCAGCACCTGACAAAGATCTGCCTGGGCGAGAATAGCATCCTCACACACCTGATTGGAGCCCAAGTTAATCGAAACGAAGGCTGATTCAATGAGCTCGGCGGACATCGTCCTCAGTACCTCCTTTAGCGAATCGAGGGCCCAGGTCGATCCACGTGATATATGCAAAATCACTATGGCCTTACCCACAAAGGAAGGATCGCTCACGAGCCAGTCCAGTGCATTTTTTAGCGCACCGGGAAGACCATGTGCGTATTCCGGCGTTGATATAATCACGGCATCGGCCCCAGCAACTAAGCTGCGCAGGGTTTTCACCTCCGTAGGCACAGGATCTCGATCCAGGTCGGGATTGAAATGCGGAAGCAGGGCCAACGATTCGTAATGCTCAAGGGTTGCGGGTGAAGGCAGTAAACGCTCATAAGCGCGAAGCAGAGCCCGATTCGAAGAGTGTGCTCGAAGACTTCCACACAGGGTCAATAAGTGCATGCGATTTTATGGTTCGGATTTCTTTGCTACATTCTGCCGAAAGATGCGCAGCAGTTCGAGCACCAGTAGTGGCACGAAAATCCAGAGTACTTGCAGAGGGAAAATCTTGCGGGCAGCAGCTTGGTGATAGGCCACCAGTGCAGCAGCGATATAGGCGAAGCGGTGCAGCTGCTTCCAGTTCCGACCGCCGAGCCAGCGCACCGCGCGATTGAAGCTGGTTGCGGCAAGGGCGAGAAGAATTGAAAACGCGATCAATCCCGTGAGCAGGAACGGTTTTTTGAGATCGCTAGCCAAGATCGCAAAACCGCCTTCATACAGCAGATGCGTAGCGAGGTGTAAGAATGCATAAATGAAAGCACTGACCCCAATAAGTCGGCGGTGGCGATTGAGTGCTTGCACCGAGCCTGATTTCGGGAAAAGCACGCGCAAGGGAGTTAAGGCAAGCACCACGACAAGGAGCACGCAGGCGACAAAACCAAAATGGTGCAGCACGTATTTCAGTGGGTCCGCGAGCACGCTTGGATCTTGGCGAAACAGAGGCCAGCCGGGCCAGAGGCCGGGCAGAACAACGCAAGTAATAACAAACGTTTTTGAACGGAGGAGCTTTTCCAGGAAGAGCACGGGGTGGATCGGCAATGCCGCTAAAAATTCGCGGTCAAATCGAGATCACGGTAAAGAGAAGCGACTTGTTTCTCGTAGCCGTTGAACATGAGTGTCGGCTGCCGCCCCGAGAAAATACCTCCTCCAATAACCCGCTCGCTTGCCTGCGACCAGCGGGGATGGTCCACCTGTGGGTTAACATTGGCAAAGAAGCCATATTCCCGCGGCGCCATGACATTCCAAGTGTTGCGCGGCGGACGTGCAGTGAACTCGATTTGGATAATCGATTTGATACCTTTGAAACCGTACTTCCACGGTATCACGAGTCGAAGTGGCGCGCCGTTCTGGTTCGGCAGCGGTTTGCCGTAAATGCCGGTGGCGATGAAAGCGAGTTCATGAGTGGCCTCATCAAGACGAAGTCCCTCGACGTAGGGCCAATCGAGTATCGCTTCACGCTGCCCAATGGCGTTGGCCGGATCATTAAACGAAATCAGTTTGAGGTATTTGGCCTCAGGCAGCGGATCGGCCGATGCCACGAGCTTGGCGAGTGGGAACCCATCCCAGGGCACAACCATTGACCATGCTTCAACGCAACGGTGGCGATATACGCGCTGTTCAATGCCGCCCATCTTGTTGATGAGCGCATTGACATCGAACTTGCCCGGATTGCGCACGAGTCCGCTGATTTGGATTGTCCACGGCTCGGTCTTCCATCCTTGATTGGCTTTATACTTTGGATCGCTCTTGTCCGTGCCGAATTCGTAGAAATTATTGTAACTCGTGATGAGTTCGATCGGTGTTGGCTTGAGACCGGTCGAAGGATAGGCGGGATTCCCCGTGTCAGGAAAGCCAGCGGTAGCCGCCAGCAAGTCCCGGGGAGCCAGCGCGGCACCAGCAAAGCCCAGGCCCAGTGTCTTGAGGAAATCCCGTCGATTGCGGAGGCGATAGATTTGCTCGGCAGTGACGTGGCCCTCCGAAATTTCCCAATCTTTTTTAGTGCGAATGAGCATGGAGATGACGTTCTGTTACTGGGCACGCTGCGAATGTCAGGACGCTACAGTATATGAGATATGAAGAGCGGAATATATTCCACGTCTCTTACGTCGTGCGGCGACTTTGATTGGCATGGAAGAATTAGCCGTGCGATGTAATCGGCGACGGGGCCGTTTGCAAAATGGCTGGCGCCAATTGCGCGGAAGGATTCAACAACTTGTACATCTCCGACACTTGATGGTGCAGGGCAGAGGCGAGAATTTTGCGGTCATTGAAATACGGCATGGGCTTGCTCCAGGTAACTTGGGCGTCGATACGGGGCAACCCAGCGAGGTTAAAAAGATGCGGGGGCAGCGTCATGTCGCCCCACCAGCAGACATCCTGTGCCACGGAATATCTGAGAGGAACGGTGTAGCTCACCGCCGCTGGCACTATCGACCAACGTGCCTGGATGGCTGGCTCAAGTAAGGAAGATTTGAACGGACGTACCGTTTGACCGTTGGTGCTGGTTCCTTCGAGGAACAGCACTAGGCGCAGGCCACTTTCCACGACTGGGGCGAATTCCTGACATACCCGGGCCACGTCGCTGCGGCGTTCGCGATCGACGAAACACGTGCCGGCCATGCGTGCGAACCAGCCGAAGACCAGCCAGTCCCGGACCTCCCGTTTTGCGACGAACACCGTCGGCGTCATAGCACTCAAGACCAAAATATCCAGATAGCTCAGGTGATTGGCGGTAATCACCACGCCAGTCGCGGGCGGTTGGCTGGTTGTGGTATACGATACACCGAGTGCGCGCAGGGCCGATCGGCAGGAGGTCTGCAACCAATTCGCGCGGGAGCGTAGCGAACGCCGCTGCGTGGGAAGGACGATGAATGAAATCGCTGCCGTAACCAGAACCCATGCTAGCGCGATAAGCCGTCGAAGGCTGCGCAGATTAGAAATTAGGCGGGTAGCCATGGTTGGTTAAGCAAGAAATTTTAGCCACACTCGCGAGGGCAACGCTTCAAGATCGAGCCAAGTTAGAAAATCGATAGTGCTGAATTCCCGATCGATTGCGGGCGCTCCGCAGATTTTCGCTCCGATCGCCAAGTAGGCACGCAGGAGCCGTGGGATGGGAAGTGCGATTGCGTGCTTCTTCGTGGCCGCACATTCCCAGCCGGGACAGGGTTGGGTTTGCCATTGGCTTTCAACCAAAGATTGAGCGGCTAAGGTATGGAATGTTGCGAACGCACCAGCTTCGTCCTGGGTGGTGAGCGAACTACATCCCGTGAGATAGCGCGCACCGTGGGACTTTCCATATTGCGCGATACCTTTCCAGAGCAGACCTAGCACGACTTGATTGCGATGATCGTGAGCCACACAGGCCCGACCGAGCTCCACGAGCTGATGACGAACTGGTTCAAAGGGGGTAAAATTGAATTCGCGCGCACTGTAATAGCCTCGGTTGAGGGCCGCATTGCGGCCGGTCTGCAGGCGATAGGTGCCGATGACCGCTCCGCTGATGCGCTCGCGTACCAGCAAATGATCACAGACTTCGTCGAAATCGTCGACATCTAGGCCGGTGACGAAGGCCTCGGCCAAACCTTCGTGGAGTTCGAGGTTGAATACTTCAAAACGCAGGCGTTGGGCTGCGCGCACGTCGTCGAGTTGCTCGGCCAGACAGAGCTCATAGCGCGCAGTGACAACAGAAGGAAATAACAGTGTGTTCATGGTGTTCGGAAATAGGCCTCCACGCGGCGACGAACTTCTGGAAAGTGAGACTCCGGAAAAGCCGGTTGCGATCGTCTGTGGCTACGGCAAAAGCCAAATGAAATTGCAGGAGAAGGATCTTTAAACAAAACCACATACCATGCTCCGCATTTTGAGCCGATGGAGTGTGGATGTCGTGGTGATAGGCAAATTATCGAAGAAGCCGCTTACGCCATTGCCAATTCTCCATGACGTTGGTTTGGCCGCTAACTGTTAGCGGTGTAGTAAAGTTATGCCGCGAACCTAGCTGGAGGTTGAAGTTGCTTGCGAAGAAGCTCTTTCCCGCGGGAAAGGCGCGACATGATTGTGCCAACCGGAACCTTGAGAATGGTGGCGATTTCCCTGTACGAAAATTCCTCCAGATAAAACATGATCAGCGGCGAGCGGAATCTTTCTTCCAGCCCCTGAAGAGCAGCGACAACGTAGGCACCATCGAGATTTTCGGCATGAACCGGTTCGGTTATCGGCAGCTCCGCTTCTATCATTTCATAGGTAGTCTCAGGAAACCGAGCTCTATGCCTGCTGCGTCTCAAGAAAAGCCGGTAGAGCGTCGTGAACAACCAGCTTTTTACTTTGCTCGCATCCCGAATCGCGCTGCTTTTTGTGAAGAGAATGTGATAGGTTTCCTGAGTTAAATCTTCTGCGTCACTTTCTGATCCGGCCAAATGAAAACCGAATTTATAGAGAGTTTGATAAAACTGATCAGCGGCCCAAACATAGTTCACATCGATTGCCTGTACCGGAATAGCGGGTGCTGAAAACAGTTCATCATTGGGTTGCTGCTGAGCAGTACCGGTGGTTGCGGTCGGGTAGCATTGTTCGGTGTGATACATGTTGGCTTTTGGGTTCGTTGGCCTTGTTTTTGGCTGCGAGCGACGCCACTTATCACGATTCGTGCCAACGCGGCATGCATTGCTTACGACGCTAACAAAGATGGAGATACACAATTCCAGGCGAGACTAAGATTGCCACGAAAATTCGTAGTATACGAAAACACGTAGCTTTATTTACGAACATTCGTAACCGACGTTTCAGCGCCCAAGAACCTTTGTGCATGCAGGGAGGTTTGGTCTCGAGCTGCGAATCTTGCCCCGTCCAGCGCAAACTACATTGCTGCCGTCAGTATGCGTCGGTGATCAAATGATATTATACGGCGTTTATTGCCACTCCGTGGCATCGATCGCCGACTAATATAGAAAAAGAAAGGTCGGAATATTTTCCAACCGAGGCGCTCTTATTTGCAGGCGCTATCAACCACCGTGGCGGATCCACCACGGTAAGTATTATGTTAGTTAGTGAATACAATCAGTTATGACATCTACAAATAGTCTATTCGCGAGAGCATTACTCTTCTCGCTGGGCGTGCTTGCACTCCCCGTCGTTGGCTCAGCTAAACCTGATGCTCCAGAAGCATTCGGACCCGACTCCCATGAGGATGGCCCGGCCAACCTTGACCGGTCTCATCGCCGCATCCACGACGCCGTTTACACCATCAGCAATGCCGCCGACGGCAATCGCGTGCTGGCGTACTCACGGAGTCCGAGCGGAGTGCTCACTTCGGCTGGCGATTTCCCGACGGGAGGCAAGGGCACGGGTGGTGGCCTTGGGAACCAGGGTGCGCTCGCCGTGACCCAAGATGGGCGCTGGCTCGTCACCGTTAACGCGGGTAGTGATGAGATCTCGGTTTTTTCTGTTCAGGACGAGGCGCTCGTACTCACTGACATCGTGTCTTCGGGCGGCAAGCGTCCGATCAGTGTAACGGTGGCCGACAACCTCATCTACGTTCTAAATGCCGGAGGTGCCGTCGGCTCAACCGACAATATTAGCGGTTTCTATTTGTCTGAACAAGGCCGGTTGTACGCGATACCAGATTCCACACAACCGTTGAGTGGTGCGAGCGTCGGGCCGGCGCAGATCAGTTTCGGGCTGCATGATGATGTTCTCATTGTGACAGAAAAAGCGACCAGCCGGATCGATGGGTTTGTCGTGGACGATAATGGACGTGCGGGTCCGGTCACATCTTCGGTTTCTTCGGGCGCAACGCCATTTGGCTTTGCGATATCGGCGAAGGGGAATTTATTCGTTTCAGAGGCAGTCAGCAACGCCCTGAGTTCATACCAGCTTCACTCGGATGGTTCGGTCACTTCAGTGACAAAATCACTCGTAAACAAACAGACGGCTGCATGCTGGGTCGTCCTGTCCAAGAATGGGAAATACGCCTATACCGCGAATGCTGTGAGCAACACAATCAGCGGCTATCGGGTAGGTGGGAATGGCGCCGTCACATTGTTGAATACCACCGGAGTCACCGCAGTCACGGACGGTCACCCGGTTGATATGGCAGTGAGCGAGGACGGGCGTTTTCTGTACTCACTGAACTCAACTTCCAAGACGATTGTCGGCTTCCGCTTCGGCGATGACGGCAGCCTGACAAGAATTTCATCCGTCGGTGCTTTGCCCGCGGGTGGAACAGGTTTGGTCGCACGCTGACCCAATTGTTGGAGCAGCTATCGGGACGCGGCGACGGATTTCATTTCCGCTCGCCGCGTCATTGTTTGAGAAAGCTGCGTATCCTCGAAAAACAATCGCTCACTTCTACGTATTTACGGGCTGGCCCCTGTGATGAAGTCCGAGGTTGCCGTAGGCCTATTTTAACCTAGCTCAATCGTCCTAAAACCAGACGTCCAAATGCCGTTCCTCAAGGTCAAACTTAGTATTCAAGAGTCGTCTGTAACCAGCGCTCGGGTCGCAACTATCCTCACCGATCTCACTACCGAAATTCTCCGGAAGAAACGGGAACTCACCGCTGTAGAAATAGAATACGTGGATTCAAATCGGTGGTTCGTCGGCGGTTCGTTGTTACGAGATCAAAACGTAAACAGCTTCTACCTCGAAATCAAAATCACAGACGGCACCAACACAAAGGATGAAAAGGCTCGCTACGTGGCGCAGGTGTTCTCGGCAATCGAGGCCATCATTGGCCCTCTGGCCCTTGCTAGCTACGTTGTCGTGCTCGAAGTCCCTGCCGATGCTTGGGGCTATGAAACCCAAACGCAGGAGTTCAGGTACATCAAAGGCAACCCTCTTTGAATCCTCAATTAAGTGTTTGGGTGCAACCTAGACCACGATCCGGAGACTGGCGGCCTAAGGCCGCATTGCCAGGTCGCTGCAGTTTCGAAGTGGAGTTGCAGCTTATCCGCATGACTGAAGGGACCGTGCTCTCCCGGTCGAGTGCCTGATGACGATGGATGGACTAACGAGTGCAGTCAGAATTCATGGCAATAAATTCGCCTATAACGTGGGTCGAAAGAAGTTGTTCACCAACCTTGCGGCCCAAGTTATGGAGTCGCTCGCCGGTCGAGTCCTGTCGTTAAGAAACTAAGCCAAAGCCCCAAAATAATTCAGTGTTTTTACATGGGTAGCAACGAAACGAGGAAAAGCCCTCACCACTTTTTTTCGTTTCACTGATTCTGTTTGGCTGCGCTCCCGACCCCGTACCTGTTCTTTGTTGGCTAAGTGCTGGCGATGCCCTTGGCCGTTTGAAATCAGGCGTCAGGTTAGTGTTATGGTTCAAAACGCACAGTATTCGCCACGTAGTTCAAGGTAACCTTGTATTTCTTGAGAAATACGATGCCAAGCGATACGCCAGCGCCAATCGTATCGGTCGCGGTACCGAATGTCGTATACGCGGCGCGTAGATCATGCACAGCAAGGTCGCCGATCGAAAAAGGCGGAGCTTTTCCAATCACGATATGTTGTTCGCCGCCATGACCGAACGTATGGGCCGGTTTGGCATCGGCCATGAGATTCTCAATGCCAAGCTCTTTGGCTGTAGTTGGTGTGATGATCACGCCATAGGTACCACCGGTGTCGATCAGCGAATCGACCAACTGGTTAGCAATTTTTAGCTTAATGGTAGGAATGCCAGCCTTGAGTGTCATTGTAACATCGCGATGATCAGACGGCTGAGGTGTTGTTTCGAAATAGACTTCTTCACGCTTGTAATCGATCACAACAGATTCCCCTTCCAGGAATGTGCGGCCGAGCAGACCCGCAGCGGGTGTTCCTTCCGGCCCCATCATCCCGTCCAGCGTGATCGATTGGAAAAACACCACTTTTTCCGGTTCGACCCCCACACGTAAATGTACCGTGTCGGTGTTGAAGGTTTCTGACTTCGTTGTACCAAACGTCGCCGCACTTTCCTCGCTCAGGGTTAGCTTGAGCCCGATGGCGTTTGCATAGGCCGTGTCGATCATAGATTCAGACGACCCGGTATCGAGAATCATCCATGCTTCTGGACGGCCGTTGATGGAAATTTTAATGTATACAAAGCCATTTCGAAACATGGCGGGGAGTGAGTGCTCGTGTTGGCTCAAAGCCTGTTTAGTCACGCTGGCGTCGCCTTTCGCCGCAGTGAGTTCATCGGCGTCGGCCGGAGATCCAAGGACAAGGGAAGCCGCCAGGCACAGCGTTAAACCTATCGAGGCGATGGCGAATGATATTGGAGGCTTGTGTGATAAATGTCGGTGCATGATATATAAAAATGAAATATGTGAATTTACATTTCCGTAGTACAAATCGGGATTCGCCTCTATGGAAGGTGAGCGTTTTTTATTATTTGAAGCCATCGGCAACGAGCCGTCGCCTACCGCCGATTGCGCGGGGCGAAAGAGTACAGTGGTTAGGGCCAAAGCCTCTATTACAGGGAGCCGGGCAGCCCCACAGGAGGAGCGCTTTCGGTCAAAAGAGAGGGGCCACGGCTGAAGCCTGATAGGTGCTGTTCATGGCGTGTTTCTTTCGTCGATCCGGAAAAGAAAAGGGTTTTATCTTTTAGGTACGCGCCAATCCAAATTATGGTGAGCAAAACCAACC
>Ga0302322_100002634_pt1 | contig 15182 bp, 12 predicted proteins | sample Fen_T0_2_FD_203757 | JGI IMG/M metagenome (GOLD analysis project Ga0302322, IMG submission 203757) | Peat permafrost microbial communities from Stordalen Mire near Abisko, Sweden - Fen_T0_2 | ecosystem: Environmental > Terrestrial > Soil > Wetlands > Permafrost | place: Sweden: Abisko... | reverse complement strand
ATGTTCAAGATGAGGGAGACATCGTTTTTCTCCGTGCCATTGTTGGTCGTCGGAGTGCTCGCAATCGTGCCTCCGAACGGCGTATCGCCCGTGAGACAATCGTCCCAACGGAGTTCGACCCGGCTGACGACATTCTTCCACAGCGCATAGTCCGCGTTGAGCGTCAGAGAGAATAACTGGTTGGCGCCGGCCGTGGATGCCCAATAGCCATAGGAAGTATCGCTCCCCCAGCCGAAATCAGCCCGGGCGGCTAACTTCAATTTTTCGGTTGCTTGGTATACCACGTAACCGGCCAAGGCCTGGGCGTAGGAATCTTGGAACGCACTGCCCACCGTATAATCGTAGGCCAAGCCCACGCTTAAGCCAGCCACCGGCGTGGGGAGCGACGCGCCCACGTAAAAGTTTTCCTGCATCCAACTGTTATATGGGCCATTGACCCCACCCGTATAGCCAGCGGAGAGCGAGGCCCCTTTCAAGAAGCCAAAACTTTCCGGTGCCGTCAGCGTAATCATGGAGAGAAAAGCCTTTTTGGTTTCATTGAGCGCGTACTTGGCGTTCGCCTGGTTGTTAAAGCCGGCCATGTTGCCAACTCCGAGCATTAGCGTGACGGCATCGCTAAATTTGTAGGAGCCGGAAATGCCGGTATGGGCCGAGGATTCGATGTAGAAGCCGTAGGAACGCGACCAGGTCGGGTCTTTGTACGTGTCGTACGCTTCGTAACCATTGTAAGTGCCGAACTGACCAACTTTGAAATCAATGCCGTTGCCCACCGGCACCCGCAGCGCCACGTACGCCTCGTTAAAGGCAAAGTCGCCACCGCTTGGTTGGTTGGCCCCGCCCGCGGCCGATGGATTGTTGACCGTACCGGGGATGAACGATCCCGTGCCGCGTTTGGTAGCGCCCGGGCCGAAGAGCATCTGCAGATTGTATCCGGCAGACCATTCTTTCTCGTCCAACGGCTTGGCTAATGTCAGGCTGACGACATCGAGGTTAAATCCGTCCTGCATGTCCGCGGTGTCATACACGTGCCCCGGCAGATTGTAGTAGCCATGTCCGATGTTCAAAATGGCGCTGGTATCAACGTAGCCGCTCAACGTGGTGGACGATAGCGCCGTTTGGACGGCATTCATTTTTTCCTCGGCGGCAACTATGGCTGGCATGCTAATCAAGCCCACGCCAATGAGCACATGGCTCCACTTGTTGATCTTCATAATTATTTTATTTGGTGTTTTTAGGGATTTGTTATGACTCGTCAGGGCCTGGGAGCACCGACTCGCGGCTCTCTAGCACGAGCGATGCCTAATTTTAATTTCTTGAATTCATCCTCTGGTGGCCACTCCGACTCCAGCACCAACAAGTTCACGGAGCCGCGGGTTCTGCGGGTAACAGCCCAGCTCGACGCCGCGGATTATTTGCACCAGGGTCGCTGCCGGTCCCGCCGGCAATAGCCCCTTGTTTTATTGCATTGAAAAACAAAATGCCTGGACCCATTGATCCTCGGGATCTCAACTAGCGCCCAAGTTTGCCGGTGATTGGCAGTGATCGGATTTTGGCTTCGGAAGATGTCACGCGCGGTTGGCTCACATTTCTACAAATAATTATTTCTTAAAGCGGTCCCGGCGCAGCGTGGACGAGAGCTGGTGAAATTTGAACTCCGTGGACAATTAATTTGACCACCGGCAATCGTGCCGCAGAAATATTTTGCCGCCGACCTCATGACCACACGGCTTTCGATTCCTCCGAACCCACCAAGCGCGTCGTGGCATAACGAGTGCTAAAACGCGTTCGATCGGAAAACCGCTCGGCACCAGCCCCAGACTGTGTCGGAAGGAACCGGTCAAAATCAAAACCCTTCAGACCGACGGAACATTAACGAAATCTATTGCTCATGAAAAATAAATCCCTGTCTCTGCTTACCCAATCATGCCGCGCCGCAGCCTTGGCGGCGGGCTTGGCGTTCACGGCCAACGCCGCCGATACCGTCAAGGTCGGCGTCCTCCATTCCCTCAGCGGCACCATGGCGATCAGCGAAACCTCGCTCAAGGATGTGCTGCTGTTCACCTTTGATGAGATCAACAAGTCCGGTGGGATCAAGGTGACCGGTAAGAATTACATGATTGATCCGGTCGTGGTGGATCCGGCGTCCAATTGGCCACTGTTTGCGGAAAAAGCCGAACAATTACTGGTCAAGGACAAGGTAGCAGTAACGTTCGGCTGTTGGACGTCCGTCAGCCGTAAATCGGTACTCCCGGTCTACGAGCGCTACAACGGGCTGCTTTTCTACCCCGTGCAATATGAGGGCGAGGAATTGTCGAAGAATATTTTCTACACCGCCGAAGCCGTGAATCAGCAAGCCATTCCGGCCGTCGATTACATGCTCGCCGAAGGTAAAAAGAAATTTTATCTGTTGGGTTCGGATTACGTCTACCCACGGACCACCAACAAGATCCTGAAGCAATACTTAAAATTGAAAGGGATTCCGGAAACCGACATCGTGGAAATATATACCCCGTTCGGTCACACTGACTATCAAACCATCGTCGCGGCGATCAAACAGTTCGCGGCCGGCGGGAGTGCCTGTGTGATCAGCACGCTAAACGGCGACACCAACGTGCCATTCTTCAAGGAATATGCCAACGCCGGTCTGACTTCTGAGAATTGCCCCGTCGTGTCGTTCTCCATTTCCGAGGATGAGTTTCGCGGACTGCCGGCCAAGCAATTGGTCGGTCAACTTGGCTGCTGGACGTATTTCATGTCGCTGAAGACGCCGGAAAACGCAGCTTTCGTCAAAAATTTTGACGCCTGGTTGAAAGACCCGCAGGTCGCGGGCGTCGATTACAAGGTTACGGGCGTTGACCCGAAGGGCCGGGTTACCTGCAGCCCCATGAACCTTTCGCGGATCGGCGTCTATTTGTGGAAGCAGGCCTGCGAAAAAGCCGATTCTTTTGAGCCGGATAAAGTGGCTGCCGCATTGATCGGTCAAAAATTCAAAGGTCCTGCGGGTGAAGTCACGATGCAGGCGAATCACCACCTCGTGAACAACGTTTATATCGGTGAAACGCTGGCTAGCGGACAGTTTAAGATCATCAAGACCTTTACCGGCGTCGCCGCCGAGCCCTTTAGCGAGAAGTTTCTGAAGTAGTCCGGTGTGGGCTTCCACCAGGGAGGCGGGTCAAGCGGCCCGCCTCCTTGCGTTCCGCGCTGCCTAATCATTGTGAGAATTCTGCTCGCCCTCATGACGGCCATTACTTTGGTGGCCACGACCGGTCGCGCGGCCGACGGCACCAACGATTACCGGTCGTTGCTTTCCCAAGCCGTAATCCTCGAAGACGGGCCGGCGCAGATCGAGCTGATCAAGCAACTAGTTGGGGCCAGCGATGAGCTGGTTGCCCGGGGCCTGGCGGCGTGGCGCGTGAATGAACTTTACGTTTACACCTCCGCCGATGGCGCCAAGATTCCATTTCTCCTCGACGCCCAGCAGGATAGCGAGGGCAAAGGCAGAGGCGTGCTGCTAACTGACGGTCAGTTTATCAAGGATAACCACGGCGAGCCGGTGATCTTCCTCGCTTCCGGTCTGACTCCAGCCGATACGAATTCCAAACTTCGCAAAGCCATCAAGACGACCCTGGACCTGTTTGCCATCGCGAGTCCCATGCCAAACATGCGCCGCGATGCCGTGATCAAGCTGGGCCAGGAGCAGAATCCCGAATACTTGCCGTATTTCCAAAGCCGATTGCAAATCGAGCCCAACGCTCAAGTCATCGCCGCATTATCGGAGGCCGTGGCGTTGACGCAAATCGTCAGCCCCGACGATAAAATTCGTACCGCCGCCATCAATTCCCTGGCTAGGATGCAATCCATCAATGCGCTTGATTTTCTCAAACAGCTTGAAAAGAAAGCCACGCTCGCCCCGGCGAAATACAGTCCCCAGACCGCTCGCGCTTTGCGGGACGCCATCGTGCGGATAGAAACGCACATCTGGTGGGGCCATTTTTTCGGCACGGCATTTCGCGGCCTCAGTCTGGCTTCGGTGTTACTCATTGCCGCCTTGGGCCTGGCCATTACGTTCGGCCTCATGGGGGTCATCAACATGGCGCATGGGGAGATCATGGCCGTCGGCGCCTATACCACCTACCTGGTACAAGGTGTTTTTGGGAGTGGTTTATTGTTTTCGCTGTTCGGCCACCCGGTTTCGGTCAAGGGCGTTGGGTTGAGCGGCGGCGGTCTCGATTGTTATTTTATCGTCGCGCTGGCCGCTTCATTTTTTTCGGCTGCTTTGGTCGGTCTGGCCCTGGAACGCGGGGTCATCCGGTTTCTCTATAAACGTCCGCTGGAATCCTTGCTGGCAACCTGGGGGGTGAGTCTGGTCCTGCAACAATTGTTCCGGCACACCTTCGGCGCGGCCAATGTCTCTGTGGTTTCACCCAGTTGGTTGAGCGGCAGCTTTGTGGTGAGCGACATTCTGTTCGCCTACAATCGTATTTTCGTCATCGGCTTCGCGGTATTCATCGTCTTCGGAACCTACCTGTTGCTGACGCGCACTTCCCTCGGTTTGCAAATTCGCGCGGTGATGCAAAATCGCGCCATGGCCTCGTGCGTCGGGGTGCGTACCGATCGTGTCAACATGATGACCTTCGCCCTCGGCTCGGGCCTCGCCGGCATGGCGGGGGCCTGCATGTCACAAATCGCCAATGTGGGGCCGAGCTTGGGGCAGAGCTACATCGTGGACTGCTTCATGATCGTGGTGCTCGGCGGGGTGGGGAACCTGGTCGGGACCGTCTCCGCTGCGTGCGGCGTCGGCGTCACCAACCAGATTCTCGAGCCTTGGCTGGGGGCGGTGCTGGGTAAGATCATCGTGCTGGTGGGGATCATTCTGTTTCTGCAATGGCGACCCAACGGTATTTTCGTCACCCGCAGCCGCGGTCTCGACTCATGACGCACACTTTTACTAAACGCGAGCTCATCCTCATCCTTCTCCTTGCTTTGGGCGGTCTCGTCGTATTGCCCGGTCTGAATGCCTTCGTACCCGCGGCCAGCGCGCTCCACGTGAGTTCGTTTACGCTGAGTGTTTATGGTAAATACCTGACGTACGCGGTGCTCGCGCTGGGCGTGAATCTGCTCTGGGGTTACACCGGAATATTGAGTCTCGGCCAATGCCTGTTCTTTTCGCTCGGCGGGTATGCGCTCGGCATGTATCTCATGCTCATGATCGGAAAACTGGGCCAATACAAGGCCGACATTCCGGATTTCATGGTGTTCCTGGAATTCCTCACGAAGTATCCGGCCACCGGGGGGCTGCCGCCGCATTGGATTCCCTTCAAACATTTCTGGTTTGCGGCGGCAATGGTGATCATCGTCCCAGCGGTGGTCGCGTATGGTTTCGGCTGGCTCGCGTTCCGCTCGCGCATCAAGGGCGTCTATTTTTCCATCCTGAGCCAGGCGCTTACCTACGCCGCGTGTTTGATGTTTTTCCGCAACGATTTCACTTTCGGTGGTAACAACGGACTGACCGATTTTAAATTCCTGCTCGGCTACGACATCAACGCGCCGGGCACCAAGCGGGTTCTCTACCTGTGTTCCGCCGGGCTGCTCTTGTTGACTTATCTGTTTTGTCGCTGGTTGACCGCGACGAAATTTGGCCTCATTCAACGGGCGATTCGTGATTCGGAAAATCGCGTGCTCTTTTCCGGATACGCGACGGCGGACTTCAAACTGTTTGTTTTCGTGATTGCCGCCATCATCGCCGGTCTGGGCGGCGCACTCTTCGTGCCGCAGGTGGGCATCATCAATCCCAGCGAAATGTCGCCCGAGAAATCCTTGGAGGCCGTCGTGTGGGTTGCGGTGGGTGGCCGCGGCAACATGCTCGGCCCGATCCTCGGCGCCATTGGCATCAACTCGCTCAAGAGTTACGCCACCCATGCTTGGGCGGAGCAATGGCCTTACATCCTCGGGTTCTTGTTTATCTTCGTCACCGTTTTCATGCCCAAGGGAATCATCGGATTGCCGGCCCAGTTGGGTGAAATCAAACGCCGCTACTCGGCACGCAACCAACCCACTCCGGTCCGGCTGGCCCCGGACAGCGTCCCGCCGGTCAGCTCGGAGGGCGCCAGGAAATGACTGCGGCGATTCCCAGCCCCAACCTGAGCCTTGCACACAGCAAGGAATTCATCCTCTCGCTCGAGGGCGTCAATAAAACTTTTGATGGGTTCAAAGCCATTTCCGACCTGAATTTCTATATGGATGACGGCGAATTGCGGGTCATCATTGGTCCGAACGGTGCGGGCAAGAGTACCATGCTCGATATCATCACGGGTCGCACCCGCCCGGATACCGGCAAGGTGGAGTTTAAGCGCGACACCGACCTCACGCGCCTCAACGAGTATCAGATCAATCGTCTCGGGATCGGGCGGAAATTCCAAACGCCGTCGGTCTATATTGAGCACACCGTCTTCGAGAACATCTGGCTTTCACTTGAAGGCAGCCGGAGTGTCTGGAGTACACTGTTCTCGCGGATCACTCCCATGCAACGAGATCGCTTGCAAGCCGTCTTGACGACCGTCGGCCTCGCGGACCAGGCGGAATGGAAAGCGGGCCGACTGTCGCATGGCCAGAAGCAATGGCTCGAAATCGGGATGCTGCTGGCGCAAAATCCCAAGGTGCTGCTGGTGGATGAACCGGCCGCCGGCATGACCGACGAGGAAACGCACAAGACCGGCGAACTGCTACACAGTTTGGAAGGTAAACACAGCATCGTCGTCATTGAACACGACATGACCTTCGTCCGCCAGCTCGCGCGCAAAGTCACGGTGCTGCATCAGGGGCATGTGCTTTGTGAAGGTTCGGTGGACGAGGTGCAAAACAACGAGCGCGTCATCGAGGTCTATCTCGGCCGAAAGAAGAAAGCATGAACCAGGAGATCGATCGGCCCAAAGTTCGCGCGGGGCAAAGTGGGCCCGGGGGAAGTCGCCCTGGCCCCCGGACTCCCCGGCCCCCATTGGCTTCGCCATGCTGACTCTCGCCAACATCTCGGTTTCCTACGACGGCTCGCGCATCTTGCGCGGGGTCAATCTATCGGTACCGGCAGGTCAGGTTGTCTGTCTCATGGGCCGTAACGGCGTCGGCAAGACCACGACGCTCAAATCCATCGTGGGTCTGGTGAAGGCGGACACCGGCTCCGTCCAGCTCGATGACATCGAATTGGCAGGCTTGAAACCCGACGCGCGCGCCCGGCACGGTCTGGGTTACGTGCCACAAGGCCGCGATATTTTTCCACACCTTACGGTTTGGGAGAATCTGCGCATTGGTGCCATTGCCCAAGGCAAGAAGCTCAACGGCGAAGTGGACCGGGTCATGGCCTTGTTTCCCATCCTCAAAGAATTTCTGCAACGCAAAGGTGGCGTGCTGAGCGGCGGCCAGCAACAACAACTCGCGATTGGCCGCGCGCTCCTCACGAATCCCAAAGTGCTTCTGCTCGACGAACCCACCGAAGGCATCCAGCCCAACATCATTGATCAAATCGGCGAAACGATCAAAAAGCTGCGCGCGGAAGGCTTGCACGGTTCGGCCCACGATTACGTCGCCGAAATCGGTAACGCCGTGAAGCTGCTGCGCGCGGAAGGTCAGATCGGCATTCTGTTGGTGGAGCAGTATCTCGATTTCTGCCTCGATGTCGGCGACCGCTTTTACATCATGGATCGCGGCGCGGTAGTGGCCGAAGGCCCGATCGCGCAGTTGAATGACGACATCGTCAAAAAGCATCTGACGGTCTGAGGCCGACTCCTGACCGTGGCCCGTAACGGCCGACGAAAGGTTTCGGATTCGCTTCTTCGATGCTCGTGCGTCCTTCCGCTGCTTTAAGTCATCGCCTACTAACCGCGAACCCGATTCACTCCCCACGTTGGTGGCTGCCCGTTGCGTGCAGCGTACTGGGCAGCTTGTTCATTTCCCACCAGCAGCGATTGGGTTTCATTTCGACCGCCAAAAATTTCTTTATCCAAACTAAAAATTTATAGGAAGGAATTCACCACGCCGAACGGCTTAGAATCCAACAGTTGTGGCGGTTCGACTGCCACCACGCTCCGCCAGCAACGCCGGTGGGGTCGGCGCTTTCGCGCGGTGGCATGTCCAGTGCTTTTTGCAACCCACGTGGTTATCGCGTTCCAATCTCAAACTTCCCAAGCGTTCGACGATGGCTTTGTTTTCCAGCGGCTCACGCTGATTGACATCTGCTGCGGCCCGCCCGCCGGACGGTAAGCTTCTCCTCTTGCCGTGGTTCGAGGGAGCCTCGGGTTCCAAAATTTAACCGTCCGACCGTTTTTAATTTATGGGTTTTGGTCATTCTCACGCAAAGAAACGCCAGCTCGTCCGCCGTGTCCGCTCCGTTACCAAGGCGGCGCAACACGACTTGGCCCACGTCGAAGGCAAGGAGCATCACGAAGCTCCTGGTCACGGCTTCATTCCCGGCGTTCACCACCATGGTGACCAAGCCGGCGCGCGAAGCCCGCTCCACGCGCCACCGCACGGTGATAACTGGCCGCCGTTTCCAAATCTGCCCAGTTCGCATCATCCGCATCCGGCGCATCCGCAGGGTTACGCCTGGCCACCGGTCGAGCATGCGGATTACACCAAGGTGGGTCACGCGCCGCCGGGTCATCCGCATCCGGAAACCTTCGATCCGGCCATCCGCCAAGGCGCGTGGGCGAAATATCGCGAGGCCGAACTTGGCGCAAAGGGCTGGAAGGAAGAAGTGGATCGTTGCCTGGAATACGGCCTTGAAGCCGCCCCGTCGATCAAGGATCGGACCATCTCGACCTTTGCCCGCGGGGAACTACCGCACTTCGCCGGCATTAACACGTTTTGCAAGACGCACTATTTGGAGAACGTGAAGAAGGTTTCCGGCTACGACGCGGCGGTGATTGGAGTGCCATTTGACATCGGCACGACGTACCGCAGCGGCACGCGTTTTGGGCCGCAGGCGATTCGGCGCATCTCGGCGTTGTATGGCACTTACAATTACGAACTCGGCGTTGACCTCCGCGAATCGCTGAAGTGGTGCGATCTCGGCGACGTGTTTGCCATCGCCAATATCGAGAAGGGCTTTGATCAAATTTCCAAAGCCGTGGCGCATGTCCGTTCGAATGGCGTGTTCCCCATCATGCTCGGCGGGGATCATTCTATCGGGTATCCGGACGTACGCGGCGTCGCGCCCTACGTTGATGGTCCGGTCGGCATCATTCACATCGACCGCCACGTCGACACGCAGGAAACCGACATGGACGAACGCATGCACACCTGCCCGTGGTTTCACGCGACGAATATTCCCAATGCGCCGCCGATCAACCTCGTTCAACTCGGCATTGGCGGCTGGCAGGCGCCGCGCCCCGGGGTCAAGGTCGGCCGTTCGCGCGGCACGACCGTGCTCACCATTGAGGACATTGTGATGATGGGGGTGGATAAAGCCGCGGAGATTGCCCTCGACGTTGCCTGGAGCAATGGAGCGAAAGCCGTGTTCCTGAGTTTCGACGTGGATTCGCTCGATGCCGGATTCGTTCCCGGCACCGGCTGGCCGGAGCCCGGCGGATTTCTGCCGCGCGAAGTGTTGCGCTTGTTGCGCCTCGTCGCCCGCGAAGGTTTGTGCGGGATGGAGGTCGTGGAAGTCGCGCCACAATATGACGCGGGGGATCAGACCGCGCTGATCGGTACGCGCGCCATCATGGATGTGCTCGCAACGCTCGTGAACGAAGGCCATCTCGGTACGAAACCGGAAACCAAACTCCCACCGCCGCCCTATTGGCCGGAACGGAGAAAACCTAAGTCCAAGAAAAAGAAGTAAATCCTCAACCCTCAAATCGAAATGCCTAAATGAAAATTAAATCCCTGACACTTCTGGTTACGCTGCTCCTGGCTTTTAATGCCTCGGCTGCGCCCGTAAAAATCGGTTACAGCGACTGGCCCGGCTGGGTCGCCTGGGAAATCGCCAAGGAAAAGGGCTTCTTCAAGAAGCACGGTGTGGAAGTGGAGTTGGTCTGGTTCGCCGTCTATACCGATTCGCTCACCGCTTTGAACACCGGTAAGATTGATGCCAATTGCAGCGCGTGGTGCGACGTCATCCCGCCGCTGGCCGAGGGCGTCAAACTCAAGGTCGTACTCGTCAACGACAACTCCGCCGGCAACGATGCCATCATCGCAGAGCCCGGCATCGATTCCATCAAGGGACTCAAAGGGAAGACCGTCGCCACCGAACTAGGCACGGTCGAACATTTCATGCTGTTGCAGGCGCTCGCCAAGAACGGGATGACCGAAAAGGACATTGAGTATAAGAATCTCACCGTGCCGGACGCGGCCGCTGCCTTCATTGCGGGCAAAGTGGATGCCGCCGGGTTGTGGCAGCCGTGGATCTCGCAGATCCAGCGTGAAGGCAAAGGCAAAGCCTTGTTCACGTCGAAGGAGATTCCCGGACTCATTCCCGACCTGCTCGTCTGTCAGGAAAAGCTCGTGGCTGACCGTCCAGACGAGGTGCAGAAAATCGTCGCCGCTTGGTTCGATGTGATTGCGTTCATCAAATCCGATGAAGCGGAAGCGGTGAAGATCATGGCCAAGATCGTCGAACAGAAACCGGCGGATTATCTCGCGTTTATGCCGGGAACACGCTTCTTCAATTTGAAAGACAACCTGCACGCGTTCGAGAAAAGCACCGAACCTTCGTCGCTCGCCGGCAGTGGCAAGGTGATCGCTGATTTCCTGAAAGGTTTGGATTTGATCAAGACCGTTCCCGACTACGAGGCCGCGCTTGAGCCCAAGTTTGTGCACGCGCTGAAGAAATGACCGCGCATGCCGGACGTTGACTCCATTGCCGCTCCGGTGCCGCCGGTCGCGGGCGGGGTACGGTCACCTCCGTCCGGACGAACGCAGTGGTTCGGTTTGCGCGCCGAAATTCCGCCGTGGGCCTACCGCGGGTTATTTGTGCTGAGCTTTGCCGCGCTGCTGGGCCTGTGGTGGTTGATCAGCGTGCGGCAACTGGTTAATCCCATCTTTCTGCCGTCGCCCGCCCGGGTCTGGGCGACGGCTTGGGAACTTTGGAATGACGAGGTGCTCTGGATCGACGTAAAAGTCAGTGTGACCCGCGTGACCGCCGGCTTTTTGTTGTCCGCGGCGCTGGCGCTGCCCATCGGCATCTTAATGGGATCGTTCAAGATTTGTGAGGGGATGCTCCAGCCGCTCACTGAGTATGTGCGGTACATTCCGGTGCCGGCGCTGATTCCGTTGCTCATGCTCTTTTTTGGGATCGGTGAACAAGCGAAGATCATGTTGATTTTCGTCGGCGTGTTCTTCCAGCTGGTACTCATGGTTGCGGATGAGGTCCGACGCGTGCCCCATGACCTCGTGCAAGTCAGTCAGACCTTAGGCGCTCAACGCGGCGAAATCATCCGGCTCGTCCTGTTTCGTGCGGCCATGCCCGGCATCTTCGACGCGCTGCGCTTGTGCAACGGCTGGGCCTGGACGTATCTGGTCGTCGCCGAGCTCATTGCCGCCAATGAAGGCATGGGCTACCGGGTACTCAAATTCTCGCGCTTCCTCCAGACGCCAAAGATTTTTGTATATCTGATCCTGCTCGGATTCATTGGGCTGGCGCTTGACTTCGCCTTCCGCAAGTTCAACCAACGCGTCTTCCATTGGGCGGATGCCACGCGGCGATGAAACTGGAAATTCAAAACCTGGAAAAAGTTTATCGCGGCCGCAAAGGTGATGTAACGGCGCTGCAACCCACGACCTTCACCGTCAGCGCTGGGGAGTTTGTCTCGTTGGTCGGCCCGTCCGGTTGCGGCAAATCCACCACGCTTTATATGATTGCCGGTTTGGAAACGCCTTCCGGCGGCACCATCCGGCTCGACGGGGAGCTGGTGGTCGCGCCCGGAGCGGATCGCGGCATGGTGTTTCAAAACTACACCTTGTTTCCCTGGCTCAGCGTGCTGGAAAATACCCAGTTCAGCTTCGGGCTCGAGCGCAACCGTGATTACTCGCTCAGTAGCAGCGCGGTGATGAGTCGCGTGGGCCGGGCCTATTCGTTGCTCGATCTGATGGGGCTGCAAAAATTCTACCACGCCTGCCCGCGCGAGCTTTCGGGCGGTATGAAGCAGCGGGTGGCCATTGCCCGCGCGCTGACTAACCGGCCCAAGGTCCTGCTCATGGACGAGCCCTTCGGGGCACTCGATGCGCAGACGCGGGAGGAGATGCAGGAATTATTGCTCCTGTTGAGCCGGCATGAAAAAACCACCATTTTATTCGTGACGCACGATGTTGAGGAAGCGGTGTATCTGTCCACGCGCATTCTGGTGTTTGCTGCTCGTCCGGGACGGATTATCGAAGACATTCCCGTGCCGTTCGGAAGCGAGCGCAATCTCGAACTCAAACTGCACCCGGATTTCATGCAGTTAAAGCGACACCTGCTGAATCTGCTGCATAAAGAACAGGCAACTGATTTTGACCGCGCCGCGCTCTTGCAAAATCTGGTTCAACCCACAAACTCGTAATTCGTAATCTTCTTACCATGAAAAAAGAAATCATCGCCGCATCCATTCACCGCAAACGTTTCTCCCCCATCGCGGTCACCGTTCTGCTGCTCACGTTCGGGGCTACCATTTCACAAGCCCACCCTGGTCATGATTTGTTCGACCAAGGCCTTGCGCACGCGCTCACCAGCTCCGATCACTTATTTCTCCTCGCTGCGATCGGGGGTGGATTGTTTTGCTTTGGTCGAGCCCTTCAAGGACGTGTGCCACGCCGGGTGATGCAATCGCTGGGCGTTGGGCTCGTCCTTGGCGCTGTCGTTCTGTGGAAATGCGGGGCGTGAGCATCCCCACTCCTGTCGCCGACGAACTGCGCGTCGGCGTGGGGCGGGCATCGTTGGGGGTGGACCTCGTCTTTCGTGCGAGCACCGTCACCAGCGCATTTGCCACGAGTCCCTTGAAGCTGCTGACGCCCCGTTCGCGCGGGACCAGCGTCTGGGCTTACACCAGCAGTTTCGGAGGTGGCCTCGTCGCCGGTGATCAGACCCGGCTCGATATTCGGCTGGGCGCCGGCACGCGGTGCTTTGTCGGCACACAAGCCTCCAGTAAGATTTACCGCAATCCGGGCCGCCGTCCCTGCGGGCACACCACCCAGGCTCGACTGGCGCCGGACTCGTTGCTCGTTTTCGCCCCGGATCCGGTTCAAGCTTTCGCCCAGTCCATCTATGTGCAGCGGCAGGAATTTGAACTCGCACCGGGTGCCGGCCTCGCGCTCGTGGACTGGCTCACCTCCGGCCGCGCCGCGTGCGGGGAACGGTGGGCCTTCGATCAATTCCAAAGCCGCAATGAAGTCTCGACCAGCGCCGACTCAACTCTGGACGCGACTAGGGTGAATCCGAAATGTGTCTTTCTCGACTCGCTCAAGCTTGATTCCGGTCCGGGAAATCTCGCACCCTTCCAACACATGGGTCGCTTCAACTGCCTCGCGATGCTACTGCTGGTCGGACCGCCGTTGCGCGAGGCCGCGGCGCGGTTGCTGGCGGAGCTTTCCGCCCAACCCGTGACGCGGCGGGCTTCCCTGATTGGCAGTGTGAGCCCCGTCCACGACGGCGCTTTGCTCCGGATCGCCGGCGAAGATGTCGAGGCGGTTGGACGGGAATTGCATCGCCATCTCGCGTGCCTCAGCGATCTGCTCGGCGACGATCCGTGGGCGAGCAAATGGTGAAGCAATGAAAGCACCAAGCACCAAAATCCAGATACCAGAGAAACACCAAGCCCCGAACCTCATCCGGAGTCGAAGTCGAACGCACGGAATTGGTGTTTGGAGTTTGGTGTTTGGAGTTTGGATTTTCTGACATGCATCTCTCACCTCGTGAAATTGACAAACTGCTGCTGCACAATGCGGGTTTTCTCGCGCAGAAGCGTCTCGCGCGCGGGCTGCGCCTGAACCATCCCGAAGCCGTGGCCCTGATCGCCACGGTGCTGTTGGAATTCATTCGCGACGGTAAACGCGTCGCCGAGTTGATGAATCTTGGCCGGCAATTGCTGGGTCGCAACCAGGTCATGTCCGGCGTCCCGGAAATGATTTACGACGTGCAGGTCGAGGGCACCTTCCCCGACGGCTCGAAGCTGGTGACGGTGCATCATCCCATCGCCAGCGAGCAGGGCAATCTCTCGCTGGCGCTCCACGGCAGTTTTCTGCCCGTGCCGGACAGCGCCGCATTCCAACCGGTCGCGGACGAACCGATTCCTGGTTCAACCGAAATCAAGGCCGGCGAAATCGAACTCAATGTCGGTCGCGCCACCGCGGAGATTCCCGTCACGAATCTCGGCGACCGCCCGATCCAGGTCGGCAGCCATTATCATTTCATGGAGACGAATGCGGCGTTGCAGTTTGATCGCGGCGCCGCTTACGGCAAACGTCTCGACATTCCGGCGGGCACGGCCGTGCGCTTTGAACCTGGCGAAACCAAAACCGTGAAGCTCGTTGAAATCGCCGGCAAGAAAGTCATTCGCGGCGGCAACAATCTCGCGGATGGCAAAGTTTCCGCCGCTGGTATGAAAGCCGCACTGAAGCGAGTGAAGGCAAAGAATTTTGCGAACCAGAAACTTTCGTAGAGATTACACGCTCGTGCGAATTATCTTTAAGGCCATTCCAGTGGTTTTGGTTTTACTCTCAGGGTGCTCATCTCCCGTGCAGCTTGGAAACACCTCTACACCTGAGATGGTTGTTTACCATGTTAAGCCTGGATCAGAGAAGGAACTGGCAGCGATCCTTGCTAAACTTTGGAAGACTTACAAAGATGAGCGCATGGTGCGTTCTGAGCCTCATGTTTGTGTTCAAGCGCATGAGGATGCGCAGCACGAATATTTTATCGAGATCTTTACTTGGGCTGGTTGCTTTGCAATGGAGCACCCGCCGGAATCTGTTATGGATCTATGGCAACAAGCTGGATCTCTGTGCGCGTCGCGCAACGGCAGGCTGGCGGTAGAATACCACTCCCCGAAAATGCTAGAACCTAAAATTCCTGAGCTTGCAGAATAAGGTTCATATGTCCCACAAAATGAAACGCTCGCACTACGCCGACATGTTCGGCCCGACGACCGGCGACAAAGTCCGGCTGGGCGACACGTCACTCGTCCTCGAAGTCGAAAGGGATTTCACCGTCTATGGCG
>Ga0302322_100002631_pt1 | contig 15187 bp, 14 predicted proteins | sample Fen_T0_2_FD_203757 | JGI IMG/M metagenome (GOLD analysis project Ga0302322, IMG submission 203757) | Peat permafrost microbial communities from Stordalen Mire near Abisko, Sweden - Fen_T0_2 | ecosystem: Environmental > Terrestrial > Soil > Wetlands > Permafrost | place: Sweden: Abisko... | reverse complement strand
ATCGCCACATGCAGGCTCATCGCAGCCATTCTTCTGGTAAATGGGCGGTACTCGGCAACTTTCAATATCCACCCGCAGAAGCCCGCAAACGTGCCCTCACCCACTTCTTCTGTATCGAACCGTTCATGTTTCCGCAGGTAATGATGGAAGAAGGATGTCCCTACGGTTACTCCCACTTCATTACCTGCAATCTGAGCGTGCTACGATCCGCGGTTGTCGATGCCGGCTCTTTTGACCCAACCTACAAATTGAGTGAAGATACCGAACTTGGCATCCGGCTTTACGAGCGTGGCTTCCGCGTCTTGTTTCAGCCCGCAGCGCACGCCTGGCACGATCACCTGCCCTACGCCATCCCCAATCTCATCCGCCGCGCGCGTGTCTATGGCGCCGACTATTTCTACATGTTCCAGAGGCATCCGCGAGTCCTGAAGGAGTGGGCTCTCCCTCTCAATCTCACGGCCATGGACGAGGAGAACGCATATCGGATTCTCGACTACGTTGAACGCAATCGAAAGGACGTTGAGAACTCGGTGGCCGCCCTCGAGCGCTGGGACAACGTAGAATTCGTGCCCATCCTCGAGAAAGACCCCGGCATGTCGGCGCTGGTCATGCAATTATTCCGGCAAGCTCTCCCCGCCGTGCACTGGTTCTATTTGCTCGAAACCATGCTGAACACAATGAAAGCCCAACTAGGATTGGCGGATCTGGAAGCAAAGCGCAAGATTCAGTCGCCCGAAGGATTGAGCTTCGCTGTGCAGGCGGGAAAGGGTTAAGCAATGCCTGTCTTTGAAATTGAGGAAGGAACCATCGAGCACGGAGGCGCGAAATCGCCGATTCGGCTTTTCAAAAACGATGTCTCTCTGAAGATCGCCGGCGACATCCTTGCGGGAAAGACCTACCCCCATGTGCATTTCGTCGAGAATGTTCACACCGTTCTTGATATTGGTGCGAACGTGGGTGCCGCAACCATCTTCTTCTCACTGCTGTACCCGCACGCGAGGGTGTTCGCCCTGGAGCCAGCAAGTGCCCCATTCTCCCTTCTAAGCCACAACGTTGCAGCATTTCCGAACGTCAAAGCTTTTCCCATCGGCCTCTTCGCATGCGACAAAGTAGTGCCCTTGTATCCGGGACAAAATGATAGCGTTGAGTCTTCCGTGTCGCGCAGCCCACGCACGGGAACGGAACCGGAGGAAGTGCGCCTTCGCTGTGCGGATCAATTCATGGTTGAGCAGGGGATTCGTTCGATCGACATTCTGAAGATTGACACCGAGGGGTGCGAGGTCCACATCCTGCGCTCGCTCCACCGTTTTTTGTCGGGCGTCAAACTGATCTACATCGAATACCACAGCGATCGCGATCGCCGGTTGATTGATCTGCTTCTTGCCGACACCCACAGCCTCTGGCGAGGCCACGCTGACCTCATTTATCGGGGAGAGCTCTGTTATCTAAATCGCACTCTGGTGCCCGGCCCCAGCGTGACCTACAGTACGGAAATCATTCTTCCCTTGGACTAGCCGCCTTAGTGACTTGGCCCTCGATGCCGGGTCCCAGTCACTCCTACGTTCCGGTGTGATAAGACACATCGCTCTTGGGAACCATTTGGCGCACCCGTCGCGCCAGCATGTCGTAAATCGTGGCCCGACTGATTCCAAGTATCTCAGCCGCCCGCGCCTTGTTGCCATCCACCATCTTCAGAACATTTTCCATGTGCCGGTATTGCAACTCTTCGAGCGTAACGAATCTGTCTCCCGCGGGTTTCACCGCATCCATTCGCAGGGCATCAGGCAAATCCAAGTCGCGAATCAGTTCTCCGTCCGCCATCATGCAAGCAGTCCCGATCACATTTTCGAGTTCGCGCACATTTCCGGGCCAGGGATATCGATTCATCAGGATCTGAGCGCGCCGGGAAATTCCTTTGATCGCTTTTCCGTACCTCGTCGCAAACTGCTGCAGAAAATGGCGTTCCAGTAACGGAAGATCTTCCTTCCGGTCAGCCAGAGACGGCAGGTCGATTTCTATCATGCAAAGGCGATAGTACAAATCCTCCCGGAACTTTCCTTTCGCCGCCAGTTCGCGGAGATTCCGGTTTGTCGCCGCAATCACGTTCACATCAATCGTCAGCGTGGCTGGGGAACCGACTCGCTGCAATTCCCGGCTTTGAAGGATTCGCAAGAGCTTGGCCTGAGCCGCCAACGGCAGTTCTCCAATTTCATCCAGGAAGATCGTGCCGTGATTTGCATATTCGAACAAGCCAGTCTTGTCGTGAGTTGCGCCCGTGAATGCCCCTTTCACATGACCAAATAGTTGGCTCTCGAGCAGGGTCTCAACCAGCGCTGAACAGTTACAGATCACGAGCTTGCCGTGTGAGCGCGCGCTTAGATTGTGCAACGCGCGCGCCACCAACTCTTTCCCGGTTCCCGTCGGGCCAGTGATCAGGGCCGTCTGAAACAGAGGCGCCACGCGGCGGATGATCGAAAACACCTGGAGCATGCTCGGGCTGCGACCGACAATGCCCTGAAACTGGTAGGCCTTCAGTAGTTCGCCATCAAGCTCGTGGGTATGGCGTCGCGTCTGCGCTTGTTCAATCAGGCCGGCAACCAATTGCCGGACCTTGTTGCGGTCCAGCGGTTTGGCAAGCAGGTCGGTCGCGCCTCTTTCCAAGGCATGCGCGACGCCCTCATGACTCCATCGGTCTGTCATGAGGACCACTTCAAGGGCTACATCCCCTGCGAACAGAGTTTGCAGTGGGACACCAGGGTCGTCCGCGGCCGCGTCCATAAAAATCAACTGCGGCAACGAACCTCGATAGAAGCTTATGCCTTCGGCCCTTGACCCAGCTCTCAAAACCGCAACCGGCAAACCAGCTAGCGCACGGCTAATTTCCTCAGCGACAGTAGCATTTTGATCGATTACCAAGACGAAGTGAACGGATTCCGACATAGGGGATAGAAACCTCAGCTTGCTCGCAAGCAGGCTGTTCGCTCGTCACCAACGTTAGAAATAACACGCTGATCCGGCGACTCAGACTGATCCACAAACACACTTTCTTTAAAATCAACGCCTGCAAATAAATTGTGTAACGCCGGGCTTGATTCGCCCAGCTGGCTTCGGAGGAAAAGCATCTCCTCTTCAAGCCGTTGTATATAGCGCCATGCTCCAAAGGCAGCCGCGCAATTAAACGTAAATGCAGCAACAAGAAGATACTTCGCGACAACCATGAGTTTCTCCCGATTGTCTTGTACGAGAAACGCAGACGTTCTAGTCGAGCATTCATCCGCGATTCCTTATTTACTGTATGGGCAGTCTTTAAGCAGTTTGGTGCCCATTTTCGAGGAGCGTGGGTTTTAGATGGGTGTCTTAACGCTAGGGTTGGGATGAAAGTGGAACGAGTTACTGATAATCGTGGGAAAGTACTTGTAGCGGGAAATGACTCTAAACGAGAGCCAAATTGACTTTCGTAGCAACCTTCGGGCTCTTTCCACCAGGGGCGCACTGGCATCTCGCAATCTTTTGAGAGATTTTCATGGCGTCCCCCTCGACGCTTGCAACTTTGCTAATACTTTTGTGATGCTCTTGGGTCACTTGTACATCTCTGCAAATCCGTTTGTCAACAATTTGTGTGAGACGACTGTCGCTTTTTTTGTTTGTTCTCCTAGAGTATGGGAGTTACAAGGCTCTCCCGTCATCGCGATCTAGCCCATGTGTCAACATTTCGGCGGTAGTGACGTAGCTTCGGCATTATTGTCCAGAAGATAAATGGACGTGATACTGCATCTTGATTCGATTGTAATAACATTAACGACACCAGCAGAAACCAACTCGTCATGATACGTTGTTGAGTTATTCAACATCTGTGGCCGTGGTTGTTACACATTGAGTGTTTTTACTCAATGTAGCGGCTAGTGGAGCTATCGAATCGCCCGGATATTGCTGGCAACGATCGCGCTCTCGCCCACGACCATCAGCCGCATTGCGATGCGCTCCGCCTTATAGTGATGTGTTTGGTGCAGTATATAAGCAAATCCAATCCCAGCTCCGAAGCCAATGGCAGAACCTGCAGCTTCTCCGGCCGCGCCGCGCGTAACAAACGGTCGCATGAGTGGGTTCGCTTCCCGGAAACCCTGACTCAGACCACGCTGGGTGGTGATGGCGTCAGCCGCGATCAGCCCGCCAAGCAAGCCGAAGCCTACCTTGTTCTCGACCGTCCAGAACGTCCTATGACTAGGCGCGTCTGGCAGCGAATTCTGTGCGGTCATTTCCGCCATGGTCTTGGCCTGCATGGTCGCGCACAAAAGAAGAATCGAGAAAAGGTATTTCACTTGAGCCTCCCTGTTGGCTTGAATGAATGTAGAGTAGGTCAAGAGAACACCAACGTACATGGCCCAAAGCAGTAGCAAGGTAGCCTTACGGTACCCAGCAAATCTGACTATTAGTAACAGTTACTGTCGGGAACGCTTCAAGACAAAAGACTTAAAGCAATCTGAAGGGCTTCAATACTCGGCCTTGCAGCAATTTGGAGCGCCCGGAAGTCGTGGCAACCGCATGTTCGCATTCCGTAACGGGTAAAACTTTGGTAACCCAGGAGGCTCGAAATGCTCCTAGAATCCGATCGCAGTATGAGGATAGGCGGAGCCGTACAGTTGAGATCCCCCTCAAATGGCTCCGCCGTTCCCTTTTTTGTGGACGCTGTGGGCGATTCGCTGGCTACGCCACCTAAGCAGCCAAATTCCTTCCCAGATTGGCTGCTATGTAGGTGACCCGCTGGTACTGATTTGCAATTCCGCTTGAGGGAGACAGCCGGGCCGGATAAATCAGGGCTGCGTTGAGCCGCACCAGGGCGAACATGCACCAGACCTTCAGTTTTATCGCCCTTTGGAAAATCTCCAGTCCCATGGCCGCAATCGCCGGATCTGAATGGTAGCGAGCCGACTGCCCAGCCGCTACCAAAATGCCTGCGTTCTCGGATAAAGCGACTACATACGTCTTTGCAGCCCGAATCCGGTACCGCTGCGCCTCCCGGAACTCCTTCGCTGTGAGATTGGCCATCAGGAACCGATCCTCTTCCGGATCTGTCAGGTTCTGAAAAGCGTCGAGATCAATCGGGATTAGCTGGGGAGCAGATTTCTGCGCCATTCTGTGCGAGTACCGCCAGCATAACTGAAGCGTCAAAAAGACAAGAAACAGAGTGGCGATGGACGCCAATAGCACCAGAGGAGTCATAGGTGGGCGATCCTCCCAAGCTCAGCAGCTTGCTCCCGCAAATCCACGAGGCCAGCTTCCGAGTTCAATATAACCTTCTCCCGAACCTGTGCATAGTAAAACCAAAGCACCGCGACGATATGGTAGGTCGCCATTTGGGCGATGTCGACGGCTCTGTAACTGTCCGCTGCGGCGATATTCTTCAAAGCCAGGAAAACAGGCTCAAGACCCGTGGTCAATCCAATCCCCACGGCAATCCCAAATGCAAGCGGCAGCATTCTGAGACCCAGGAAGCGATGCCACAAGAAAACCAAAACGATCAGGCCGCATTGAGCCGTGTTCAACGGATCAATGATGACGTAGGCACGGATAAGCCAGGGATCCAAGCTGCCACGGTACAAGGCCCCGATAAAAACGGCCGCCAGCAGCATCAGCGCAATCATGATGAAATTCAGAATTCGCGCTACTTCCCGCCGCAGGGGTACGCTGTGCGCCACCGGCGCTTCAAACAATTCTTGCAGGATCCCGAAATGCAAAGCTATGCTCCCGGCCCGGCCTATGATATCGACCTTCACATACGCCATGGCCGGCGCTTCCAGCAAGTACATTGTGAAGAGCACGCCGAATTGCAGGAACTCAAACAGCAGATAAGAGAAAAAAATCGGAAAGTCCCGGTGCTGCTGCCGGCGATACATCATCACCGCCACTGCCAGCAACAAGGCGTGCGGTGCCGTCCAAAAGTAGAGCCAGATGTAGTGCTGAAAACCCATTCGCTTGAGTACTACCGTCGGGCAAAATGTATCACTCCCACCCGGTAGCCCTCAAGCCCGGATTTATCTCTAACCGTTAGGACGGCACGCTTTGTCATTACAGCCGGGAAATGGGTTTCCGTCTGCCCGGAGTTCAGGCGACAGCACCGCTAGCGTTGCGAGCACCACCAACAACAAGGCAATCTTTGCTTTTAAGGTTTTCACGCGGTATCCTCTCTGAGTTAAGTGAGACTTCGTATAAACAGTCTGTTGGCGCGCGTGTACGCCGCGGGGGTAGATCTTGTTACTCCAGCTTTTCGGAAAAGCGTAGCTATCAATCGGCAGGGTTACAGAATATGGGCTTGAAATCCGCTTACGAGGACCTTCGCAAGAGAACTTTGGACAAAGTCGAGGGGACTTGGGGGAAATTAAGCTACATCGCAGAACGGCGTTCGGAGAATGGCGCCTACCGGCACTGGGGATTTGAAAGAGCTCACGGGACGGAAGCGGCCCAGCAAACTTTTGCCCGCGCGCATCAATCTCTGGTCGGAACGGTGTTGCGCACCCGCATACGTTCGCTTCAGGAAGATCTGGAACAATCCAGTTCGGCTGACGGATCTACCCCAGTTTCTTACGCGTCGAAGCTGACGGCACATCTCCGGCGTTTACTGCCTTCAGGTTCCCCGAAGATGACAGAACTACATTTGTTCTCGGTACTGAAAACTCTTTCTCTGTTGGAATCTCGGCAGCAACCAGATTCCCGAGTCTCATCGCAACGCCTACGACTTGGCCGATCACCTCGGCCTCCTGCGGATGTTTAAGGATCCTCACTGGCGCCGGTGAGAGCGGATGCGGCTGCAAGACCAGGGTGTTCAGCCGGAATGAACACCAGCAACAAGTAAACCCGTCTCGAGTTTCCACAAAGTAAATCGGGCGCTCATACTCGGAGCGCCATTGCCGATCCACCACTCGCCGCCTGGATTCATCAACCTGTACAAACGATCCCGGCTGCAGAATCGGGTACATGGTGTAATCTTCGCTCCCGATATAAGCGTAGGTATAGTCCTGCGAAGCCAGGGAGCCGAGCATGGCCATAGGTACCGTGCCCCACTGCTGGACCATACGGCCCAAATCGGTAGTCTCTTTGAGATCGAACCCTGGGTCCATCTTGATAGGAATGTTGCAGGAAGCGCGGTCGGCATCGAGGGAGACCATGTGCGAACGCGCCGGCTGAGACAAAGCCCACTCGGCACTGATCTCGTCCAAATCTACTCCGTAGAGATGCAGCAGGGCCGCTACCGATTTGTGATAGATCGCCGCCAGCGAGTAGAAGCGGTAAATGCTGGGAACAACACCTTTAGTCTCAATATCGGAAAGACGGCTGGGAGGAATCTGATACTCCTCACTGCCACGTCGCTGCGCGATCAGCATGCTCGCGGTCTCGACGTCCCTCATGGTGAGGCCGAGCCCGTCGCGGATCTTCCGCAAATCGTTGCCTGCTGCCTGCATCTGTACTCCGCGCGAAAGGGCATGGATGATGCCTCTTCGGCATACCCTTGCTCGCACTATTCGTCGCAAGGAAACTTCAGATGCTCCCACAATCTCGACGTGATCGCTAATGTGCTGTACGACGAAATGGCGAAGTATCTGTGTGCATGCTTATATCAAGTTAGGGCACGGCATTTCAACTGTGTTGTTTGGTTTTCGTAACATTGCGGAGAGGGCATCCTGCCGCGGTTTTCGTTTCATTCCGCTTTGGCAGGCGAAACATCCGTTTTGGAGCGTTTTCGTTCCTATTCTTCTCTCAAGTTCCGGAATTCGTAAACGAAAAGACGGCGCTCAATTGGAGTTTCCAGGGACTGGAAAGTGGTTGACTATCCTCTTTCGGCAAGAGGCTGGAAAGGGATTATTTTAGTGGGTGCTAGAAGACGCCGAATCTGATCCCGCTGTGTCGGACTGAGAGCAAGAAACTGAAACCCATACTCCGTGCCAAGGCTTCTGACCACTCTTGCGGGTACTGCAAGTTCAAGATCGGGCCCCAGAGGAATCCGCACTGTAGCCATTTCTTCAAGAAACAGTTCTGTGCCCACAAAAGCTCCCATACCGCTTTCGCTGAGGTCGCGAGCCCAACCACCGGTAACGACCTTCTCGCCCGAGCGCGTGACTTCGATCTTCACCCGGGCGTCAAACGCATGGCGCGGCAGAATTCGCCGGACTGACGTCGATTTCTTGGACTCTGTGAAGCTCAACGTTCCCCTTCTGACTCGATCCGTGAGGCCTTCATGGCAATTGCGTCTGCTTGACTGATTCTGCTCAAAAAATACCCGGCCAATGGGATGACTGGCTGACTCAGGACGGGATTTCCCAACCTTCGTCCTTCATCTTCTGATTCGTCCAGTGCTGGAGTTTCTCGAACAGCAACGGTTCTACGACCACGAATCGAAACCCCGCTCGTCCTCCCACATCGGCCCACACCAGCCGACCTTTCGCCTGGATCACAATCTCGGTTTCAGGCAGCAGGAAACTTACGTCAACTAGTCCTCCGAAGCCGACCGGGTCGCTCACGGAATCCAGTCCCATCCCGCCGGTACTCAGGTTGACAGCTTGCACTTGCAATTCCTTGCCGTTCGCATTCCTGAGCGTCACCGGCAAGCTCACTTTGGCGCGGAAGAACTTCTGTTGTTCTTGGCTGATTCTGCCCAGACTCTCCCCGACCTCTCCGCGCCCGGCAGGCGCGTTGATGCCGTATTCGCGCAGTTTGCGGCTCAAGGTCCGCCGCGAGATTCCGAGCCGATCGGCCGCCTGCGAACGGTGCCCACCCGTCTGCTCGAGAGCACGAATAATCATCTGCTCTTCCATATTTTCCAGGTTGCCTTGCGGCAAAACCTGATTGGCAGGGGTCATTTCCAGACCGTCCTGCCGTAGCGCCAGGCCTACGTCTGACCCCTTGATTTGCTCTTCCGCCACGCTCATCGCCAGCTTTGCTACCGCGTTTCGCAGTTCTCGAACATTTCCCGGCCACGGGTATCCCTGCAAGGCGGAAAGCGCATCGACAGAAAAGCTCTTTCCCGGCGTTTTCAACGACAGGAAATGACGGCCCAAGGCAGCGATGTCTTCGGGGCGCTCGCGTAAAGGAGGAACCAGCAATTGGAACTGGCTCAAGCGGTGAAACAAGTCCCGGCGGAACCGTCCTTCCTTCACTGCCAATTCCAGATTCTGGTTAGTGGCCGCAACCACTCTCACGTCTACTGTGATCTTCCGATGTCCGCCCAGGCGGTAGTACGGCGCGCCATCAAGCACGCGCAGCAATTTCACTTGAATTTGCGGCTGCAGTTCTCCAATTTCGTCGAGGAAGATCGTGCTCTTGTCCGCGAGTTCAAACAGTCCCGGCTTGGATGAATCCGCGCCGCTAAACGCACCCTTCTCATAGCCAAACAATTCGCTTTCCACCAGATGTTCTGGAAGAGCAGCGCAGTTGATGTCCACCAGTGTTTTCGTATGCCGGTACGAGGTCTCGTGAATGGTACGCGCCACTAACTCTTTGCCCGTGCCAGTTTCGCCGACGATCAACACTGTCTCTGTGTGACCCGCCACGCGATCCACCAGGCCCATGAACTTGTGCATCACGGGACTGGCAATCAGAAACTCGTTGCCGCCAACCACGCGCCGCGCCAGTGGAACCCCCGTGCCTTGTCCCGCTGCATCGGAAGCATCCCTGGCGGATACTTTCGCGCTCGTTACATCGATGGAAATCCCAAACATTCCCGCAGGAGCCGAATCCGCATCCCGCACCAGCGTTAGACAAAGCAGCATCGTGAAGTCGCGGCCGGTCTTGGTTCGGCCGCGCAGTTGCGCCTGAAAACGCCCTTGCTCCCGCACTGCGGGCACGATCAGTTTCTTCAGCACAGACTGATCTTCGGCGAGGAACAAATCCGCAAGATTCTTGCCCGCGAGATCCTCGGGCGTGTATCCGTACCGCTTTACTCCGCGATTACAGGCCGTGATGATGCCTTGCAGGTCAGTGGTAAATACCGCGTCCTGCAATTGATCCAAAATATCTGGCGGAAAGCTGGCACCGACGAATGCGGGCGCGGGACAACTACCACTACTACTGGCGGGTTTCTGCGTCTTCGCCATGCCGAAAAATTGCTTTCGAAAACCTAACCTTTTGAGTCCTCTTGATATGCACGATGTTCAACTCAACTTCCATCTGCGGACAACGAGTGCGGCGCTCAAACCACGGTCCGGGCGCGTGCACAAATCGGGACTCTACTGCATGCTGACACACGCGAAACCCTCGCGTAACCTCCGAGCCCAAACCAAAGAAACTAAGGTAATGAGACATTTCCGCCGCGCCACTCTGTCCCGCTGCGCCAGTTCGTCCCAATCGCTGCGTGTGCAAAACCGATTCTGCAACCTAGTTTCAACGACTTCGCTCATGGCACTTTGGTGGGGCACTTGCAATGTCAAGGCTGTGCACGTCCGCTAAATCGGACGTACCAACCGAAAGTAGGAGTCTATGAAATCGAAATCCGCCCTTCTCGTAGTAATTCTCGCCCTCGCAAGTTATGCCGAAGCGAAGAAGGACAAACTCGCCCCTGAACTGCAGAACCAGACCGTTAGCAATTCAGTGAACGTCATTGTTCAATTCAACGCACCTCCGACGGCTGCTGATCTCACGAAAATATCGAATCACGGCGGCAGGTCGAGCGGCTCGATAGGCCTCGTCAATGGGATGCAAGTCTCGTTGCCCGCCAATCAGGCGGACGGCTTATCGGACGAGACTTCGGTGAAGTTCATCTCGCCGGATCGCCCAGTGAAAGGTTCGCTAACGAACTCGGCTCCCGCCATCAACGCTCCATATGCGTGGGGATTGGGTCTGGATGGCAGCGGCATTGGAGTCGCCGTCATTGACAGCGGCATCGGGCCCAAGACCAGTTCGGTGTCCATCTCCGACTTGAACAAGTTCGGCAGCACGACCAGCCGCGTCGTCTATAGCCAGTCCTGGGTCAACGATGGGCTTGGCTCCTACGATGGGTACGGTCACGGCACCCACGTCGCCGGTATCATTGGCGGCAACGGCTATAACTCCACAGGTTCTGCTGATTTTCAGACGATCAAGGGCATCGCTCCCAACGTGCAGCTAATCAATCTGCGCGTGCTCGACAGCACCGGAACCGGCACAGACAGCTCCGTCATCGCCGCAATTCAGGCAGCCATCTCGCTCAAGAAGAAATACAACATTCGCGTCATCAATCTTTCGCTGGGACGTCCCGTATACGAGAGCTACACGCTCGATCCTCTCTGCCAGGCAGTAGAAGCTGCCTATAAGGCTGGGATCGTCGTGGTCGTCGCGGCCGGGAATGATGGTCGCAACGATTCCGCCGGCAACGGTGGATACGGCACCATCTATGCACCAGCCAACGATCCTTATGTGATTACGGTCGGCGCGATGAAATCGATGGGCACTCCAACCCGCGCCGATGACCTCATTGCCACCTACAGTGCCAAGGGGCCAACCGCTATCGACCACATCGCTAAGCCCGACCTAGTTGCTCCCGGCAATCGCGTAGTGTCTGTACTGGAAAACGCAAATGCGCCGCTCGCGGTCGCTTACCCGGAGAATGTCATTTCCAAGAGTTATTACATGAACAGCCCTGTGGCGACCGTGACTGCAACCAAGATGACTGCGGCCGCAACCACAACAAGCTCTACCACTACCTCTTCGACGCCTTCGTCCTATTTCACACTTAGCGGTACCAGCATGGCGGCACCGGCTGTCAGCGGCGCTGCCGCCCTGCTGTTGCAGAAGAACTCCAACCTAACGCCGGATCAAGTTAAAGCGCGGCTGATGAAAACGGCGTATAAGGTATTCCCTCAGTTCAGTAGCTATACGGATCCTTTAACCGGCATCACCTACACAGACCAATACGACTTGTTTACCGTTGGCGCGGGCTACCTCGACCTTCAGGCGGCCTTGGCCAACACCGATTCGTTTACTGGCGTCGCAACTTCTCCGACGGTGGCCTACGACTCCACCTCGCAAAGCGTCTACTTCGTGAACAACAGCTTTGCCGTCTGGGGCGGTTCTTCGAACTGGACTAGCTTCGCGGTTTGGGGCGGGAACACCTTCGTCAGCAACAACTTCGCCGTATGGGGCGGATCCAGTCCTTGGGCCAGCTTCGCGGTCTGGGGAGGCTCAGCACCTTGGGGCAATAACACCAACAACGGGTTCTTCGCGGTTTGGGGCGGAAACTCGGTGTCAGCCAGCGGTACTCCGACGAAGGACGCCGTCAACATGATGATTAAGGGCGACAACTAACAGCAAGGAAGGCACGTACTCATAAGGAGTTATGAAATGAAATCCACCAGAACCATCCAGATGGCCTGCGCGACGCTCAGTCTGGCGCTCGCGAGCCTGATGTTGGTTCCCAGCCTCGCCTATAGCCAGGCTCGGAAAATGTCGGAAGACCTCGAGCGCCCTTCCGCCAAACAGTTCGTCAACGTGATTGTGCAATACAGAGTGGCGCCAGCCCAGTCGCATATCGACCGCATTCAGCAAAGGGGAGGTTCGTTGCGCCGGGACTTGCGCAGCATGAAGTCCGGCGCTTTTCGAGTACCCGTCGACGCAGTGGCCGCGCTGGCCAACGACCCGGATGTCGCTTACGTATCTCCGGACCGCCCGCTGCGTGCTGCCACCTATTCCAATAACCCCGACTTCTACGAGCAAGCGGTTTTCGCTCAGTCCTCATGGAATTCCTATGACGGGAGCGGCATTGGCATCGCCGTGATTGACAGCGGCATTACCAACAACGGCGACTTCGGCACCCGCATCGTTTACAGCCAGAGCTTTGTCACCGGGCAAACCGCCACAACCGACGCCTATGGTCACGGCACGCACGTAGCTGGAATTCTGGCTGGCGGTGGCACGAAGTCCACGGGCTCGAACTTCTCCCGGACATTCCTCGGTGTTGCCAACAACGCCAAAATCATCAACCTGCGCGCGCTGGACCAGAACGGCTCCGGCACTGACAGCGCCGTGATTGCTGCCATTCAGAAAGCGATCCAACTTAAGAGCACCTACAACATTCGCATCATCAACCTCTCGCTCGGCCGCGGAGTCTATGAGAGCTATGCTCTCGATCCCCTTTGCCAGGCGGTGGAGGCGGCTTGGAAAGCCGGCATCGTGGTCGTTGTTGCCGCAGGCAATGACGGGCGCAACAATGCGGCAGGCACGAATGGATATGGCACCATCGACGCTCCCGCCAACGATCCTTATGTGATCACTGTGGGCGCCATGAAACCAGTCGGGACCCCGGATCGCGCAGACGACTTGATCGCCAGCTACAGCTCAAAGGGTCCGACGCTGTTTGACCACGTGGTGAAACCGGACATCGTTGCGCCGGGCAACCAGGTGATCTCAACCCTGTCGTCCACCACCGCTACGCTCTACAGTTCGGCGAATTCCATCCCGACCAACTACTACGACAATGGTGGCACCAACGCCGCCTCAAACGTTTACTTCAAGTTGAACGGCACGAGTATGGCGGCGCCCGTAGTGAGCGGAACGGCAGCCCTCTTGCTGCAGAAGAACTCTGCCCTCACGCCAGACCAGATCAAAGCGCGCTTGATGAAATCGGCCTACAAGAATTTTCCGCGGACCAGCGTCGCCACCGATCCAGTGACCGGCAACACCTACACCAGTCAGTACGACATCTTCACCGTAGGGGCGGGATATCTCGATATTCAAAACGCCATGCAGAGCACAGATCTCGCACCCTCTACGGTGGGCGCCGCGAGCTCGCCTGCCGTGGCCGTGGACTCTTCCGGAAACATCTATCTTGTCGGTGGAACCTCGGTGGTGTGGGGCACGTCTGTCGTCTGGGGTACTTCAGTGGTCTGGGGAACTTCGGTCGTGTGGGGCACCAATACCTCGGGTCAGTCCGTAGTCTGGGGATCTTCAGTCGTCTGGGGCACCGGCGGCACGCAGGCTTATAACGCGCTCTGGGGATCGTCCGCTGCCTGGGGAGCATCCGTGGTTTGGGGAACGTCCAGCCCCAGCCAGGCTAATGCGATCGCAATCAACGGCGAGAAGTAGGTTCCGGCCCGCGTGAGCCGGACCCGCCGGTCATGGATTGGTCTCCCTGGTCGCGCCTACAACAGCGCGAAAACAGGTCGCCGAACACGATTACTTCCGTAAGTACAGGCGCTCTCCTCCCCTGGGCTACCATTCGATATTGGGGACGACTAGGACTTTTGTCGGCGGCGCCGGGGTAGAAGGGTCTGTGTATGTTCCGCCGTTTTGACCCGATTCAAAGCCCTGAGTAGCCCCCGAGAGTGCAGACTTTCGAACCGCCGAGTGCAACCTCCGTTGCGCATGGTGGTCAACGCTGTTGCCGCATTTTTGTACCGATGCGGATTAGGACGCACTGCGGAATCTATGTCCAGACGGGCCATACTTTTCATCGGCACGACCGCCGCTCTCGGCGTGTCGGTGATGGCCTATTCTTTTTTGCATTGGCACAGCAGCGGATGGGCTCGCTTCATCTGCTATCTCCTGATTGCCCTGCTCGCCTCTTCTCTGAAAGTTCAGTTGCCCGGCATCGACGGCACTATGTCGGTGAATTTCCTATTCATCCTGCTGGGCGTTTTGGAAATGAGTTTGCCGGAAACACTGATCATTGGCTGTAGCGCAAGCTTAATGCAGTGCGTCTGGGGGGCTCGCCAGAAACCTGACCCCGCAAAAATCCTCTTTAACGTCTTTAGCATGATGGCCAATGCCATCGCGATTTCCTATTTCGCGTTTCATCGTTTGGAAGGCATTCTCGGTCACAGCACACCCGTACTCCTTGTTGCCACGGCCCTCATTTTCTTTCTGGCAAATACTCTGCCAGTGACGATCATCATTTCTCTGACCGAAGGCAAATCGCCTCGCAAAGTCTGGTCGGAATGCTACTTCTGGTCTTTTCCTTACTATCTGGTCGGCGCTGCGGTCGTTTTCCTTGTGGACTTTGTCAACCGCTCCACGGGATGGCAAACGACCTTGCTTGTCCTTCCCGTCATTTACTGGGTCTATCGCTCCTACCGTCTGTATCTCGAGCGACTGGAAGCGGAAAAGAAACACGTGGAAGTTGAAAAGCGCCATGTCGAGGACGTCGCAAAACTCCATCTCCGTACCATCGAGGCGCTCGCGCTCGCGATTGAAGCCAAAGATCACACCACCCACAAGCATCTCCAGC
>Ga0302322_100002630_pt1 | contig 15188 bp, 15 predicted proteins | sample Fen_T0_2_FD_203757 | JGI IMG/M metagenome (GOLD analysis project Ga0302322, IMG submission 203757) | Peat permafrost microbial communities from Stordalen Mire near Abisko, Sweden - Fen_T0_2 | ecosystem: Environmental > Terrestrial > Soil > Wetlands > Permafrost | place: Sweden: Abisko... | reverse complement strand
GGTCTGCACCGGCGGCAGGTTGCCAGCGACGAAAGATGTCGGGGTGATTTCATGGCCTAACATTTCTGCCTTTTACCTCGAGCAAACGACCGAGCTTCCAAAGGATTGAATATGCACATCACGACCCAAGCACCGGACGCCCGGACGGACAGCAACGTTGTAAATCCACGTTCCATGAAAATGCGAGTTGTGCAGATTCCTATCTTTGTTGGGTTGCTTTCGATCCTGACGGCGTGCGCGTCATCTCCCTTGGAGCAGTCCGGATCCCTCGGATCATACGACGATATGTCCGCGAGTAATGGCGCACTCACGAAATCGCGCATCAAGATCAAAAAGGACGAGGTCCTGGCCGCCAGGACCGTTCGGATCATTCCGACGGCGTACTCCGGAGCGGCTGCTAAAGTTCGATTCACCAGCGAGCAACGCAAACTGGTCTCCAATTCGATCGACCGCGCGCTTTGCGTGGGCTTAAGCGATCGTTTCGTTGTGGTCGGTCCAAATGAACCCGCAGATCTGACCGTGCGCGCCATGATCACCCATGTCGAGGCCACGGATGAGGTCGCCGCCGGCGCATCGAAGGTGGTGGGCTTCGTGCCGGCACTCTTGGGCGCCGGATTTCCGGTACCCGTCCCGCGCATTCCTATCGGGCTTGGCAATCTGTCAGTAGAGGCCGACGCCCGCTCGCCTGACAATACGCAGCAGGCCGCGATGGTGTGGGGGCGCGGCGCGGACTCCATTACGAGCAGGCCCAAGGTGTCGGTGGCATCTGACGCCTATGATCTCGGCACATCATTTGGCGAAGATTTCAGCAAGCTTCTTACGACGGGCGAATCGCCCTTCGGTGGTTCGCCTTCGGCGCCTTCGATGCAACAGGTCAGCTCTTCGCTCGGAGGCGCTCCGAAACATGCCGCATGCAATGCGTTCGGCAGGAGCCCGGGGGTTGTCGGCTTCGTCGGAGGGAGCCTGCTTGGAATGCCGCCCGAATGGTCCGACAAGGGTGGCGTCCAGTGATCTGATTGATCGTCATCGAACAGCTGCTTTCTGCCGACCGACCGGGCGAGCCGCATCGTGACCGGTACACCTCGAATCGACCTGCAGCTCGTGCGTTACCCACCCGGAAGGCACGACCTGTGACTCACTGCGCAATTGACCGGGACCGCCGGCTTATTGACGCCCCCCTTCAATTCGACAATCTTTCCATCGGCCAACTCGATTGTCCGGTCGAATAAATCCTCCGATCGGTGATCATGTGTGACGACCACGACCGCTGCGCGGCGCTCGGTCGCGATGCGTCGGAACAGTTCCATGACTTGGCGGCCACGGACGCTATCAAGCGCCGCGGTCGGTTCATCCGCCAGGATCAGATACGGATCGTTGGCGATCGCCCGCGCGATCGATACCCGCTGCTGCTCGCCGCCGGACAGCTTGCGGGGCCGATTGTCGATCCGGTGTGCGAGATCGAGGTTCCGCAGCAACTCGGCAGCATAGGCATGAGCGGGTTTTGGCGGCACGTCGTCGATTTCCAGCGCGATTGCAACATTCTCCAGCGCCGTGAGGTAGGGGATCAGGTTGGCTTTCTGAAATACGAAGCCGATGTGTTGGCGCCGGAAATTGCGCAGATGATCGAGCTCTGCGTCGGGCCAGGACACGCGCTCGCCGCCGATCAGAACTTCGCCGCCCGTCGGGGGCTCGAGAAGTCCGGCGATCAGCAGCATCGTGCTCTTCCCGGAACCGCTGGGCCCGAAAATGCCGACCAGTTCGCCGGGCATGATGTCGAGCGAGATGCCGTCGAGCGCACTGATGACACTGTCGCCGCTCTGATAGCGTTTGGTCGCGTTGCGCATGCTGAGAATGGGCTGGTCGCTCACGAAAGCACCTCTTGGGCGTGCACCTTCATGGCGCGAAAGATTCCGATCAAGCTGGCAAGGCCGCTGATCACCGCCACGGCAACGAACATCATGGCGAGATCGTCGGGAGCGAGCACGACGCGCCGCGGAAAGTAAGGAAAAATGACGTAGGCCAGGCCAACGCCCATACCGAACCCACCGACGCCGATCAGGGCAGCTTGCTGCACGATCAGCGAGATGATGACCGAGTTGCGGGCGCCGATCAACTTGAGCATTGCAATCTGGTGCAGCTTTTCGATCGTCATCATGTAGATGATCAGTGAGATCACGATCGTCATGACGACGAGCAGCACGGCGCAGAACGCAAGTATCTGGACGCGCAGGCGCCACAGTCGCTTGTTGAGCAGCAGGTCTTCCTCATTGGTACGACTGAGGACGTTGGCATCGCCCCAGTGCAGGATCATCGACATAATCCGCGCGGGGTCGGCCGCCGGATCGAGGCTGACCAGGACGGCAGCGATCTTGCTGTCCTGCGGGACCGAGCTGCCATCTCCCGCAGCGGCTCTTTGAACGCCCGTTTTGGCGCGTGACAGCAGCACCTCTTCGCCGGTGCGCCGCTCCGCGATCTTCGTTGCGTCATTGACGGTGACGAACAGCAATCCATCGCCGAGCGAGTCGACCATGCCCCTGGTGATGCCGACGATTGTATAGTCATCCTGACCGAGTCGGATCACATCGCCGATGTCAACGTCGACGCTGGCGTCGGCAATCGCCTCGAAATGGCCGGTGGTCAAGCCCCTCCCGCGCACCAGGGTGATCCAGTTGCCGGTATCCTTGGGATAATCGAGGCCAGTCAGGGTAGCGCGCAAGGAGCGACCCTGAAACTCGAATTGTTGGTTAGTCTGGACGAATCGCCGAACCTCCATGACGCCGGGCAGACCCTCGACACGCCGGTCCATGGTTGAGGAGATGGCCGAGCCTTCGGCGAAAGGCCCGGCGCGCCCGCCCTGCACGACCCACAGATCTGCACCGACATGGTCGATAATCAGCAGCGCGTCGAAAACGATACCGCGGTAAAGGCCTAACATGCCGATCGCGGCCATGATGAGAACGCCAACGCCTGCCGAGGTAAGCAGGAACCGGGTTAGATTGAAGCGGATATCCTTCACGCCCAGATTCACCGGCTGGCTCCCTGCGAGCGGACGCGCATCCCGGCAAAGACACCGTCGGGCGAAAGGACGACATCATCATCGGTGATGCCACCCTTCACCTCGACCCGCTCCTGTCCCGCCTGCCCCAACTGGACCGGGCGCCACGAGGCCCGGCCATCGACCACAAGCCAGACGCCGGCATTGTCTCCGCGCCTGACAATGTTGCGGCTGGCAACGGTCAGCGCATCGTGCGTGGCGACCGTGATGATTGCGGCGCCGCGTTGGCCGATGGCCCAGTTCGTCGGCAGCGCATCGGGCGCCACATCCACGGTGAATTCCCGCGTTTCCGTGTCGACATTTCGGCTCAGGCGCAGCACGCGGCCCATGATCGCCCGATCCGGTTCGGCCATGAATTTCAGCCTCACCTTCTGTCCAGGCTGGACGGAGGCGACGGCGCTCTCGTCGAAGCGGGCGGTCAGCACGACGGACGAAGGATCCACGAGCTGCACGATCGATGCGCCGGGTGTGACGAAGTCACCGAGGTTGCGATCCCGCGAGGTGACGATGCCGGCAAACGGCGCCCGCACGATCGCTTCCTCCAGCTCCGCGCGGTTCATCTGCACGGTGGCGGCGGCGGAGTTCTCCTGGGCCTTTGCCCCCGCGACAGCGGCGGCGGCATGGGTCAGATCCGCCTCGCTCTGGCGCTGCGCAGCCAACGCTGCATCATAGTCGGCCTGCGTTGCCCATCCCTGCGCGAGCAGTGTCGATTTGCGCTGCAGAGAGGCTTGCGCATTGGCGAGGGTCGCCTCGCTTCGCACCTTGTCCGCATCGGCGCCGAGCACCGTGCGCATCGCGGCGTCGTGTGCGGCGGCGGCAGCGTCGAGCTGGCGGGCAAGATCGTCGGATGCAATGCGGGCGATCAGATCGCCCTTCGCAATAGAATCGTTGCGATCGACAGCGATCTCCGTGATGCGCCCCTGCACGCGCGCGCTGACGGTGGCCTTTCTCGTGGCGTCGAGGGTGCCCGGCCCCCTGAGCTCAACATTCAATGGGCCTCTGACCACCACAAATTGCTCCGCGGTCCGCGGCCATTCGTAGCGGACGCTGAACGCGACCCCGACAATGGTGACGCTGGCCAGCAGCGCGGCCACGATGAACCAGCGCGTTCGGCGTGGTTCGGGCGGCGGGCGTCGCCCGACCAAGGCGTCCGACGGAACCTTCGCCGACCCTCCTTCATCCGTCTTGCGACCGTCGGGAGGTGTCGTTTCATGCTGGAGTGTGCCGTCGATGTTCGCCGGCATACGCAGAGTCGTTACGGTTTGGTCGGCAACGAGGTCGTCCGGGGGTGCGGAGCGTTTGCGGTGTGACTCAGCCATATCGGTTTATGTTCCGACCGGCGCGGTGCGCCCGTCTGTGATTTGGCTCATGTCGCCTCCTTTGCGGTGTCCGCGCCGCTGTGCAAGGCAGGCGGCATCGAAGAGTATGGGATGCGTCGGTCAACGAGGTTTGACTGCCCCGAGTCGTTTCGTAAACACAAGGTAAACACCTTGTAACACCGTCACGCAGCGGCCCTGCCGCGCTTCCGTGGCTGAGCAAAACCGGCTGTTACAAGTCGTTTACAAAAGTGCACAAATTGCTGCACCAGCGCCAAACCGCATTGACAATGGCGGCACACCTTCGGTCACGCCCTGCAAGCGCAGGACGTTCGATGGCAGTGGAGAAGGCGTGATGAAGATGATCTCACGACGTTCATCGTTACGGCCGAACCCTTGGCTCCCGTTGGCCGCAATCTGGATGCAGGCCCAGTCAGGCGGGCGCCTCCGCAAGCAGCGCCCCGCCGCCGCCAAGCGCATTCAGTCCCCGCCGCAGCGAAAGAACGAAATCATGACCAATCCTGGATACCGGATAATAGCCGCCCTTGCTTTCCGACGGCTGCTTACGGCAGCGCTTTCCAGTGCCACAAGCGCGCAGTCCTCGGAGCTGCAGGTCTGCAACCCCGACTTCAAATGTCTGTACGCAGACGTCTCTCCCGGTAATGGCCGCGTCGTTGCGTGCCTGCACGCCCACTCCGAAGCGCTTTCGGAACCGCGTAAGGACGCGTTTGCCGAGTTGGGCAAGTAGGAGTCCACAAAGGCGCAGCCGATGTTGAGACGCGTCGCATGACTACGCCGCCAGCGACTGCCTTTACATGCAATCTAGAGCATCGTCACGACTGCTCATCCGCACGGCGGGCCAACGTGGGTCAGCTTGAACTTCTGTATTTGCTGATTTCAGCCTTCGGCAGCCATTCACTCACTTGGCACATCGCATTGATGCCAAGCGATTCGCAATTCCTGAGCACCAGCAGGCACGGTTTACAAAACGACACGAAACGATGCGCGCCGATCAAACAGCGTTGACATTGCGACCCCATCTTCGACGTCACGGTCTTGCGGGTCGTATGACCGCCAATCCAGCAGGAGTAAAATAATGAAGAAATTTCTGACCACAGCGGCCTTCGCGGCGGCATTGATGGTGACCGGCCTCGACGGCGCCAGCGCTCAGGGCGGACCGCATCCGGGCGGCGGTGGTCCGCGCGGAGGACACGGTGGTCCGTCGCACGGCGGCTGGCATGGCGGCTATCGCGGTTCGTACGGGTACCGCCATCACGGAGGCGCGGGTCTTGGGGTCGCCGCCGGTCTCGCGGTCGGCGCCGCTATCGGCGCCGCCGCTGCAAGCCCCGTATATGCGCCGGCACCGGTTTATGTTGCGCCCCCCGTCGTCTATGCGCCGCGACCGTATTATTATGCTCCCGGGCCGCACTACGCTCCCTACTGACGCCGGCGATTTTCGTATGTGCCGTTCGCGGCACCGGGTGACTATCGGGAAGTCTGCTGCGACTTCCCCGACCACGCGACCATGACGGTACGCCCGACACGGGATATACATGGAAAAGGAAATGGCAAGATGCAAGAATCGCATAGGACGCGGAATGGGGATCGCTATCGTTTGGCCTTCATCGTTAGTTGTTTCGTGATGCTCGCAGATTACGAACTGACCGGGGCCGCTGCGCAAACGCAGCATTTTATACCTCAGCTACAGGACGTTCAGCACGTGACCGCTATCAAATCCGATTCCTGCCTCGTCGAAATCTACGCCTACCTTAAAGTGCGAGGCCTCGCCGAGGAACTCGGGCGGGACGGCGACATTCTGGATTTCGCGTTGGACGATTTGCGCGCAGGACTAATCGATTGTCTCGATCCGGGACGATCGGCCAGCAAATCCGAACTCTTTGATCATGCCACCCCCGTGGATGAACGCGCTCCTGTTCTGCGGGTTTTGAATTACCTGGTCCCAATTGAAGCCGCGCATGCGCTGCGCGGGCCAAAGCCGGGGACTGCCGTCTGATACATCCCGCGCATGGTCAAGAGGAGTTCGGCGTGTACAGCACCTCGACAGACGGCCTTGCCAGCCCGCCCGGATTGTCCGACATTGACGTCATGATCCCAACCAAAACTATCATTTTGATCGTCGAAGACGATTTCGAGATCAGGCGGCTCGTCAGCGATTTTTTGCTCCAGGAAGGTTTTCAGGTCGAGTCTGCCGAAGACGCAAGGGCGATGGACGAGGTGCTGCAACGGTTGCGGCCCGACCTCATCGTTCTCGACTTGATGTTGCCAGGGGAAGACGGTCTCGCGATTTGCCAGCGGCTGCGCGGCACCGATACGATCCCCATTCTGATGCTGACGGCGAAGAGCGACGCCATAGACCGCGTCGTTGGGCTCGAGATGGGCGCCGACGACTACCTCACCAAGCCTTTCAGCCCGCGCGAATTGCTGGCGCGAGCCAAGGCGATTATGCGCCGCACCCGTTCGGTGGTTCCGCCGGTGCGGAGCCAGCGATTCGGATTTGATGAATTCATCCTCGATACCGGTGCCCGCAGCCTGACCGGCAGGGATGAAACGCCGGTCGCGCTGACGAGCGCTGAATTCGATCTGCTGGTCTGTTTCACCGAACGGCCGCGAAGGGTACTGACGCGTGACCAGCTTCTCGACTGGACGCGGGGACGAATGTCGGAGCCGTTTGATCGAACCATCGATGTGCTGGTTTCCAGATTGCGCAAGAAGCTCGATGCGGTGAGCCCCGGCTCCAATTTGATCAGCACTGTCCGCAACGGCGGCTATCTGATGACGGCGCATGTGAAGCCGCTGGCATGATGGAGCGGCTCACTTTCTCTGTTCGGCTCGGTCTCATAATCTTCGTTGGAATGTCAATGGCCTGGCTCTTCGCCATTGCAGCCTTCTATAAGTCCGGCGCAGCGGAGGGGGCCGTCACGCCGCCCGCGGCCAGCCAGATCCTGGCGCTCGTCACGCTGTTGGAGAAGACGCCAGCCTCAGAACGGCCGCTGTTGCTGCAGGCCGTGGGTTCATCAAGAGTCGTTGTCAGGATAGGGATCGATATGGCGGCGACGGAGGGCTCGCGGGCATCGTCGCAAGGTGAATTTGACCTGGACCCGTATATCGCGGTGCTCGAGGAAAGGCCCATTCGCGTCACCTTCGTCTATCGTCCGACACAAAAGTGGCCGGCCAAGTTGTTATACCCGATCCCCGAACTACGGATCGGATTGCGGACAGGCGAGACGTTAAGCATGGACCTGAACGATGGAATGTTGTTCGGCCGGCTTGGTTTCCCGGCCGGATTTTCGGTAGGCTTCATCGGCACGCTGATTGCTTTTATCGTGCTGATCGGCATGCATCGCGCCGTTCGCCCTCTGGTGCGGCTCGCAGCGGCGGTCGACGGTGTTGATTTGTCCGTAAACCCGGTATTGTTGTCGGATGCAAAGTATAGCGCGCCCGAAATTCGGGCGTTGATTCTGGCTTTCAATCGTCTGCAGGGCCGTCTTTCAGAATTGCTGCGCGCGCGGATGATCATGCTCGGCGGCATCTCCCACGACGTTAGGACGTTCGCAACCCGGTTGCGCTTTCGCGTCGACAAGATAGGCGACGCCGCCGAACGCGATCGCGCTATCGTTGATATCGACGACATGATTCACTTGCTTGACGATGCCTTGCTGGCCAGCCGCGTCGGCGCAGGAGAACTTGCCGAAGAAATGGTGGAAATCGACGACCTCATACGCGCCGAAGTCTTTAGCCGGCAGGCCAGTGGCACGCTCGTCGACTACAAGTCCGAACGTTGGGAGCGTGCACCCGTCGTCATTGGCGATCGCCTCGCGCTCAAACGCGTCGTCGCTAATCTTATCGACAACGCGATCAAATATGGTGGGGTCGCGCACGTGGCTACCCGGATCGACGGCGCCTCAGTCGTCATCGTCATCGACGACGAGGGGCCGGGGATCCCATCCGAAAAGCGGCAGGCGATGCTTGAGCCGTTCAGCCGGCTCGAAACCTCTCGCAACCGAGGTACCGGGGGCGCCGGGCTCGGGCTGGCCATCGTCCGTGCCTTGACCGAAGCGCACTGCGGGGCGTTGCTTATCGAAGACGCGCCGGTCAAGGGCGCGCGGATATCGGTCCAGCTTCCTCTATTTGTATCGGGCTAGCGATAGCGATCGAGAAGGGTCGCGTGGTTCGAGACCCGATCTTGGCCGGGCGCCTGGCTGGATCGGAGCCTCGTGAAAAAGGTCGCCTTGGGTGGCAGGCGATGGTCTGGACCATCGTCCTCAGGTTCTGGTTCCGTGGGCGGCGGAGACCATTTGTTCCAAAGACCATGACTCGCAAATCGACAACTTCGAACGTCATCAAATTATACTATGTTATTGACACATATAATAATATGCGTCACATGGGTAAGCTCTTGGCTTAGTGCACTGCGCTGAGGACCGAGCGGCCGATATCATCCCCCTACTCGACCTGTTGAGGAGGGATTCAGCCGATCTTTGAGAATCCGATGCAGCCGCCGCCTTGTGAGGTGCATCGATCAAGGCAATAGAAAACTGAAAGGGCAGGGAGCAATGGCTGGCAAATACAAAATCATCTTCGCCGTTTGGTTTATGTCGGTTGTCAATTACGCGGAACGCGTCGTCATAGGCTTCACTGGCCCGTCTATGATGCAATCGCTTCATATCCAGCCGAAGGAATTTGGTTTGCTGCTTTCGTCCTTCGCCTTCGGATATTTTCTGTCGCAATTTCCAGGTGGGCTGATAGGCGATCGGTGGGGCGCCAGACCCGTGCTGATTCTTGGTCCGCTGTTGTGGGCTCTGCTCACGGGCATCACGGGACTGATGGCGTCGGTCGCGTCGCTGATGGTCGTCCGCTTCTGCTTCGGGCTTGCGGAAGGAGTGTCGATAGCGTCCATGTACAAGGTTGTAGGCGACAGCTACGACATGCGGAGCCGCGCAAAGGCCCTCGCGATCTGGGGAACCGCTTTCGCAGTAGCACCAGCCGTCACAGGACCCGTAGTGGGCTATCTGCTGTCAAATTTCTCGTGGCAATCGGTATTCGCTATGTTGGCCGTTCCGGCCTTGATCGTGGCCGGGATGAATTACACAGTCTTCGCCCACGCGGACGACGTCCGATCCCCGCCCAAGCACAGTCCTCAAACTGATCGTATCAGCCTTTCGCTAGTGCGAGATTTGTTTCACGAGCCGTCCATCTGGCTGATCGGGGGCGCCTATTGTCTTTGGAACATGGCGTTCTGGGGCTTTCTTGGTTGGATGCCCAGCTATCTCGCGATGGAACGACATATCGATATCAAAGCCGCCGGCGTTCTCGGCGGCATACCTTATCTGTTTGCCGTGATAGGTGTCGTACTTACGGGCTGGCTCGGTAGTGGCCCCTTCTATCGTCATCGGCCTTCTCTCCTCGCCGCAACCTATCTGCTGTCCGGCGCCTCGCTGTACGCCGCATACGCGGCCGAAAATCTGACGTATTCCTTGTTCGGCTTGTCTAGCGCCGCCTTCTTCATTTACGCTGGACTGTCCGCCTACGGAATGGTCGTGCTGGACTTGGCGCCCACCAAGATCCGAGGAATATATTCAGGAATCGTGAGCACGATAGGACAGCTTGGCAGCATCACAGCACCGGCCATCATCGGCTATCTCGTGAGCGCCACCGGAATGTTCACCAGCGGCTTCGTCTTCATGATTCTTGCTCTCAGCGGTGCTGCGGCGTTCGCCCTCGCGCTCGTTCCATTTTCTTCAGTACGAAAACCTGACATCGGAGCAACAATTGCCCTCGATCAAGGGATGACCGATGCGTAGCCGCCGCGAAATTTCACCGGTCGGGGTAGAGATTCGGACCAAAGTCCCTTGCAGAGCTCGACCTGTAGGGGCGGTTTATTCAATTGGGCATGCCCATCTGGCCTGTGCCGGCCATTTCAACGCGCGTTCCGGCGTCGGAGCGTTTCGAAGAAATGCGGTAATTGAAGCTGTCCCAGCGGAAAGTCGACACCAGATGCTGCACAGGCCGGCCCCGGTCGTCACGCACCAAGCGGTCAATAATGAAGCAAGGGGCGCCGGCGGACAGGCTGATCAGCGGAGCAATCTCCGCCGGGCATGGCGCAGCATGCATAGTCTGCACTGCCTCGGCGATAGTCACACCGGCATGTGCCAGCAGTTCGAGCATGGTACGGTGGCCAAGCGCTTCGCGATCGAACTTCGCGCCGACCCAGGCGGGTACCAGCGCGTGAGTGTGTAGAATCGGCTGCCCGGCTTTGCTGCGGAGCCGCTCGACCAGAAGCACCGGCTCTTCCCCTTCAATCTCAAGTCTGGCTCGTGCCATCTCATCTGGAAGTCGCCAACGGAAGCCCAGCACCTTCGCCTCAGTGCCGCGAACCAAGTCCAAAAGCCGGGCAAGATCATCATCGATATGCGTGCGAGTGACAGAAACCAGTGGCTCGATCACGCGAGCCTGACGCCCACGGCTTCTGATCACCAGGCCTTCGCGCTCTAATTCTATCAGAGCCCGGCGCACGGTGATGCGGCTCACGCCGTATTGAGCTTCGAGGTCCTTTTCGCTCGGCAAGGGGCCGCCAGCGACAATATCTCCGTTCTTGATTGCTTGTCGAAGCGCGTCATGAACCCTGGCGTAAAGCGGAAGGTCCAGATTTTTCTCTTGCATGGTCATCACTTATTATAATACGTTTGCCATCAAAGGATAGCACGTTGAGCTGTGATCGTCGATCGGAGGATAACACCTTTTGGAAAACTGCGTTTCGTCGCTGCGAAATGGATCGCGGCATGAGAGCCGATGCACAGCGCGGGCCCGTTTCTCCGATCTCCGCGCCTTCGCACCCCGCCCGGGACAAGCGGGACGAGCGAAAGCCCCTCCTGGTTCACATCAGGTTGGCTCCTCAGGAGGATCAAGCCAACGAAAACACCCATAAAATTGCAATCAGGAGAGGAAACTTATGCAAAGAACGATCGATATCAAGGCCGATGCGCGGCGCGTGTTTGAGACCATCAAGAATGGTGGCATCGCTATCGTTCCGAACGACACCGGCTACGCGCTGGTCAGCACCACGACCGCCTCGCTCAAGAAGATATTTGATGCGAAGGGGCGGGGAGACCACAAGCGCAACGCCATGGGGGCCGATCTGGAGAGCCAGCGGACACTGCTTAAACTCGACAAGCGCGGCCAAGCAATGGTCGATACGTTGATACTTGACCACGATCTTCCACTTGGCGTGATCGGTCCCTTCGACCCGGATCATCCGAAAATGCGCAAGCTTGATCCCGAATTGAGGCGCGCCAGCAGCGCGGCGGGAACGGTCGCTTTGTTGGTGAACGCAGGTCCCTTCCACAACGAACTCAACCGGCTCAGTCGCGAAGAAGAAATTCCGGTACTCGGCTCGTCGGCGAACTTCAGTGGGACCGGAACTCGATTTCGAGTGGAAGACATTCCCGAAGAGCTTCGCGCGATAGCCGATGTCACGATCGACCATGGTTTGCGCCGCGCTCACATCTACAAACGTGCGGGCACTCTCATCAATTTCCAAACCATGCAAGTCATCCGGATCGGGGCATACTACGAGATGATATCGGAGGTCCTCAAGCGCTGGTTCGACGTCGAGCTGCCGCCCGACCCGGGGCTTGAAGAACTGCCGTCCGGCCACATCGACGAATACGTGCTGGCGAAACTCAAGGACTAGAAGTCGCCGGTTCGAGGCGGCAGTCCTCCGACGCGAACGCGGCGTTCCACAGTTAGTAAGTCGCATGATGTCGTAGACGCTGCGTTCTCGTCGCTGCCCGTCGCCGCCAATTCTTTGAATCGCAGAGCGAAAAGGAAAACAATATGACCCACGCGATGTCGCTAAAGCAGCGGCTGACCACCGCTGGAATGCTCATCGCGCCCGGCGCGTACGACGCCATAGGAGCTCGCCTGATCGAGCAGGCCGGCTTCGGTGCAGTCTATATGACGGGCGCCGGTACGTCGGCTGCGTACGGCTATCCCGACTTCGGCTTGCTCACGATGAGCGAGATGGTCGAGAACGCCGGTCGCCTGGCAAAATCGATCGGCGTGCCGCTGATTGCGGATGCCGACACCGGGTACGGCAACGAACTCAATGTGATCCGCACCGTGCGCGAATACGAGGCGCGAGGTGTGTCGGCTATCCACATCGAAGACCAGGTTGCCCCGAAGCGCTGTGGCCATCTCGATGGCAAGGAAGTAGTTTCGCGAAGCGAGTTCGTGTCCAAGATAAAGGCCGCGGTCGAGGCGCGTCGTTCGGAACAATTTGTGATCATTGCGCGAACTGATTCGCGCGCCGTAGTGAACTTCGACGAGGCTGTCTGGCGGGCCAATGCAGCGCTGGATGCGGGCGCGGAGATCGCTTTCGTCGAAGCGACCCAGTCGATGGACGAAGTGTCATTGGTTCCTCGGCTCGTCAAAGGGCCATGTTTGCTGAACGTGGTAGGCGGCGGCCGTACGCCGCTGTTTGACCTGCGCGAGGCTGAAGCCATGGGCTACAAGGTGGCGATTGTTCCGGGCGTCATGCTGCAAGCTGCGATCCAAGCGGGGGACGCAGCTCTGAAGTCACTCCAGCAAACGCACCAGCCGGCGACGGCATCGCAGACGGTCGGCCAGACCTTCCGCCGGTTGGGCGCGGACGAATGGGAGGGCTACCGCCAGCGCTACAACGCCGGTCCGGCGACAACGAATATCGGCCTGTCCGGGTTGGCCGCAGCATCTCTAGATGTAGCGAAGGTGCGGTGATGCCTCGCTCTCTGTTCGACAAGATTTGGGATGCTCATGTCGTGCGCGATCTGGGAGACGGCTGGGCACTGTTGCACGTGGACAGGCATCTGCTCCACGATCTTTCCGGGCCGCCTGCGCTTGCCCAGGTCGCTGCGAGGGGTTTGAAGGTGCACGACCCCGAATTGGCCTTTGCTACACCCGATCACGCCGTGTCCAGCCAACCTGGCCGGCATGGGATGACGTATGCAGGGGGCGGTAAACACTGGAGCGGATTGCAAAAGGAAGCGGCAGCCGCAGGCGTTCGTCTCTTTGACCTGGGGCGACCAGGGCAAGGCATCGTGCATGTCATGGGGCCTGAGCTCGGAATCGTGCTGCCAGGACTAACCGTGATCTGTGGCGACAGCCACACTTGTACAAATGGAGGCGTGGGCGCTCTTGCCTTCGGAGTCGGCTCGTCCGAATGCACGCACGCCCTCGCGACCCAGACGTTACGCCAGCAAAAGCCAAAAACGATGCGCATAAACTGCACTGGCTTGCTTGCCCCCGGCGTTACCGCGAAGGATCTCGCACTCCACATCATCGGCACTTTGGGCGCGGCGGCAGGAACAGGTTATGCGATCGAATATGCGGGCGCTGCGATAGAGGCACTTGATGTCGAAGAGCGATTGACCTTGTGCAATCTTACGGTCGAACTCGGCGCCAGATCCGGCATAGTGGCGCCCGATGAGCGTACCATTACCTGGTTGCGAGGCCGGCCGCTTTCGCCACAAGGCGTCGCCTTCGATACCGCTGCCGATGACTGGCGGACGCTGCAAAGCGACAGGGATGCTCACTTCGATCGAGAAGAGTATATCGACGCATCCCTCGTTCCACCAACCATTACTTGGGGTACCAGTCCCGAGCATGCATTATCCATCGTTGCGCGCGTGCCCGATCCCGCAGTCCAGCAGGACGACAAGCGAGCCAGCTTCAAGGCCGCACTCGACTACATGGGCCTGCAGGCGAACGCTCCCATAGCGGGCACGCCGATAAACTGGGTATTCATCGGTTCTTGCGCGAATTCGAGGCTCTCGGACCTTCGCTCCGCGGCCGATGTAGCGCGAGGTCGCCGTGTCGCACCTGGCGTCACCGCTTGGGTCGTCCCCGGCTCAGAGAACGTCAAGCGAGCAGCTGAAGCCGAGGGGCTGGATCGAGTTTTTCAAGAGGCCGGATTCGCGTGGCGCGAACCGGGTTGCAGCATGTGCGTGGCAGCCAATGGTGAGCAGGTCCCCCCGGGGGCTCGATGCGTATCGACTTCAAATCGTAATTTTGTCGGACGTCAGGGCCCCGGCGCACGCACCCACCTGGCGAGCCCCGCCATGGCGGCGGCGGCGGCTGTTACAGGTTTCATCACCGATGTGAGGGAACTCGGATGAGCATGCGCCCTTTCACGACGGTCCATGGTCCCGCAGCGCCGTTGATGATGGCGAACATCGATACTGATGTCATCATCCGAATAGAACGCCTGACTTCGCTCGCGCGCGATTCCCTCGGTCCGTTTGCCTTTGAGGCGCTCCGATACAGACCAGACGGAAGCGACGTTCCAGACTTCGTGATCAACGATCCCATTTTCCGTGCCGCTCCGTTTTTGCTGGCTGGTCCGAACTTTGGGTGTGGGTCCTCTCGCGAAGGTGCTGTTTGGGCCTTACAGGGAATAGGCGTTCGCTGCGTGATCGCTCCGAGCTATGGCGACATCTTCTACAGCAATTGCTTTCAGAACGGCGTACTGCCGATCCGGCTCCGGCAGGGCTACGTCGAAGCATTGGCCATGCAATGTTCCAAGGGGGCCAGCTTAACGGTTGATCTGCAACGCACCATTATCACGGCACCCGATGGTACCGATACGACGTTCGAGATTGATCCAATGCGACGCGAAGCGCTTGTCCACGGGCTCGATGACATCGGCCTCACACTGAAAGACGATGCTCTAATACGTCAATGGCAGGCGCATGACCGAACCAACAGACCTTGGGCGTGGCCAGAAGCAACCGAGACCGCTTGTGCCGGTCGCAGCTGAAGGA
>Ga0302322_100002627_pt1 | contig 15192 bp, 12 predicted proteins | sample Fen_T0_2_FD_203757 | JGI IMG/M metagenome (GOLD analysis project Ga0302322, IMG submission 203757) | Peat permafrost microbial communities from Stordalen Mire near Abisko, Sweden - Fen_T0_2 | ecosystem: Environmental > Terrestrial > Soil > Wetlands > Permafrost | place: Sweden: Abisko... | reverse complement strand
GCTCGATGATGGACGTGGTCGGATCACCTTCGCGGATCCGGGTGTCCTCGAGGTTCTCCATCATCAGGCGGGCGCCCACGATGGCGGCCGCCGCCTCGGCTTCGCTGCGCCGTTGCTCGGCATCGCCCCCGCGGGCTCCGCCGCTCAAGGTCAGGATCGTGACCGTGTCGCCGGCGACCCGGTGCGCGAGGAGCGTCCCGCCAGCGCCGATCTCGACGTCGTCGGGGTGCGCGCCAACGGCCAGGATGCGCTCACGGGCGGTGGACCCCGATCGCATGATGGCGTCGGCGCACTTGTCCATGAGGTCGTTGGGTTCGACCGGCTTGACCAGGAAGTCGTCGACCCGCACCCGGACCGCCTCGACCGCTGCCTCCACGCTGGGGGTGGCGGCCATGACGATGGCCGGCAGGGCAGGCAGGCGGGTGCGTGCCCGCCGCACGAGCTCCAGGCCTGTCATGCCCGGCAGGTCGAGGTCTGCCAGGAGCAGGTCCGCGCCAGTGACATCCAGGAACCGGAGTGCCGTCCCTGGGTCCTCGAACGAGGTGACCCGGTGGCCGCCCATGCGTCGCAGGACGTGGCTCATGTAGCGGAGCGACGCCGGGTCAGCGTCGACGATCACGATCCGCGGACCCGTCCCCAGCTCCGCACGCTCGGTGGCATCCGACAGCCCGACGGACACCTCGACGCCCAACCTGGGGGTCCCGCCAGGCGGCTCGACGGGCATGGTGGGACCGGGAGCTGGATCCATGTCTGGATAAGACCGGTCTGGGGCCCTCTGGTCAAGCCGTACGTTCGGCGACCGGTCCTCGGCGGACGGTTCCGCCGACTCGCTCCGGGGGCTGTCGCCTACCATCACGCCATGTCCAGCCAGACGGGCGTCCGACTCGCCGACCCCGACCAGGACGCCCCTGCCGTCGCCGCGATCTACGCGCCCCACGTGATGGCCAGCGTGGCCTCGTTCGAGCTTGAGCCACCAGACGCGTCGGAGATGGCCGGCCGCATGCGCAAGACGCTTGCCTGGACCCCCTGGTTGGTCGCCGTCTCGGACACCACGGTCATCGGGTATGCGTATGCGGCTCGCCATCGGGAGCGCCCGGGCTACCGCTGGGCGGTCGACCTGTCGGTCTATGTCGCCGAGTCACGACAGGGCGAAGGGATCGGTCGCCGGCTCTACGACGCACTGCTGCCGATCCTGCGCCTCCAGGGGTTCCAGCACGCGTATGCGGGCATCACGCCACCCAATCCGGCCAGCTTCGCCTTGCATGCGGCCGTGGGCATGACGCCCGTCGGCACGTTCGACCGTGTCGGCTACAAGCTGGGGGCGTGGTGGAGCGTCAGCTGGCTGGGCGTCCAGCTGTTCGATGCCCTGCCCGACTCACCTGCCGAACCGACGTCGCTGCCAGAGCTGCTGACGACAGCCAGCGGACGCGCGGCGGTCCGTGTGGGCCTGGATCCCGGTCCCCCCGATCCGGACGCTCGGGCCGGCAACGCATGAGCGCTGGCCGGCCCAACGTCGCCCGTCAGACGGGCAGCCCCTCGAGACCTTCGAGGGCCACCCGGACCTGGTCAGCGGGGAACTCGTAGTCCACGAGGTCGCCCGACAGGTAGCGCGCATAGGCGGCGAGGTCAAAGTGACCGTGCCCGCACAGGTTGAACAGGATCACCGGGCTGGTCCCTTCGGCATTCGCCTTGAGCGCCTCGTCGATGACCACGCTGATGGCGTGGGTGGGTTCCGGCGCCGGCAGGATGCCTTCCGCGCGGGCGAACCGGACGCCCGATTCGAACGTCTTCCGCTGGTGGACGGCCTGTGCCTCGATGAGGCCGAGCTCCTTGACCAGGCTCACCAGCGGCGACATCCCGTGATATCGCAGGCCACCGGCATGGATGGGCTCGGGGATGAAGTCGTGGCCCAGGGTGTGCATCTTGACCAGCGGCGTCATCTGGCCCGTGTCACCAAAGTCATAGCGGTACACGCCACGCGTCAGGCTGGGTGCCGCCTCCGGCTCCACGGCGATGATCCGGTAGTCGGCCTCACCCCGGAGCTTGCGCCCCAGGAACGGGAACGTGAGACCCGCGAAATTCGACCCGCCACCCGTGCAGGCGACGAGGATGTCCGGCTCGTCCCCCGCCATCTCCATCTGCTCCATGGCCTCCAGGCCGATGACCGTCTGATGGAGGAGCACATGATTGAGCACCGAGCCCAGGGCGTATTTCGTGTCGTCCCGGGTGGCCGCATCCTCCACCGCTTCGCTGATGGCCATGCCCAGGGATCCGGGGCTGTCCGGATGTTCGGCGAGCACCGAGCGGCCATAGTTGGTGTCCGGTGACGGGCTGGCCACGACGCTGGCCCCGTAGACCTCCATGAGGTTGCGGCGGTACGGCTTCTGGTCGTACGAGGCACGCACCATGTAGACCTTGACCTCGAGCCCGAAGATGGCACCCGCGAGGCTGAGCGCCGTCCCCCATTGCCCGGCGCCGGTCTCGGTCGACAGGCGCTTGACACCCTCCTGCTGGTTGTACCAGGCCTGCGGGATCGCCGTGTTGGGCTTGTGGCTGCCGGCCGGGCTGACGCCCTCGTACTTGTAGTAGATACGTGCGCTCGTACCCAGCGCCCGCTCCAGCCGATGCGCCCGGTAGAGCGGCGACGGTCGGTACATCGAGTACGCCTCCCGGACCGGATCGGGGATCTCGATCTCGCGCTCGGCCGAGACCTCCTGTCCGATGAGCGCCATCGGGAACAGCGGCGCCAGGTCAGCGGGACCGATGGGTTGCCCGGTACCCGGATGGAGTGGTGGCGGGGGTGGCGTCGGCAGGTCGGCGGCGATGTTGTACCAGGCGCGCGGGATCCGGTCCTCGGGCAGGATGAACTTGGTCTGCTGCATGCCCACGATGGTCTCCTTGCCCTGTGGCGCTCCCGACGGCGCGCTCGCGGCAAAGTATCGACCATCTCGCCCGGGGGTGATGCGGTCAGAGCTCGCGACGGCCGAAGGCCACCATGCCGACCAGGAGCACGCCGACGATCCAGACGACGGTCCAGGTGAGCGCGCCCAGCGATACGGGGGCGATGGCGAAGAACGGATCGGATGCGAACGATCGTGGATCGATACCACGAGCCGCCAGGAGCACCAGCGGCGGCTCCAGCGCGTGGACCACCCCGCGCCACAGCAGGTCGGTGGGCATCAGCAGCCGCAGTCCGTCCATGCTGGGCACCAGCGCCTCAGCACGCAGCAGGCCGGCGGCTGACGCGAGGACACCACCGAACCAGCTGAGGCCGAAGCACACGACGCTGATGGATCCTGCCGCGATGGCCGGCAGCCGCGTCCCGAGCGCCAGCGCCAGGGTCAACGTGGCGATGGCCTCCCCCATCAGGCCGCCGATGGCGACACCCGGGTCGGGTGGGCTGTAGCCCGAGACCTGGGCCACCACCCCGATGGCCAACACGCCCGAGGCGATGGCATACGTGGCGGTGACGAGGCACAGCCCCAGCCAGCGGCCGAGCACCAGATCCGCCCGACTGATGGGTCGCGCCATCATCGCGAGCAGGGTGCCCGATTCGATATCGCCCGCGATGGCCGGAGCCGCCAGGAACGCCGCGGACATAGCCAGCACGAAGCTGAACATGAAGGCCACGAAGACGAGCACCTGGGAGACACCGAGCCCGATGCGGACCTCGCTCATGCCGCCGCTCCGGGCATAGTCCACGAGCTGGGTCACGACCCAGCCAACGAGCAGCGCGCTCACCACCGACAGACCCAGGAGGATCCACAGTAATCGCCGCCGGGCGACCTCCCGCAGTGTCAGGATGCAGATGGCCATCACGGCCCGGAGGTTCATGGGCCCGGTGGCCTTGGCAGGCGGAATGATTCGGTCGCCTCCGTCACGCCGCTCCGGACCAGCTCCAGGAACAGATCCTCGAGCGACCGCTGGACCGGTTCCACCTCGTGGACCCTGCCGCCCGCCGCCACGAGCGCCTGGACCACTTCCGGCGTTCGCTCCGGCTCGATGGGCTGGAGCAGCAGGTGGTCGTGCTCGACCATCACGGGCGCAAATGTCCGGAGCAGCCCGACCGGGTCGCCCAGACCCGAGACGACGATCCGCAGCGAGGGTGCCCCGAGGAGCGCCCGGAGGCCGCCCGCGGCGATCACCCGGCCACGGTGGATGATGATGACCTCGTCGCACACCCGTTCCACCTCGCCCAGCAGGTGCGAGTTGAGGATCACGGAGGCTCCCCTGGCACGTGCCGCCCGGATGATGGTCCGGACGTCATCCCGGCCGACGGGATCGAGCGCCGACGTCGGCTCGTCGAGGATGACCAGCTGCGGGTCACCCAGGAGGGCAAGGCCGAGGCCCAGTCGCTGCTGCATGCCCTTGGAGAACGTCCCGACGCGATCCTTCGCCCGGTGCTCCAGGCCGACCGTCGACAACGCGCGTTGGGTCCAGCTTGCCCAGGATGCCCGCGGCAGGCCGCACAACTGGCAATGGAGCCAGACCACTTCTCGCGCCGACAGCCACTGGGGGTAGCGGAACAGCTCCGGCAGATAGCCCACGGATGTGCGCGCGCGGCGGTCGCCCAGCGGCCGGCCGAGCAGGGTGCCACCGCCGGCACTGGCCCGGGACAGACCCAGCAACAGCTTGACAGCCGTCGTCTTGCCGGCACCGTTGGGTCCCAGCAGGCCGATGACCTGGCCTCGACGCACGGTCAGGTCGAGCGACTCGAGCGCCACGTGACGCCCGTATGTCTTGCGCAGGCCATGGGTCTGGACGACGGCCTGCGGGTCATGCGGCGGCTGCTGGGTGTCCCTCACGTCTGGCGCGGTATCACGACGCGCGTGCAGGGGCTGGACGGTCGAGGCCCAGCAGGTCGACCAGCTGCCACAGGTCGACGATGCGTGGCACGTCCGGGGTCGCCAGACTGTCCGGGTCGCCCGTCGGAGTTCCGTGACCACGGGTCACACGCTCGATGAGCACAGGTCGGATGCCCACGGCCTGGGCGCCGCCGACGTCCGCCACCACCGAGTCGCCGACGTGGACCGCGTCCACAGCCGCAACGCCCATGAGCTCGAGGGCATGCCGGAAGATGCCCGCCGAGGGCTTGAGATACCCCACCCGGTCGCTCACGACCACGGCCTCGAAGTGACGCGCCAGCTCCAGGGTGTGCATCAGCTCCGGTCCCGCCCAGCCCCAGTTGGAGATGACCGCGAGTCGCAGCCCGGCATCCTGCATGACCTGGAGCGCCTGAGGCACATCCTCGAAGATCCACCACGCAGCGCGTTCGGCGAACGCGGCTTCCAGGGAATGGAAGAAGGCATCCGGCGGCACCTGTGCCCCGAGGACCTCCAGCACTTGCAGGTCGAAGCCCTTCAGGCGCTGGTAGGAGGCGTCCTCGCTGGCCTCGAAGGGCCCCTCGACGTGGTCCCCGTTGTTGCCGAACGTCTGCTCCAGCGCGGCACGCAGCTGGTCGGCGTCCACGTCGACGCCGTGGTCCGCCAGGACGCGCCGATACACCGCCGACCACGACGGGTGCGCCCGGATGAGCGTGTCCCCGAGGTCCAGGAAGACGACCGATGGACGAGGGTGAAGGCGGACGACGGGCATCACGCGGAGTCTATCCGGCTGCACACGACGAACGCGTCGCGGACCATCGGATGGGCGACGGGCGCCCCAGGTCCGGTCGTGCCGGGCCGGGCGCCTGGTCAGTCGGTGGTCATCATCGGATGCCCGCGCTCAACGACCGTTGGCGACCCAGTCCGGGAGCCCGTGTCAATCGTTGTACAGACGCTCCTCGATGAGCTTCTCCTGCACCGTCCGTCCGTTGGCGTCGAAGCAGGAGTACTCGAAATGCTTCTCGAATTCCAGGTCGACCGCGTTCTGTCCGCCACGGTTCTTCTCGACGCTCACGATGACCCAGTCCCGGAACCGCTGTGCCTGGTACGGGTTGAACTCGATGTTCACCTTGGCCACGAGCTGGTACTTCTCGTTGAGGATGAGGATGATGTCCGCCTCGTAGTTGATGGCGGATGAGCCTCGCAGATGGTGGTTGCGCAGCCGGGCGGCCTTCAGGCCTTCCTTGTCGGCGGCCACGATGGAGACCATCGGGACCTCCATCTGGAGCGCCAGGTCCTTGAGGCCGTTGACCACATAGGTCACCTTCTCGGCCTCGGTCGGCGGATCGGGGATGACCGGGATCTTCTGCATGTAGTCGATGAACACGACCAGCCGGCGATCGCCCGACAGCTCCTTGTAGCGCTGGACCAGCGCGTGCAGATTCTCGACCGTGTTCTTGGTCTGCGAGCCGCGCAGCAGGAACAGATTGGGCCCATACCGATTGACTCGCTCCAGGGCCGGGCGCAGTCGGGGATTCGCCATCAGGTCGGCGAACCCCTCCCCCTGTGCCAGCCAGGTGCTCAGGATCTCCTTGCGCACATCCTGGAGCTTGACGCCGTTGACACGGCCGGGGAGATGCTGGAGCGCCGACTCCATGGCGATGATGCGATTGAGCAGGTATTCCTCGTCGTGCTCATAGCAGACGTACAGCACACTCGCCTGACCGCCCATGACGATGTTGCGCGCCATCTGGACCGCCATGGTCGTCTTGCCCGTGCCCTGGGCGCCACCGATGAGCAGCAGCTCACCTGCGCGCAGGCCACCACCGATGGTCTTGTCCAGGGGCGTGAACCCCAGGGGCACCGGCTGGTACTGATCGACATCGCCCGACGCGACCTTGCCCGCGAGGGTCGTGAGCACCTCTGCGGCGCTGCGCGGCGCGACAGGACCCAGGCTGCCGCCCACCGACCAGTCGATCTCCAGGGGCGGCATCGGCGCTGCCGCGTAGGGCGTGTATGCCTCAGTGTCGGGATACGGCCCATTCGGTGGATAGCCATCAGGCCCGGGGTAGCCGGCCTGCGGCGGATATCCCTCCGGCAGCGGGTAGCCGGGGCCATAGCCGGGTGGCGGTGGCGCGTTGGGATCGGGTACCCACCCTGGGGGCGGACCCTGCCAGCCCGGGTTCTGGCCGGGTCCGGGCCCTCCCGTCCAGGGCACGCCTGCGGGGCCGGCGGTCGCGGGATCGAACGGTGGGTATCCGCCATCGGGTGGGACCGGCGCGGTCGCGGTCGCCCAGCCAGCCGGGGCCATGCCATCCTGGGTCCCGTTCGCCCCGTCGGGCGCTTGCGGTGCGGCGGTGCGGTTACGACTCAGATTCACGGCTTCTCGCAGCTGATGCGCGCGACAGGCGTCGCCGGCGTCGACCGTATCAGCGGTTGGCGACCGAAAGCAGCGTCCGAACCTCCTATCTCCCCACTCCATCGGTACCAACCGACACCGAGGGAGGGACCGCGCTGGCGCCGTCCTGCGGGCTACCGGGGCAGGTCGTGCAATGCAGCCCAGTACCGGACGATGGTGCGGATGCCACCCTCGTAGTTAGCCAGGACCATGTTCTCGTTCGGCGCATGGGCCCGGTCGTCAGGGTTGGTGAAGCCCAGGAGCACGACCGGCAGGCCCAGCAGGGTGCTGAAGGATGCCGCTGCAGGGATCGAGCCGCCTTCGTACAGGTAGTAGGGATCCTCGCCGAACACCTCGCGCAGACTGTGCGCAGCGGCGACCGTGGCGGGATGGTCGATCGACGTCTGGGTGCCCATACCGTGGCTGAGGAGCTGCACGTCGACCCGGACGCCCGGCACGTGCACCGCGAGGACCGCGTCCCGGACCCGCTCGAACGTGCGCATCGGGTCCATATCTGCCACGAGACGGCAGCTGACCTTGGCATGCGCGTGCGCCGGGATGATGGTCTTGGAGCCCTCCCCCTCGAAGCCGCCCCAGATGCCGTTGACGTCCAGGGTCGGACGCGCACCACGCCGTTCAAGGGCCAGGAAGTCGGCCTCGCCGAACAGCTCCGGGACGCCGATCTGCGCGGCCAGCTCGGCCTCATCGAGTGGCAGGCGAGCGAACTCGTCGTGTCCGCGCTCAGTGATCGGTCGGACCTCGTCATGGAAACCGGGCACGGCGACGCTGCCATCCTCACGCTTGAGCGCGGTGATGATGCGCGCCAGCGCGATCGCCGGGTTCTGGACGTTGCCACCCCAGGTGCCCGAGTGCAGGTCGACCGTGGGACCCACGACGTCGATCTGGGCGTACATCAGGCCCCGGAGGCCGACAGTGATGGCGGGCAGGTTACCCTCGAAGAAGCCGGTGTCGCTGATGACCGCGACGTCCGCAGCCAGCCGGTGCCGGTTCGCCCCCAGCCACGCATCGAAATGGGGCGAGCCGGACTCCTCCTCGCCCTCGAACACGTAGCGGACGTTGATGGGCAGGCGACCCTCGGTCTCCAGCCAGGCACGCGCAGCCCACAGATGGATATGGACCTGTCCCTTGTCGTCCGCGGCGCCGCGCGCAAAGATCCGGCCATCCTCGACCCGCGGCTCGAACGGCGGTCGCACCCAGAGGTCGAGCGGGTCGACGGGCTGGACATCGTAGTGCCCGTAGACGAGCACCGTGGGGGCTCCCTCGGCGTGGAGCCAGTCCGCATATACGACGGGATGACCGTCGGTGTTCGAGACCTCGACGTGCTCCAGCCCCCACCGTTCGAGGTGATCCGCGACGAAACGCGCAGCACCGATCATGTCCTGCCGGTGCTCCGAGAGTGTCCCGATGGACGGGATCCGCAGGAAGTCGACGTAGTCGGCCAGACGTTCCCCGGCGGTCCGTTCGAGGAAGGCATCGAGTCGGGCGATCTGGTCCATCATCGGGGTCGATCTCCATAGGGCGGGCAGCAGACCGCCCGGTACTGATGCACCGGGCGGGCGTGGGTCATGGTTGGCGGCGTTCGAGCCGCCGTTGGTGCTGCCGGTCAGGCAGGTTGCGGAGCCGGGTTGGGCTGGGGCGCGATGCGCGGCTCAGCCGCCGGCTCGTCACGCTGGTGCAATGGCAGCGACGTGATGCCGCCACTGTTGCCGGCATCCTTGCGCGGGTCCGGCAGGTCGGCGAACATCGCGTCGAACTCCTCGGTCTCGATGGTCTCCTTGGCCACCAGGAACTCCGCCAGCTGGATGAGGCGGTCCTTGTGGGTCGTGAGCACGTCCGTGGCGCGGGCGTATGCCTTGTCGATGATGGCGCGGACTTCCTCGTCGATCTGGCGTGCCACATCGTCGGAGTAGTTGCGTTGCTCGCCGATATCCCGGCCGAGGAAGATCATCTCCTCCCGCTTGCCCAGCGCGAGCGGACCCATGCGGTCGCTCATGCCGAACTCGGTGACCATCCGGCGGGCCACGTTGGTCGCCTTCTCGATGTCGTTGGAGGATCCGGTCGTGGTGTCGCCGAAGATGAGCCGCTCCGAGGCGTTGCCACCGAGCATGCCCGCGATCTTGTCCTCGAACTCGGCCTTGCTCTGGAGGTACCGATCCTCGAGCGGCAGGCCCATCGTGTAACCGAGTGCCATGCCCCGGCTGATGATGCTCACCTTGGCCACCGGGTCGCACTTCGGCAGCACCCGCTGGACCAGAGCGTGCCCACCCTCGTGGTACGCGATGATGATCTTCTCGGCGTCGCTGATGACCCGGCTCTTGCGCTCGGGGCCTGCCACGACACGCTCGAGGGCCTCGTTGAATTCCGAGGTCGTGATGACCTTCTTGTTGCGACGCGCGGCCAGGATGGCTGCCTCGTTGACGAGGTTGGCGAGGTCCGCACCCGAGAAACCGGGCGACTTCTTGGCGACCGACTGGAGGTCGATGGCCTTGTCGAGGGGCTTGCCCTTGCTGTGGACCTTGAGGATCTCCAGACGACCCTTCATGTCGGGCCGGTCGAGGATGACCTGGCGGTCGAAGCGGCCCGGGCGCAGCAGCGCCGGATCGAGGACGTCCGGCCGGTTGGTGGCGGCCACGACGATGACGTTGGTGTTGGTATCGAAGCCGTCCATCTCGACCAGGATCTGGTTGAGGGTCTGCTCGCGCTCGTCGTGCGATCCACCCAGTCCGGCACCGCGCTGGCGGCCGACGGCATCGATCTCATCCACGAACACGATGCAGGGGCTGTTGCGCTTGGCCTGATCGAACAGGTCCCGCACGCGGCTGGCGCCGACGCCCACGAACATCTCCACGAACTCGGAGCCGGAGATGCTGAAGAACGGGACGCCCGCCTCACCCGCCACGGCACGCGCCAGGAGGGTCTTGCCGGTACCTGGCGGGCCCACGAGCAGGACGCCGCGTGGGATGCGGGCACCGAGGGAGTTGAACTTCTCGGGGTATTTCAGGAACTCCACGATCTCCTGGAGCTCCATCTTTGCCTCATCGACACCGGCGACATCGCCGAAGGTCACGACGGTCTTGTTGCCCAGGAACATCCGGGCCCGGCTCTTGCCAAAGGACATCGCCTGGTTGTTGGTGCCCTGTGCCTGGCGGAACATGAAGTACAGGAAGGCGCCGATGAGGAGCACCGGCAGCAGCGATGCGAGCAGCACGCTCAGCCAGGCGCCATCGCTGGCCGCCTCGGCGGTCAATGCCGGTGCAGACGTGCACACGCCTGCTGACGCCGTGCACCACGCTGCGACATCCGCCGAGACCTGGGTCAAGGCACTGGGCACGCGCGCAGTGACCTGATCGCCCTTGGTCGCGGGCGGCGTGGACGACGTGAGCGTCACGTTGAGGATGTCGCCCTGCTGGACGATGGTCGCGACCTGACCGGCCGCGACGCGCTGCTCCAGGCTCTCCGCGGCACCTGCCGCGGAGATGCCGCTGTAGGGGATCTCGGCAGTGGGTGCCTTCTGGAACAGGAACATGTACAACAGAGCGGCTGTACCCACGACGAGCACCACGGTCAGGAGCCCGTTGCGAAGGAATCGACTGTTCAAGGGGGAGGTGCCTCCGGGCTGGGGAACCCGCCACGCGGGGTCGGCGGGGACCCGATATTAGCACCGGACCCGGCAGGCCCAGTCTCGGCGCGGCTTACAACGTCAGCAGGCGTGTGCATCGGCGCACCAGGCATGCCGATCGGTCAGTCCAGTCGGAAGGGCGGATACGGACCTGAGAGCAGGAACAGGTAGGCGCCGACCCGGGTCAGCCAGCGGAGGTACCCGCCCACGATGGTGTACACGATCTCCGCCTGACGACCGTTGATGAGCACCGGCAGCCATGCGAACCAGATGAGGAATCCCGCGAGGATGCCCAGCAGCCAGAGCACCAGGAAATGCGGGATGAGGATGATGGCGCGGATGGCGATGCCCAGGATCGGGATGCCCCAGAACCGTCCGATCGGCCGGTCCTGGTCGATGTCCACGCGAACGTGCTGTCCTTCGGTCTCCGAGCCAGAGAACGACGGATACGTGCCGGAGAGCAGGTACAGCCACGTCGCGACGCGCACGCCCCAGCGTAGGTAGCCGCCGACGACCGCATAGCCCCAGCCGGGATACCGGCCGGTGAGCAGCACCGGGATCCAGGTGAAGAGGGTCAGCAGCATGGCGGCGAGGCCCAGGAAGACCAACGCGATGAAGTGCGGGATGAGCGCGACCGCACGCAGCCAGTACCCGATGACCGGGATGCCCCAGTACCGGCCGATGCGAGCCTCTGGCGTGTAGCGCACGTCGATGGGGTACCCGGAGTCCCCGGCTGCCGGGTCGAGGTCGGCCCACCCTGACGCTGCGGCCACGGGCGCCCACTGGTTGGGCGGCGGCGGCTGGGGCGGCCACTGGCCCTGCTGGCCCCATTGGCCCTGCTGCGGCTGCTGGCCCCATTGGCCCTGTGGCTGTCCGGCAGGCGGCGGTGCAGGCCACTGACCCTGCTGCGGCTGCTGTCCCCACTGATTCGGCGGGGGCTGCTGCCCCCACTGGCCCTGCTGCGGCTGGGGCTGCCCCGGTGGTGGGGCAGGCGGCCACTGGCCCTGCTGGGGCTGCTGTCCCCACTGGTTCTGGGGCGGGCGGGCGGGCCACTGGCCTTGCTGGGGCTGCGCACCCTGCGGTGGTTGGGCCCACTGGCTGGGCGTCGGCTGCGCCCATTGGCTGGGCTGTGCTGGCGCGGGCGGCGGCCATTGGCCCTGCTGCGGCACGTTGCCGGTCGGCTGACCGGTTGGCGGCGTGTCGGCGGGTCCACCTGGCCACGGCTGACCAGGACCGGATGGGGGTGGGTTCGATGCCACGGCGGTGCTCCACGATCGGGTTGGTAGCGGGGGGGAGATTTGAACTCCCGACCAACGGCTTATGAGTCCGCTGCTCTGCCACTGAGCTACCCCGCCGCGGCCGACAAGGATAGCGGCTGCGGCCGCCGGCAGCATGGGCACCGACCACTGCCTCTGATGTGGTCCGGTGACGCTCCACCCGCTGCCTCGCTGATGACGTGTCAGACTCGGTGCATGCGACCCGTCCAAACGATCCTGGGCTACCTCACCTGGCGCGTGGACCTCGCCCGAACGGGCTACATCCTGCGACTTCGGAGCATCGCGTCGTCCCTCGTGGTCTTCGGCGGCGTCGGCGCCGCCATCGGATATGCGGTCGTCGGGCGCATCCTGGGTGCCACCGAGGATGACGATGACGCAGAGAGCCGGCCAGACGCGGAGTGACCCAGCCAGGTCCCGGTCATCCATGGGGCCTCTCGGCGCCTCGGCCCACTGGCCAGCCACGGGGACGACGGCTGGCCCCGATGCCCATCAGCAGCCTGTTCGAGATCGGCGCCCGGATCCTGCGGCGCCACGTCAGGACGCTCCTCGCCGTGGCCATCCTGGTCCAGCTGCCGGGTGCCATCCTCGACGCGATCGCACAGCAGCGGCTGGCCGAGTCGGTCAGCCCGCTGTTCGTGGGGCTCGACACGGACTCGCCCCAGGTGCTCACGCCGACTGACAGCCAGACGGCCAGCATCCTCGGTGCGCTGCTCCTCGTCGGCGCTGCGATGTTGCTGTCGATGATCGTGGGCGCTATCGCGACGATCGCCTACGCGACCGTCGTATCGAATGACTACCACGCCACCAGCTCCAACCTCCGCGAGCTGCTTCGGCTGGCCGCCCGGCGCGCCGTGGCTGCGGTGGCAGCCGCGATCCTTGCATCGCTCGCGGTCATGGGCGTCATCGCCGCGACGGCGGCGCTCGCCATCGCGTCCATGGTGCTGCTGCCGTCGGGTGCGGCCGACTCCGGCGGCCTGGGGGTCTTCCTCGCCCTCGTGGTCGGCGTCGGCGGCGCGCTCATCGCAGTCACCATCCTCGTTCGGCTGTGCCTCGCGACCATCACGGTCGCGATCGAGGGCGTCGGGCCGGTCACGGCCATCCGCCGAAGCTGGCACCTCACGGGGAGCAATACCTGGCGCACGCTCATCGTCCTGGTCCTGGTCGCCTTCATCGTGGGCATCCTCGCGTCCCTGGTCGCCCAACTGCTGGGCGTCGTCTTCACGGACACCATCGGGCAACGAGCGGGTGTGGCCACGCAGATGGACACCTTCATCGCGGCGGCTGTCTCGGTGCTCTTCGCGCCCGTCACGATCGTGATCCAGACCGTGCTCTATCTCGACCTTCGGGTGCGCCGTGATGGCTGGGACCTGCCACCAGTGCCGTCCAGCGCGGATGGCCCACACGACGACTCACCAGCCATCGCCGGCTGACTCGCGGGTCAGCGCTCGAACAACAGGTCGAGTACCGATCTGATCCCATCGGGCGGTGCCGCCGACGGTGGCGAGCTGCCCAGCGGTTCGATCGACGGCGGCGGAGGTGCCCCTGGAGCAAGTGCGAACTGGCGTTCCGACCCCCGCACATATCCGAACGACCGGGCCGCGAATCCCCGGAACGCCGGCGTCCGGGCAAACTCGATCTCGTGGCGGCCCGCCTCCAGACGTGCCTCGATGAGGGCGTTCGCGGATTTCGCCTCCAGCGCGATGGCCCGTGAGGTCACGGCATCCGACATCGCTCCTGCCAGCACCGCGGCAGCCAGGACACCGCCTGCGAGCCCAGCGCCAACGACGACCACCTTGCGGGGCATACCGCGTGAGCGGATCGCGGTCCGGGCGGCAGTGCGCTGGGTACCATCGACGCCGGGGAGCGGGACGACCAAGACCGGCACGCGCTGTGTCGTCCCTGTGGTCGGGGCCGGCTGGGGCCGGCCGTGCGGGCTTGGCATCTCCGGGCAGCGTAGCTGCGGCAACGACCCATGTCAAACCGGCCGCGGCGGGCTGGCCGGAGCGTGCGTCACGCGGCAGCGGCCGCAGGTCCGAGCGTGCCGCGCGGCACACCAAACAGAACGGATGAGCGGTATGATACGCGCCGCGAGGTCGGGCCGTGCCGGCCGGAAGGAGAGCGGATGCGGATCCACCAGCCCCACCCCACCATCGACGTCCTGGACAGGCTGCTCGCGGCGCCGGACATCGCCGCGGCGGTGACGGCACACCGGGTCCTGCCGGCGCGGGACCCGCAGACGCTGCCGATCCCCGGCTGGCTCGATCCCCGCTTGCGAGGGGCCTTGGAAGGCCGGGGCATGGCCACCCTCTATCGCCACCAGGTCGAGGCGATGGAAGCGCTACGTGACGGGCAAGACATCCTCGTGTCGACGCCGACGGCCTCCGGCAAGTCGCTGTGCTATCACCTGCCGGTCCTCCAGGCGATCGCCAACGATCCGTCGGCCCGGGCCCTCTATCTGTTCCCGACGAAGGCCCTCAGCCGCGACCAGCTGGCCGAAGTCAGGGAGCTCGGCGACCGGGCCGGGCTGCATCTCCAGGCGGACGTCTACGACGGCGATACCCCGGCGCCCCTGAGGGGCCGCATCCGGGCAGCAGGCCAGGTCGTGGTCACCAATCCGGACATGCTCCACGCTGCGATCCTGCCCCACCACACGGCCTGGTTCCAGCTGTTCGAGCAGCTCCGCTACGTGGTCGTCGACGAGGCGCACACCTACCGGGGCATCTTTGGCAGTCACGTGGCGAACGTCCTCCGGCGCCTGGCGCGCATCTGCGCCCACTACGGCTCCAGCCCCCGATTCGTCTGCTGCTCGGCCACGGTGGGCAACCCCGCGGAGCTGGGCCGGACCCTGACCGGCCGGCAGGTGCGGGTCATCGACCGCAACGGCGCGCCATCGGGCGAGAAGCACGTCGTGGTCCTCGATCCACCCATCCTTGATGCGCGGACGGGCGCCCGCCCCGGGCCATCCGGTCTGGCCCGCAGATCGGCGGTCGCGTTCCTGCGAGCCGGTCGGCAGACCATCGTGTTCGGCCGCTCCCGGGTCCAGGTGGAGCTGTT
>Ga0302322_100002626_pt1 | contig 15197 bp, 30 predicted proteins | sample Fen_T0_2_FD_203757 | JGI IMG/M metagenome (GOLD analysis project Ga0302322, IMG submission 203757) | Peat permafrost microbial communities from Stordalen Mire near Abisko, Sweden - Fen_T0_2 | ecosystem: Environmental > Terrestrial > Soil > Wetlands > Permafrost | place: Sweden: Abisko... | reverse complement strand
TTGATAACGTTGCTAAAAGTGTAATTGCTATACAGGAAAGAAAACCACCATTACCTATTTATGTCCGGGACAAAATGCACGCGGCGCAATTACACAATATTCAAGTTAACGGAACCAGGTTCCGCCTCCCTTCTTAATATTCTAATTTTTATTAGTGAAAAAGCCCGGAATCAGACGTTCCGGGCTTTTGTTTTTATTTACATTTTTCTGTTGGATCCGACGTGTATAATGTAGTTACAGTCTTAAATATTTGGGGATTTTTTGTATTTGATATAAATACGAATCCTTCTGAAAATCCTTTCGGTTTTCCTTGTTCTAAGGGATAAGATGCATTTCTATAATCAGTAATGATCTCGCCGCAAAATACACATCGTTGTATCATTGTTTCGTCCATTTCGGTTACATAATGTTGTTTGTAGATAATTTGCATTTTTTTATCTTGTTTAGTTCATAAAAAAAAACCGTCACACGGACGGTTTTTGAAAAAGGTTAGATTTTGCGGAACCCGGCCTTTGTTAATAAGGGTGTTAAGAACCCTTTTTTCAACTTTTCAAAGATAAGTGTTAAATCTATAAGTTTGACGAGCGGAACCAACTTTTTCAAAACGGCAATGTTAAAATATCTCAGAAATCAATACGAAATCATTCTAACGTTTTTGTTCTGTGGCGGAATGAATGTCTGTGATTTCATTTTGAAGCACCTGAAGGCCTTTATTTCAGTCCTACAGGCCTTTTTTAGACGAATAAGGAAAGGAGGCCAGTGCAGAACGCGGTAAATCTTGATACTGTTAGCACAACTGGAAGTTTTACCACTCGGAACCCTTTAGGGTTCCCGCCCCCCCCCCTCCCCCCAAATTTTCCGGGGGGCATACCCCAACCGGATCCAACCGGAAACAATTTTAACAATTTACTGAAGAAAAGCCCTCTTGAAATTTTCGGAAAACTTTATTGGAAGAAAAAACAGAACCGGCGGCAATTACAAAGTTTAATGAAAGAAGCTAAAACCCTTAACGCTGAAGATCGTTACCGGGTTCTGAAGGCGGCAAGTTCTTTAAGGTTTTGTAATGAAACAATGATAGTAAAGAAAACGGCCAACGGGTTTGAAAAAGTAAATGCGTGGAATTGTGGAAAAAAATATTGTGCAATTTGCGCCGGGAAGAAACGAAATAAATTAATGCGCCGGTACTTAGATTTTTTTGAGTCGGAAAAAGGAAAAGAGTTGTTGACGGAAAAATATGACTTAGCAATGTTTACTGTCACCCTTCAGCATAACACAAAAAATCTTCGTGTGGATCCTTATTACAAAGAACTTTCCGAACATTGGAGAAACGGCCTGAAGTATGGCGCGTTTAAAGAATATTTTGCCGGGGGCTTTTATAATACCGAACATACTTATACGAAAAACGGGCATCACATACACCGTCACGCGCTTGTTTTAATTCCAAAAGAATTTAAACTAAGGGAAGGTGGTTATATAATTGACGAAAAAGGAAAGCGTACCGGAAAAACAAATAATTCTGTAAAGATTGAAAATGAATTACGGGATCAATGGTGTAAACGTACCGGTGGTTCTTTTCAAATTGATCTCACGCCTTTTTTGGAAGAAAAAATTCTGAAGGACGGATCAATAAAGAAAATGTCTTTGAAAGATAATTTATTGGAAGTGACAAAGTACATTACGAAACGCGGGAAGGGTGAAATAATTCCTTATCAGATTATCAAAGCGGTTGATGAAAATTGTAGGCAGAAATTCTATAATAAATTCGGTGTCCTTTACAAAGTGAAGGAATTGAATTTGAATGACATTAACGCTGAACAAAACGCTGAAGAAACTTTAGAATGTGAAGTGCCTGAAGCAATTGTAAAACAAGTTGATGAACTTTATTTGGTTGTTGGCCTTACCTGTAAGAAAGATCTTAAACGGTCAAAAAAAGCCGGGAAAGAAATTTATTCTGATTTCACTTTCAAGGAGATGCGGCGTTTTCACGAACACGAAAATATGTGGGAAGAGTTCCGAACGAATAATTCAAATGCAAAGTTCCGGTGGCTTATTAGTCAGAATGATAGATATTATAATAATTTTTTCGTCAATGAATGGCGTGATTTCAAATTACTTCAGGAAAAAATAAATAAACAACAGGCCGCCCGGAATGTTGTTCAACTTCCATTAGATCTCAAAATTTATTAAGTTGTTACTTAACAACTTGTATTTTTTAACAGAAAATTTTTTGGTTGTTAAGTAACAACTAAGGATATTCGTTAAAAAAAAAGTATGCTTACAAAACTTTCTGTTACTGAATACGCCCGGTTAAATGACATTTCCCGGACGGCCGCTCAAAAAAGAATTGATACGGAAACTTTACCGGCTGAAAAAGTTGGTAAATATTGGGTTATCACTTTAGATCTCACTGAGGCCGAAAGAAAAAAAGCATTTATTAAAAAAATCTTTAAAACAAAATCCAAATGAACTACGAATTAACAGGTAAGGTTAAAATGAAACTTTCTCATAAGAGAAATGAAAAAACGTCAAGTGTTTCGGAAGTAAAAATATTTTTGGAACCTGAGCCGGGTTTAGATCGTAGGAATTTTTTTTCCTTAACTGATAAAAAGGATTCTTCGGGTACATTTTTTTTATTGGATCCTGACTTACCTAATCGAAATGGATCAAAGGCTTTGACTCATTTGTTTACTCAGGGACTTGTAGCTAATATTAAGTATTGTTCTGTTGCTTTCGGTATTTCTGAGAATGAACAATTTGAAAATATAATTCAGCAATTGAAAGAGGGGTTAAATAGAGTTTCGGATATGGATGTTACTAAAGGAGATTTTGAAGGATGAAAAAGAAGCAATTAAAAAAAGGAAAAAAGTCTTTGAAGAAAAAAGGACTTAAAAGTAAATATCCTGAAATGGGAATTCATTTCGGGCGTTCTGTTTCTCCTCTGTGGGAAGCAATACAAAAGGGACATTATCAAATACCTTAATTTTTTTTCATAAATGGCAAAAGTATTTAATATTATAATAAACACGGGGGATCTCAATGAGGGAAACAAAGGCTTTATTACATATCACAAAGTAAGTGACGTTAAGAAGTTCCGAATCTTTGCAGATAGTAAATTCCCTCATTGGAAGTTTGCTACTGTCTACGACAAAGTAAGCCGACAACAATTAGAAGTGATAAAACCTTTTTCCGACTTTTCAAAACAGACTGAAATTAAAACCAATGGATAATAGTCCAACAGAAGAACAATTAAAATTTATCGCTTCGGAATTGAATAAATATTTCGGTGGTGAAAACACAACTTTGTTTTCTTATGGTGTTTTGAAAAATTCAGCTGTTTATTCTTATGTTTTTTCAGTAAGAAAAACGTTTGAGGGAATTATTTTACCAATTGCTTTTTCTCATATTCATTCAATGGAATTCGGATTGACAGGGATTGTGTGTTATTGTTATTTGCCTTTTGATAAGATCTCAGAATTTATAAACCTTAAAGGAAAATAAAATGAAAAAAGTTGTGATAGAAAATTGGCGTGAATATGGTGATTATATGTTATACGCGAATGTTGTTTCTGATTTAAAATTGGGAATAATATTACAAGTTGATGCGAGTGGCTTGTCTGCGTTTGGGGATAAGGATAGAGTGCAAAGGTTTGAAAAGGAATTAAGAAATCGTGTTGGATCTAATATTGTAATTAAATGATTTACGAATTTGAAATTTCACGAAACTACAGTAGGTTGTTAAGTAACAACTTTCTTTTAGATCCCGGTTTTTATAAAAAAACTGAATTCGATGTTTATTCTGTTTTTGAAGCAGATCGTATATTAATATTTCTTCGCGTTGTGAAAAATCGCTATCCAATTATGTATGGCATTTTTCACGAAATTATTAATGTGTATTGCCGTCGTGAAATGTTTGTTCGTTGGGATCCTGTGGAAAAAAAAACGCCGGAATTTCAAAGTGAAGATTCCGGCGTTTAAAGAGTTTCCCCTTTTTCCTGAAGTAAATATAAATAAAAAAAATAACTTAAAAACAAGCAAATGAAAAAAATTATTCTCTTTTCTTTCCTACTTCTTGCCGGGTGCAAAAAAGGGGATCCCGGTACGCCGGGCGCGGCCGGTGCGCCGGGTAACGCTAATGTTCTTTCGCGTTCATTCACTATCTTAACTTCTATGTGGGTGGCCGACAATACAAATAAACTCTATTACTTCAATTACCCGGATTCGGATATTAGTTCTGCTGTTTTGTCCGGCGGTTCTGTGAGTGTTTATTTAAGTGATTCGGGTGGTAACAATTTTTCCGCAATGCCTTTTTCATTTCAGATCTCAGAATTCAATTATGTTTATAGTCTGAATAATTTACAGGTGCAAGTTTCGCTAAGTACCGGCGTTATGCCTTCCAATCCCGGAACGCAATATTTCAAAGTTGTTGTAATTCCTTAAACCTTTTTCCGACTTTTTATGAATGATTTCCAAAATTTATCTGTTACGTTTAAAGATGCTTCTTTTGTAGATGCTTTGCTTGCGTCTAAAGGTTTGATGTTTACAAAACAGGTAAGTGTTGTGTTTCCTTTTAGTATGAATTATCAGGGGTGGGTGTATAATTTTCGTTGTGATACAATGGTGAAAATTAAAATTTTACAAATATTAAGTCAGATACCGTAAAAAAAATGTTAGAATTTCTTGGGATCCTTTATATATTAGATTTCTTTACCGGTTCCGATTGTCGGAAGGATAAGCCTGTTGAGAAAAGTAAATTGACTAAGGCAATTTCAAAAAGGGAAAAAGTGATTTTTGTATTTTTGATTTTTCTTCCATTGGGAATAATCTGTTTTATTCTTTATAAATTATTCCGAAATATATTTGTTTCTTATAAGGAAAAAAGAAAGGAAAAGAAAATTAAGAAAGAAAGTTTTCCGTTTTTGGAAGATAAAAAACCCGGTTGATCCGGGTTTTTGTTTTTAGAAATAAAAAGTAAGTGTTTGTCCGTGTGCCTTCAGGTAAATTACAATTGATACAAAGTAGATGAAAGAAGAAAGAAAAAGTTTCATTCCGTCCGGCATTTGGTTTTCTTCAAGTTGTGGAATGAGAGTGTTATAGTAATCAACTTTATTGTCTTTGTCCTTTATTCTGAAAACTTTAATGATTTCTTTCCTATACCAAATTGTAAGAATGATTGATTGAATTATCCGTGCGGGTATTGTGTATATGAATGAAAGTATTTTCATTAGATCTCTCTCTTTCCTCTTTTCCAAAAGTTTGGGTTCATAAAGCAAGTCCAATCCGGTTCTTCAGTCATTCGGCCGCAATAACAGCATTTATGTACTTTGTTTCTTTTCCCTTCAGGCGAAGTCCATAAATAGTTATATCCGCTATTTCTGAAGGAAAAAACAGAACTAAAAAAATACCATTGCCTTCTGACTGTTGTTTTCATTAATATCTCTTCAGTGGGTTAATGATTATTTCCTCAAAGTAATTTTGTTGTTTTTCGGATTTGCGCTGTACCCGGTCGTATGCTTTCATAAATGATTCTCTTTTGTGCATTGGAAGTTTTTTTACAAAATCTTCGTGCGCGTCTGAAGTTCTAAAGAGATAAATTTTATTTATGTGGCCGAAAAAACCTTTCGGTGTGTCGCAATGCAAAGAGTGAAAACAAAACAGTATATCTAAATTGGCGTGCCTCCTTTTTGTCATCATTGTAATAACTTCTTTCGGCCGCGCTGTTAATATCTCTTTTAAGTCGTCACCGATAAACAGTCCGTCAAACTGAAATTCATCTGAAGCAAAAAGTTTTGTAAAGTCGTGAAATATTTCTTCGTCTTCAATTATTATTTTTTTTACACCATTAAAGGAAGAAAGTTCTTCCCTTGTAATTTCGGGAAGCATCTGTATTTTTTTATCTGAATTATCAGTAACGCCGAATAAAACTCTTTTAGCCGGGTTCGCGTCTAACGTTGCTATGGCAATTTGAAATTCCAAAGTAGTTTTGCCGGTTCCTTCAGATCCTAAAATTAAATTACAAGATTGTGAGCGCGGTTGTATCATACTTTTTTTATTAGATGAATTGTGTTTTCCATTGAAATCAGATCCGGGTTACTTGTTTGCTTTTGCTCAATCATTCCTGTGAGCTTTGCGAAAATAAAAAGTTCATCTATGTTTCTGAAATGAACTGTTACAATTCCCTGAATGTTTTCTTCAGATTTAAGTCGTACCGGTGTTTGCTCTTTCAAAAACTGAAGAGATTTTTTTACCGCGCTTATATCACATTGCGTCGGGAAGAAATTGATTTTAAAATTTTGCATATTTTCCGTTTTTAATTGCTTGTTTTAATTGCTTCTGTTTTTTCGGGTTATTTATACAGGTATTGCATTTACAGTCTAAAGGGTGTCGGCCGCCGGGCTTCTTTTCTTCCGGTGGAATAATGGTAGTTGTATTTGTTTGTTCGGCCGGTGGGATCTGTTGAACGTTGTTAAGTTGATTTAGAAAAAGTATTTCGGCGTTCGCTCTCTTCTGTTGCTCTTCAATTTCTTTTTTCGCTTTTTCTTCTTTTGCTTTTTTCCATTTTCCAATAGCGGAAAAGATAGCCCATGTTAAAGTCATTCCGTAAGATCCGGCAACCAGTCCCCAAAATGCTTTTCCCGGACTCACTGTTTTTTTATTTGCGGAATACATTTGATACAAAGCAACCTTTAAAGATTTTTTTCTGTCGTCGTCTAATTTCCAACGTTGCTGTTGTTCTTTTTCAAAATCCCAATGTGCGCCGCAACAAAGTAAAGTGAATAGGGTATCAATTAATTCTATGTGCATTCCGGCGCGTGCTTTGTCTGCCTGTTTTTTTATTATATCCGGGTTATCGTATTCAACTTCTTCGCCCTCTTCTATAGCGTTTGTAAGAACATTTTTTATGTTGCCGGTAATGTTTTTGTCTTCAGGCGTTGGTGTTTTGATGTCGTCCCAAAGTGAAAGTTGTGGTGGTTCTTCAGTAGTTGTTTCTTCTGTTGTTGTTTCTTCTGTGCTGGTTTCTTCAGTTGTTGTTTGTTCTGTTGTTTGTTCGTTCGGCGGCGGTGGATCTTGCGCCGGTATGTTGTTTGATGCTTCAGGGGCTTCAGTCTGTTGCTCCTGAACCGGTTCTTTAAATTCGGGTTCTGCTGGGGTTGTTTTTTCTTCAGGTGTTACCGGTGGAATATCTGAAACACCTTTTTCCGACTTTTTAGAAATAAGAATTTTGTGTGCCTCTTCAGGTTTCAATTTGTTGATGAATGCTTTTGAAAATCCTAAATCCAAAAGTTGCTGAAGCATATCCTTTGTTATCATTAAGGGAATTCCGTTACTCTTAATAAGGGCTTTCTCTAAGAGTGCTTTTCCTAATTTCCCCGCTTCAATTGCTTTTTCTAATGTTTCCATATTGATATTTTATAAGTTGAAAAGATCCAAACGAAAGAAGAAATTAAAACACCGGTACGAAGCATCAATTCATTTTCGCATATAACGGCAAACAAAAGCATAGCCTTTGTTTTGTTTTTATAATTGAGTGCTAAAAGAATTATGAGCAAAGGAATTTTATAGATCCATTGCGGCCATAAGTAAGAATCGTAAATAAGGCAAAGAGTTTTTTTTGTAGCTGAATATAAAGTAATTTTTTTCTTTGTGGGTGTCCTTAGTTTCTGTTCATCCCATAAAGAAAGAATTTCTTCGGTGCTTTCTCCTGTTGTTTGGGATAACTCTATTTCAAAGTTTTCCGAATCTTCCTTTATTTTTTGTAAATGTTTTTGAAAATGATCTTCCATTATGAAATTTGTTTAATGTTGTTTGTGTATTTATCTTTTACCGGCTGAAGGAAGGAAGGAAGTTTTTTTATCAGTTCTGAAAAAGAATGCTTGTAGATCTCTTTTACTATCCGGGAACTGTTATCCGGGAAACGTTCAATAACGTAGCCGACAAAAAAAGCATCATCGTCTAAGAACATTGACGTGTGTAATATTCTTTGGTTGGCTTTGGGCTTAAATTCTTTCTCCCAGTTTTTTATCATTGGGAACATTTGTGTGATGAGTGGAACTAAGTTTTGGGCTTGTTCCATGTATTCGCTTATTTTGGTAAGGTCGATTTTGTCTTTGATGTTTTGCATTGCCATTTCATCAAACACAAATTTTGGAAGGTTTTCATTTGCCATTTTTTATTTCTTTTAAGAAGTTACTTTTTGGTTGTTTTACTTTTCCGGCGTGTTCTGTAAGATACATTTTCACAAAAGCCCTAAGTACTTTTGATAGATCCCCGTCGTTTTTGTGAACGGCTGTAAAGAAGTCTATTTTCATTTCGCCGTTACAAGCGAATGTAATGGAATCGTTATTTTCCATTTCCGGTTTTTTTTCCTTTGGTGTTATGCTCATCTTTCAGAAAGTCGGTTTATTTAAGAATAGATAAGAAATAATTATAAACATTTCCTATTTAAGTCGAATTAAATAAGAAAAAAGGGCAAAAAAAAGTTGGAAATGTGAAAAATTCGTTTAAGTACTGTATGTTTAAACCGGAATTTAAAACTGTAAAATCTAAAACTTTAATAAAATGGGCGCGGAAAATGGAACTTATTGTAATGATGTTCAACAGAATGTTGACATAATGAACAAAACATCAGTTGGGGCAACCTTGCGTTCTCCAATCCTTACACCAAAATTGCTTCAGTTTAAAGGTGTAATTCCGGCGTTGGATGCTTCAACGTTTTTTTTCAAAAGAGATTCACAAGGAATTTCGGCGGCCGGTGCGGCTCCGTTAGAGGCCGGTGGTATTTCTTTTACAGTTCCTACAGGTTACACGATAGGCGCGGTTAATACATGGCTTGTGCAATATGCTTTAGTTATCCGTGAATTTAACGTGCAAAATACAGATGCCACTCAGGTAGCTAATAGCCCGCAAAATCAATTCTTAACTCTCGACGGGGATCACACACAACAAACGAATTGGGTTCCCGCTTTCCAATCAATGATGGCGCAAAACCAAAATTTAATTAACGATGGTCAGGCGTTAATCCTTACTTCTCAATCATTTTTCAAATATCCAATTGCTTCAGATCCTTTGGTTCCGATTACTGTTTTACTTACTTTCAAAAAAATCACTTCCGTTCCTTATTGCAATTTGGATGCGTATTTAGCGGCGGCCGGTATTTCGTCTTCGCCGGGAAGTATGTAATTTTTTTTCAATAAAAAAAAAAGTAAATTTTAGGAAATGGCAAAAATGACGGCAAGTGAGATCCTTGCTAAAATACAGAAAGATCCGGTTTTCGCTATCGGTTTCGCTTTGGATAATAATCCGGCGGCGGTTATAGATGCGATGAACGCTTCAGGGTTGCCCGTTATGAACGTCAATGATGCGCGTCAAAAATTAATGGGTTTAATCAATGGTGCGCCGCAAATTTTGCAAAGTGTTTTTGATAAAGTCCCTTATTTGAATGTTGATCCTGTTACAAATTACACCGGTGGTTTTTTAAATTATTTTGCAAGCAATACAAAGCCTGAAAAATTGGCGGTCGTTGCGGCAAATACTTCCGGGAAGTTTGATTTAGGTGCTTTGCTTTCGGGATTAGGTGCGGGGCTTTCAACATTTGCAAATTATGGCGGTGGTTCTTCAGGGGGTGGTACAACGCCGCCGACGGATCCTTCAGTTCTTTTACTTCAGCAACAACAGGCCGCACAGGCCGCCGTCGACGCGGCCGCTAAGAAGAAAAGAAATTTAATTATTGGTTTTAGTATTGTGGGCGGAATAATTGTGATAGTTGTTTTATATTTTGTCTTCAGGCCAAAGAAAAACAAGCCGCCAGAATCAGAATAACAAAACACCTTTTTCCGACTTTTTATAAACTCTAAAAAATAAAACGATGTCAACAGGAACGAAAGTAGCTCTATGGATTATGGGCGTTGCAATTGGGGGATTAGCTTTCCTTGCAATTTGGAATATTATGAAGGTTCAAAAACAAAAGAAAGCTATTGACTCGTTAAAAGCGGCGGCTTCAGGTGCGCCGGGTGCGCCGGGTGGAACCACAACTACAACAACGGGATCCGGTACAACGATTCCCACTTCAGGAGGTAATGTAACGGTTCCTCCGGGGACAACAATTGTAACAACGCAAACAGGCGGGAAGTATATAAAAGTGAATTGATTTAATTTTTAATTGTCATTAAAAAGCCCGTCCCGGTTGGGTGCGGGCTTTTTATTTTAAGAAAGAAAAAATGTCTACAAGTATAGTAAAGGCAAAAACGTTTGCAGAATTTTGGGCGGCAATACCGTTCCCTGTAAAACTTCTTATTTGGGCTTTGCTTCTTTTCCTTGCTTATTTGGCTTATCGTGGAATTTCTAATTGGTGGAAAGCAAAAAAACAACAGGATCTTTTACAGAATAATAATGTGACTACGACTTTTATCGGTGCGGGTGGTCAACCTATTGTTCAAACTGTTGACTTAGGAACGAAAGCGGCCGCAATAGACAACGCTTTTTATAATAACGATTGGTTTGGTGCTTCAGAAGATGAAAACGCCGCTATAACGAATATTTTAGGTGTACCGAAATCTTTGATCCCGGATCTTTCAAATGTTTATTTTAAGTTGAATGGTAAAAATCTGAAACAGGATTTTCAGAAGTTTTTATCTGATACGGATTACTTAAAAGTTTCTGATTTATTTTCTTAATTGAAAAAACAAAATGCACACGGCCGAACAAAAAAAGAAAAGAAATATTATTATAGGCGTTGGCTTTTTTATTGTCATCGCCGGTATAATAATTTATTTCTATGTCACTCACAAAGCATCCAACCCGGCAATAAATAATCTTTCAGGTGCTCCGCCTTCAGGTGGCACGCCGTCAACTTATTCGGATCCTGTTGATCCAAACAAGGTTTTGCACAAAGGAGATTCGGGCGCGTCTGTTGTTCAATTGCAAAAGGAAATAAATAAAAAACTTCCACCTGTTTCAACGATGTTAATTACTGACGGTGTTTTTGGTCCGGCTACTGATTCGGCTTTAAAAATTGTTTCTAATAATGTTTTGTCTTCAGTCGCAAACAATGCTACTATAAACGCGGTAATGGCTTTGGGTGGTAATTCGTCAACTATTTCGCCGCCGCCTTCAGGATCCACCGGACAACAAAAAATGTATGCTTTAATTCCTTTAACACCGGTGTATGATAATATCAGTGATTGGTATCCGGCAAGGTATGCCGGTTATAATGAGTATTTGGGTTTGTTTTCTTCTTATCAATATACTTATTTAGGTTCTAAATATGCGGTTACTGATTCCGGTCGTGCAATAGATGCTACTTACGTTCACTTAGTATAAAGAAAAATGAAACTTGTTTTAAAAATATTTGGTGTCGCTCTTTTGATTGCTTTTATCATTTGGGTAATTTATTATTTCACTAAGAAAAAACCGGCAACAAATGCGCCGGCCGGTGAGCCGAATGTTACGCCGGTAACAAGCGTTGGGGATCCGAATTCTGTTAGCGGACAAGTGAACCAATTGACAAATGCTTCAAACGCAAATAAAAAAGTTTATGCAAAGGCAAATGGAATAAAGCCCTATACTTTTCAAAATGCTTTAACGAATGATTTTCCTTCTTATGAAGAATCGAAAAATCCTTTGGAGGTTTTTAATAAAGATATTTTGTTAGGCACTTATGGCGAAGGTTTTTCGGCGTGGGATAATACTTCGCTTTTACTTCAGGCGCAAAAGGCATACGATCAGGGTGGATCTTCGTTAACCGCTTTCTTCGCCCGGCCTTCAGCCGCGAACATGACTTTAGTAAATCAAAATTTGTTGCCGAAAGGTGGTTGGCATAATGAGGGTTATTCTTATGTTACAAATGCCGGTCAACAAAACATTCCGGCCGCGACAAAATATTTTTTCGATCCAAAAACTTCTTTCGGGATTGATTCTTTGAAATATATGTTCCGGGTTGTGGATCCTTCCGGGAACGATATGTTTTTTGATTCTAAAGATGTCTATACTAAATTATAAAATACCTTTTTCCGACTTTTAAAAAAACTCTTACAATGAACGACGCGGCAGGATTAATTGGTACAAATGGGATTAATTTCAATGTGAAATTAGATCACACAGATATTTTTATTTTGGCCGGTTCACTTTTGGCGGTTGGTTTTCTTTTAGGAATTTCTTTGATATTTATTAATAAAGCAATAAAATGACAAAAACAACAAAAATAGTCCTATGGGTAATAGGCGTAATTCTTTTCATTGGCGGTATAACCGCTTTGGGAATTTATTTGAATAATAGAAGTAAGAGAAAGAAATTAATAGATTTTCTCTCTGCTTATGCTTCAACTTCTAACTTGCCTAAGTTGTCCCAAATGAGTACAAAAGAGATTTCTAACCTATATGATTTCATTTTCAATTATTCTAAAAATGGGATTTCTCCGGATAAAAATAGTACTTTGTACTTAGCTGTGAAGGCTATGTCGTTAAAGTATCAATGGCCGAATTTAATTTTTCCTATATCAGTTTCCGGGCAATCTGCTCAAGATGCAACAATGCCTTTTTTTAACTGATAATGAACGGAATTGATATAAGCCATTGGAACGGGGATATTGACTTTTCTAAAGTCGTTACGGATGCTTTGCAAATTAAATTCGTAATTATTAAATCTTCTCAGGGTGTTTCTTCAGTAGATTCTAAAGTTCACATTTATGCGGCCGCCGCAAAACAAAATAATCTCTATGTTTCGTATTATCATTATGCGGACACTTCTTTAGATCCAATACAACAGGCCAATTTTTTTTTACAAACATTGAAAGGACTTCCCGCAAATGATTTTCCGTTGGTAATTGATATTGAAGAAAACAAAGGCGGCCTTTCAAAAGATCAAATGAAATATTTTATTTCTTCTTTTTGTTCAACAGTAAGTTCCGCCGGGCGTGAAATTGGAATTTATACTTATGCGGATTTCCTGAATGAAAATTTACCTGTTAATCATGGATTAGGAAACATACCGTTATTTCTTTCTGCTTATACTTCCAAAGCGATTTTACCGCATGGTTGGACTTCTTACTACCTGTGGCAATTTTCAAATAAAGGAAATGTCGCCGGTATGTCCGGCGATGTTGATTTAGATAATATTCCCAATTTTAAACCACCGGTTTCAAAAAAAAAAATAATTGGGTTCGTGTCGTTGGCTGTTGTTCTAATTTTTTTATTGTTTTTTTGTTTTAAGAGTTTAGGAACGGGAATAAAGATTATGTTTTCTTTTTTTATTGCTGGAATTTTATTTTTGGTTTATAAGTCAACAACTAAGTAATGGCAAAATCTTTCAAACAATTACAATTAGAGGCTCAACAAAACATGGCCAACGGTGATGTTGATACATGGTTGCTTTATCAAATTTATCTTAACGGTGCTGTTGCTATGGATAATCAAATAAATACTATTAACGTGCCTTTGTCGGCCGTGCAATTACAAACCGGGAATTCAATTCCTATTATAGCGGTTCCGGCCGTTGCGGGGAAATCCATTCAGGTAATAGCGGCTTCTTTAGATTATGTGGCCAACGCCGGGCTTTTGGGTGTGAATGATGTTCAATTAATAATTGATACGCTCACACAGGCGCAATTGAATTGTAATAACAATCTTAATCCGGCGGTAAGTCGTTTCTTTTCTTTATTGAATAATACCGGTGTAACCGGAATTTCTGATTTAGCCCCGAATAAAAACTTATTGATAAAAACAAATGCTGATTCTCTTTTGGGAACGGCAACAGCAACAGTAAATATTTTTTATAGATTAATTTAAAACCAAAAAAAAATGGACAAACTTTTAGTTGCTACGTTATTGAAACGTTGGGGGATCTCTCCCGGATCCGTTACGCCGGATATTTTAGATGCTCTTGTAAATGCGTTGGCCGTTTCCAATGTGCTTGAAAAGAAAGTAAGTCTAACGGCCTTACAAATACAAAACGGATTTTCTTTCCCTATTGAATTACTTCCCGCGCCGGGCGTTGGAAAAGCAATTGAAATTATGAATCAAGTTGTAAAATTTAATTTTGGTTCTGTTTCTTTTACTTCGACTGATATGAATTGTTCTATCAAAACGGCCGCAAAACCACAAATGGATTATACCGGTATGAATAGAGGTGATAATGATTTTGTTTCTTTAACCAAAAATCAGGGAACTGATAATATGGTAGAAAACCAAAGTTATATCGCTCAAATGGATTCTGATTCTTTGGTAGGTGATAGCACAATAGATATTTATCTTGCTTACCGAATTGTAACACTTGCTTAAATGACATTCACGGAAAAACAAAAACTTGCTGAATTGCTCCTTTTAGTAGCGCGAAATCCTTCTGCGCTTTCAGCCGCTTTAACTCAATTGTTAGACACTTTTTCCGACCTTCCAAATACTATTACTGATAATATTAAAGTTGATCCGGCCGGGCTTGTAGCAATTGTACAACCTCAAATGGTAGGTGCAAGTATTTTAAACGCCGGATTATTCTTTGTTCCTTTCGTTCCTTCTGTTGGGATATTACAAGCGGATTTTAATACAGGCGAAGTTTACGGTATGGGTGTGAATAATGGCACGCCGGGTTTTGTTGGTAAGGATCTCACCGCTTTTAGTAATGGTGTGATACCGGCTAATGGATTAGGAATTGTTTTGACTTCTCCAAATGGGACTCAGTATAAAATTTCTGTAGATAATGCCGGCATCGTTGTTTCTAATCCGTTCCCATAAAAATGTTTAATTTTATTTTCAATCTTAAAAAACAAAAGCCATGTCAAAAAAACTTGAAGTGAAAAAACCTGAAGCAAAAAAAGCTGAAGTGAAAAAAACAAAGAAAAAAAATGATGTAACTGTTACTGAAGAAAAAACAGCTGCGGCCGAAAAACCTATAGCGGAAAAAGAAAGCATTCCGGCTCTTTTAAATATTCCTGAAAAGAAAAAGAAGATTGAAGATTCGCATTCTGTTTTGGATCACATTCATTCCACTGAAGTAACAAAGCCAAAAATAAATAAAATTGCGTCGACTAATAACGTTGCTGAAGCAGATGCGAATCTACCAATACAACAAATTAAATTTTTTATTGATAACGTTGCTAAAAGTGTAATTGCTATACAGGAAAGAAAACCACCATTACCTATTTATGTCCGGGACAAAATGCACGCGGCGCAATTACACAATATTCAAGTTAACGGAACCAGGTTCCGCCT
>Ga0302322_100002625_pt1 | contig 15201 bp, 8 predicted proteins | sample Fen_T0_2_FD_203757 | JGI IMG/M metagenome (GOLD analysis project Ga0302322, IMG submission 203757) | Peat permafrost microbial communities from Stordalen Mire near Abisko, Sweden - Fen_T0_2 | ecosystem: Environmental > Terrestrial > Soil > Wetlands > Permafrost | place: Sweden: Abisko... | reverse complement strand
GCAGGAGCCCGAACCGGGGCACACGGCCGACCCCGAGGTCGCGGACGCCTCGACGTCCTGACCAGCGGCCGACCCGGCGTGATCATGCACGCTTGAGTTGATCATGCACGGCTGAACCCGGTTCAGGCGTGCATGATCACGCCGCAGGCTGGGGCGCATCGGCGCGGTCTGCGACCGGGATACCGTCGTGAACTGCGCTGATCGCCCGATCCCGGCCCGCCGAGCGGCGAGAACCAGCGACGGCGAAGGCCGGCGTCAGGCGATCGTCCGGGCCGATGGTCATCGGCCGGAGGCCGTCCGGAGGGTAGACTCCGGGTTTCCTGGTGGCAGCACCCTGCCGCCGAGCTCTGCTGCCACCCCGTCCGGCGCTGTGACGAGGGGGCATGTTTCGGGAGCGTGTCCTCAACGGATACAGTGACCCAACACCACGCGGGCCATCGCCGTCCCACGCGGGCCGGATCGCGGTCCCGTAGGCGCCGCGATCGGCGCTCGCCAGCCGGCGATCACACTTCACCAGTGACCGTGCATCGCCATGGGCGGTGCCGATGACGATGACGAGGTGTCCGCATGATCTCGCCCATCCGGCGTTTCTCCGCGCTGCCGGACTCGACCGGCCTGTACGACGGCCGGCACGAGCACGACGCGTGCGGGGTTGCCTTCGTGGCGACGATGCGCGGTGAGGCCGGTCACGACATCGTCGACCTGGCACTGACCGCGCTGCGCAACCTGGAGCACCGCGGCGCCGTCGGCGCCGAGGTCGACACCGGCGACGGCGCGGGGATCCTCACCCAGGTCCCCGACCTGTTCCTCCGTGAGGTGCTGCGCGAGCAGGACGTCGAGCTGCCCGTCCGGGGCGCTTACGCGGTCGGCATCGCCTTCGTCCCTGACGACGACGCCGAGGCCGCCCGCGCGGAGGCCGCCGTCGAGCGGATCGCCGGCGAGGAGGGCCTGTCCGTCCTGGCCTGGCGCGACGTCCCGACCACGGGCGGCCTGGTCGGCGCGACCGCCACGGCCTGCCAGCCCCGGTTCCGCCAGTTGTTCGTCGCCTCGCCGCGCAGCGCCGTCGTCGGGATGGCTCTGGAGCGGATGGCCTTCTGCCTGCGCAAGCGGGCCGAGCGCGAGGCCGGCGTCTACTTCCCGAGCCTGTCGGCGCGCACCCTCGTCTACAAGGGCATGCTCACGACGGGCCAGCTCGAGCCGTTCTTCCCGGACCTGTCCGACCGCCGGTTCGCCACCGAGCTGGCCATCGTGCACTCCCGGTTCTCGACGAACACGTTCCCGTCCTGGCCGCTGTCGCACCCCTTCCGGATGATCGCCCACAACGGCGAGATCAACACCGTCAAGGGCAACCGGAACTGGATGCGCGCCCGGGAGAGCATGCTCGCCAGCGACGTCATCCCCGGCGACCTGGAGCGGTTGTTCCCGATCTGCACCCCGGACGCCAGCGACTCGGCCAGCTTCGACGAGGTCCTCGAGCTGCTGCACCTCGGCGGCCGCAGCCTGCCGCACGCCGTCCTGATGATGATCCCCGAGGCGTGGGAGAACCACGCCGAGATGGACCCGGCCCGGCGCGCGTTCTACGAGTTCCACTCCATGTTCATGGAGCCGTGGGACGGTCCCGCCTCGATCACCTTCACCGACGGCACCCTCATCGGCGCCGTCCTCGACCGGAACGGCCTGCGCCCCTCGCGCTACTGGGTCACCGAGGACGGCTTGGTCGTGCTGGCCAGCGAGGTCGGCGTGCTCGACCTCGACCCGGCGACCGTCGTCCGCAAGGGTCGGCTGCAGCCCGGCCGGATGTTCCTCGTCGACACCGACCACGGCCGCATCGTGGACGACGAGGAGATCAAGGGCGAGCTCGCCGGCCAGCACCCCTACGACGAGTGGCTCCACGCCGGCCGGATCTACCTGCACGACCTGCCCGAGCGCGAGCACGTCGTCCACACCAGCAAGTCGGTCACCCGGCGCCAGCAGACCTTCGGCTTCACCGAGGAGGAACTGCGCATCCTGGTCACCCCGATGGCCCGCGCCGGCGCCGAGCCCATCGGGTCGATGGGCACCGACACGCCCATCGCCGTCCTGTCGCAGCGCCCGCGCCTGCTCTTCGACTACTTCACCCAGCTGTTCGCCCAGGTGACGAACCCGCCCCTGGACGCCATCCGGGAGGAGCTGGTCACCTCCCTGGGGACGTCGATCGGCCCCGAGCCGAACGCGCTCGCCGCGACCCCGGCCCACTGCCGCCAGCTCGTGCTGGACTTCCCGGTGATCGACAACGACGAGCTGGCCAAGATCGTCCACATCAACGCGGACGGCGACCTGCCCGGCTACGCCACCGCCATCGTCAAGGGCCTGTACAAGGTCGCCGGGGGCGGCGCCGCGCTGGCCGCCCGCCTGGACGCGATCTGCGAGGAGGTCTCCGCGGCGATCGCCAGCGGCGCCCGCTTCGTCGTCCTGTCCGACCGCGACTCGACCGCCGAGCTGGCCCCCATCCCGTCGCTGCTCCTCACCAGTGCGGTGCACCACCACCTCATCAGGGCGCGCACCCGCACCCAGGTCGGCCTGATCGTCGAGGCGGGCGACGTCCGCGAGGTCCACCACGTCGCGCTGCTCATCGGCTTCGGCGCGGCGGCGGTCAACCCCTACCTCGCCATGGAGAGCGCCGAGGAGCTCGTGCGCGCTGGTGTCATCACCGGGATCACCGCCGACCAGGCCGTCCACAACATCATCAAGGCGCTCGGCAAGGGCGTCCTCAAGGTGATGAGCAAGATGGGCATCTCGACGGTGAGCTCGTACCGGGGCGCCCAGGTCTTCGAGGCGATCGGCCTCGGCCACGACCTGGTCAAGAACTACTTCATCGGGACGACGTCCCAGCTCGGCGGCATCTCGCTCGACACGCTCGCCGAGGAGGTCGCCCGGCGCCACGCCACCGCGTACCCCACCGACGGCATCATGCCGGCCCATCGGCGGCTGGAGACCGGCGGCGAGTACCAGTGGCGGCGTGAGGGCGAGCCGCACATGTTCGACCCGGACACCGTTTTCCGGCTGCAGCACTCCACCCGCGCACGCCGGATGGACATCTTCCGGGAGTACACCAGCCGCGTCGACGAGCAGTCCGCCCGGCTGATGACCCTGCGCGGCCTCTTCCGGTTCAAGCCGGGGGCGCGCGAGCCGATCCCGATCGACGAGGTGGAGTCGATCGCGTCGATCGTCTCCCGCTTCAACACCGGGGCCATGTCCTACGGGTCGATCTCGCAGGAGGCCCACGAGAACCTCGCCATCGCGATGAACCGCCTCGGCGCGCGCTCGAACACCGGCGAGGGCGGCGAGGACGTCGACCGCCTCCTGGACCCCGAGCGCCGCAGCGCCGTCAAGCAGGTGGCCTCCGGCCGGTTCGGCGTGACGAGCATGTACCTGACGCACGCCGACGACATCCAGATCAAGATGGCCCAGGGCGCCAAGCCCGGCGAGGGCGGCCAGCTGCCCGGCCCGAAGGTGTACCCGTGGGTCGCCCGGACCCGGCACTCGACCCCCGGCGTGGGCCTGATCTCGCCGCCTCCGCACCACGACATCTACTCCATCGAGGATCTCGCCCAGCTCATCCACGACCTGAAGAACGCCAACCCGTCCGCCCGGGTGCACGTGAAGCTCGTGGCCGAGGTGGGCGTCGGGACGGTCGCCGCCGGGGTGAGCAAGGCGCACGCCGACGTCGTCCTGATCTCCGGGCACGACGGCGGCACCGGCGCCAGCCCGCTGACCTCGCTGAAGCACGCCGGCGCCCCCTGGGAGCTGGGGCTCGCCGAGACCCAGCAGACGCTGATGCTCAACGGCCTGCGCGACCGGATCGTGGTGCAGACCGACGGCCAGCTCAAGACCGGCCGGGACGTCGTCGTCGCGGCGCTGCTGGGCGCCGAGGAGTACGGCTTCGCGACGGCGCCGCTGGTGGTGTCCGGCTGCGTCATGATGCGCGTCTGCCACCTGGACACCTGCCCGGTCGGCGTCGCGACGCAGAACCCCGAGCTGCGCAAGCGGTTCAGCGGGAAGCCCGAGTTCGTGGTGACGTTCTTCGAGTTCATCGCCCAGGAGGTCCGCGAGTACCTGGCGTCGCTGGGGCTGCGCAGCCTGGACGACGCGATCGGGCACGTGGAGCTGCTCGACACCACGGACGCGGTCGACCACTGGAAGGCCTCCGGGCTCGACCTGACGCCGATCCTGTCCGTCCCGCCGGTCCCCGAGGACGCGCCCCGCCGCAAGGTCGCCCTGCAGGACCACGGGCTGGAGAAGGCCATGGACCACACGCTCATCGAGCTCGCCGCCGACGCCCTCGAGCGGGGCGAGCCGGTGAAGATCAACCTGCCGGTGCGGAACGTCAACCGGACCGTCGGCGCCATGCTCGGCCACGAGATCACCAAGAAGTGGGGCGAGGGCGGCCTCCCCGACGACACCGTCGACGTCACCCTCACCGGGTCCGCCGGCCAGTCGTTCGGCGCCTTCGTGCCCCGCGGGCTGACCCTGCGCCTCTTCGGCGACGCCAACGACTACCTGGCCAAGGGCCTGTCCGGCGGCCGCGTCGTCCTGCGGCCCGACCGGGCGGCCGGGTTCGCCGCCGAGCACAACATCATCGCCGGCAACGTCGTCGCCTACGGCGCGACCGCCGGGGAGGTCTTCATCCGGGGCCAGGTGGGCGAGCGCTTCTGCGTCCGCAACTCCGGCGCGACCGCGGTGGTCGAGGGCGTCGGCGACCACGGCTGCGAGTACATGACGGGCGGCACCGTCGTCGTCCTCGGGCGTACCGGGCGCAACTTCGCGGCCGGGATGTCCGGGGGGACGGCCTACGTGCTCGACCTGCGGGGAGTCCGGGTCAACGGCGAGCTGGTGGGTGTCACCGCGCTGGACGACGAGGACGCCGCCCGCGTCCTGGAACTGGTCACCCGCCACCGCGCGGAGACCGAGTCGTCCGTCGCCTGGCGCCTGCTGCAGGACTGGGACGCCGCCCGCGCCCGGTTCTCCAAGGTGCTGCCGAGGGCGTACGCCAAGGTCATGGAGGTCCGCCGTCGGGCGGAGACGGAAGGGCTCGACCTCGACTCCGACGAGGTCTGGACGCGAATCATGGAGGCCTCGAATGGCTGACCCGAAGGGCTTCCTCACGACCCGGGGGCGCGAGCTGCCCGCCCGGCGTCCGGTCCCGGTGCGCCTGCAGGACTGGCGGGAGGTCTACGAGCCCGGCGACGACGGCGTGCTGCGCCGCCAGGCCGGCCGCTGCATGGACTGCGGCATCCCCTTCTGCCACAACGGCTGCCCGCTGGGCAACCTCATCCCGGAGTGGAACGACCTCACCTGGCGCGGTGACTGGCGCCAGGCCATCGAGCGGCTGCACGCCACCAACAACTTCCCGGAGTTCACCGGGCGGCTGTGCCCGGCCCCCTGCGAGAGCGCCTGCGTGCTCGGCATCAACCAGCCGGCGGTGACGATCAAGCAGGTCGAGGTGTCCGTCATCGACCGGGCGTTCGAGTCCGGCTGGGTGGTGCCCCAGCCGCCGGACCGCCTCACCGGCAAGACGGTCGCCGTCGTCGGCTCCGGGCCGGCCGGGCTCGCCGCGGCGCAGCAGCTCACCCGCGCCGGCCACACCGTCGCCGTCTACGAGCGGGCCGACCGGATCGGCGGCCTGCTGCGCTACGGCATCCCCGAGTTCAAGATGGAGAAGCGCCACCTCGACCGGCGCCTGGCCCAGATGGAGGCCGAAGGCACCCGTTTCCGGCCGGGCGTGGCCGTCGGCGAGGCGATCACCGGCCGCCAGCTGCGGGACCGGTACGACGCCGTCGTCCTGGCCGTCGGGGCCACCGCCGCCCGCGACCTGCCGGTGCCGGGCCGCGAGCTCGACGGCGTCCTGCAGGCCATGGAGTACCTGCCCCCGGCCAACCGGGTCGCCGTCGGCGACCTGCTCGACCCGCCGGCCGGCGGCGAGGCCCAGGTCGTGGCGACCGACAAGGACGTCGTCATCATCGGTGGCGGCGACACGGGTGCCGACTGCCTCGGTACGTCCCTGCGCCAGGGCGCCCGATCGGTGACCCAGCTGGAGATCATGCCGCGGCCCCCGGAGGAGCGCCCCGGCGCGCAGCCCTGGCCGACCTACCCGATGACGTACCGCGTCTCCAGCGCCCACGAGGAGGGCGGCGAGCGCGTCTACGCGGTGAGCACGCAGGCCTTCCTCGGGGACGACGAGGGCCGGGTCCGGGCGCTGCGCCTCGTCGAGGTGCAGCTCACCGACGGACGGTTCACCCCGGTCGAGGGGTCCGAGCGGGACATCCCGGCGCAGCTCGTGCTCCTCGCGATGGGCTTCACCGGTCCGGAGCGTGGCCCGCTTCTCGAGCAGCTCGGCGTCGAGCTGGACGCGCGCGGCAACATCACCCGGGACGGCGACTACACGTCCAGCGTGCCGGGCGTGTTCGTCGCCGGGGACGCCGGCAGGGGCCAGTCACTCATCGTCTGGGCCATCGCCGAGGGCCGTTCATGTGCCGCAGCGGTCGATCGGTGGCTCACGGGGAGTACCGTGCTGCCAGCGCCTGTTCCGCCGACCGCACGGCCCCTGGTGGTCTGACCGCTCCAACAGCTCCACGTCATGCCACCCACCACCAGGGTCCTGGATCGTGCGGGCGGTCAAGGGCGACCGGCTGCGATCCACCCACTGCCCGGTATCGGTCCGGGGAGTGGCCCGCCGAAGTGAAGGACCTGAAACGAATCATGCGTCGCGCAAAGATCGTCTGCACGCTCGGCCCCGCGGTCTCGGGCCGGATGCGGGAGCTGGTCGAGGCCGGGATGGACGTGGCCCGCTTCAACCTCAGTCACGGCAGCTATGCCGAGCACGAGGAGCGCTACCGCCAGGTGCGCAAGGCGAGTGACGAGAGCGGCCGTGCGGTCGGCGTCCTCGTCGACCTGCAGGGCCCCAAGATCCGGCTGGGCAACTTCGCCTCCGGCCCCGTCCGGCTGCAGGACGGCGACGTCTTCACGATCACGACCGACCCGGTCCCCGGCGACAAGGACCTGGTCTCGACGACGTACGGCGGCCTTCCCGGCGACTGCCGCGTCGGCGACACGATCCTCGTGGACGACGGCAAGGTGGCGCTGCGGGTGACCGCCGTCGAGGCCCCCCGGGTCATCACCCGGGTGGAGATCGGCGGCGAGGTCTCCAACCACAAGGGCCTCAACCTGCCCGGCGTGGCGGTGAGCGTGCCCGCCATGTCCGACAAGGACGAGGCCGACCTGCGCTGGGCGCTGCAGGTCGGTGCCGACCTGGTGGCGCTGTCGTTCGTCCGGTCCGCGGCCGACGTCGAAGAGGTCTGGCGCATCATGGACGAGGAGGGTCACCGGGTCCCGGTGATCGCCAAGATCGAGAAGCCGCAGGCGGTGGACAACCTCGAGGAGATCGTCCGCGCCTTCGACGGCATCATGGTGGCCCGCGGCGACCTCGGCGTGGAGCTGCCCTTCGACCAGGTCCCGATGGTCCAGAAGCGGGCCGTCGAGCTGGCCCGCCGGGCGGCCAAGCCGGTCATCGTCGCGACCCAGGTGCTCGACTCGATGATGCTGCTGCCGCGGCCGACCCGCGCCGAGGCGTCCGACTGCGCCAACGCCGTCCTCGACGGCGCGGACGCGATCATGCTGTCCGGCGAGACGAGCGTGGGCAAGTACCCGCTCGAGTCCGTCCGGACCATGGCGAAGATCATCGAGACGACGGAGACCCAGGCCCTGGACAAGATCCAGCCCCTGGGCACCCGGCCCTCCACCAAGGGCGGCGCGGTGACCTACGCCGCGGCGACGGTGGGCGAGCTGCTCGACGTCATGTACCTGGTGGCGTTCACCCAGAGCGGCGACTCCGCCCGCCGGATGTCCCGGCTCCGCAGCCGGATCCCGCTGGTCGCCTTCACGCCCGAGGGCAGCGTGCGGTCGCAGCTCGCGCTGTCGTGGGGCGTGGAGACCTTCCTCACCGAGCCGGTCAGCACCACCGACGACATGGTGGCGCAGGTGGAGGAGCAGCTCCTCGCGTCGGGCCGCTGCCGCCCCGGCGACCGGGTCGTCATCGTGGCAGGCTCGCCCCCCGGGGTCCCCGGATCGCTCAACACGATGCGCATCCACACCCTGCCGGACGCCCCGGTCTGATCCGGCACGCAGCACGACCCGGGGGTCCGTCCGACGGGCCCCCGTTCGTCGTCCCGGGCCGGTTCGGGTAGTTCGGGCAGGTCGGGTGGTTCTGGCCCGTCGCGCGGGTGGCCCGGCTCAGTCGTCGTCGCCGGACACGGACGTGCCGGTCGCGAGCACGCCGTAGCGGCCCGCCAGTGCGGCGCCGGTGAGCCGCCCGCCGGCTGTCGGGTCGCTGGGGTGGGTGGCCCCGAACCGCGGTGTCGCGAAGGCCGTGACGACGCGCACGACGAGGTCGTGCATCGCGCGGCGGGTGGCCGGGGGCGCCGGCAGCAGGTAGCAGGTGTTGCGGGCCAGACAGCCGGTGTCGATCGAGGCCGTGTCCAGGACGGCAGCTCCCGAGGGGGCCGTGTAGTACGTGGCGGCGGCGTCCACCCAGCCCTTGCCACGGCGCGTGGTGCCCTGGGCGATCACCTGCACCCCCGGCGGGCTCGAGGGCGTCACGGCGTCGATCTCGCCCGAGGCCGCGGCGGGCAGGGACACCCCGGCCGCCAGCCCGGTCCAGGCCGGCGGGTCCAGGGGGAGCAGCGGGCTCACCACGCCCAGGCCGCGGTACTGCGCCCCGATGAGCAGCGCCTCCGGACGGCGCAGCGGCGCGTCGCGCCAGCGGACGGTCGCGTCCTGCGGGGCGGTGCTCCGGGCCGGGTCCTCGGCGAGCACCCGGTGCAGGCGGACCTGCTGCGGCGTGCCCCGGCCGTCCCGGACGAGCAGCACGTGCCAGTAGACCTGGTTGGCGCCGAGGAAGGCCAGGTTGGTGCCCGCGTTGCGGGCCCCCTCGAGCGCGTCGTAGAGGCGCGTGGTGACGTACTCGGCGTGCGAGCCGACGATGACCTCCGCGCGTCCGGCCAGCAGGCTCGGAGCGGCGTCGACGTCGACGTCGGTGAGGTAGTCGACGTCCACACCGGCGGCCTCGAGGGTCTCGACCAGGGGCGCGGTGTAGTCCGCCACCTGGCGCTGCCCGGCGTCGACGAGCGGCCGCCCCAGGGCCACGACCCGGGCCCGCCGGTGGACCGCGGTCGAGGCGGGCCCGCTCGTGGCGCGGTAGAGACTGGCACCCCCGAACGGGTTGTACGCGGCCCAGGTGAGGGTGGGTACCAGGTAGACGGCGGGGGAGCGGGACGCCGGGTCGGTCGCCCCCCGGACCACGAACGGGAACCACCCGGTGGCCGGCCCGGCCACGCCCCGAACCTCGACCAGGTACAGGCCTGGCAGCCAGCCGGCGGTCACCGCGAGCCGGGTCGTGGGACGCCAGCCGGGGCCCCCGGCAGTCGCCGCCGGACCGACGGCGCCGCCCTGACGGGACGCCGCGAACGGTGGGGAGGTCCAGGCGACGCGCCCGCCCGCACCCGCGTAGAACCCGACCCGCCAGGCCCGCAGCACGTACTGGCCGGGCGGGGCGCTGACCGCGACGTCGACGGTGTCCCCGCACCGGGCGGACGTCGCCAGCGGCACGGCCTGGACGGCGCCTCCCGGGAAGCCCGCTCCGTGCACCGGCAGCGGCGTCCCCGGACGCCGGTTCTCGGCGGCCAGCCAGCCGGGCGCCGTGGCGGCGGTGCAGGCGTCCGAGCCCGGCTCGCCGGGCAGGTCGGCGGGAAGGGTACGGGCGTCGCTCGCCGCGAGCGCCTCGGACGCCGCGCCCACCGCCGGTCCCGTTCCCGTTCCGGCCCCGAGCGGCGTCCCGGGGTCGTCACCGGTCGCCGCGGACGACGGGTCGCCGTCCGGGCCGGACCGTGCGGTGGATGCCGCGTCGGCCGAACGGGGGAGCCGGGACGGTGCCGACGACCCGGTCATCCCGGTGACGACGAGGAACGCAGCCAGCGTCAACCCGAACACTCTGCGTGACCAAGCCACACCGTGACCGGTGCCGGAACTGCTGGGCATTCGCCCCCCTGTGCCGGGTGCGGGACTCGAACCCGCACGCCTTTCGGCGGCGCATTTTGAGTGCGCTGTGTCTGCCGATTCCACCAACCCGGCGCTGGGAACGACTGTAGCCGGTGATCAGCTCACCGCGCCGGGTCGCCCGCCGCGCCGCTCGTCGCATCCGTCCCGCGTGGTCCCCAGGTGATCGCCGCCAGTCTGGCACGACGCGCCAACGGGTGGGTTCGACCCCCGGTGGAGCACGGGCCTGCAGGAGTCACTACTCTTGCCCCGTGACCGAACGGGATTCCGCGAGCGCCCCCACCCGCCGGGTCGTCGTCGCCGAGGACGAGGCCCTCATCCGCCTCGACATCGTGGAGATGCTGCGCGATGCCGGCTTCGACGTCGTCGGCGAGGCCGGGGACGGCGAGGAGGCCGTGCGCCTGGCGGAGGAACACCGCCCCGACCTGGTGGTGATGGACATCAAGATGCCCGTCCTCGACGGCATCTCCGCCGCCGAGCGGATCGCCGGCGCACGGATCGCGCCGGTCGTCCTGCTGACGGCCTTCTCCCAGCGCGAGCTGGTCGAGCGGGCCCGGGACGCGGGCGCGATGGCCTACGTCGTCAAGCCGTTCTCCGCCGCGGACCTGCTGCCCGCGCTGGAGATCGCACTGAGCCGGCACGCCGAGATCTCCGCCCTCGAGGCCGAGGTCGCAGACCTGGCCGACCGCTTCGAGACGCGCAAGCAGGTCGACCGTGCCAAGGGGCTGCTCCAGACCAAGTTCAAGATGACCGAGCCCGAGGCCTTCCGCTGGATCCAGAAGACCTCCATGGACAAGCGGCTGACCATGCGCGAGGTCGCCGCGGCGATCATCGCGTCGGCGTCCGAGACCCCGTCCGCGGCCAAGCCCGCCACCTGACGTACCGATCCGCCGGCCGGGGGCCCGCCCCGGCACCGCCCGCCCCGATCATGAAAGGCCACGCTCCGATCACGGAGCGTGGCCTTTCTCGCATCCGGCCGCCGATGATCCACCGTGACACGGGCGTGTTTCGAGGCGGAAACGCGCTGGTGATGTGTACGCCATCTTGCATGCGACGCTGTGTGCGGAGCGGATCTCGCGTATCCGAATCGTTGCCTGACCAGAGCCTTCAGCCCACCGAGATTGATCCTTCACCGGCTGTGCCGGTGGTAACTTCGCGTCCGATCGGTGCCGGGCCAGCAAGGGTCCAGGCGCAACCTAGAACTGGGAAGAGGTAGACATGGCGAAGCCGATTCGGGTCGTGGCACTCGTCGCCGTGGCGACTTTGGGCCTGGCCGCGTGCGGCTCGAGCTCCTCCGGGGCCAAGGGCTCCGGCGGTGGTTCCGGTGGTGGCAAGACCGTCATCATCTCCACCGACCTGCCGCTGCAGGGGCCGTCCAAGGACGCCTCCGAGTCGACGAACCAGGCGATCGAGCTCTACCTGGCGTCGATCGGCAACAAGGCCGGCGACTACACGATCAAGCTGCAGAAGTACGACGACTCCACCGCTGCCGCGGCCAAGTGGGACAGCGGCCAGTGCGCGACCAACGCGACCGCACACGTCAAGAACAAGGACGAGGTCGCGGTCATGGGGACGTTCAACTCCGGCTGCGCCAAGATCGAGGTCCCGATCCTGAACCAGGACCCGAGCGGGCCGATGCTCATGGTGTCGCACGCCAACACCAACCCGGGTCTGACCAAGACCTGGGACGCGGGCGAGCCCGACAAGTACTACCCGAAGGCCACCCGCAACTACGCCCGCGTCGTCACCACCGATGACGTCCAGGGCATCGCGGTGGGCACCTTCGCCTCCAAGGACCTGGCCATCAAGAAGATGTACATCCTCAACGACAACGAGACCTACGGCCAGGGTGTGGCCAAGTCCGTCGCGTCGGAGGCCGCCAAGAACGGCATCACGGTGATCGCCAACGAGGCGTGGGACGCCAAGGCGACCAACTACACCGCCCTGTTCCAGAAGATCAAGTCGGCCGGCGCGGACGCCGTCTACCTGGCGGGCGTCTTCGACAACAACGGTGGCCAGCTCGTCAAGGACAAGGTCGCCGTCCTCGGTGACAACGCCACGGTCAAGCTGCTCGGCCCCGACGGCTTCACCGGGTACCCGGACACGCTGAACAAGATGCCCGAGGCGCAGGGTATGTACCTGACGTTCCCGGGCCTGTCGACCGACCAGCTGAAGACCGCCGGCGGGGCCGGCGCCAAGCTGCTCACCGACTACAAGGCCAAGTACAGCAAGGACCCGGCCTCCAGCTACGCGCTCTACGGCGTGGCCGCCGTCCAGGTGATCATCGAGGCGATCAAGAAGTCCGACGGCACCCGCAAGGGCGTCACCAACGCGATCTTCTCCGGCGACGGGATCACCATTCCCGCCGACCAGTCGGTCTTCGGCAAGGAGACCAAGATCGACCCCAAGACCGGCGACGTCAACGTCAAGGACATCACCGTGGAGCTCATCAAGGGCAACGCGGAGACGTTCCTCAAGGCCGTCGCGGTCTGATGACCCACGCGTGACCATGTCTCGAGCGGGGGGCCCAGCGCCCCCCGCTCGCGACATGTCGCACCGCGCAACCGTGCACCGGGCCAACGGTCCGGTGCTGACACGTCCTGGTACGACCGCGTCGGGGGAGGCACGGGTCCACGGCGGGTCGGAAGTCTTCCTCCGGAGGGTGTGCCTGTGAGTCAGACAGCTGTGGAAGGCGTGGGGTCACGATCGTTCCGGGCCCTGCGCGACAACGTCGAACGTGGCATGGGTCTGCTCCTGGTCGGCGGTGCGGTCCTCTATCTGGTGATCCAGGCGATCCGGATCCCGGGTCGGTTCTTCGACGCGTTCGTGGACGGCGTCAACAAGGGCTCGCTCTACGCCCTCATCGCCCTCGGGTACACCATGGTCTACGGCATCATCGAGCTGATCAACTTCAGCCACGGTGACCTCTTCATGCTGTCCAGCGTGCTGGCGGCGTTCCTGGCGATCACCACGTTCGGCGCGACGACGGGCACGTTCCTCGCCGTCCTCGGGCTGATCGGCACGCTCCTCATCGTGATGGTGGCGGCCGCCGGGCTCAACGTGGCAGCCGAGCGGCTCGCCTACCGCCGGCTGCGACGGGCGCCCAAGCTGGCGCCGTTGATCACCGCGGTCGGTCTCAGCTTCGTCTACCAGTGGGGCGGCCTGCGCTCCAACGGCTCCGGGCAGAAGGTCTGGAGCAGCATCTTCGGCGACGCCGGCTTCGTCGTCGGCGGCGTCAAGATCGAGTGGAAGACCATCACCGTCATCGCGGTGACGATCCCGCTCCTCCTGCTGATGATGTGGGTCGTCCAGCGCACCCGGCAGGGCAAGGCGATGCGGGCGACCGCGCAGGACCAGGACGCCGCCCGGCTGATGGGTATCGACGTCGACCGCACCATCGCGTTCACCTTCGGCATGGGCGGTGCCCTCGCGGGCGCGGCCGGCCTGCTGTGGGTGGAGTCCATCGGCAACACCCGCTGGGACGCCGGCTTCCGGCTGGGCCTCTACGCCTTCACCGCGGCCGTGCTGGGCGGGATCGGCCGGCTGGACGGCGCGGTGCTCGGCGGGTTCCTCATCGGCATCGTGTCCAGCGTCAACGACAGCGGTGTGCTGCCCTTCGGCCAGAAGTGGTCGCAGACCGTCGTCTTCACCATCCTGATCCTTCTGATGGTCTTCAAGCCCGAGGGCATCCTGGGCAAGCCGACGACGGAAAAGGTGTAGCGACATGGCATCGGCTTCCTCCTCCGCCCCCGCACGGCGCGGGAACCCGCTCGCGGGCAAGGGCTGGCCCGTCGGCTTCACGGTGGCCGCCATCGTGGTCTTCATCCTCTTCCAGTGGGTGCTGCCCAACATGTCGGGCCCGCTGCCCGACTTCTTCGACCGCTGGCTGCCGCTCAGCGTGGTCAACCAGTGCATCATCTGGGCGATCATGGCGATCGGCCTGAACATCGTCGTCGGCTACGCGGGCCTGCTCGACCTGGGGTACGTGGCCTTCTGGGCCATCGGCGGGTACACCGCCGGCTGGTTCATGTCGGGCTTCTTCACCCAGGTGTCGGTCAACGTCTTCGGCCACGCCGCCGCCGGCCAGCCGGCCGGGTTCCACATCAACTTCTGGCTCGTGCTGGTGATCGCGGCGGCGCACTGCGCCCTGTGGGGCGTGCTGATCGGCGCCCCGACGCTGCGGCTCAAGAGCGACTACCTGGCGCTGGTGACTCTGGGGTTCGGCGAGATCATCCCGGAGATCTTCAAGAACGGTGACGACCTCGACTTCCCCTGGGCCCACCACTTCAACCTGTCGAACGGGACGCGTGGCATCACCCCGGTCGACGCGATCCCGACCGGCCCCTTCCAGTACCTCTCGTCGGACAGCCTGCCCATCCCGGCGGAACTGGGTCCCTTCGACGAGACCATCAAGTTCGTCGTCTACTCGCTCATCGTGGCCTTCGTGATCTTCGTGTCGCTGCGGATCCGGGAGGGGCGGCTGGGCCGGGCCTGGCTGGCCATCCGGGAGGACGAGCTGGCGGCGAGCATGATGGGCGTCCCGCTGATGCGCACCAAGCTCGCGGCCTACGCCGTGGGTGCGGCCATCGGCGGTCTGGGCGGGGTCTGCTACACCACCGCCGTGGGCGGGGTCGCGGCGGAGGACTTCGCCTTCTCGTCGTCCATCATCCTGCTGGCCATGGTCGTCCTCGGAGGCATGGGCAACGTCTGGGGCGTGCTGGTGGGCGCGCTCGTGCTGCAGTGGATCAACGGGAACGGGCTCAAGGAGATCGGTAACACGATCACCAGTGTCACCGGGCACGACATCAACTTCCCGTCGTACAACTTCCTGGTGTTCGGCGCCATCCTCATCCTGATGATGCTTTTCCGCCGGGAAGGGCTGCTGCCCGAGTCGCGCACGCGGCAGGTCCTGCAGGAGCCCGAGCGAGGGCAGCTGGAGTCCGTCGGCGCCGACCTGGAGGGGGAGCGGGTATGACCGTCACGACTGAGCAGCAGCCGCTGAGCCTGGCGGCGTCGGCCATCACGATCAAGTTCGGCGGGCTGACGGCCGTCGGGGACGTCTCGTTCACCATCCCCGAGCGGGGGATCGTGAGCCTCATCGGACCGAACGGC
>Ga0302322_100002623_pt1 | contig 15207 bp, 13 predicted proteins | sample Fen_T0_2_FD_203757 | JGI IMG/M metagenome (GOLD analysis project Ga0302322, IMG submission 203757) | Peat permafrost microbial communities from Stordalen Mire near Abisko, Sweden - Fen_T0_2 | ecosystem: Environmental > Terrestrial > Soil > Wetlands > Permafrost | place: Sweden: Abisko... | reverse complement strand
TGCTGCGCGCGCGGCGCGAGGGCATCCGCGATTTCGGCGCGTGCATGGCGCCGTTCACGGCCTTCCAGATATTGCAGGGCATCGAGACGCTGCCGCTGCGCATGCACCGGCACGTGGAGAACACGCGCAGGATCGTCGCGTTCCTCGACGCGCATCCGCTGGTCGCGAGCGTGGGCTACCCGGAGCTGCCCGGCCACCCCGACCATGCGCTCGCGAAGACGCTGCTGCCTCGCGGCTGCGGCGCCGTGTTCTCCTTCAACCTGCACGGCACGCGCGCGCAGGGCCGCAAGTTCATCGAGTCGCTGAACCTCTTCTCCCACCTGGCCAACGTCGGCGACGCGAAGTCGCTGGTCATCCATCCGGCGTCGACGACGCATTTCCGGATGTCCGCAGAGGACCTGGTCAAGTCGGGTATCACCGAGGGCACCATCCGGTTGTCGATCGGACTCGAGGATCCGGACGACCTGACCGAGGATTTAAGCCGCGCGCTGCACGCCGCCGGCAAGGCCTAGGCGCGACACACGATGCGCATCGACGTCGACGGCACCGAATGCTACGCCTACACGGGCTCCCGCGCACGGGACGCGGAGGTGCCGACGGTGGTGTTCGTCCACGGCGCCGCGAACGATCACAGCGTCTGGGCGCTGCAGTCCCGCTACTTCGCGCATCACGGCTGCAACGTGCTGGCGGTGGATCTACCGGGCCATGGTCGCTCCGGCGGCGCGGCACTCGCGACCGTCGAGGCGATCGCCGACTGGATTGCACGCTTGCTCGATGCGGCCGGTGTCGCGCGGGCTGCGCTCGTCGGTCATTCGCTCGGTTCGCTGGTCGCGCTGGCATGCGCGGCGCGGCATCCGGAACGCGTGACGAAGATTGCCCTGCTCGGTCCCGCGGCGCCGATGCTGGTCAGCGACGAACTGGTCGAAGTCGCGGCGGCCGACGACCACGTCGCGTTCGACATGATCAACGGCTGGTCATTTTCCGCAGGCAAGCAGCTCGGCGGCAACGCCGTGCCTGGCATGTGGATGAGGGGCAATGCCTTACGTCTGATGGAACGCACGCGCCCTGGCGTTCTCCATACGGACCTTGTCGCCTGTCAATCTTATGGTCAGGGACTTGCCGACGCGGCAGCCGTGCGCTGTCCGGCGCTTGCGATCGTGGGCGCGCGGGACTTGATGACACCGGCCAAGGGCGCGCAGGCGTTGCTCGACGCGCTCGCCGACAATCGCACGGTGACGCTGCCGCGGACCGGACACGCGATGATGGCCGAACAACCCGACGCGGTGCTCGATGCACTGCGCGAATTCCTCTAGGCCCGCAACGTGAGCGACGATGACGCAGCCGTAACTGCCGTGACCGCCGTTCGCTCCGTCACGGTCGGCGTGCCGCTGCGCTGGCTCGCCGCGGGCTGGCGTGATTTCCTCGCCAATCCGTTGCCGAGTGCTTTTTACGGCGCCTGCTTTGCGTTGATGGGCTTCCTCATCTATTTTGTGTTCGGCCGCGCCTATCAATACGTGTCGGCGCTGGTTACGGGCTTCTTCCTGGTCGGACCGTTCCTCGCGATCGGTTTGTATGACCTGTCGCGACGGCGGGAGCGGGGCCAGCCGCCTTGGCTGGCGCCGACGCTGGACGCATGGCGGCCGAACGTGGGCTCCGTCGGCATCTTCGCACTCGTGCTGTGCGTGATCCTGCTGGTGTGGGCGCGCGCGTCGCTGGTGGTCTTCGCGCTGTTCTTCACCTACGAGATGCCGGACCTGCACGGCTTCCTCGCGCAGCTGGTGTCCTTCAGGCATGGCGAATTCCTGCTCGCCTACCTGTGCGTCGGCGGATTCTTTGCGGTGCTTGTGTTCGCCATCAGCGTCGTGTCGGTGCCGATGATGCTGGACCGGAACACCGACGGCATCACCGCGTCGCTGACGAGCCTGCGCGCGTTCGCAGCGAACGTGCCCGCCATGATCGTCTGGGGACTCCTGATCGTCATGCTCGTCGCGCTCGGATTCGCTACGTGGTTCGCCGGTCTTGTCGTCATCGTCCCGGTCATCGGCCACGCGACGTGGCACGCCTACCGCGACCTGGTGGCCTGAAGTGCTGGTTCTGCAGGGTGTGGCAGAATCGCCGGATGATTGAACACGCGGCGACGCTCGGTGTCGCGAGGCACGCCGATCCGGCTGAGTTCCTCGCGGCCGCCGCGCCGATCCTGGCGCGCGACGAAGCGTTGGCGAGCAGCTATGTCGCGTTCGCGAACGGGCTGCTGCGCAATCCTCCCACCGAGACCGAATCCGTCTACCTGGCGACGTATGCCGGCAACGGCGGGACCGGTGCGGCGGTGATGCGCGGCACCGGCAGTCTTTGGGTCGGCGCCAGCGACACCGTTGCCGCCCTGGCGTTTGCCGACGACGTGCATGAATTTCGTGGCGGCCCCACGGCAACGCTGCAGGGTCTCGTCGGCACCCAGCCCGCCTGCGAAGCGTTTGCGCTGCGCTGGCGGGAGTTGACCGGCCATGTGCATCAATTGCGCGTTCAGATGCGCAATCACAAGCTCACGCGCGTCGAACCCGTGCCACGGCCCCTGGGCGCTGCGCGAAAGGCAACGGCCGACGACATCGACTGGGTGGGCGCCGCACAGCACGACTTCATCATGGAAATCCAGTTGCCGGACGATGCCGCGCGCTTGCGGTCGCTGGTTCCCCGCAGGATAGAGCAAGGGCAGATCTGGATTTGGGACGATGCCGGCGCCGTCGCGTTCGCCGGATGGGCAGATGCACCCCCGGATGCCGCGCGCATTGCCCCCGTGTACACGGTACCGTCGTCCCGCGGGCGCGGTTACGCGACGGCGCTGGTGGCCGCGTTGTCACAGGCGCTGCTGGACCGGGGCCGCCCAAAGCTGTTCCTGATCACCGACCTCGCCAATCCTGTATCGAATTCGATCTACGCCAGGATCGGCTACCGACCGCAGTCGGACATCTTCCATTTCGATTTCATGGACGCGAGTGTGGGGGTCCTCTGACCACTCCGCGGTTTCATTGTCCCGGGGAACTGGTCCCGGGTGACGTCGGCGGCGAGTACGTGCTTCCCGACGCCGTTGCGCACCACGCGCTGCGCGTGCTGCGGCTCGCCGTCGGCGACCGCATCGTGCTCTTCACCGGCGCGGGCGGCGAATTCGCGGCAACGCTGGTCCGCGCCGACAAGCGCGAGGCCGTCGCGCACATTGACGCATTCGATCCGGTGGAGCGTGAAAGCGATTTCCCGGTGACGCTGGTCCAGGGCATCGCCGCCAACGACGCCATGGACCACGCCGTCCGCAGGGCGGTGGAACTGGGCGCGGCCGCGATCCAGCCGGTGCTGACCACACGCAGCGCGCGCGTCCCCGACGGCGAACGTGGCGAGAAGCGGCTCGCGCACTGGCGCCAGATCGTGATCGCCGCGTGCGAGCAGTGCGGGCGCAACCGCGTGCCGGCGGTGCACGATGTCGTGACGCTCGAACGCTGGCTGGCAGGACGCGATGCCGGCGTGACGGGGCTGGTACTGTCGCCGACCGCCGACGTGGCGATCGCGTCAACACCGCGGCCGCCGCAGGCGCTCGAGATGCTGATCGGACCCGAGGGTGGATTCACCCCGGACGAAGTAGCGCTCGTCGAGCGCCGCGGCATGGTTGCCGTGCGCCTCGGGCCGCGTGTGCTGCGCGCCGAGACGGCGGCGCTGGCGGCGCTGGCGGCGATCAACGCGCTGTGGGGCGATTTCCTCTGATCGCCGGCCTCGGCCGTTTCGCTCCGGTCTTGACGCTGCCGCCGCAGCGCGGAGATGATGCATCCCTTCCCCCGCCCTCGCCCTGGAACGAGTCCCATGTCCCGACATTTGCTGGTGATGCCCGACGACACGTCGCAACCGCTGCTTGCGGCCATCGACGGCGCCAAAGCCTCGGTGCGCGTGAAGATGTTCACATTTTCCGATCCGGGCCTCATCGGCGCCGTGACGGCCGCGCGCAAGCGTGGCGTCACCGTCCGCGTGATGCTCAACGCCGCGCGCCGCAGCGGCGAGGCGGAGAACGAGGAGACGCGCAAGACGCTCATGGCCGCCGGCGTCGACGTGCAGGACAGCAATCCCGCGTTCGACCTGACGCACGAGAAGTCGATGGTGGTCGACGACGCGGTCGCCTACGTCATGTCGCTCAACTGGGAGACGCGCAACGTCACCGAGACGCGCGATTACGCGATCGTCACGACGCATAAACGCGAGGTCGAGGAAGTGATTGCCTGCTTCGAGGCGGACTGGCACCGCCAGCCGTTCGACGGGGGTGCCGCCGCCCATCTCATCTGGTGCAACAGCAACGGCCGCGAGCGCTTCGCCCATTTCGTCGACCGCGCGAAGCATTCGCTGTGGCTGCAGAACGAACGCTACCAGGATGCCGTGATCATCGAGCGCGTCGTGCGCGCCGCGACGCGCGGCGTCAAGGTGCACATCCTCGCACGCCCACCGCACACGCTGAAGAAGGACAAGCTGGTCGAAGGCGTGGGCGGCCTGCGCATCATGCAGGACGTGGGCGCGAAGGTGCACCGGCTGAAAGGATTGCGCCTGCACGGCAAGATGATGCTGGCCGACGACGCGCGCGCCATCGTCGGCTCCGTCAACCTGGCGCCCGGAAGCTTCGACGGGCGGCGCGAACTGGCCATCGAGGCCGACGACGAGCCTGTCGTCAAGCGCCTGGCGAAGGTCGCGCAGCACGACTGGGACCATTCGGCGAAGCTGGACCTTTCGGACGCAGGGCTGCTGGCCGACCTGGAAAAGCGCGGCATGGGCGACGACGCGAAGGACCTCGTCCTCGACGACGATGGTCACAAGCACGGCAAGGACCACAAGGGTCACCACGGCCACTAGCGGTCGCGGCAAGGCGCGCGTGAAGCGTCAGGCGCGCTTCGGGTCGGCGGCCACCAGGATGCTGCAGTGGACGCGCTCCAGCAGCAGTGCATCGGTCGACCCGCGCCACCAGCGCAGAGCAAACGTCGTGCTGCGAGGGTGGCCCAGGATCAGCAGGTCGATGCCGAGTTCCTCCACCAGCCGTGCGATCACGGCCACCGGCTCGCCGACGACGACATGCGGAGTCACGGCCAGTCGCTGCGCGGCGAACTGCGCCGCAGCCTCGGCCAGGTCCGCGGCGACCCGCGACTCGTCGTCGCCCAGCGCGATCTCCGGAACATACTCGCCGGCCAGTACATACAAGGACGGGTCGTGCACGACGCCCGCCAGGTGAATCGCGGCGGATGGGCCCGGCGCCAGCCGAAGGCACTCGTCGAGTGCCAGCCGGGACTCGGGCGAGCCGTCGTAGGCAACGAGAATTTTCCGGTACATGGTTCCTCCCGATACCGCTTGACGCAACGGTTCGACGCTAGGCATTCGCGAACAGCGGCTTGCCGCACAGCATAAGCGCCGCGTCGGTGAGCGCGTCCCACGCGTCGCCACGGCCGACTCCCTTGGACATCGCATCGAGCCTGGCAAGCGCCAGCAGCAGCGGCGGCACGGACGCAGGCGCGACGCGTTTCATCGCGCGTTCCAGCGCGCCCTGCCGCTTGCCCCAGACCCGGGCATTGCGAATGGCGGAAGCCATCGGCGAACCTTCGCGCACCATCGCGTGGACGGCGGCGATGGCGTGCACGTCCTCGACGAGCTGCCAGATCGCCGGAACCGGTGCGTCGCCTTCGGCTTTCAGTGAGCTCAAGATCCGCAGCACGCGTGTTGCGTCGCCTGCAAGCCATGACTCCGACAGCTGGAAGATGTCATAGCGCGCGACGTTCGCGATCGCGTTCTCGACGGCGTCCTGCGCCAGCTCGCCCTCGGGCAGCAGCAGCGCCAGTTTTTCGATTTCCTGCCGTGCGGCGAGCAGGTTGCCTTCGCAATGGTCGGCCAGGAACGCGAGCGTTTCGCGCGACGCATGCTGGCGGTGGCGCTTCATCCGTGTGGCGATCCATGCGGGCAGCGCGTCCCGCTCGACCGGATAGACGGCGACCGTGGTCCCTGCGCGCGCCAGCGCCTCGAACCATGCGGACGACTGGGTCGCGCGATCGAGCCGGGGCAGCGCGATCAGCGTCACGTTGTCCGGACTGGGATTGGCGGCGTACGCTTCGAGCGCCTTGCCGCCTTCGACGCCGGGCTTGCCCGACGGAATGCGCACGTCGACCAGCTTGCGCTCGCCGAAAAGCCCGCGGTTGACGTTCGCACCCAGGAACGCATCCCACTTGAAGCCGGCTTCGACGACGAAGACTTCGCGCTCGGCGGCGCCGGCCGCGCGCGCCGCGGCGCGGATCGCATCGCCGGCCTCGAGCGCCAGCAGCGGCTCGTCGCCGTGGACGACGTACAGCGGCGCCACGCCGCGCTGCAGATGGCTTGCCAGATCGTCCGCGCGGACTTGCATGGGTCGTCCCGTCGCGATTCGCTACGCGGGCTTCTTTGCCGCCTGCAGGCGCCGCACGATCTGCTGGATGGCGTCGGTCTGCATGTCCTTCTGCAGCCGCTGCTCTTCCAAGTCGCGCGCAAGCGCCTGGGTCTCGTTGAACGTATAGGCGCGCCGAATCGTGATCTCGCCCGCAGGCATCCAGTCCGCGCCCTCCTTGTCGTGCAGGCGGAACGAGACGCGCTTGATGAGCTGGAATTCGCGCACCGCCCCCGCAGAAGACAGCGACAGCACTTCCTTGTCATCCTGGACCACGGGAATTTCGAGCACCACCTGGGCGGCGGCCGCGGACTCGCTCACCGTTGCGCTGCCCGCGCCCGCGAACGCGCGACGCAACTCGTTGTTGAACGATGGCGACCCGGCCGAGTTGACGTAGATCGACTCGAAAGTGAACGTTGCCTCGCCGCGCAGGTGGAACCCGCATCCGCCCAGCGCGAGCGCCGCGATGACGGCCAGCGACACGACATAGGCGCGGCGCATCACACGACTACGTTGACGAGCCGGCCCGGCACGATGACGACCTTCTTCACCGGCGCGCCGTTGGCATAACGGGCCACCTCGGCGCTTGCGCGCGCGGCGGCTTCGATGGCCGGGTTGTCGGCCGCGGCCGGCACGCAGATCTTGCCGCGCAGCTTGCCGTTCACCTGCAGCATCAGTTCGATTTCGTTTTGCGCCAGCGCCGCCGCGTCGACCTCCGGCCAAGGCGCGTCGAGCAAGTCGCCGAATTCGCCCGCCAGCTTCAGGTCCTGCCAGATGCCCCAGGTCGTATGCGGGATCACCGGATAGAGCGTACGTAGCAGGATCGACAGACCTTCGCGCAGTAGTCCCGCGGCGCCGTGTGCACCTGCCGGCACCGCTTCGAGCGTGTTCAGCATCTTCATACCCGCCGACACGACGGTGTTGTACTGGATACGATCAAAGTCGTAGTTGGCCTGCTTCAGCGTGACGTGCAGCTCGCGGCGCGCGGCCTTCACTGCGACATCCGCGTCCTGCGCTGCAGTCTTGCCCGCCGCGCCGCGCACGGTGTCGCCCTGAATCTGCGCGAACGTCCACAGGCGCTTCAGGAATCGGTGCGCGCCATCCACGCCGGTGTCGGACCAGATCGCGGAATCGTCCGGCGAACCGGCAAACATCACGTACAGCCGCGCGGTGTCTGCACCGTACTTGTGGACCAGGTCCTGAGGCTCGACGCCGTTCTGTTCCGTCTTGCCCATCTTGCCGACACCGCCGTACTCCACGCTGGAACCGTCGGCCAGGCGCCCGCCGTCGATGTGTCCCTGCGCATCGGTGGTCGGCACGACGACGTCAGGAGAAAAATACTCCTTGCCGCCCTTCGCGTTGCGCCGGTAATAGATGTGGTTGAGCAGCATCCCCTGCGTGAAGAGCCGCGTGAAGGGCTCGTCGATCTTGGTCAGGCCCAGGTCGCGCATCGCCTTGGTCCAGAACCGTGCGTAGAGAAGATGCAGGATGGCGTGCTCGATGCCGCCGATGTACTGGTCCATCGGCATCCAATAGTCGTTGCGCGCGTCGACCATCGCTCCCGCACCCGGCGAGGTGTAGCGCATGTAGTACCAGGACGAATCGACGAAAGTGTCCAAGGTGTCCGTCTCGCGCCGCGCCGGCTTGCCGCATTGCGGACAGGGAACGTTCAGGAAGTCCTCGCGCTTGTTGAGCGGGTTGCCGCTGCCATCCGGCACGCAATCCTCGGGCAGCACCACCGGCAGGTCGCGCTCGGGCACCGGCACCGCGCCGCATGCGCCGCAATGGATGATCGGGACCGGCGTGCCCCAGTAGCGCTGGCGCGAAACGCTCCAGTCGCGCAGGCGGAACGTGATCTTCTTCTCGCCCAGGCCCTTCGCCGCGAGGTCGGCGGCAACCGCGTCGACGGCCTCCGCGTAGTTGAGGTCGTCGTACTTGACCGAGAACACGCAGCGACCGCGTTCCTTGTCGGCGTACCACGGTCGATATTCGTCGGTCGAGAACTCCTCGTCCGGCACCGCGATCACCTGCTTGATCGGCAGCCCGTACTTCTTCGCGAACTCGAAGTCGCGCTCGTCGTGGCCGGGGACCCCCATCACAGCGCCGTCGCCGTAGGCCATCACCACATAGTTGCCGACCCAGACCTCGATCTTCTCGCCGGTGATCGGGTGCGCAACGTAGAGTCCGGTGCCCATGCCCTTCTTTTCCATCGTGGCCATGTCGGCCTCGATGACGCTGCCGCGCCGGCATTCGTCGAGGAATCCGGCGAGTGCGGGGCTGGTCTTCGCGGCATGCAGCGCCAAAGGATGCTCGGCAGCCACCGCGCAGAAAGTCACGCCCATGATCGTGTCGGCGCGCGTCGTGAACACGTACATCCTGCCGTCGCCGATCAGTGCGCCGCCGTCGTCGCGGATGTCATGCAGGAACGCGAAGCGGACGCCGACGCTCTTGCCGATCCAGTTGGCCTGCATCGTCTTCACACGCTCCGGCCAGCCGGGCATCTTGTCGAGGTACGCAAGGAGTTCCTCCGCGTAGTCGGTGATTTTCAGGTAATAGCCGGGGATCTCGCGCTTCTCTACCGGCGCTCCGGTGCGCCAGCCGCGGCCGTCGATGACCTGTTCGTTCGCGAGCACCGTCTGGTCGACCGGGTCCCAGTTGACGACCTGCGTCTTCCGGTACGCGATGCCACGCTCGAGCATCTTGAGGAAGAACCATTGGTTCCAGCGGTAGTAAGAAGGGTCGCAGGCGGCGAATTCGCGTGACCAGTCGATCGCCCACCCCATCGTCTTGCACTGCTGCTTCATCGAGGCGATGTTGTCGCGTGTCCACTTCGCGGGAGCGACGCCAGCCTTCATCGCCGCGTTCTCCGCTGGCAATCCGAACGCGTCCCAGCCCATCGGCATCAGGCAGTTGTAGCCTTTCATCCGCAGGTGCCGGTACATGACGTCGTTGATCGTGTAGTTCCGCACGTGCCCCATGTGCAGCCGCCCGGAGGGGTAGGGCAGCATCGACACGCAATAGAACTTCTTCCGGTCGGGACGCTCGACGGCGCGATAGGCGTCGGCCGCGGTCCATGCGGATTGCGCGGCGGCTTCGATGTCCTTCGAATTGAACGGCGTCATGGGGGAGCGGCCCGGCGCTGCGCGCGCCGACATTGAATTTGGGGGAGAACGATTATACCGGGCGGCTACGCGCCAAAACGCGGCGCGACGAGCACCCAGACACCCAGTCCGGCAAAGAGCACCGCAGCAGCGATGCGCACCGCGCGAAACGGAATCCGCTTCGCGGCGGCGTCGCCCAGGAAGGCCGTGGGCGCGTCGACCAGCAACATCCCCAGCGTCGTGCCGGCCACCACGGCGAACAGATGATCGAACTTGGCGGCGAGCATCGCGGTGGCGATCTGTGTCTTGTCGCCGATCTCCGCTAAGAAAAACGCGACCACGGTGACGACGAACACGTTGCGGTCCGACGCGGGCGGCGCGTCGGCCTCGTCGAACTGGTCGGGTTTCAACGCCCAGGCGGCAACAGCGAAGAACGACAGCGCCAGTCCCCAGCGCAGGATGTCGGCAGAAACGGCGTCGCGCACCCATTGGCCCAATGCTGCCGCCACCGTGTGATTGGCGAGCGTGGCGACGAGGATGCCGGCGATGATCGGCCAGGGCTTGCGGTAGCGCGCTGCGAGTACGAGGGTCAACAGTTGCGTCTTGTCGCCCAGTTCACCGACGGCGACGACCAGGGCGGAAACGAGCAGGGCTTCCAGCATGCAGGGAGTTGGACCAGGAACCGCCCGAATCGGGCGATTTTATGCTATTGTCATGAGTCGTCCGACAGGATCCCTGTGCCGGACGGGAATACAGGGCGATAATTATACCTTCGCCGAGGGAACCTCCCCGCGGGTGACGCACTCAACACGGGTGCCCTTGACCGGCTGGATCGAAACTTGGACGCCTTGAATTCCATTGTTCGCCGCTTCTGCGGCCCCATGCTTTGCGGGCTGCTGGCGTTCGGCATCGCCGCCGTAGCCCATTCAGCGCCGGTCAAGACCGAGCACGTCGAGGCGGAGCTCGTTTCCGAACGCACGGCGCTCGTTCCCGGCAAGCCGATCACGCTGGCGCTGCACCTCAAGATGGCGGAAGGGTGGCACACGTATTGGAGCAATCCCGGCGACTCGGGACTGCCGACGACGATCACCTGGAAACTTCCCGATGGCGTCGGCGTGGGCGCGATCCAATGGCCCGCGCCGCGAGCGCTTCCCACCGGCCCGCTTGTCAATTATGGCTACGAAGGCCAGGTCCTGCTGCTGACCGGACTCACGGTGCCGCGCGATGCGCGCGTCGGATCCACGTCCAAACTGGCGGTGCATGCAGAGTGGCTCGTCTGCAAGGATGTCTGCATTCCCGAAGGCGCCGACCTCGACATTTCGCTGCCCGTGTCCGACCGGTCGGATCCGTACCCGCAGTGGGGCGGCGCCATTGAGTCCGCCCGCGCAGCGCTACCCACACCGCTCCAAGGCTGGCAGGTCAGCGCCCGCGGCGACGGCGCGAAAGTGGCGTTGACATTGACACCGCCGGAAGGCGCAGCGGATCCGGGCCAGTTGCGGTTCTTCCCGTACGACGAAGGTCGCATCGAGCCGTCGGGCAGGCAGGTACTGGCGCGCGATGCGAGCGGCGCCTACACGCTGATGTTGCCGGCAGCCCTTCAGCTGGCACCCGACTTCAAGCGCGTCGCCGGTGTCGTTACGGCGACCAAGGGCTTCGTCGAGGACGGCGAACGCGTCGCGGCGGTGACCGTCGACGTGCCGCTGGTCGGCGCGGTCACGGCGGGCGCGAAGCCTTCGTCGGCTTCGGCAACAATGGCCGACGTCGCGCTCCCGGTCGGCGCGGGCGCCGAACTTTCGCTGGCGGCGGCCGTGCTGCTCGCCTTCGTCGGTGGCCTCATACTTAATCTGATGCCATGCGTATTCCCGGTGCTGTCGCTGAAGGCGCTGCACCTGGCGCAGGGTCACGCGAAACCCCGCGTGCAGCGACTGCAGGGAATCGCGTTCGCGGCCGGCGTCATCGTGACCTTCGTGGCACTCGCCGGCGTGCTGCTGATTCTGCGCGCCGCGGGCGAGCAGCTCGGGTGGGGCTTCCAGCTGCAGTCGCCGCCGGTGGTTATCGGACTTGCCGTGCTGTTCTTTGTCCTTGGCTTGAACCTGTCAGGCGTGTTCGAGTTCGCATCTCTCGTGCCGGCGTCAGCAGGGGAATGGACCGCCAGGAATCCCTACGTCGATTCGTTGATGTCCGGCGTGCTGGCGGTGGTGATCGCGTCGCCGTGCACCGCGCCGTTCATGGGCGCCGCGCTCGGCTACGCCTTCGCGCAACCCGCTGTCCTGACGCTTTGCATATTCGTTGCGCTGGGTATGGGCATGGCGCTGCCTTATACGCTGCTTGCATGGTTTCCGGCGTGGCGCCGCTGGCTGCCGCGGCCGGGCGCCTGGATGGAGCGTTTGAAGCAGGCGCTCGCGTTTCCGCTCTACGCCACCGTCGCGTGGCTGGTGTGGGTGCTTGGTGCGCAGATGGACAACGACGCGGTCGTGAGGCTGCTGGTCGCGCTGGTCGTGATCGCGATGGCGCTGTGGGCATGGCGCATCTTCAAGATCGGTCATGGTCGCGCGTGGGCCGGCGTTGCCGCGACCGCGCTGGTCGGGTCCGTCGTGGTCATGTGGCCGTTGCTGCGAGGCGGCGACCTGGACGCGCCATCGGCGGTCACATCGGCGACGACGGGTCCGTGGCGTGCGTTCACATCGACGACCGTAGCGGACCTGGGCAGCGGCGGTCGTCCGGTGTTCATCGACTTCACCGCTGCGTGGTGCGTGACCTGCCAGGTCAACAAGCGCCTTGTGCTCAACAACGCGGATATCCGCGACGCGTTCGCCAAGCGCGGAGTGGAACTTGTGCGCGCCGACTGGACCCGTCGCGACCCGGTGATCACCCAGGCGCTGACGGCGCTTGGCCGGCAGGGCGTCCCGGTCTATGTCCTGTATCGTCCCGGCAAGACGCCGCTGGTGCTGCCGGAAATCCTGAACAAGCAGACCGTTTTCGACGCCCTCGCCACGCTGGACACCGCGCAGACAGTCACCCTCAAGTAGCGATTCCGATCCGCCAGAGAGGCCAGCCTGCAATGGCTGGCCTTTTTCTTGTCAGGGGCGGTAAAGTAGCCGGATAACAACACGGGGAGGAGAGCCAATGAAGACTTCGTTGCAGGTGGGGGTCTGCAAGGTATTCGAGGGCTATCTGGCGATGCGCGGCCGGACGCGTTGACACGAGGGAAGCATCCATTGCGCGGAGGCACTGCGTGGCACTGGTGTGCCTTCGCGGCGCTGGCGCTCGCGGGTTGCGGTCCTGCCGGCGAGCGTCCGATCCAGGGCTACATCGAAGGCGAATACGTGCGCGCAGCCGCACCGTTCGCCGGCGCACTGACGCAGCTGTCGGTCAAGCGCGGCGATCCGGTGAGCGCGGGCGCGCCGCTGTTCGCACTGGAACGCGAGAACGAGGTGGCGCTGCGCCGTCAGTCTGAGCAGCAGCTGCAGGCGGCGCTGGCACGTCTCGAAAACCTGAAGACCGGCAAGCGTCCGGCCGAAGTCGAAACTGTTACCGAGCAGCTGCGCCAGGCGATGGCCACCCGCGACCTGGCCGTCACCAATCTCACTCGCCAACAGAAGCTCTATGCGAGTGGCTTCGTCAGTGGCGCGGTCATCGACGATGCGCGCACGGAGGTGAAGCGCGACGAAGCGGCGGTTGCCCAGCTGCAGGCCTCCGTCGCTACCGCCAAACTGCCCGCACGCGCCGACGAGATTCGCGCCGCCGAAGCCGACGCGCGCGCCGCGCGGGAGGCGCTGGCGCAGGCCGATTGGCGCCTGGGTCAGCGCGCCATCGTTTCGCCTGCAACCGGTCGCGTCAACGACACCTACTTTGTCATCGGCGACTGGGTTCCGGCCGGCACGCCAGTGGTGAGCCTGCTGCCGCCCGCCAACGTGAAGATCAGGTTCTACGTGCCCGAACCGGTGGTGGGGCGGATCAAGCCGGGGCAGAGCGTCGAATTTTCCTGCGACGGCTGCGGTGCGCCGATGACCGCGACCATTGCCTTCATCTCCGATCGTGCCGAGTTCACGCCGCCCGTTCTCTATTCGCGCGAGAACCGGGCCAAGCTCGTGTTCCTCGTCGAAGCGAAGCCCGCGCCCGACGTCGCGGCGCGGCTCAATCCCGGCCAGCCGGTCGACGTCACCTTGCCGCAATGAACAGCGATGCGCGCGTCGACGCCGACGTTGACGTCGTGATCGATGTGCGCGGCCTCAACAAGTTCTTCGGCAAAAACCACGTCGTCCAGGACCTGTCGCTGACGGTGCGGCGCGGCGAGATCTTCGGCTTTCTGGGACCGAACGGCAGCGGCAAGACAACGTCGATCCGGATGTTGTGCGGCCTGCTGACGCCCGACAGCGGCGCGGGCCGCTGCCTGGGGTTCGACATCGTCAGCGAAGCCAAGTCGATCAAGCGCCAAGTGGGCTACATGACGCAGCGGTTCTCGTTCTGGGAGGACCTGACGATCCGCGAAAACCTCAACTTCATCGCGCGCATGTACGGAATGAAGGATGCACGCCCCAAGGTCGACGCGGCGCTCGACCATCTCGGACTGACCGCGCGTGCGGGACAACTCGCCGGCGCGTTGTCCGGCGGCTGGAAGCAGCGGCTGGCGCTCGCCGCCTGCCTGCTGCACGACCCGAAACTGCTGCTGCTGGACGAGCCGACCGCCGGCGTGGACCCGAAGGCACGGCGGGATTTCTGGGAGGAACTCCATGCGCTGGCTGCGCGCGGCATCACGGTGCTCGTCAGTACGCATTACATGGACGAAGCCGAGCGCTGCCACAAGCTGGGCTACATCCTCAACGGCAAGCTGCTGGTCCAGGGCACGGCCAGCGAAGTGATCGCAAGCCAGTCGCTGACGACTTGGTCGGTCACGGGCGAGGAACTCCCGGCGCTGGCCGGGCGCCTGCGCGCGCTGCCCGCGGTGGAGCAGGTCGCCGCATTCGGCACGGCATTGCACGTCACCGGCTCGAATCGCGAGCAGCTGCGTGCGGAACTGGCACCGCTGATGACGACGCCGGGCTGGACATGGCAGGAAGTGGAGCCGGGCCTGGAGGACGTGTTCATTCATCTGATGCGCGACGCCGTCGAGGCGCCAGGTGCAAGGCCCCGACGGTGAACACCTGGTTCTCCTGGTCGCGCTGGCTCGGCATCGTCGCCAAGGAATTCATCCAGCTGAAGCGCGACCGGCTGACGTTCGGCATGATCGTCGGCATCCCGGTAATCCAGTTGACGCTGTTCGGCTACGCGATCAACTCGGATCCCAAGCACCTGCCCACGGCGCTGCTGGTCGCCGAGCAGAGCGAATTCTCGCGCAGCATCCTCTCCAGCATGCGCAACAGCGACTATTTCGAGTTCGTCGGCGAGGCCGCGGACGAAGCCGATGCGCGGCGCATGCTGGCCACCGGCCGCGCGCAGTTCGTCGTGACGATCCCCGCCGACTTCTCGCGCCGGCTCGTGCGCGGCGAGCATCCGGCGCTGCTGGTGGAGGCCGACGCCACCGATCCGCAGTCTACCGGCAACGCAATCTCGGCGCTGAACCAGCTCGCGCAATCAGCGCTCGTGCACGATCTGACGGGGCCACTCGCGCCGCTCGCGGTGCAGCCTTCCGCCTTCGAAGTTCGCGTGCATGCGCTTTACAATCCCGAGGCGGTCACGCAG
>Ga0302322_100002622_pt1 | contig 15214 bp, 9 predicted proteins | sample Fen_T0_2_FD_203757 | JGI IMG/M metagenome (GOLD analysis project Ga0302322, IMG submission 203757) | Peat permafrost microbial communities from Stordalen Mire near Abisko, Sweden - Fen_T0_2 | ecosystem: Environmental > Terrestrial > Soil > Wetlands > Permafrost | place: Sweden: Abisko... | reverse complement strand
GACCAATTGGCGTCGGTCGCCGAGCTCGCTGCGACCACTCTGGGCAGCGCGTTCGAAGGCGCTCATTGGGCGAGTGTCGCGCTGTTCGCCTCTCCGAATTTCTTGTACCGCCCGGAGCTCGGGGCTGACGGGCCCGATGGTGTGCGGCGCCTAACTGACTATGAAATGGCGTCGCGCCTTTCGTTCTTGCTCTGGAACACGGTCCCCGACCAGACACTGCTGGACGCTGCGGCAAGCGGTGCCCTGGCGACGGCCGCAGGCATTCGCGCGCAGGTGGAGCGAATGCTCGGCACACAGAACGGCCGACAATCAGTCGGTGATTTCGCAGAAGAATACATGCGCCTCGATCGCATCGGCACGCAGGCCAAAGATTCTGTGTTGTTCCCCGAGTACGACTCTACGTTGCAGACCGCCATGGTGCGGGACATGCGCGGCACTTGGGAAGCGGTAGCATTCGACGACCAGCAAAGCGCCCTTTCCCTGTTCTCTACGCGCAAAGTCGTTGTCAACGCAGCCCTGGCCAAGCTGTACGGCCTCGATGCCTCGGGTCTGGATGCAAAGACATTCAAAGTCTTGACCCTGCCGGAGGATAGCCCGCGCCTGGGAATTCTGGGCAAAGCAGGCTTCCTCTCGCAGTTCGCCAACCAAAAGGAAGGCTCCCCGACGCTGCGCGGAAAGTTCATGCGTGGCGCGCTGATGTGCGTGACGATTCCGCCGCCGCCCGCGGACGTCAACGCGATGCTCGCCGACCTTCCTGCCGATCAGCCGATGACCAAGCGCCAACGGCTCGAACAGCACCGCACGAAGCCCTCTTGTGCCGGCTGTCACGGGCAAATGGATCCGCTCGGGCTACCGCTGGAGAACTTCGATGCCATTGGTCGCTTCCGGACCACCGACCACGGGCTTCCAATCGACCCATCGGGCGACCTAGACGGCACGAATGTGGCCGACGCTCGCGCGCTGGGGATCGCGATGAGCTCGAGCACGAAGATCGCGCAGTGCCTCGTGCGCAACTACTATGCGTACGCCTCAGGGCACGTCGCGCGGCCGGTCGACGCGAGTGTGCTGAACGAGCTGGCTGCTTCTTTTCAAGCGTCGGGTTTCAAACTGCGGGACCTGGTCGTCGATACCATCACGCACGCCGCTTTTTCCACGGTCGCGCCGCAACCCTGAGCTGATGAGACCCGTGACCATGAAGGCTTTGAACCGTCGAACCGTGTTACGAGGGATGCTGGCAGGCGGCCTGGCCGCTGCGATCCCGCTGCCGCTCCTGGAAGCCATGTTGAATGAGAGCGGCACGGCGCTCGCCCAATCGGCAACGCCGCTTCCGCCCCTCTACGTCACGTGGTTCTTTGGAAACGGAGTCCTCCCCGCGCTGTGGAAGCCGACAAAGACAGGTACGGGCACGAACTGGGAGCTCAGCCCGCAGCTCAAGCCGCTCGCGGGGGTCAAGTCGCATCTGACCGTGATCAGCGGACTCGAAGGAAAGCTCGTCGTCGCGGGCGTGGAGCACCCGTCCGGATCGGCAGCTGCCACGACTGGGGCGCCGCTCAATGGGAATGCCGTTCGCGCGCCGTCCATCGACCAAATCGTGGCGGACGTCATCTCCTCGGGCGCGCCGTTTCGCTCACTGGAGGTCGGAGTGACCCCAGCAACGCCGAACGGCAATCAGGATTCGTTGCACACGGTCTCGCACAAGGGACCGAGCGCGATGAACAGCCCGATCTACGATCCGAAGGCCGTCTTCACTCGGCTATTCGTCGATGGCACGGCGCCGAGTACTGGCACCGGGCAAGATCAGGCCGCCAAGTTGGCCAAGGTGCGAAAGAGCGTGCTCGACGCGATCCTCCAGGATGGGGCCCGGTTGAATCAACGGCTGGGCGCTGCCGACAAGCACCGGGTAGAGCAGCACCTCGACGCAATTCGGGCGATCGAGCTGCGTCTCGATTCGGTATCGAACACGAGCTCGCTTCCCGCCGCCTGCGGCAGTGCCAAGACGCCCACGGTGGGCAAGGACAGCGGCAGCGAAGCACCGCCAGCGGTCAACACGGTGATGGCGGAGCTGACCACGCTCGCGCTGGCCTGCGAGAAGACGCGCGTCGCATCGTTCATGTTTTCACTGCCCGCCGCGCACGTGTACTACCGCCACCTCGCGAGCAACATGAACGACGACTTCCACGACACGATTTGCCACACGGATCCCGGCGATAAGTCGAATCAGCCCCGTGTCGACACCGGCGTGCAGTACACCATGCGCTGTCTGAACGAGTTCTTGACCAAGCTCCAAAGCACGCCGCACGGCGCAACGAATTTACTGGACGCGACGCTCGTGTACGTCACCTCGGACACCGCGTGGGGGAAGGTGCACGACCGGACCGAGTGGCCCGTGCTGTTGGCGGGGAAGGCCGGCGGACGCTTGGCAGGGGACGGGCATTTCAACTTCCCCGGCGAGAACCTGAGCCGCGCGCTGTTTACGGTCGCGCAGATCATGGGTTCGACGAAGCCGGATTTCGGCTTGGATGGCGGCAAAGTCAGCGCGGTCCTGCCCGGCATTCACGTTTGAGGGGGATTTGGCGCTCGCTGAGCGGCTTTGAACAGCAGCCCAATCGCGGAGCAGCGCAGGTTGGTGATTCACTTCCGGCGCTTCCTTCGGCGCATGAGGCTGACAGCCAAGCCGCCCGTGCAAACGAGCGCGGCATAGAGCCTTCGGAAAGAGCACGCCGCTTCGGGAAGCCGCAGCGGGGCCGCTAGCGAGCACCCGCTTTCGCGCGTGCCCTTCGCCGTACCGGGGTTGGCGGGATCGACCGATGACCCGCCACCGCTAACTCGCCCGCCAGCGCCGCCAGCGCCGCCAGCGCCACCAGCGCCACCAGCGCCACCAGCGCCGCTGGTGGCCCCTGCCCCGGCAGCGATTGGCTCACCGCTCGGTACACACGCCCCGCCGCCGCAAACGTAGCCGGTCGCGCAAGCGTCGTTGTCGATTTCCCCGTCACAGTCGTCGTCGAACGCGTTGCAGGTTTCCGCAGCCGGCGGCCCGGGCCGGCAGTCGCCAGGGTTGCAAGAAGGGCTCTGGCGCGCGCACCAGCCGAGGCCGCACCGGGGGCGCACGCGTTCGTCTACGTCGCCATCGCAATTGTCGTCTTGCAGGTTGCAAGTCTCGACTGCGCCGGGGTGCACTGCGGGATCCGCGTCATTGCAATCGCCTGCTTGCGCTGCATATCCAGGAACGTTGCCGCAGCCAATCTTGGCGACTCCCGTCTGAGACTTGTAGTAGCCGTCGCCATCTTCATCCGGCCACATCATCACCGGGGAAGAGTTTTCATCGATCTGCGCGTCGCAATTGTCGTCCTTCTTGTTGCAGATCTCCGTTGCACCGGGATGGACGTTCTCGTCGTTTTCGTCACAGTCGCCGTCGGTTGCCGCATAGCCGGTCGGAGCAGCGTCACCAGCGCAACCGAGCACTGTTCCCAAGCTCTTGGCCCCAAAGCCGTCACGGTCGAGGTCGAGGTAGAAGGTTCGCGCCGAGCAGCCGAAGGCCCACTGGAAGTCGCCGCCGCCGGGAGAATCGCCGGTGGGAGCGTTGTTCCCATTGCCCGCAAGCGCTGCCACTCGGACGTCCACGCCCCCTGGCTTCGTGGGCGCCTGCCACGCGAAGCGAAAGGTCACCGCGCCATTAACGGCAGCCTTGGGCGCAGTGTGGGTGAGCCCTTGCCCGTTGACTTGGAGCCCCTCCCCTGCGAGCGAACGAAGTGCCCCAACAGCGCCGGTAGTGATGAAGACGCCACCCACCTTGATCGACGACGCGCGGATGTTCAACGTGAAGGTCACGAGGTCGCCAGGGTTGAAAGTCGTCGGATCGGGCGTTAGAGAGAGCGCAGGCGGCGCGTCGCCGCCACCGTGACATGCCTGACAGGTGTCAGTGACAATCCCGCCCGCCCTTGCGGCCACGGGAACGGCTCGACCCAGTACCATGGCCATGCCGAGCGCCGCCGCGGCGAGCGTGGTTGGCCTCGAAGCGCATGGTCCGCTCATGCAAGCTCGTGGGCGGGTGCCGACGCCGGCGCGTGACGGCTGCCTGTTGTCGAGTGGGTGAGCGCCAAGGAGACCAAAACATCCGCGCCCAGCCTACGGGAATGCCAACTAGTCATCGCTGCACCTTCAAAGCTGGACCTGCCAAGTCTACTGCCACCTTGCCGGTCGAATTGTCGGGCTGCTTGTGCGGGCTCCGGGGTAAGCCGTTTTTTTCTCACGAGTCGAAGCTCTTCCGTCAGCAGGGAAGGACGTCTGAAATAGATCTCTACCGCGGGCCCCGACCACGGAAGCGCTCGATCGGGGCCTGGTCTGCGCTGCTCTCGCGCCAATTGCACCAGCCGCTGATGGCTCAGAGCGTCGTCTTCACAGGTGCAATCGTGCCGTCTGCGTTGAACTCGAGTCGATCGAGACATACTTCGCGATGCGTGCCGTCCCCATTGGGGATCGCGAAGCGATGGTAGGCGATGTAGTAGTCGCCGTTCGGCAGCGCGAGCACCGAGTTGTGACCCGTGCCCAAGATGCCTTTGGTCGTGTCCTTCTTGAGAATCGGATTGACCGAGGGCTTGGTGAAAGGCCCCATGGGTGAACTGCCCATGCCATATGCGACATCGTAGTCTGCGCTGCGCGTGTCGTTCTCCGACCACATATAGTAGTATTTGCCGCCGCGCTTGAAGGCGACGCTCCCCTCGCGGAAGCCCGAGGCCGTCAGCGATTGTGGCGTGCCCTTGATGGAAACCATATCCGCGTTCAGTTCGACGACGCGACCGCTCGAACCGTTCCCGAAGTACAGGTAAGAACGGCCATCATCGTCGGTAAACACGTAGGGGTCGATGGCTTGAACGCCGTATTGTCCAACCGCAATCAAAGCGTGCCCGAGGGCGTCTTTGAACGGACCCGTCGGCGAGCTCGCCGTCGCAACGCCGATCGCTTGCGCCGCACAAAAGTAGAAGTAATACGTGTCGCCTTTGCGCGCGATCCCGGGAGCCCAGGCACGATCGTCTGCCCAGCTCACATCAGGCCCCAAATCCAAGATCACGCCTTCATCTTTCCAAGTGAGCAAGTCACTCGACGAGAACGCGTGGAACTGTGTGCCGGTCCAATTTGCGAAGCCATCGGTCGTGGGATAGATATAAAACTTGTCGCCGAACGCCGCGATCTGCGGGTCGGCATAGTAGCCCTTGAGAGTCGGATTTTTGGTGGCATATACCGGCGCGGCACCTGCAGCGCCGACTTGCGATCCAGCACTGCCAGCGATCGAGCCTGCCCCGCCGGTTCCGCCCTGCCGGCCACCTGCTGCAGTACCGCCTGCTGCAGTACCGCCTGCCGCAGTACCACCTGCTGCAGTACCACCTGCTGCAGTACCGCCTACTCCAGCAAGCGCTGCGGCTCCCGCGTGTTCTTGATTGCCGCTCGCGCCGCCGTTGATGGCGAGCACGCCGGCGGTTCCGCCATTGCCTGAGGAGGTTCGGCCTGCGCTCCCAGCGCTGCTGGAGCCAGCTTCCGGGCGCGCGCCGCCGTTCGAGGCGCCTGCAGCGCCAGGCGCTTGAACGCCGTCGCCGCCGCATCCCACTGCCCATCCGACGCTCGCCGCGAGCACCAGGTAACCGCTCCGAGCCAAGCACTTAGACAGAATGTTCATGACACTTCCAGAAAGATTGCATGGTCTGACGCGCGGACGCGGCTTCCGTTCATGATAGCGCTGACCGAAATTGACGCCGCAGCGCGAGCTGACGCAACACGCCATGAACGTCACGGAACGTGCGCGCCCACACATCAAGCGTTCGCGTAATAGGTCTTAACAAACGTGTGGAGCGATCCCGTCGGGGGTGGCCGAGCGAGACCCGAACGGAGAACCACGACACTTTTGCACGCGCAACTCTCCGCACATCTCTTCTGTTCGCTCGGTCGCAAATTTGCCAAACAAAAGTCGGGAAACACACTCGGACCGAGATCCGACGTTGCGTCGAGGGCACTTGAAGGGCTCGAGCGTAGCGCTCGCCGCCGGTCGCGCGCCGCTGGCAGCCCCGATCAATACAACCGATTGACTTACGGCACTTTTGGGTGTTTTCTAGAGGAGTGACGCTGCGGCAAGCGCGAGCTCCAGCTCGACTCGGAGAGCAAGCGAGCCCCGCGCTTGCAACCGAATTAATCGAGGCGGCCCGGTCAGGGGATCGGCGAGCCTCGCAAGCGCTCTGGGAGCGCTGCAGCGTCGTCGCGCGGCAAGTTGCTCGTCGCTGTGCAGTCAGCGGCGTCGACGCGGATGACTTGAGTCAAGAAGCCCTGCTGCACGCCATCGAAAGCTTCTCATCGCTGCGTGATCCGTCTGCCCTCGTCAATTGGCTGCAGGTCGTGGTCAGGCGTTCGGCCATTCACGACGCACGCCGGGTGCGCCATAAGTGGCCATTGCTGTCGGGTGGCGATGACCCGGATGTCTTGCCTTCGCTCGACGCACTTCCGGACTTTCAGGTCGACGTCCGACTCCTTCTGGCACTGCTCGAAGACTTGTCCGAAGAAGAGCGCCGCTGCCTCTGGTTACGTCGTGGCGAAGGTTGGCGCATCGACGAGATCGCGCAGGAAACTGCGCTGTCGATCTCGACGATTCAGCGGCGCGTACGTGCCGCCGAGCGTCGGCTCATGAAGCGGCTCCGCGGTTAACCAGCGCGTGATTAGCGCGGGCGGGATCGTGACGCGATTACCGGACTGAGAGCCTGAGACACAGTGCAACCGGTTGAAAATAGCATTTATTCGTGGTTTACTAGCGCACGCCTCGTCCCTCAGCAGCGACGCGAAATCTCAGCTCGACTGCGTTACCGAAAGCCCCGGGAGTTACACGTGAACATTCATCATAGCAATCTGGCACGTGTGCTGGGTCGGTCGAACGCGCTGCGGGCTCGGCATCGCATCGCCGCCTTCGTGAGCCTTTGTGGAGCAGTCCTCGTCTGCGCCTGTTCGAGTGACGGCGCGCCAGGCACCGTCGCAATGACCGCCGGTACGGCTGGCGTAAAGACAGGTGGAGCAGGTTCCGGCGGTACTTCAGGCGCCGCGACGACCCCAGGCGGAGCAGGTTCCGGCGGTACTTCAGGCGCCGCAACGACTCCAGGCGGAGCAGGTTCCGGCGGCGCGATGAGCGCGGCCGGAGCGGCCTCCGCCGGCACATCGGGCAGCGGCGGAACCGCGGGCGCAACTGTCGCGGGCGGAGCGGGCTCGGGCGGGAGCGCCGGTGGTTCGGCAGGCAGCGCTGCCGGCGGATCGGCCGGCGGCGGGAGCACCGATTGCGCAGGTCACGCGCTTTCCTTGAGCGCCAACGGTTCTGGCACCGCGTCGGATGCGGCAAAGGCGCGCGTCGAGATCGACATGATGAGTGACTTGCCGACTGGCAGCGCCAATCGCACCGTGGAGCTATGGGCCTACATGAAGAGCTCGGATTGGACTGCCAACCAAAACACGCTTTTCTTCTACGGACCATACCCCTCGGCACGAAACGCTGACGGCTTTGGCCTCGATTTTGGCAGCACCAGCAACTCAATCGGCACCATCGATCCGTTCACGAACGCCTACTTCGACAACGACAACCAGGCCAGTGGCGTTACCGCGGCGACTCCTCAGTGGGTCCACTTCGCGATGACCTGGAACGGCACGGAAGTTCAGGCCTACGTGAACGGCGTGCTCAAATCAACGAAGGCCTCCGACAACGCAACGCAGAAAGTGCTGAAGACGGGCACATCGGTCGTCACCATCGGCGGCTATCCGGGCGAGAATGCCTATTTCGCCGACTACATCGACGAGTTCCGGGTTTGGAGCGTCGCGCGCTCAGCAACAGAGATCTTGGCTGCCAAAGACAAGGCCCTCGTAGGCAACGAGGCCGGCTTGGTCGGCTACTGGCAGTTCAACGAGGACGCTGGGGCTACCACGGCGGACAAGGTGACCACTGCTGGGCACACGGCGCACGCCGGATCACTCAAGTCTGCGTCCAGCAATCAGCTGCCGACGTTCGTGGTGCCGAGTCCGCCAACGCCGATCAAGTGCCCTTAGAGCCGATCGGCGCTCATGTCGCACGCTCAAAGGCCATGCAACGCCGGTCTGATGGCCAGCTATTGATACAGCGATCGAGCCGCCCCATTTACCTCGACCGTCCGTGAGTCGAATCGTCGCCACAATCGCACCATCGCCCACCGCGTTCGGCAGCTCACCCTGCGCCGAATTTTCCAGGCGGCGGGTCGATCAGCTGACTAGTGCGTGGCGCGAGTTCAGCACGCGGCGTGTGCGTAGAAAGCGCGAACAAAGTGAGCCGAGCGCGTTCATCAGGTACCGATGGTTGTGGCCGTCGGCGCGCGATTGCCAGTCGAGCCGCGCTACATTTTTACATTCGCGCCAGTTGTTCGCCTCGAGCGACCACGGGCAAGCTCTGTTTGTCGTTGTGTATCTACACACGCACGCTCTGTGTTCTTGACACCAGAAGTTTCCGGTGGATAATTCAACCGGTTGATTCAGGCAAAACTGACCGATAGAGCGATGCCCTTGCCCTCGAGAATTCAGCGGCCCTGCAGGCACTCTTGGCGCGGTATGTCGAGGCCCACTCGCTCCGGCCGCCGCCAATAGAGACCGAGCTGCCGTTTTTTGACAAAAGGCGAGTTCTCAATACCTTACCCAGCGCACTCTCGCGCGCTGCCGCACGAAATACGAGGAACAAACAATGAAATCCCTAAGTCTGCTGTCCACCGGAAGCGTCTGCTTCGCACTGCTGGCTTGTTCGACCGCGGCTGAGCCGCCCCCGAGCGCTGGCGGCGCAGGCCCAGGCGTTGCCGGCGCAGGCCCGCAGGGTGGCGCAGGCCCGCAGGGTGGCGCGGCCCCGCAGGGTGGCGCGGCCCCGCAGGGTGGCGCGGCCCCGCAGGGTGGCGCGGCCCCGCAGGGTGGCGCGGCCCCGCAGGGTGGCGCAAACACGGCAGGCGCGGATACAGGGACAGCCGGAGCGCCTCCGACGGCAGGCGCAGGCGGCGCACCTGCGGCGGGCGGCGCGGGCGGCGCAGCGGCGGGCGCTGGCACGGCTGGCGCGGCGGCAGGCGCTGGGGCCCTCGATGCGACTACGTTCAGCAACGGCTGGGATGGCGCGCTCCTCGAGTACCCTTGCTCGGCCAAAGGCACCTCGGGAGTTGATTGCGACAACAAAGACGGCTGCACCAAGGTTTCGGGCACGAGCGCTCTCTCTAGCGTGATCCCAGCCAAGCTCAATGGTGCAAAGACGCCCAACTCGTGGACGGTCGGTGGCACTGCGAGCACGACGTACGACGTACATGTGCTGATTCGCGGTGTGGTCGAGGCTTACAACTACGTCGGTGGCACGCTCGACAAGACCTCGGGAACGCCCAACACGCGCATGGATCTGTTCGGCAAAGACGGCGCGGCGCAGACCAATGCCGATCAGACCAACGGCTCCGATTATAACTCGTACATCCTGACCGTGACCCCGCCGACCGGAACAGCCAAAAAGTATATGCTGAACGCGGTTCAGAACTCCGAGAATCCACACACCAGCAACCTCACGCAGCATCGTTCGTTTCCGATCACGGAAGACAAACACATCACTATGTCCGGCGGCAGCACGGTGACTCTCGAAGTCGGCGACTCGAACTGCGTCGAGATCATGAACTGTGGTGACCAGGCAGGCGGCAGCTGCACCTCACCGTGGACGGTACCGCTCACGAACTCGACGCCGCCGATCCCCAAGACTGGGACGTTTACTCAACCTTTCTCAGCTAACGGCTCGTACGGTCAATGGGTCGCTTTCGACGTGCTCGATGTGGTCGCGAAATGAGGGTCCGCCCTTATCTCGCTGCCAGCATCGGGTTCGCATCGTTCGTTCTCGGATCGGTTACAGCGCACGCGGAGGTCATCGTCTCGAGGCCAGCCGATGGCTGGGAGGTCTACACGTCGGGTCGGGTGGGAGCATTCGCTGAGGTAGTTCAGGGCGATGCTCAGCCCCCCAAAATCGACGGCAAGCCCAGTCCAACTGCTGACGGCATCGTGGTTCAGACCGGGCCCGGTCCCAACGGCGAAAATAACGGCGCGTCCGCCCTAGCCTCGCGCGTGCGCAGCGGCTTCTTGGGCAACATCCTCACCGTCGGCGTACGCCGTAAGCTGACTGACTACACCACGCTCACCGGTCAGATCTCGATTTGGGCGACCGCCGAGACGGACGGCGGGCGCACCTACTTGAGGAACTTTACGGATGAGCGTGAAGGCTTTCTGAAGGTCGAGGGCCCACTTGGAGCCTTGACCGTCGGTCGTCAGCTTTCGCTTTTCTCGCGGGGCGCCACCCAGATCGACTTTCTCTATGGTCACCAGTTCGGTGTGGGGGCTCCCAACGGCTTCAACGACTTCGGACCCTCGGGCGGTCACATCGGGTACGGCGTGTTGGCGGCGGTCTTCGCGGCGGGCATCGTGTACGCAACGCCTTCGTTCAACGGGCTCCAGCTGACAGTTGGCTATTTCGACCCCGGCACGCTCGTCGGGCAGTACTGGGCACGAACGAAGGCGGGTCGGGCTGAAACCGAGGCGACTTACGACGCCAACTTCGGCGCCTCGAACAAGTTGCACGTGTTTGCCAATGGCGCGTATCAAAAGCTGTACGCCGCTCAAACCCAAGACAGCACTGCTATCTACGGCGCCGGCGTCGGAGCGCGGCTCGAGGTGGGGCCGTTCCATGTTGGCGTGGCTGGGCACACGGGCAAGGGTCTCGGCATCAACTACTTCTTGAACGGAAGCGACAGTCTGTTCAATGCCAACACCTACGAGATGCGCGGTTTTGACGGCGCCTACGTGCAGACGCAACTCGCGCTCGACAAATTCGACTTCAACGTCGGTTGGGGTATTACCCGCCTTCACCAGCTGACCGCCGACATCGACCCGAAGTACTTCGTTGAGGGGCTGAACTATCCGACGGTGAGCTACCTCAAGTCGCAAATGGGCATCTCGGCGGTCGTCGTCTATCACTTCACGCCCAATCTCCACGCAGCGGTTGACTATTTCCGCTCCGATCAGCGGTGGTGGCAAGGCGAGAAGCAGATCCTCAATTCCTTCAACCTAGGCGGGACCGTCACCTGGTGAGCAGCGGAACCGTCACCGGGTGAGCGGCGGAACCGTCACCGGGTGAGCAGCGGAACCGTCACCGGGTGAGCAGCGGAACCGTCACCGGGTGAGCGGCGGAACCGTCACCGGGTGAGCAGCGGTCCAGCGTCGAGACGAGGACGACCGCTGGCACTGGCTTGCTGGCCCAGAAGGCAGAACGGAACTTGGACCTCGTACGCGAGCGTTCGGATTTCGCGCAACGGTGGGTTTGTTCGCCGATGAGCTGGAGGGCCAAGAAGATTGCGCGGGTGGCAAAGGCAACCGGAAACGCTTGCGTCTGATCTACGCGACCAACGCGATCGAGTCGCTCGACTTCAGTCGCTCGACTCCAACTGAGCAAAGTCAGCAAGACGGCGGCCCGCTGAACTCCGGGCGCCTTCCGGGCAGCGGCGCGACTAGGCGCCGCACTCGGGCTCACTCTGTCGTGAACGCGTGAATCATCCTACTCGTGTAGACCTGCCCGGGCTTCAGGATGACGTCAGCATGCCAAGCGGGGACATTGATCGCGTTGGGGAAGATTTGTGTCTCGAGGCAGAACGCCGAGTATTGGGCATACTTTGCGCCGCCCTTCCCAACCAGCGTGCCGTCGAGATAGTTGCCCGTGTAGAACTGCACACCAGGTTGATCACCCTTGAGCGTGAGGACTCGACCCGAATGGGGATCCATCACTCGTGCCACTGCGCGCAGTTCGTGCGCCGGGCCATCGACGATCCAGTTGTGATCGAAGCCGATCGGATCGCCTCCCGCAGCCTGCAAGTCCCGCCCGATTGGCTTGCCGGTCGTGAAGTCGAACGCTCCGCCAGCGACGGGCGCGATTTCGCCACCCACGGTGTGTAGTGCCGGGTCATTGGGCGTGTATTGATGGGCGTTGATCTTCGCTACTTGCTCGAACACGGGGCCAGAGGCGTGACCCGCCAAGTTCCAATACGTGTGGTGAGCCATATTGACCACAGTGAGCCGGTCCGACACAGCATGCATCTCGATCTTCAGCTCGTTGGCGTCGGTCAAGGTGTAAGTGTTCTTGGCCTCGACCGTGCCCGGAAAGCCCTCGTCGCCGTCCTTCGACGTATGGCTCAGTTGGACGGCGGGGCCTTCTGGCGTGTCGAACGCGACCGCGTCCCACACGACCTTGTCCCAGCCCTTCACGCCGCCATGCAGTGAATTTTTGCCGTTGTTGGCAGCCAGCTGATAGGTCGTCCCCTCGAGTTGAAATTGCGCACCGCTGATGCGATTCGCGACGCGACCAATGATGGCGCCGAAATACGGGCTGCTCTTCACGTAGCTCGCGAGGTCGTCGAAACCGAGCACGATATCGGCGAGCTTGCCGGCGCGGTCAGGCACGTGGAGCTCGGTGATGATCCCTCCGTAACTCGCTACCTTCAGCACCAGGCCGTTTTTGTTGGTCAGGGTGAAGAGCGTGACCGGCTTGCCGTCGATCTCGCCCCAGACCTTTTGCTGAATGGATCCCGAGCGACCGGTCGCGGGGGACGGAGGCGTGTTACCAACGGGGCCGCCTGCGCAGCTATTCGTCGTGACGATCAATAGAAAAGCCCCAAGCAAAATTTTGAGCCCGAACATTTGCCCTTTTTCAGCATGGCTTGCGGTCGATCTTCGAGCCTTTTTACGAGCGGAGTCAACCGGTTGAACTAACCCGATGCGGCCGCTTCTGTCAAGCCGACCACGTCCAGCCCACTGGCGCTCCGTGCTGCCTGTTCAACTCGTGGTACCCGTGCGTAGAACGACGGGCACAGCCGCTTCGACGATCCCGGTCGACCCGTGAGTGACGAGTTCGAGGATGGCGTTGAAGGCCGATTCAGCAAGGCCCTCTGAGTCGAACTGCGCCGTTGTCAGTCCGATCAACGCGCCGTATTCGTCGCCATCGAAGCCGGCCAGCTTCACATCACCGGGGACCGATATTCCTAGCCGCAGGAGGCGATGCCAAACCTGCACCGCGCCGCGGTCATTGGAGCAAAAGATGGCCGCCTTCGGACGGGCAGCAATTCGCTTCAAGTCTGCGTCAGTCAAGTCTTGGTGCGCGATCTTGTCGAACGTGCCCGGCGAGGCGCGCTTCAGCCACATCTCTCGCGCACCACGCAAGCGCTCGATATGTCCCAGGTGATCGAACACATACTGTACGAAGGTCAAATGTTCTGCGCCGCGTTCGAGCAGGTGGCTGACGACTCCGCGCGCCCCTTCACGGTTTTGAATTCGCAGTGCGTTTCCCGTATAGCCAGCATAGCTCGGATGGTGCGGATCGAGCACGATCACGGGTCTGCTGTACGCTGCGGAAAAGCGCTGGACAGACGCGGCTGGGACGTCTCCCCAGACCAATAACCCATCGGCGTGTAGGGGTAAGATCGGTTCGTCAGAGGCGACCAGTTGCTCGCTGGCGATTAAGTTGAGCGTCAAGCCGCGGCGGGCCGTGAGTCGCGCTAGCGCCTGCGTGGTGCTTGCCACGGGTGGATGCACCAAGCAGTCGAAAGTGGCCGGCATGATCAGTCCAATTTCGCGTTCGGCGGAGCCGGCAAGCTGCTTGGCTGCCCAGTTCGGCGAATAGTTCTGCTCCGTCGCCGCGTGGCGCACGCGACTTCGCGTCGCCTCGGAAATGCGAGGGCTATCTCGCAAAGCGAGCGAAACGCTGGACTTATCCATACCCAGGGCACGCGCGAGGTCGGCGATGGTCACGCGCTTCTTTTGCGGTTCGACGCGGACTGCGGCGCTGGCCGCGCTGGCCGCGCTGGCCGACGCCCCCGTCCGTCGCTCGGTTCCTGGGGCCTGCGCGGCACCGCGCGACTTCTTGAGGGGGCTCGCCATTTCGGCCTGGAGTCTATCATGTCAGCCGCGCCCGAAGCGCTTCGTGGCAGCGCCGCGCGTCCGTCGGGAAAAGCCGAGTTAGTGGCGACTCGGCTTCATTGTCACACCATAAACGTTCGCGCCTGCGCGAACGCGAGTGATTATCTTGAGCGCGGGTTTAGTTTCCACTTGACGAAATGCTGCAATAATTAGGGAATGCAACCGGTTGAATTTTGTCGCCGACGGCGTTCCCCATGCTATTTACGGTAGCCTCGAGCGAGCGACGGCTGAACGGCCGCTCGACCACGCTCGGCTCGCCCGCTGACGCGGCCAGTCCAGCGGCGCGCGCCGTGCAGCGGATGCGGCAAGGGCAACGCCTTGGCTGGGCAGAGTGTGGCTCGTTCTGCGGCATGCCGCGCGACAACCAAGCGAATCAACCCGCAAAACCCAAGATTAGACTCGGTGGAGCGTGCTGCTTTGCCAATACACGTCGGCCGCGGCTAACTGATTCGGCCGCAGTTAACGAGACTAGCGGGCGGGAGACAAAATCTGAACATGCATTCCCAAGAAGCAAATCCGGGCACTAAGGGCGAAGCGCCGACCAACGAGCGCCGCATCCTCATTACTGGCGCTACCGGAAAAGTGGGGCAAGCGTTCATTCGCCGGCTGCTGGACGATCCGGCGTATCGAGGGTTTCGCATTCGTGCGCTGTGTCACAACCGGGTTCTGCCCGCGCGTGATCGCCTGGAAGTGGTGCGCGGCTCAATCGACCAGCAAGACAGCGTGACGCGCGCCATGGCGGGTGTTTCTCACGTGCTGCATTTGGCGACTCCCAAGGAGACACCGGAATCGATCATGGACGTCGCGGTCAAAGGCATGTTTTGGCTGCTCGAGGCCTGCCGGGAGAGCCCGGACTTTCGCCAGTTCATTCTCATCGGCGGCGACGCAAGTCTGGGGCATTTCTTTTATCCCCGGTCCGAGCCCATCACCGAAACGCAGAAGCACAGCGCGTATCCTGGCTGCTATGCACTGTCTAAAGTGCTCGAAGAGGTCATGCTCGAGCAGTACCACGTGCAGTACGGGCTCTCGACGTGTTGCCTGCGCGCGCCTTGGATCATGGACAAGGACGACTTCAAGTACCAGCTCTCGTTCGGTCCGGACGTCTTTGGTGGCCCACGTTGGTGTGACCTCGTGGGCCCCGAGCGCGCGGCGAAGTACCGGGAGAGCGGCGCGGTCCCGGTCATGCTGGATGCCCACGGCGTAC